>Ga0116151_10003335_pt1 | contig 14440 bp, 12 predicted proteins | sample AD_UKC117_MetaG_FD_89893 | JGI IMG/M metagenome (GOLD analysis project Ga0116151, IMG submission 89893) | Active sludge microbial communities of municipal wastewater-treating anaerobic digesters from Hong Kong - AD_UKC117_MetaG | ecosystem: Engineered > Bioreactor > Anaerobic > Digestate...
GGGGCGCAGATGAAGAGCAGGTCGCTGACCACCGTGGTCTTCTCGATGACCTCCGCAGGCCCTACGGCGTAGCCGACCCGCCACCCGGTCACTGCGTAGGTCTTGGACGGCCCGCTCATGGTGATGGTGCGGCCCGCAGCCTCCGGGAGGGATGCCATGCTCACGTGGGGCACGTCGTAGGTGATGTACTCGTAGATCTCGTCGGTGACGATCCAGGCGTTGTGCGCGGCAGCCAACCCGGCGATCTCGCGAAGCTCATCCTGGCTGAAGACCTTTCCCGTCGGGTTGGCGGGCGTATTGATCAGCACCATGCGCGTGCGCGGGCTGAAGGCCGCCGCCAGTTCCTTGCTGTCGTAACGCCAGTCGGGTGCGTGCGTGTTGACGTAGCGGACGCGGACGTCGAGCAGCTTCAAAGCGCCGGTGTAATAGGTGTAATAGGGCGAGAACGTGACCACCTCATCGCCAGGGTTGAGCACCGACATGGCGATCGAGGCGAAGGCGCCGGCTGACCCGACCGTGACCGCCACTTCGCTCGCGGGGTCACAGGTCACGCCGTTGAAGGCCTGCATCTTGCGGGCGATGGCATCGCGGAGGTCGTGGATCCCCGCCACGTGGGTGTACATCGCGCGGTTGTCGGCGATGGCGGCGGTTGCGGCGTCCTTGAGCGCGTCAGGTGCAGGCAGGTCGCAGACGCCCTGGGAGAGATTGACCCCGCCGATTTCCTGGCACCGGGCGCTGAGCCGGCGCAGGGCGGTGTGGTGGGCGTCGCGTACGCGGTCGGCGAGCGGCGGCATCGCAGGACGGGCAGATTGGGCGTCGCTCATCGGCTTGCCTGGAGGTTGAAGGCCAGGTCGAGCACCCCCGCGGGCGTGGCGCCGGTTTTGCCGGACGTCGTGGTGGGGATGGAGGCCACCCAGTAGCTGATGGTGAACAGGATAACCATGGCCAGCAGGCCCTGGAGCAGGAATTTCATGGGGCACCTCGTGGGCAATGGCAAGCGAACCGGCTCAGCCGCAAGGCCGGTGGCGGCTGACACTGGTGGACGATTAGAGACGGCGGACTGGGCTGCGTCAATGCGCGTGGGCTGGTGTTCGGTGGGGCGGGAGCGGCAATTCGTTGTGCCGCCGAAGGTTGCGATTCGCACCGCATGCGCGGCGGTTGTGCGGGACGCTCGCGTGGCGGGCGGGCGATAATCTGGGCGCGGCTGTTGAGATAATTCCCTTACAAGAATTTGATGGAATATTTCTGGACGCAGCGTGCGCATGTTGCCGCAGGTGCACGCAGAAGTTGCGCGAATGCAAAGTGCGACTTACGTGTGTTGTGAGCCTGTGATTTTCTTGCGGAGCATTACCGTCGCTTGCCTGCCTGAAAACATGATGTAGATTTGATCCGGTGGCTGGCAAGTCACCTAACGACTCAAGTGCCCGAGGTTGATCCCGCAGGGCTCCGGTCGGAACGTTTGCAAGACAGCCCCAAGGATTCGGGACGCTGGGCGGTAACGTCCGGTTGCCGATGAGGTGAATCCATAGCCCGGGGCGTCGGCGTTCCTCACGTGCGGGAGCAAGCAGGCACAGGAACCCTAGGAGGGTTGTCCGGGTCGCGTCTCCATGGCTCGCTATTGAGACGTCGAGTCGGGCCAGTCGGTTGCTGATGGACACCCTGAGGTGCGGGCGGTGCGTTGCCTTCGGGCTTCGCGGGCCAAGCGCGTGAGGGGAGTTCCGAGCGGAAGCGCGGACAAGGCAGCCGGCGCAAGCCCTGGAAGGGGGAAATCCCAGGGGAGCATCCAGCCAGCCGCGGGCTAATCACCCGTGGGCAGCCAGGGACTCTTCGCAGGGGCCAAAGCCTGGAAGTCGGTGCGCGGTGCACCGGTCCGTTCGGTTCGTCCGGCGGGAGATCGCACCGTGGCTAACGGCATGCGGGTTCGGCCTTCGCGGAAACGCGATCGCCACCTTGCGAGAGGAGAACGCTTCGAAGGGATGAATCCCACGAGCGCTGTCGGGACGAAACAAGCCCGGCGCGGCGGCAAGGGGAGGAAACCGCCAGGAGGGTAACCAAACCCTGGAGGCGGAACGTAGCGGGCCTTGGCACGGCTCGCGACCAGTGGACCCTCGCCGCCTGAATGTGCTGAAGGGACGCAAAGCCCATGAGAGGAGCTGCCCTGAACGCCGCCTCGCGCGGCCAGCGCGGCTAGGTTTGGTCGAGAAAGACTCTGGAGGACCGCTGAAGTCGATGAGAGGTGAGGTGTTGTCGCGTTAACTCGCTGGCGACCCGCATCCGCCCCCGGAAAACCCCAAGGCCGAGGAAATGGCCAACGGCGCAGGGGGATCGCGAAGCCGATAAACGCGATACGCGGCGGATGGATTACTCTGAACGACGAGACGAGTCCACGAGAGGATGTGCCCGGGCGGTGACGCGCCGGACACTGTGCGACCGATACCGAATACTCTGAAGGGCAACGAGCAGTCGGACTTTCGCCAGCCACTATTTTTCACATCCGACCGAATGGCCGCCCGTGCCACCACGAGCGGCCATTCGTGTTTTCGCAACGCGACACGGCACCGGCCCGGCACGCGGCCCCAAACGGGTCGCATCGATCCGAGCCGCGAGCGCCAGCGAGCGGGCTGCCCAACCGGCCCGTGCCGCTCCATTGAGTTGTGAAAACCAATCCCATCACGCTCCGTCACTCTGCACAAGCCCGACGCATCTGACGCATTCCGCGCCAAGCCATGAGCGAACGCGGCCGCGCACACGCCCACAGTCTGCTCGCTGGCGCTCGCGGCGCAGTTCGGGCCGTTCGGATCCTGCGGGTCGTAACTTCAGGTGCCTCCGGCAAGGTCGTCGCCTTGGCCCTCGACGACGTATCGGCAGATGGCCTGGAGTTGATCCGGCTTCCACAGGTAGATCGTGCTGCCGTGGCGCGTCCACACATGCTGCGCGGGTTGGACGAGGCCGTGTTCGCGCAGCCAGCGCGTGGACCAAGCCTTCAGGGACCGCATGACGGCCTCCGGGTGGAGCGACGCCGTGACGACGATGTGCACGTGGTTGGTGCGAACGTTGATGGCATGGATTACCCAACTGCGGAGTTCGCAGGTTTGCTCAATCGCCCGCCGAACGACGTCTCGGGCTGCTGCATCCATCAAGAATGGCAGGCTGCAGAGCAGTTTCCGTTCGCGCGCATGCCGACGGACATTGGGAGGGAGAAGCGGCGTGCCCGGTTGATTGCGCTGCCGCGTGACCGTTCCGCGCGGATCGCCGTGCAGCCGTGTGCCATACGTCGTAATGGTGATGAAAAAGGCAAGCGGGGTCGGAGCATATGTACCCATGGCGTGGCGTCCCTGGGGACCGCGCGAGCAGTATATCCGGCGGCTGGGAGCGCTGGCAATCCGCAGGGCCAGTCGTTCCGAGCCGCGAGCGCCAGCGAGCGGGCTGCCCAGCCGGCCGCCGCGCTCTTTGCTGCCATCACACCCAACCGCACACCGCCTCGTCACGCTGATCAAGCCTGAAGGACCTGCTGGGGTCCGCACCTCGTCACGAGCACTTGCCCCGAGGCCCGCGCGCACAGCCCGCTCGCTGGCGCTCGCGGCTCCGATCGGTACGATCGAATAGTTCGCATCGAGGCTCGTTTGGGATACTGCGGCGGAGCTATTGCGGCAGCGTGGTTGCCGGCCTGGCGAGTGCGGCGTAAGCGATGAGCGCCCAGCCCGCCAGCATGCCCAGGCCGCCGATGGGGGTGATCATGCCGAGCTTGGTCACGCCCGTGTACGCGAGGGCGTAGAGGCTGAAGGAGAAGATGCACGCGCCCAGGGCAAAGCACCAGCCAGCCGCGGTCACGGCGCCGGAGGGCATGCGCGTCGCCAACCAGGCCACCGCGAGCAAAGCGAGCGCGTGGTACATTTCGTAGCGCGCGCCCGTCTCCCAGTTTTCCAGCATGCGCTCGGTGAGCTTGCCGCGCAGGCCATGAGCGCCGAACGCGCCGCAGGCGACGGAGATAAAGCCGTGGACGGCTGCCCAGATCAACCACGTTCGCTGCATGATGTTCGCGTGCTCCGCTTGGGTCGTGTTGCAGGTTATGGCAACCTCTTTGCCGTGTTGCCGATGCGGTGGTGCGCGCCTCTCCGCTTCCTTACGGGCGCGGCTCTGTTTCGTCGCGCAATTCCGTCAACCGGCGCTTGCGCTCTTCCGTCACGTCGCGGAACTCGACGTCGATGATGTCGTCGGGCGGCGCGGAGGGACCGGGGTTACCCACGGGGCCGGCGCCGAAGTGCATCGACACGCCCGGACCCGCAACCACAAGATGACCGCGAAAATGATCCGCGAGCTTCCGCGCCACCCACGCCCGCACCGGCGGGAGCAGCAGCGCGAGCCCCACACAATCGGTGAGCACCCCCGGCGTCACCAGCAGCAGGCCGGCGACAAACACGAGCACCGCCTCCACCATCGCCAGGCCGGGCATCTCGCCGCGGGCCATCGTCTCCTGAATGCGAAACCACGCCCGCGCACCCTCCCGGCGGGCGAGCGCCGCCCCCGCGATCCCCGTCAGCAGCACGAGCGCAATCGTCGGGCCCGCGTGGATCACCTCGCCGATCCGGATCAGCAGCCAGATCTCCACGATGGGGACACAAATGAACGCAAGCAGCAGGTAGCCAAACATGCTCGGGGAGCATAGCAGGCGGCGCCGCGATGAGCCAACGGCGCAGCCGCGGGAACTGACGGTATAATCCCGCGATGACCGATTCTCCGACACCGGCTGACACAATCCCGCCCGGCGCGCCCTGGGTGCGGCTGCGCTCCGCATCGACCCAGACATTTATCTACGACCGGATGGTCCGCGAGGCGGCGCCGGAGGCCCAGCCAGGCGACGTGGTGCGCGTTTTCGACCGGCACGGCGCGCTCTTCGGCCACGCCCTGTACAACCCCAAGTCGCGCATCGCGCTGCGGATGTTGAACTGGGACGACACGGACGTGGACGAGGCTTTCTGGCGCGACGCGCTGGAGCGGGCCGTGCGCCTGCGCACGGACACCCTGCGGCTGGACACCGCCACGAACGCCTACCGGCTCGTGCACGCGGAGGGCGATGAACTCAGCGGGCTCGTCGTGGATCGCTACGGCGACGTGCTCAGCGTCGAAGTCTTCAGCCGGGGGATCTGGGACCGGGCGGAGATGCTGCTGCCCATGCTGCACGAGCTTGCGGGCACGCAGCATCATCGCGTCGAGGTCGACGAGCGCGTGCTCAAGCTCGAGGGCTTCAAGGCGACGCCCGTCTACAGCGGGGAACTGCCGCGTTCGGTGAACATCACGGAGAACGGCGTGCGTTTCCGCGTGGATTTCGCGACCGGCCACAAGACCGGCTTCTTCTGCGACCAGCGGGAGAACCGCGTGCGGCTCGCGAGCTTGGTGCACGGCGCGAACGTGCTGGACGTGTGCTGCTACAGCGGGGGGTTCGGCATTTATGCCAAGACGCGCGGCGAGGCCAATGAGGTCACGTGCGTGGACCTCGACGAGCAGGCGGTGGAGGCAGCACGGAAAAACGCCAATCTCAACCAGGCGCGGGTGAGCACCGTGCACGCGGACGCGTTCGGATACATGCGGCAGATGCACACGAACGGGCGGCGTTTCGGCGTGGTGGTGCTGGATCCGCCGAAGCTGGTCTTCGGCAAGTCAGACGAGGGCGAGGGGCGCAAGAAGTACCACGATCTGAACCGGCTGGCAGCGGCGGTGGTCGAGCCGGGCGGCGTGCTGCTGACCTGCTCATGCAGCGGCGCGGTGGATCGCGAGGAGTTCGCGCGGCTTGCGATCGGGGCGGTGCGGCAGGCGGGCCGGTCGTGCCGGATCCTGGATTACACGGGGGCTGGCCCGGATCACCCGGTGTCGCCGCGCTGCGCGGAGTCAGCGTACCTCAAGGCGCTGTGGCTGCACCTGACGTAACGCCCACCACGTCAAAACACAGGGCGGAACGACGGAACCACGAATGAACACGAATAGACGCGAATCCCTGAAAAAGCCCTACAGGAATCCCGCTTGCCTTCATTCGCGTATATTCGCGGTTCAAGAAGTCCCTACCCCGCGTTCGGTTTCCAGGCATTCAGCGTCCGATCGAACGGCAGGATGTGCACGTCGTAACCCGTCGCGCGGGCGAGGTAGGCCCGCTGGTTGCTGCCGGCCATGTGCATGAGGCAGTTGAGCATCGTGCCCGACGGGCTCGCGGTCTCGCGCTTGTACATCTCGATGAACGCGTCGCGCTGGGCCATGATCGGCAGCCCGACGAGCAGCTCCTGGTGCTCGTGGTCGACGCGCACGAGATGCGGGTTGCTTACCGCCAGCTCGCCGAGGTCGAGCAGCCGCTGCCGCACGTCGAACGGGCGGTAGGGTTCGTTGGCCAGCGGCGGCGTCCCCAGCGCGGCGCCGGACAGGGCGAGTTCGACGCGCGCGTTGCCCTCGGCGGACTGCTCGGCGAGCGCGTGGATGTCACCCAGCGTGTGCGGCTTGCCGTCGACGAGGAAACGGTAGCCGCGTTCGACCGGCGGCAGCTCGAGGTCGTACATCGTGATCGGAACGCCGGCGCGCAACACGGCGTCGAGCACGCCCGCGTTGTAGACGTTGATGTAATAGGCCAGCGCCGCGTTGGGTTCGCGGAACTGGTCGGGTGTGGACTGCGGGCCCACGTGCTGCACGAGGTCGAGGTAGCGCTTGAGCGGCTCGGCGTGCGCGGTGAGGTGGCGATAGTCGACGAGCCCGTCGTGCACGTTGTCGCGGAGAATCTCTGCCCAGTCGGTGTCGCTGTAGGTTGCGGGCTGAGCGGCGTCGGTAGCCGCCAGATCCTCCGGCTTGTACATGTTGACGGCTGGCTTTGCCGCGCAACCGGCGAGCATCGCCAGCAGCGCACCTTGAAATGCGGCTTTCGGTATTCGCATGCAATCGCCCGTATCTGCACTCGCGCCGGCCTTCGCGCCGCCGCGGTCGGTCAGCATCCGTCGTCGGCCGGCGTCACTCGTCCGGCGTAAGCGGGTGGATCGTCAGGCCGGTCGCCAGCTTGGGATAAAAGAACGTGCTCTTTTGCGGCATGAGCTCGCCCGCCTCGCTCACGGCGCGAAGCTGCGCCATCGGCGTCGGTCGGGGCATGACCGCGACGCCGCCGGTCGACTCGGCCAGCTCGCGGGCCGCCGGCACCGACTTCACGTAGCGTACCTCGGGCGCGCTGCCGAACTGGGCGGCGGCCAGCTTGTCGATCAGGTACATGTGCAGGTAGGCCACGTCGAGCGCCCGCCACGAGGCGTCGCGATCGGCGGCCAGCGTGTCGAGCGCGGCGCGATTGGTGAATTTCAATCCGACCGAGCGGTGCGACTTGCCGTCGTAGAGCCGCAGGTCCGGATTCTTGTCATCCGTGGGCTCGACACCCTCGGCCCACGCCGCGGTGAGCGTGTCCACGTCCACGCCGTTGCCGACGAGGACGCGGTTGTAGCCCTGGATCACACAGCCGGGGTCATCCATGCTGGCGAGCACGATCATCACGTAGTTGGCGGGATGATCCTGCGGCAGGTCGCCGTGCATCTGGCTGAGGTGGTCGCGGTAGTTCAGCGCCGTCGTGTAGCGGTGATGGCCGTCGGCGATGAACACCTTCTTCGGCGCCAAAGTCGAGCACACCGCCTGGATGATGTTGTCTTCGGGCACGATCCACAACGCGTTCTTCACGTTCTCCACCGTGCCGACCGCGTCGGGCTTGCGCTTCGCCACCGGGGCGAACGCCTTGCCCACCGCGTCGTCGGGATCGGTGAAGAGCCCGAACACCGGGGAGAGGTTGCAGCGCGTCTCCTTCGTCAACGCGAGCCGGTCGGCCTTGGGGCCGCCGAAGGTCTTCTCGTGCGGCAGGACGATGCCCTCACCGAAGTCGTGCAGCCGCACAACGGCGATGAACTGCTTGCGGGTGATCTCCTTGCCCTCGTATTCGAAGGTCTGGTGGTAGAGGTAGAGCGCGGGCTTCTCCTCGCGGACCAGCACAGCCTCCGCCACCCAGGTGTCCAGCGTGAACTGGGCGTCGAGGTAGGCCTGCTGCGGCCCCTCCTCCTTGGGCGGGATGTGGGGCAGGTCGACCGCGACGATGTTGCGCGAGTTGCGGGCGAGCATTGCGTCCTTGTCGGCCTGGTCGAGGACATCGTAGGGGGGCGCCAGCACCGCGGACACGTCGCCGTTGAAGCGGCGGAAATCGTAGCGGAGGGCACGGAACGGGCGGATTTCGGGCATTGAACGCACTCCATTGCCGGTGATGCGGCGGTCGCGACACGCCTGGGCTCCGGTGCCGCGCAGTGGTCCGAAGAGCCGCGATGCCGCCGCGGACGACGAAGCGCCTAGCCTATCCCAGGCGGTTGGAAGCGGCAAGGAGATCGCCACCGGAGGCCCGGTTTTCCACGGGCCGCGCGGCGATCGCACCTGTCAATGGTGATAACCGGGCTGAGGCGCGGGTAGAGGAGGGCGTTCGTCGCGCGCGGGCTGTTTCGCCGATAAGACCCAGGAGGCCAGTCCAGCGGTCGGTAGCGGCTGATGGACCCATCGCGAAGGAGTCTCTCATGCCCGATGTCGTCGTGCTCGCCAGTGGCGGGATCAACAGCACCGTGGCGGCGGTGCGCGCCCGGTCAGCCGGCAAGGCATACCTCCTGCACGCCGACTTCGGCCAGCCGTCGTCCGTGGGGCAGCGGGCAGCCGTGCGGGCCATCGCGGACGCCATCGGGGCAGCCGCCGGCCTGATCGAACTGCCGCACGTCGCGAAGATCGCCGGCGTGAAGCGATCGGCGTCGGGCAAGGTGGCGATCGATCCCAAGGCGGGTCCGGCGCTCGCGACGGTGGGGCAGGTTCCCGGGCTGGCGGTGGCGCTGCTCAGCGCGGCGATGCACTTCGCCTACCGCGTCGGCGCGACCGCGGTCATCTCCGGAGCGAGTGAGCAGGCCAACGAGATCGAGATGGAGGCAGCCCCCGGCGGGGCCCAGCCCGACCATCGCCGCGAGTTCTTCTACTTGGCGGGCATGATGTTCGAGCAACTGCAGCGCTCGCGCACGCCCATCTCGATCGAGTCGCCGCTCATCGACCTGTCGCGCGGCGAGATCATCAAGCTGGGCAATCGCGACGGGGCGCCGTTCGACCTGACCTACTCGTGCCGCGCGGCGCGCGACGTCGCCTGTGGCCAGTGCCCGGCGTGCGCCGCGCGGGCGAAGGCGTTTGCAGCCGCCGGCCTCGTCGATCCGGCGCTGGCGAGCCAGCGCGCGTAGGCGCCGGCCATTCCGGGTCGCCGCGGTCGCTAATGGACCACCGGAACATCCTTGAACACGAGCTCACCCTGCCAGATTCGGGTTATATCCGTTGTGCAGAGGGCTGCGTCGGTGTCGGTACGCAGCACGATGTCGACGGCATCCACGTCGGAAAAGTCGACATCAGCATTCAGAGTTGTTTGCGAATTCGTCCCCGCGCGCATGACCACGCGACCCAGCGGAAAGTCGGTGCCAGCGTAGCGCAGGGTTGCGTCGAAGGCCACATCGATCGGCAACTGAATGCCTGACGGGGCCGCGCTGCCGGTCTGGAAAAGCACCATCGCGGTGAACGGCGGCGGCTTCTTGTGCCGGGCAATCAACCGGACAGGACCTACGCTCAGGGCGTCGTGAATCTGCGTGCCAACCGCGGCGTCGGTCGAGAGTTCGATGTCATTACCCGCACTGGGCTCCACGACGTCGAACGTCGCATCCAGCTTGATCTTCCGCGTGTAGACCGGCGGCGTCCCCTCGGGCGGTTGCCCCGTAGCGCCACCCGCACCGGCTGCGAAGATCCTCACATCGGCGATGCAGACCGCGCGGTAGCTGCCGGGGGCAAGTCCGTCGCTGGGCAACCGCAGGGAGAGGTATCCCGAACCGCCCACGCCGTTGCCGCTCGATCCGGCGCTGGTTCCGCGCTCGTAAACCTGGCCGTTGAGCTTGGGCCCGTCCGGGTCGTCGGCGCGCTGGAGATATAGTTCGCCGAGGCTGACTTCGATCCAGCGGTCGAGTGTGACCGGGCCGCCGAAGGCCGCGGGGCCGCGCGTCGCGGAGTGCAGCGCGATGGGCACCGGGTCGCCGGTCCGCACGTGCAATCTCGTTTGCAGGGAGTAGTGGGTGATGTTGTCGTGGTAGCGCTGCTGTTGATCGTCGGTCAGACGCCCAGCCTGGTCGAGGTACTCGAGCAGGTTGACCCAATCCTGAGTCAGTGGAGTGATCGAAGCGGCGGATTGCTCGGTGAGACCGTCGGCGATGATCATCGCGATCACGCTGTCCGACAGGCTACCGGCGTAGAGGCGGCGTTGGAGTTCCATCATGGCCTGACGGTCGCCGCCGTGTGCGTTGCGCACGAGCCACGCGCCCGGGTAGTAGCGGTAGTAGTTTGCGCGGGTCACGAGCTGATAGACGCTGACGCCCCCGATCGTGCCCGCCCCGAGCAAGAGCAGCAGCCCGAACAGAATAAACCCGGGCCGACGCCGGCGCGCGCCGTAGACTACGCCCATCTGCGTCGTTGCTGCACCGCACTCCGGACAGGCGTCGGAGGATGTCCCGGTTAGGTTATAGCCGCACTTGGGGCAGCGCGGTTCGTTGCCGAACCGCCGTCCGCGCAGGCCGCGCCGCAGCAGCCACACGCCCAGCGCGACACCGCCGAGCGCCACGATCGGTGAAATACTGAATGAGGCCACCATGTCGTCTTTGCCATCCTCGCGGTAGCACTGCCCGGCAGCGATCGGGATACGCTGCCCGCAACGACCGAACGTGCGCTATCCGCTGCCACGCTGACGTGGTCCGGTCGATCGCCTCCTGCGGGCCCGATTCGGCGTCGGCTGCAGGATAACGGCGGGGGGGCATGCGGTAAAACGGGACGCTGGCGTCGTTGCGTGGTGTGCCCGCCGCGCTTATCCTCCGCGAAGTTCGACGGAGACCTGCTGCCCATGTCCAACATTCAGAGCATTCTCAAGCTTGCCCGGCAGCGTCGGGCCGCGGATATCCACATCGTCGCGGGCTCGCCCGTGCTGTTCCGGGTGAAGGGCGAGCTGCTGCCGGTGACCCGCGAGGTGCTGGATGCGCGGATGGCCCGCGAGCTGGCCTACACCATGCTCACGCCCGAGCAGATCAAGCACTTCGAGGAAAATCTCGACCACGACTTCATGCTCTCCGACGACGACCGCAACCGCTACCGCGTGAACATCGCGTTTAACGACGGGGCGGTGGGGGCGGTGGTCCGCCTGCTCGCCAGCGTGCCGATGACGCTGGACGAGATCCGGGTCCCGCCGATCGTCCGGCAGCTCACCAACGCGACCAAGGGACTGATCCTGATCACCGGCGCCACCAGCGAGGGCAAGACCACGACAATGGCGGCGATGATCGACGAGATCAACCGCACGCAGCGCAAGCACATCATCACGATCGAGGACCCGATCGAGTACGTGCACTTCAACAAGATGTCGGTGGTGCGGCAGCGGGAGATCGGCAAGGACACCAAGTCGTTCGCCCGCGGGCTGCGCGCGGCGCTGCGCCAGGATCCCGACATGATCGCGATCGGCGAGATGCGCGACTACGAGACGATCAAGATCGCGCTGACCGCAGCCGAGACCGGCGTGCTGGTGATTTCCACGATCCACGTGATCAGCATCGACAAGATCATCGAGCGTTTTCTCGCCTACGCGCCGGACGGCAGCGATGGGCACATGCGCAGCCTGCTGTCGGAGGCGCTGCTCGGCGTGATCCACCAGGAGCTGCTCACCACGGTGGACGGCGGCAAGCGGCTGGCGGTGGAAATCCTGGTCACGACCGACGCGGTGCGCAACGTGATGCGCAACCGCGGCACGTTCCACCTCCGCAACGTCATCACCACCGGCCAGCGTTACGGCATGAAGTCGATGAAGAACTCGCTCGACGAACTGCTCGACGAGGGGGTCATCTCCGAATCGGTGTACAACCGCATCCTCGAGAACTATGCGTAGCGCGTACAGGGCGCTGATGTCATGGTGGATCCGGCGGGCGCCGACAGCCACGCAACCGAAGCCCCCCATACCCGATACGTGCGCTGTCCCACCTGCGGTTATTCGCTATGGGGACTGACGGAAGCGCGTTGCCCCGAGTGTGGTCAGCCGTTCGATCTGAGCGATCCCAGCCTGTATCGGCGCCGACGCTGGCAGCGCTTCGCCAAACCACCGCGCTGGTGGCACTTGGCCGCGATCAGTATCTGCACGTTGGCGGCCATTGTCGACTCGGCACGCCTTCCGACTTTCCTGGGTGGCATGTTCCTCTCGTGTGCACTGGTGGTCGTGATACCGATCCTGCTGGGTGATTTCCTCCTGCGCGTCGGAGCAGTCTGGCATATGCGCCGCATGCGTCGACAGATGCAGGCGCGTTCGCTGCGTTGGTGGGCTACCCCCGCGTGCGTCCTCGTGTTGCTGTCGCTCTGGACACCGGCGCCGCGCTGGCCGTTGTACCTGCGCTTTGCATTGAGTCGGAGTGCGTTCGAGCGTGCCGAATCCGCGTGCCTGAAGGGCAACTTGGCGGCAACCGGCCCGCAGCACATCGGGTTGTTCAAGGTCAAAGAGATCAGCCAGGTGGAGCCTGGAGTCGTGTACTTCCGCCTCGGAACCGACTGGATGGACACGATCGGGTTCGTGCATCGAACGTCACCGCCGGCACCCGGCCACGCGCGGCAGCACTTCGGCCACTCCTGGTACCTGGAGTGGTGGTAGGTGCGGCGTGCTGGGGGGGGCCGCGATTGGCGCCACGCTACGGGGAAGCGAACATCTTGCGCACTCCGGTCCACGCAAAGAACAGCAGTGTGCCGGCGAGCAGGATATTCATGAGCCACGGCGTACGGAACCGCCGGTCGATCCAGCGCTTGTGGTTGTTCATGATCAGCAGCGTCGCGGCCAGAAAGGGCATGAACAGCGCGGCCATCACCGCGTAGGCGAGCTGCACCCGCTGCAGTCCCCAGTGCAACAGCACCATCGGCAGCACGGCGAGCGCGATGAGAAACACGCGGTACGGCGCGGTGCGCGTGAAGTCGACCTGCGGACGGGACGCTCCCGGCGCGCGGCCGCGGAGCAGAACGAAATCGGCGAACAGGTAGGGCACGCTCTGCCACACGCCGAGCAGGCTGGAGAAAACCGCGCCCCAGAACCCGATCAGGAATATCCACTTACCCGCCGGACCCAGGGCGGTCGCGAGCTGCTCCGCCAAAGCAGCCGCCACGCGGTCGCTCGCGCCCTTGGTCAGCGTCAGCCGCGAGCCGATCGTCACCATCGCCACGCCAAACAGCGCGGTCATCGTGTAACCGACCGCCAGATCGATACGGCACTGGCGCACGCCTTCGATCCCGCTCCGCCCCTCTTCGCGAATCCAGTACCCGTACGACAGCAGCGTCACCGATCCGCCGACGCCGCCGAGCAGCCCCAGCACCCACGTCGTCGACTGCGCGGGAATCGCGGGACGCACCAGCCCCTGCAGAACCGCGGACCAGTCCGGGCGGATGAGGATTGCGGTGAGAATAACGGTGCAGAACATCAGGGCGATGCAGACGGACATGAGCCGTTCGAAGACACGAAACCCGCCGAACCAGACGAGGGCGGCGCCGAGCAGCGAATGGAAAATGCCCCAGATGCTCTTGGCCGTGGCCATCGGCTGACCGAGGTCGCACAGCGCCGCCCCAGCCGCCCCGCAGGCGCTGATCAGCGCGCCACCCGTGAAGAACGCCCAGGCGAGCAGGTAGATCAGGAAGATCCACTCCACGCCGCGGCCGAGCCGGGCGTGCCAGCCCTCGAGCAGCGTCGTGCCGGTGACCATCTGCCAGCGGGCGAGCCCCTCGTTGAGTGTCCACTTGAGCAGGGCGCCGACCAGCACCGCCCACCCGATCACCAGTCCGACCTGCGAACCCGCGAGGCTGGCGGTGATCAGGTCGCCCGCGCCGACGCCCGTCGCGGCGATGAGAATCCCTGGGGCGAGCAGGTGGAACAGCCCGCCGCGCGGTGTCTTCGGCCCGGAATCGTCCATGCCCGCGAAGCATACCGCGTGAAGCAGTCGTCGTCGCGTCGGCCGCGTCGGGCGCGGCGAAGCGGTGCTGCGCGTACGGTCCGGCGCGGTTGCAGCATCCGCACAGCCGTGGTGAAATGCGGTGACGAGAGGGGGGCCTATAGCTCAGCGGTTAGAGCAGTCGACTCATAATCGATTGGTCGGGGGTTCGAATCCCTCTGGGCCCATTCCGCACGGGAGTTGCAGCCCGCTCGCGATTCCACGCCAGTAGTTTTCATGACCACCCGGATAGCAAAGACCCGCCCGGGACGCGCTGGTCCCGGGCGGGCAGCAAACTCCTTCTGAATGCAATCCTCTCTATTACTCGATCGAAGTCGCCAGTCCGCTAGGGTCCGGTTAGGACGCTCACAAACAGACTGAAGTCCTTCAGA
>Ga0116151_10003337_pt1 | contig 14436 bp, 9 predicted proteins | sample AD_UKC117_MetaG_FD_89893 | JGI IMG/M metagenome (GOLD analysis project Ga0116151, IMG submission 89893) | Active sludge microbial communities of municipal wastewater-treating anaerobic digesters from Hong Kong - AD_UKC117_MetaG | ecosystem: Engineered > Bioreactor > Anaerobic > Digestate...
CCCGCCCGAGTAGCTCAGCTGGCAGAGCAGCTGTCTTGTAAACAGCAGGTCAGGAGTTCGATTCTCCTCTCGGGCTCCACCACGACACCTCGACAGTGGCCGAATTCCCTGCAGCGGCGGCTTCGACCAGCCAGCTTCGAGCGCCTTCGCCGATGGCCAGGAACTCGGTCTCCGCTGCGCTGGTCGGCTTCGGCTTGCGGGCCAACGGTCCGTCGGGTCGGGGCGGGTAGTGGGCGTCGTCGATCACCGGCGTGCCCGGGGTGCCCCGGCGATGTCGCGCAACTTCGGTGACACCTGACGGCGCGCAGTGGCACACGACGATCTCGTCGCCGTCGACGCGGACCCACACCGACTCGTCGACGAGCTGGTGTGGGACCGAGTAGGTCACGCCGCCGAAGCTGATCGTGGAGGTCCAGGAGACCTTGCGGGTCTCGCCCAGCACGGTCGTGTAGGGCTGCTCGGGCAGACGGTGCAGCCGCTGTTGTTCTTCGGTGAGCATCTCGACCGGCGCCCGTCGCGTCACCCGATGCGGCCGCCCGTTCACCCCCTCCATGAAGGACGCGCACGCGTCGACCAGCTCGGCCCAGCACGTGTAGTCGTCGCGCAGGTTTGCGTCCGTTGGAACCAGGTCGGCCTTCGCGACCCGGACCGTGGCCTCCGAGCCGCCCTTCGATTCCGGGTCCGCGGGCACACAGGTGGCGACGGTGATCCCGTAGTGGCCGCCGACCGCGACGATCTGTGGGTGCCGGACGGCGATGCCGGCGACGTGGTCGATCGTGACCGTGCGCTCGTTATCGGTCAACCAGTACGTGGGTGCGCCGCCGAAGGCGCGCATCGCCCGGTCCAGGCACCCGATCGCCGTCGGCAACGTCCGGTCCCACGTCGGGATCACCACCCGGAACCTCGACCACGCCAACCACGCGCAGAACAGGTTCGTGGGCCGCCCGTCGATGACCGGGCCCTGGCCCCAGTCCCACTGAGCCCACATGCCCGGCTCCGGGATCCAGGGCCGATACACCCGCCGCCGCCCCGCCCGCCACGACGCCTTGGCTTCCGCCACGGCCCGGCGAACGGTGCGGTCCGAACCCGAGTAGCCGAGCGCCTGCAGCTTCTCGTGGCACACATCGGCTCGGACCTTGCCCTGGGACCGCTCCACCCACTCCTCGATCTTCGGCAAGAACGGATCGATGATCCGCTCTCGCCGCTCGGGGCCCTCACCTGGCAGCCGGCCCTCGTCGCGCTTGGCGACATACGCGGCGACGGTGTGATGCGAACAGCCGGCCAACTCGCCGGCATCTCTGAACGACCCAGTCAGGTCGAACGCTTCGAGTATCTCCATGATCTCCTCGCGAGACTTCACCTGCTCCTCCTGCTCGGCGGTCACTGGTCTTCAGCAACCGGCAAGTCGAGCGGGAGGAGCACCCCGCCCGGGGGACCCAGGCACGGGCAGCGGACATCAACACGGGCAGAACTGTTGGCCGCGAACGGGCAGAAACGCTGGCCACCAGCGGGCACCTACATGACCGCCACCGGGCACGATCTCATGGCCGCCGACAACGAGGGCATCTCTGTCCTCAAAGGGCTTGGCATGTCCAGCTGGCTTGGGGGATCGGGGCACGTAGGCTGCCGACCATGACCGATCCCGAGGTGGGCGTTGAGGCGCCTGTCCACCGTGAACCCGAAGGTCATCCTCACCCGGGTGCAGAGCACGGTCACCTTCTACCGGGCGTGCTACCGAGTGCCCTGGTACGGCCGACGACGGGACGGGACGCCGGCAGGGACGACATCGGCGAAATCCCACGTCACCGGCACGATCTGGGACGGGAGGGGACGGCGCGGGGTGGGCCGGTCAGTTAGCTCGTCGGGCTCATAACCCGAAGGTCGCAGGTTCAAATCCTGCCCCCGCCACCAACGAAAACCCTGGTGGACGGCCCTTTCCGAGAGATTCGGAGAGGGCCGTTCCCACGTTTTCGGCGATTCTTCTACCGGGTTTTCTACCGAGTCGTCTGGGACAGCCGACGCCGGGTCGCCACAGAGCCGGTCGAGCGGGCACGAGGCGCTTCGGTGGGCATGGTCTGAGGTGACCTTCGGGTTCGTGGTCCCGAAGGCTCTTGAGGCTCATGGCAAGGACACCCGGAATGAGTTGGACGGCGTGACCGCTCGCGCGGAGCCCAACGCATGAAGTCGTTCGGCGGTGGATCCCACTGCTCGCTACGGTGGCGGGGCTGTCGGTCCCCGTTCTGCCCGGGTGGGTGGCCTCGGGACGAAGGGGTGTTGGGTGGGGTACGAGCCGTTGCCGATCGTTGAGGTCGACGTCGATGATCTTCGGTTGGACCTCGACAACTACCGGATCCCGACTCGCCGCGACGATGAGGAGGCGGCGCTGAAGTACCTGTTCGCGTCCGAGGATGTGCTCGGCGCGGCGCGCATGATCGTTCGAGACGGATACTTCGACAACGAGGTACCGGTCGTGGTCGCTGATGACCCCGGCGGGTATGTGGTGTTGGAAGGGAACCGGCGGGTCAGCGCCCTGAAGGCGCTACTGGACCCCACAGTGATCCCTGGGCACGACGCCGACATGCGGGGCCTGCTGAAGCGATTCGCAGTGGAGGCCGAACAGTTGCCGGCTCGCATCCGGGTGATGGTCGCCGAGAGCCGCAGCCAGGTGGCACCTCGAATCGCCCGACTGCACACCGGTCGTTCGAAGAAGGCATGGTCGCTCGACCAGCAGGCGACCTTCTACTACTCGTTACTCGATGCGTCCACGACGCCTGAGGATGTTCGGGCGCACTACCCGGACGTGAACGTGACGCGTCTGCTGAAGATGGCGGCCGTGCGCCGGTTCGTGGCGAATGCCAAGTTCACCGACCGCAGCTTGCGGTCGTGGGTGAGCGGTCAGGGCGGCGGGGTCGACGGCGAGCTCAAGATGTCAGCGTTCGAGTACGCCTACAAGGTGAAGGAGATCGCTGCAGCGATCGGCCTGTCGTTCGATCGTGACGGGCTGATCGAACCGCGGACAAAGACTCCGGAGCGGATCGGCAAGGCGCTCGGAGGTGACCAGCTAGTCGCGCTCGAGCACCTTGTGAGCGAGTTCCGTGCGGAGCGCTTGAACACCCGCTCGCCTGAGTTCAAGCGTGGTGCATCCGAACAGGCTTCGCTGATCGCTCGGCTGGAAGGGCGATCCTCAGACCCCGATCCGAAAGACGGCGATGGCGACGGGAGCGCCGGCACTAGTGGGTCGGCCGGCGCCCAGGGTGGCTCCGGTGGCGGTGACAGCGGGGCCGGGTCATCCGGCCGTGGAAACGGTGATGGCTCCGAGGGTGGGAGCGGATCCGGTGGGACCGGGTCTGGCGAACGTGGCCCGAACCACCCCGACACGAAGCCCACGCTCGACCTCTCGGGACTTTCGTACGGCGACACACACGTGAACCTCAACCGTCGATATCAGGAGCTGCGGAAGCTGGAGGTGCGAGTGGTCCCGATCGCAGCAGCCATGGTGATGCGGTCAGTGTTGGAGTCGACTATCAAGTGGCACTACGAGGCATCAGGAACCCGCGCCCATGGGGAGCTGAAGCAGGTGTTTGCTCGTGTGAAGGCCGACTACTCCGGGGACAAGGCACTCAAGTCGGCGATCGGCAAGGTTGATTCAGGTGGTGCAAGTCAGCCGGGTTCGATCACCTGGTTCAACGGGATCGTGCACGATGGCGACGCTGCCCCATCAGAGTCCGAGGTGCGGGCGGCGTGGGACCTGATCAACCCGTTGCTGCGGCACCTGCTGCGGCAGGCCCCTGCTTCCGGCGCTTCATCTGTTCCTTGATCGCGGTGGCGACGGCGGGAGACCCGATGAGGAGTTCCTCCGCCTTGCCGGGATGACGAGCCGAGTAGCTGATGGCGAGCTTGCACTGGAACTGGCCTTTGTAGGTTCGTTCGATGAGCGGTGCGGTGTCGTAGGTCACGAGCCAGTGCGCTTTGGATACAGCGGTCACGACGGCGGCGAGGGCTTGATGGTCGCGTCCGTCGAAGGCGTTGAGGTAAAGCTGAGAGCCAGCGTGTACGTAGGGCGGGTCGATGTACATGAACGTCGAGGGATCGTCTGCGTAGGTTTGGATGACGCTGCGACCGTCTAGGTCAGAGACGGTGATCTGGTCGGCGAGGTCGCCGAGGGCAGTTAGGCGTTCGGTGAGCGTCGCCCGATTGAACCGTGCGTCGATGAGGTACTTGCCCTTCTGCGCCTGGCCGCCGATGACCCCGGCGTTCAGGATGCCGGATCGGTTGGTCCGGTTCAGGTAGAAGAACGCAAGCCCAAGCCGGAGCAGGTCGCTTGTGTCGCCGGCTTGGTAGATCGCTCGCTGACGTCGCCACTCCTCGATCGTGAGCGGTGTCTTGTCGACGAGGCGGATGAAGCGTCGGTTGTCGTGCACGGCAGAGGTCCAGAACGCGTAGACAGCTGGATCGATGTCATTGATCACGAGGTGGTCGACGAGTCCCTGTCGCAGGAGGGCGATACCGGCGCCAGCTCCTCCTGCGTAGGGTTCGACGTAGCGGGCACCGCGTATGCCGATGTGCTCGATGATGTCGGCGAAGAACCCAGCCAGCGAGGCCTTCCCTCCGGGGTAGCGCAGCGGGGATAGGGTGCCGTAGCGGCGCGAGGCGACGACCGTCATCTCCTTGGTCATCGGGTCCCTCCTCTCACCTCGACGCCCGGCACCTTGACGGGCGAGTTCCTGTACGCGCCTGCGCTCGTCGGGTTGATCTTCGCACCTCTGGCGGTGCGTGGGGGAACCAGACGCTTCGAGCGCAGGTTGGCGCGGAGCGCGAACGTGCTTCCGAAGCCTTCAGCTCGTACACGCTCTCCGCCGCGTCTACGGCGGCCAGTCAGAGGTGCCTCACGCTGGTGGTGGTGTCGCGCCGGATCTCAGTGGTCTTAGGTGGATGGGGCGATCGACCTTCGGGATTCGGTGGGGTTAGAGTGGTCGTCGCAGCGCCGGTCCTCCCGTTGACGCCCCGGGTCCGGCCTTCGTGGCTGCGTCGGCGTCCCTTCTGAACCTGTGATTCGAAGGGACCCGCATCATGCGCGGCTACGTGACCAAGAAGGGCAAGAAGTACTACGTCGTCATCTACGACGGCATCGACCCGGCGACGGGCAAGGAGAAGCGGCGCTGGGTCGCCGCTGGCAACCGGCGCGACGACGCCGACAAGCTCGTGACCGAGCTGACCAAGCGGAGCCACCGTGGCGAGACGGTGGTGAGCGAGAAGCTGACGCTGGGCCAGTACCTGACGACGCGGTGGCTGCCCGTCCAGGAGAGCCGGCTGCGGGCGAGCACGTACGACTCCTACAGGCGCAACATCGACCTGCACGTCATCCCGGCCCTGGGGGAGCGACTCCTCGACCGACTGACGGCGGAGGACATCGACCTGTTCTACGCGTCGCTGCTGAAGGAGGGACGCAAGAAGAAGAGCCCTGGCGAGAAGGTCGACGCCAAGGGCCTGGCACCCAAGACCGTGCACAACATCCACGTGATGCTGAACAAGGCACTCAGCGACGCCGCCCGCAAGGGCACTGTCGTCCGCAACGTCGTCGCGTTGGCTGATCCCCCGTCGTTGCAGGCCCGCAAGCGCAACGAGATCAAGGCGTGGGACATCGATCAGCTCGTCACGTTCCTCGGCGCGATCGCCCCGCACCGGCTGTCGCCGGCGTTCTTCCTTGCTGCTCACACCGGGATGCGCCGGGGCGAAGTGCTCGGGTTGCGGTGGCGTGATCTCGACCTGGATGCCAACCGTGTCGCGGTCCGACAGGCGTTGGTGTCGGTCGCGTACGAGGTGTCGATCTCGGACGTGAAGACGGGGACGAGCCGTCGCACGATCGACATCGACGCCGATGTCGTCGGGGTGCTGCGGGACTGGTTCAAGACTCGCACCGAGGAACGCGAGGGCACCGAACCGGCGGCGGATGATCTGGTGTTCACCAAGGACGACGGGTCGTGGTTGCACCCGGACACGTTCAGCCAGCTCTTCGACCGCACGGTCGCCAGGATCAAGGTCCCGGTGATCTCGCTGCACGATCTCCGCCACACCCATGCCACCCTGTTGCTGAAGGCTGGTGTGCACGTGAAGGTGGTCAGCGAGCGGCTCGGGCACGCCAACGTCGCTTTCACGATGAACGTGTACCAGCACGTCCTGCCCGGCATGCAGGCCGCAGCCGCGGACACCTTCTCCCTCCTGATCCGCAATGCCCGCTCGGAGGCGACCTCGGACTCCGACGAGACCGACGAGAGCGACTCGCCCGAGGAGGACCAGTGACCGCCGCCCTGTGCGGGGAGGATGGGCGGGGTCCGGACCTCGCTGCGGAGCACGCCGCCGACGCGGTTCGGACGCTCAACCACCTCACGCTCAGCCGACCGTCTCCGGGAACGCCGGGCTGGGAGGACGTGGCTGACCTCTATGGGGTGCTCACCGAACTCCGTCTCCTGGCCGAGCGCCTCCCCCAGGCTCTCGGCCAACTGGCGCAGCACCTCGAACACCCAGAAGGCGACGGCTACCGCTGCGACGCCGCCACCGAGACGGCCCCAGACGAATTGGTTGCCCTTGCAGCCGGGTCGCTTCGCGAGGCCCAGGCCACGGTAGAGCGGGCGGGTGACCGTCTGGCCTGTGCGCAGGGGGCCGTCTCCCGCTTGGCCCCGAGGTGACCTGACGACCGGTGATCCGCTGGCGGCCTCCGGGCGTCGCGGTGGTCTGAGTGACACGATGTGGCCGAGGAGGTTGTGATGCCCGACGTGGGCGTGAACTCGGTCTCGGTGCTCGGCCGTGAACTGTTGCTGGTCGATGTCGGTGGCGGCGCGGAGACGCACCTCGCCGCCACCGACGACCAGCCGACCGCGCGGGCTGCCCTCGCCGAAGGTCGCACCGACTCGGCGAGCAGAGCTGTTGCCGCCGGGTACGACCAAGGAGCACTGCTCGCTCGGCGGTGGGCGCCGTCGACGTTGTGCGGCCGGGCCTGGTGGGAGATGACTGCCGGTGAGGGCGGGACGTTCCGGCGCTGGCAAGAGGTCGCCTTGGCACCGACCTGCCGATCGTGCCTACGACTTGTCGATGCCTGGTTCCCCACGACCGAAGCGCCTCGCGGTGTCGAGCTGCTGGCCTCGGTCGTTGCCGACACCGTCGAGACGTTCGGCTCCGCCCACATCACCGGCGTCCCAGGCGAGCACCTCGAGTCGGTGCGGCGGTCCACCCGCAAGCACCTGCGCCGCCGCGGGTTCCGATCCCAGACCTACGTCGTGAACGCCGTCGTGCACGTCATGTCCGACGACGCCTACCAGGCCATCGACCCGGCGCTGAGCAAAGGATGGATCGACGAAGCGCTGGCCCGGATCGACGCAGGCGACCCCACTCTCGCGGAGCGTCCCGTAGTTACCGGCCACGGGGTCGACTGGCACACGTGGGTCGTGGACGGTTGAGGTGAGTCGCGGTTCGAGGGGCTGTCGGTGGTGTTGGGTGCCGTCACAAACGCCAAACGGTGGTACCATCAGTGTCTGTGCCGTCCCAATCGCCAAACGCCTCGCTCGAGGAGCTGGCTGACGCCCTGACAGAGTCAGGCATCCCTACGACGGTCCTTGGTCCGCGGCGTCTCGTGGTGGACGGGGAATCCATCGATGTGAGGTTGGTGAACCGAGCGCACCCGACCCCCGCAGAGCTGGCAGCACTCGATCCAGTCGACAAAGGGGAGATAGCGGTCGTCGTTTCTGATCGCCTCAGCGACGCGGCACGCGCTGCGCTCCGTTCGCTCGGGATCGGTTGGCTGGATCGGCGCGGAAGCGTACGGATCTGGACCGAGCGACTGAGACTGGATGTCTCGTTCAATCCGGGCTACGGCTTGCCCGACAGGCGCGCGCCACGCTCGTTCACTCCTGCCGTGCGCGACGTGGTACTCGGCCTCCTCTTGAGGCCAGATGAGTCGGGTTCGCCTCGCGCTCTGGCCCGAAGCGTCGACCGCTCAGCAGGGTATGTCTCCACGATTCTCGCTGGTCTCGAGGAGGATGGACTGCTTCGGGCCGATGGGAAGCCTCTCCTTCCCGAGCTGTTCTGGGCTCTCGCGGATGCGTGGCCTGGCGAGTGGATGCAGGTCGATGACGCGCTGGAGGATCTGAGACTCGACGGCGTTGCCGTGGCAACGGGCAATGGCGCTGCTGAGGCACTGGGTGCGCCGGTCCTCCTTGGTGCGGGTGGACCGATCAACCTGATTGTCGGGTCCGAGGCCTTGCTCCGGCGGCTTTCCAAATCCCGCAAGGCGGGCGCTCTCGACCCCGATAGCAGTCAAGTCGCCGTCCGTGTTGAGTCGAACTTCGAGAGCGTCGTGATCACCAACCCTGTGTCGGGTGTGCGGTTCGCTCACCCGGTCGTCGTGGCGCTCGATCTCGCCGAGGATCAACGTGGCCGTGAAACGGTCGAAGTCTGGCGCCCTGCGAGCACGGAGCTGGGAACGCTCGCGGTACTGGAGGTCTATCGACGTGCGGGTTGGGTTCAGGCGAACTGGCTCGAGGACATTCTTACCGATGCAACGCCAGAGCCGTTGTGGCGCGCTGCAGCGGCGGCCTGCTGGGACTCGCATGCCGAGGGCCTTGCCGTGCTCTATCAGCACCCAGGCTGCCCGGATGACCTACGCGTCACAGTGCGACGGCGACTCCTCGACGTCATCGGCGCCATGGAGTCTCGGGGACGGTGGGGACTCCGTCGTCTTGTCGACTACGCCCCAAGTCTCCTCCTGGAGGAACCGGTCCGGTCTCGCGACATTGACCCGCCAGACTCCGGTCTGCGTAGCGCTGTCGAGGAAGCGGTTCGTTCGGGGGCACCTCGATCGGTCCTTCGGGACATCGCGCAGGAATGGCTGGAGACAGACGAGCCCGAGCGGGACGCTTGGGCGACAGCTGGAGAGGCGCACTACCTGCTCAGGCTCGATCCGATCGCCGTGTACGAGGGACCCGTCAGGGCGCATCTCGAAGAGGTCGTTCGCCGGCCGAAGCCGGTCTGGCACCATGAGGGCACGCGTCGGTGGTCGGAGTGGTCTTCCGGCGACGACCCGTGGTGGTACGAATTCTGCTCCCGGGCACGATCGAGCGTTGACAACTCGCCGGCGGATCGCCGAAGGCTCCTGAACGAATTGCTGACCGCCGACATCGACGGCCGAGCCATGCCGATAGCCGAGCTCCTCCCCGTCTTGGATGGCGACGCGCTCGAACGAGCGCTGGCCGGCATCGAGCAATCCGCGCCTGCTGTCGCCGACCTTCACGTGAGGGCCAAGGTTCTAGCGGTCGCGAGCCGCTACGGCGATGCACGCAGACGCGAAGTCCTGCTCGACCAGGCCTTGGTAGCCGCCCGAGCTGCCGTCGAACAACCGGGGCCCAGCCTGCTGGGCGGGCCTGAGCCCGGCGGCATCCGCGGCCTGCTCGAGGTCGCTGACGAGGCAGACGGTGAGTTCCGGCGAACCGCGCTGAAGGAGGCAACCAGCGCATGGCTGAGATGGGTCGGCGCCGAAGACGACGCTGGCGACAGGAAACAACGTCGGCGTGACCGGCGAATGATGTTCCACTCTGGTGGTGACAGCACTCTTCCGCTCGTCCGGATGCTCGCGAGCAGTGACATGGCCGCTGAACTCCGTCGTGTCTTCCAGGGGCTTCGACGGGTAGCCGGAGACGAGGGCAATGCGCTTGAGGGCTATCTGGCCATGGGAGCGTGGCCGGCACTCCGCGACGGGAGCCTCGAACTTGCCGCGTTGTTCGTAAGTGAAGCGAGAACCGAGACAGCATGGCGACAACGACAGGGCGCCGACGCCAAGGCCCATGAACCCGAATCGGAGCCTCCGGAATACCCAGAATTTCCGGCCCAACTCGTCGGATACCGCGATGTCTGGCGTTGACAGGGCGGCGGTCGTCTTCGTCGCCACCACACCGGACGCCTTCGCCGTCAAGGCCCTCTCAGCTCTAGGAGCGCTTCCAGCCAGATTGCCCACATGGGCACTCGTCGGTGGTGTGTCTGTAGCCGTGAACCTCAACGGGTTCCACCGGCCAACTGGCGATCTCGACACAGTGTCGATTGACGCTGACAGTGCGCTGGAGCTCCTTGTCGAGCAAGGTGCGCAGCAGTCGAGGAATGGAGTCACGATCGCATCGGGCTCGACGTTCGTCGACGTGGACATCATTGACGTGTCCGGTGGGGACCCGCACAGCGGTGCGTACCTCGCTCACTCGTTCGCGCTCGAGACGGCTGTCAACCGTCTGCTGCGCGTCGTGAGCTCGAGTTCTCGAGAGACGCTGGTTGAGGTGACAGTCCCAGTCGCAACTCCGACTGCCATCGTCGCAATGAAGCTTCATTCGGTCGAGGGCCGCCGTGACTCGCGACCAGACAAGCGCAGCGGCGACATCTACGACGTGGTCCGCATTGTCGGGGCATTCGGTGCCGCCTCCATTGCTGCCGAACTGAGAAGGACCGCTCCACGGATCCTCGTCTCGAGCACCGCGACGATGTGCAAACGGTACTTCGTTGATGAAGTCGATCGCTCGTTTCGGTGGCTTCGTATGGACAGCCGATCGGCGGTGTCGGATGTCGAGCGATCCGACTTGCTCGCGGTAGGCGAGCTAGTGGTTCAGCTCAACTGACAGGACCGGGGACCGAGCGGGCCGTGGAGACGGTCGACGTCGAGGCAACGATGGTCACGCCGGGCGGCCAAGGAGCCGTTCGAACTCGGCGCGGGGGACTCGGAGGGTGCGGCCGATCTCGATGCAGGGGATACCCACCTTTCCGCCGGTGGCTCGCCACTCGCGGGCCGCGGCGTAGGCGGCGTTGCGGCTGATGCGCAGGATGGCTGCGGCTTCGTCGATGGTGAGGACTTCTGCCGGGGCGTCGGTCTCGGTGGTGGACATCGGGTCCTCCTCGGTCGGTGGGTGGGGTCTGCCTATGTAGGCCCTTTGACGGGCCAGGACTTCGCGGGGATTCTCAGATTCCGACGGCTTGGTCTGCCACGGACTGCGCTTGGTCGGCGGGGTGGGCAAGTTCCCAGGCGGTGAGTTCGCCGGTGGAGCGTTGGAGGCGTTCGGCGACGGCGAGGTCTGCGGGTGCGGCTGGGACGCGTGGGAGGGCTTCGCCGTCGAGGGGGTCGACCGAGGCGGTGAGGTAGAGGTGGTTGGCGTGGCGTCCGCGGGTGATGTCGACGTAGGTCTCCGAGCGGGTGGCGGTCGCGTCGACGCGGCTGGTGGACACGTCGCGGGTCGAACCCTGCACCGCGTAGGAGGTGAGGGCGTAGGCGTGGTCGATACCGACCTCGGGTCGACCAGCGGGGGTGCGGTGATGATCGAAGAACGACCTCGGGATGTCGATCGTGCCGATGCCGTCGAAGTCGACGGTCAGCGTGTCGTCGGCTGGGTCACGTCGGTCGGGGCGCACGGCGACGATCGTGCCGAGCGCACCATTGCGGACATACGCGTGCCGGTCGCCGTCGACGTGGAGGTCGCGGTTGGGGGCGCGGGCGGTGATCCGGTCGCCGACGGCGAAGTGTCGGTCTCCGCTGGCGGTGATCTCGTCGCCGTCGAGTTCGCCGTTCACGCGTCGGAGGAGGTGGGCGAGACGGTTGAGCTGGCGGCGGGTGCTGTTGCGCCGGTCGACCATCGGATGCTCGAGCCCGTCGCGGTGGGCGTCCCACCAGCGGCCGAGCACCTCGCGGTACATGGCGAGGTCGTCGGCGACGATGTGGAGGTGACCGGCCGCAGCGAGCTGGTCGAACGCTTCGTCGATCCGACCCTCGCGCAGTGCCTGGGCCGCCGCACGGTCGTGGGGGTCTTGGAGCCGGTGGGTGGTCACCAACTCGGGGGTGTCGCGTTCGTGGCGCTCGCAAAGGACGCGGAACATGCCCCCCGCAGCGATGGCACCGTGCTGGGCTGGGTCGCCGATCAGCCGGAGGCTCGCCCCGGTGGTCGCGGCCATCTCCATCAAGGTGTCGAGGTCACGGTCCGACAGCGTGGAGGCTTCGTCGACGACGAGGATCGTCCGCGAGTCCAGCGGCAACGACTGGGGATCGGTGTGGACGAGATACCAAGCGACGGTCTCGCAGTCGATCCCGGTCGCCGCGGCCAGGGTCCGCGTCGCTTCGCCCTTCACGGCTGCACCGAGGACCCGGTAGCCGGCGGCAGTCCACGCATCCGCGCACGCGGCGACGGTTGTGGTCTTGCCAGCCCCGGCGCGTCCGATGGCGGCTTGGAAGCGATGCCCGCGTTGGCACCACTCCGTGACAAGCCGCCGCTGTTCGCCGGTGAGGTGCGCGTGCCGTTCGAGCGCGGCCTCGACGTGGCCATCGGGGACGAGGTGCGCGCCCCGATGAAGTCCCTTGGTGAAGCGGGCCGCGATGCGGTCCTGCACGCCGAGCATCTCCACGGTCGTGTAGAGCGGTTCGTCGGCGTCGGTGAGCGCGACCACCTGCTCCGACGCGAGGAACTGATCGGTCAGCTCGATCAATCGAGACGCGCCACACAGCAGCGGCTGCGCCTGTTCGCCATCGGCGCCAGGCACGGGATGGTTCGCCATGGCGACGAGTGCCTCGGACCGCGAGAAGACCGATCCACCCGAGCAGATTCCCTCTGCCCCGGCGAGCGACTCGAACAACGCCGCCTCATCAACCGCCTGGGCCTGGGTGTCGTGCCCGGAGAGGTCGGCGAGCGTGTCGGGGGTGAGGCCGTGGCGGGCGGCGCGGTCACGCCACGAAGCGATCAAGTCATCCGCGGGCGTGTGGTTCTTGGCCGGGCGCGTTCGCAGCACGATGTGCTCGACCTCGCCAGGATGCGCGCCTCGACCGATCTCTTCTTCGAGCTCCCGTAGGGCGTCGTCGATCTCGTTGCGGCGCTTGGAGAATTCGCCGACCACTTGGTTGGTGATGCCCTCGATCTCCCAACCGGACTTGCGGCCCGGACGCCACCTCACGCCGAGGTCGTTGGTGAGCTGGTGGCGCATCTCGGCGGTCGCGAGCGCGGAGGCGGCCTGAGCGTGGCGATACAGGGCACGGGCGTCGAGCGCCCGGTTGGTGCCGTCGGAGAGGCGGACGGTGTTGGCGATCACGTTGTGATGGTGCGGGAACGGGTCGAGCGCGCGGGAGGTGAGGTGCCGGAAGGACGCCACCATCCACCCCTCACCGGTCACTGGCTTGCCGTCGACCCGGCCGACCGCGGCGTGATCTTCGAGCCAGCCGAGCGCCCAGTCGTTCCCGGCCTGGATCGACCCCAGCACCGCGGAACGGGTCGTCGCGTCGCCGAGGAGCGCGAGCACGCCGAGGGACTTCTCTGTGGTCAAGGTCAGGTCGTAGCCGACTCGCACCGCCGGAGGGCGGCGCCGTTCCACGAACTCGGCCAGGTGTTCACGGGTGACCAACCACCGGCCCTTGGTGCCACGGTGAGCGACCAGGAACGCCCGGCGCGGGTGCCGCCCGGCCGCGAGGGATCGCTCGATCTCCACCTGGTAGTTCTCGTGGTAGCGGGCGAGGCCGCGCAGGTACTGCTTGGTGAGGCCGACCAGCCGGGCGGCTTCGGCCAGGCTCAGCTGGTCGTCGGGTGCTCCCAGCGATCGGATGTCCCCGGGGTCGATTCCCGCGTCGCGGGCATGGGCGCAACGGGCCAGCTCGCCGGCCCGCACCCACCGCGACCCGTCACCTTCGACCAAGGGCACGAGGTAGGAACCTCCCGGCTGCCAGAACTGCCTGGTCACAGCGCCAACGGGAGACCAAACGGGAGGTCGCGCGGGAGGTGGAACGGGAGGTCCCACCGATTCGGGAGACGCGTCGGGAGGTCGCGCGGGAGGTCCTGCCTCGTCTCCCGGCGTGGCTTGGACACCCACGGCCTGTGTAAAGGTGCCGAGAGCGACCGCCGTGCCGACGTCGAGCATCCGCTCGACCTCCCGGTGCGACAACCCGAGGGCCGCAGCAGCGTCGGCCACGTCATAGAGCTGCTCCCCATCGGCTCCGACCTTGGTGTGGGCGCCCGAACCCAACGTCGGTCGCCGCCCCGCAGAGCCCTGGGCAGTGATGAGCCGTTCGTCGGTGTAAGGGTCCCGACCAGCCAGAACCGATGCGAAGTCCGGCCGCAGCACCGCCCCCGTGAGCCCGGCACCGTGAGCAGCGCGACCGAGCCACCGCCCCGGCTCCTCCCCGCGATCCGCGTAGTACCGCTCGGGACCACCAGCGTCCGGCGCTGGAGTGCTGCTCGACGGGGCGGCCTTCGGAGGCGGCTGGAGGTAGCGCACGATCGCGTCCACCACACGCGCAGCGTCCCCCCGGCCTCCGCCCAGCGGAGTGACCGTGAACTTCACCGGAGACCGCCAACGGGAGACGCAGCAGGTTTCCCGGAGGGAAACCTGCAAATGTGTGCGCGCCGGATCTGCTGTTCGGCACCGATGAACGGGACCGGG
>Ga0116151_10003345_pt1 | contig 14417 bp, 12 predicted proteins | sample AD_UKC117_MetaG_FD_89893 | JGI IMG/M metagenome (GOLD analysis project Ga0116151, IMG submission 89893) | Active sludge microbial communities of municipal wastewater-treating anaerobic digesters from Hong Kong - AD_UKC117_MetaG | ecosystem: Engineered > Bioreactor > Anaerobic > Digestate...
CGCCCTGCTGAAGGCCGGCGACATTGACCTCGCCTCCGGGGAAATACGTTTCTATCGGCCCAAGGTGAAAGGCACTGCCCACGAATGGACCACGCACAAATTAACACCGGCGACACGCGAAGTCGCTTCCTATTATATAGGGACACTCTATCCCCCTTCCCTGCTGCCAGACGGCCCTTTGATTTTGGCCACGACCCGGCTGCTGAAAAACGGCGAAGGGGGGCAACTATTGGGCGAAGGACTAAATCGGGTGCGCCTTAGTGAGCGGGTAGCCTGGCTGGGCCGACAAGAAGGCTTGGCCAAGAAGCTGTCGGCCCACGACTGCCGTCACACCTGCGCTACGAAGATGGCCCGGTTGGGCTACAGCGTGGATGAGCTAATGGCCTGGTTTGGCTGGAGCAGTGCGCAGACGGCCATGCGTTACGTGGCTGCGGTGGATATCAAGGAGCGGTACAAGGGGTGAGCCGGGAGACCACCAAAAACTGGGGGCAAATTTCACAAGCATATCACAAGGATCTAGAACAACTTTGATATTTTTTGCGAATTCAGCCCGGGGATTATTCTGTTTTGCATCATCGTTTTTTGCAGCCGCTCTCCGGTAGCCCCCAGTTTTTGGTGGTCTCCAGAATGATGGGACGGAAGTGTCTTTTTGAATCAATGCGCAACCGGACCTCTACGCGCTAGATTGACCGTCGGGATTGCCCTAATCCTGTTGTGGTTTGGTACCCAATGCCACTGTAGAAAGCAAAATCAGATAAAATGTGGAGTTGATTGGCTTGCCAGGCATCTTCGGCTATTAAAGCGTAAATCGCTTGACCGACACATCCCATTTGGGGGATTTTGTTTTTGCCCGGTATGGCTCTCGTGCTGAGTTGATAACGACTGAGTACCACAAACTCCTGAACAAAGTCGAGCAAACGGCTGTCCATGCCAGTAGGACTAAATAAATTCCACTGGCGGTATAGGCTGCCAAATACCCATTCTGGCATTGGGACAGGCCAACTCCGGGTTTGTTTGTGCTTGCCTGTCATGCGAAAGGTGGTAGGGCTGGCAAATTCTATTTGCAACGTTGCGCGCGGCCTGCGGCGTGCGATGTGTTCTGTGACCAGCGCCTCGTAGGTGGTCTGTCCTGCCCATTGATGCTGTTGGTTATCTACAGTGGCGCTTGTAACTTGAAATGAAACGCCATCTAGCTCTATCGTATCAGGTGGCTGGTTTGCCATGCGTTGTAAATGATTGGAAATAACCTGGGTTAATCCAGTTATTCGTAACCAGGCTGGATTATCTGGCGTGAACTCCTGGCTATCATTCTCCAATCGCGTACCGCCAAAGACAGTGGAGCAGGTAAATGGTTTGCGACGAGTATTGTCATGCAGTGCTTGACTAAACTGACTGTCATACTTTGCTATATCTTCAAGAAAAAAGCGATAAACAGCGCGTGCCAGATAAGCAGGCAAAGTGACAGATTTATCAGGGATTACTGTGAGGACGAGGGACGTCAGTAGAGACATGATTTAAATCGGTTCCGTAACGCTTTTGTCTTCCCAAAATAGCTGAGTTAAAACGCCAATTAACAGCGAAAGGGCGGTGAAGAAAAAGGTGAAATCTTTAGAAACACGCTGTCCAAACAATATGACAGAGCGGTTCAACTGTAAATGCCCTGTTAAGGGTCCATAGACAATACAGTTGGTTTGTTGCAGGTTGCAAGCTGTGAACCCCAGCGGATCTGAGAACCAGGCCACAGCTAAAGAAATCCAAAAGGCGGCTGCCAGCGTATAACCTGACAGCAGCAGAGTGCGGTAAGAGGCTGATCGCCAATCTTTTGTGCGAGTGACAGATTGAAAAAAGAGGTAGCCAACCGCTACAAACAGGCAAAAGATGGTGATCAAATAGGCTATTACGGGGGCGTCCCAAGCGTTCAAAGCAAAGGTGGTGTAAGTATCGGACAAACCGGTGATGCCAATGACACCCAAAAGCGCCATAGCCGGAATGCGTAGAGCCAGTGGATAGAGGATAACAGGTTGACCGCGCATTAAGAGGGCTGCGGCCAACCAAATCATAGCTGGGGGGATGAGAGTTAATATAGCGGTTGTAAGAAACAATCGTGTATTACTTTGGTTACTCCAGCAAAATATGATAGCTGCCAGGGATGTCAACAAGCAGATCCAAATGTGGAAGCGGCGTAATCCCTGGGCGATAATGGTGCGGGCGCCTCGCCAGAACCGAGACGAAGATGATGGGGTAACAGTCATAAGGTTTGCAACAGTATCCGTGGCGGCCGCCAAATGATTGCGCCCCAACAACCCTTGACGAATGAGTCGATGCGTCAGCGCTGTGTCAGACGGCGTATGGTGAGCAATAGGCCATAGCGTGTTGGTCTGGTCGTTCGTAAGAAGCAGTCTGTATTCGTCATCCAGCGACCAGGATTCGGAGCCAGGCGACTTGGCCCGAGCGAAGGCAAGCTCAACTCGTTCTGTCTTTTCAAGAAGGAAGTAGGCATAGGTTTCACGCGCGATACGTAGTATGTACTCGTAGTCGCTTATTTTTTCGGCAGGTAAGGCGGCCAGATACCGAAAGCGTTGGCGAAGCAAGAGTATATGGGAGTCTTGCAGATTGAAAGGCAGATTTGGGCGAGACCTCAATTGTTCCAGTAGCGACAGACAGATTTCGGCCAGATGATAGCGAATCAGTCGGTTTTCAAAGGAATCTTCGGGATAGTCAGGATATGCCAATTTGTGTCTGTCATCCAGCCAGAAAGGAGACCAGCGTAAGACGCTGGCAAGATTCGTGACCGAATAGCACGCCAATATTTGGGCTGTAATCGTTTCTAGCGGTAGTCTTGTGGAAAGCAGACTGTTTCCAATCAACCATTGTCCGTCAAAACCAGGCAAAATACTCTCTATCTTCAAGAACCAAGAGGTAGTATTCAAGGTGAGCTTTAGATGCTGCCATTCTTCTTTGTCACGAGATGTTGGAAGTGTCGGTGACAAAGCTTTACCAGAAAAGATGGGATCAATGTTTTTCTTGCGCATGTAAAATCGCCAACAAGACTAGACCGAGAGGGCTAAGCGTTATTTTATGGGCCTCATTGTGAAATAAGGGCTGTATTTTTGGTGATAGTTGGTTAATGTCAGTCATATTTCCATAGTCGTTTCTTACAGCCGCTGCCCAATCTGGATCGATTGTGACGGCAAAGGTGGGAATTGTCATGATGGCATCCCCTTGTTCGTGCAAACAAACCAGCGGAATGCCACCCATGTTGCTAATCCTTTTTGTGCTGCCCAAAAAAGTAGCTATCTGCGCGAGCAAAGGGACAATGGCTTTCATCCCACCGGTGAAATTGATGACGGGGCGCTGTCCGTTTTCTTCAGCTCGGTGAATTAGCTTTGCCAGCACGATGCCCAATTTATACAGGCCAGTCTCCGTAGGACTATTCGGATTGAGGGAAAATTGTTGTGGGCGCGTAGGGTCCAGGTTTGGGATAGGGATAATGTCTATCTGGGAAGTTACTAACTTCTGTAAGGCATCGTTAGGAGAAACGGGTAGATCCCAGGCGATCTTTCTGCTGCACAATAACGGAGAATCCTCCCAGATGCAAATCCGATCAGAATCGCCACCTGCCAGCAAGTAGGCATTGACCAACGCGCAAAAGACACCGGTGTTGGTGTCGGATGTGAGAAAAATGACCTCATCTTCGGATTGTAGGCGCGGCGATTGAGTGGATTGGGCTAAATAAAAGAGACTGGCTATTTCAGCAGTAGCTGTTTCGCCTAGCGAGAGGGTATTATACCTACTTGCATAGTATTTAATGATAGTTTGTGTGTCTTTAGTCCAATAGGTATCTGGCCTTTCGTAAAGTTGGGAGAGATTGTTAGGCAATTTACCAGACAATTGTCTGGCTGCTTTTTGAGCTTGCGTATTATTGTTTTGTTTTTCCAGGTTCTCCAACAGGGATTTTCCCGTGGTCATGATAAACAGGTTGGGCATAACTTAACCTTATCGGTGACAGCAGGGCGCTGTATTGTTGATTGGTAAGAGACTCAAGGCGTTCCGATTATTTAACGGGTGCAGGAAGCTGATATCCGCCATCCGCATTAAATTCATTCGGAAATCGAGGGTATTCAATACGGCTGTGAGGGCTAGGATACCGCAGAATCGCTCTCAGATCCTTTACGTTGATTGTCGCACCATACTGCTCTTCAAAGGCCTTCTTGTTCTCTTGGATTCGTTCATCCATAACCTTACCCCCGACAGTATGCCAACCGGTACCATCCCCTCTATAGCGCCCTTGTTCTCCAGCCAATTCCAGCCGCCGCCATTTTGTGATGAGGATGCCGACGCTGCCTAAACCCGCCGGTTTTCCATAGCCAAGTTTGTGGTAAGCGCCGGCTTGCCAGCGGTTATCACTTTTGGCGGCGTCTAATACCAGAGTGAAGATAAGCAGCTGAAGTTCTTCATCGGTAAGGTTGTTAAAATCAACAGTGAACTCGAATTGGGTTGCGGGTTTTAGCGGGCGAATGGTTGCCTGGCGATTCCCTCTTTGCGTGCTGTCGTAGATTGTCGAACGATGATAATAAAATTTGCGACCATGCGGCACGCGGTTTTCTAAGTCTTGATAATACAGGTAGCTGGTGGGATCTGGGGAGGAAAGCTCAATTAAAGTAACTCGTGGATTGTACACGGGTTTCCCTTGCAAGCGGGCATCGCTAAAGCTGAGTTTTCCTGCGAAAAAATCAGGACGTTGACCAGCCTGGTCTTCCCCCTCATCCGGCGCCGGCATTCCAAATAGCCTGCAAGTTGGGCACAAACCTGAATCCGCAGCGCCTGATTTTTTTTCAACTAAATGGCAGGGCTGTAGGTGAAGTTCTTTAATGGCTGGCTCCAGGTCAAAAGGCTCTGTGTAACGATGGCTTTGGGGCGGTTTCTTGGTTCTGTTGTTGGTGGTATATTGGCCACTGAATACGGAAAGGCAGCCATTGACAGCTGCCTCTGCAACGCTACGAAACATACCTTTCAATGAAGATCCAGGAATAACCGGGCGATGATCGCCCAGGTGGAAAAATTCATCGTAGTATTTATGCTGATTGCCTTTAGATTCATCTTCAAGATGATAGGGGATAAATATCGGCGAGAGCGCCGTGATCTGGCAGGTAAGCTGCCCGCTATGCAGTGAGGCGTCAACCGCACTGTGCCATACAGGTGTTTGCCGAGCATCATCAGCCATAGGGCGAAACCGGACGAAGTTATAGGGATTAAGTTTGCTCATTGAGATTCATCTCCTGCGGGCCATTGGGTTAATCCAATGTAGCGGGAAAAAGCGACGCGTCCACCCAGAATGTATTCGGTGACGGCAATACCCAACCAACGTGGTTGGTGCAAATATGGATAATCGAGACGCCGGGGAATACGGGGTTCCAGCCAGGTATCTTGTCCGGTGCGCCGCTCTCCCCATAGTTTGACCGTTACTGTCTTGATTTGGTAGTTACTTCCCAAATCTTCTTTTGTTTCACTTTCTTGCAGTGTGGGTGGGCACATAGTGGCATCGCCGCTAAAAACGACTCGCCAGCCGAAATGCGGGAGCCCGTCTTTCAACCAGCGCTCTCTTTGCCAGTGGAGCTGGACCCGTGGACCAAAGGCATACGCTTTTAAGTATGAGGCAGGATTGCAATCGGCTGGAAACTGCTCGATTTCCTGAGCAATATCTGTTTGCCAAAGGAGGTATTGACATTGGGGGGCTACGGCAGATAACAGCTGATGCAGATTGTCTGCTGTGATCTGGCCGCGAGCGGCAATAATGTCAGGCATGGGACACCTCTTCATTATGTTTCTGCAGCAGTTCGTTCAAAAAGGGGATGGTCATGGCTTCTGGGTAATCGAATTGCTGCAAATACGCGCTAGCCAGGGGGCGGGTCGCTTGCCAGAGTAGTTGTTGTTGTTTAGGGGAGAGTATAGTTGTATGCCATTGGTGATCGCGCTGCCATTTCAATTTGCTTATAGAGATTGGGGCTTCCTCGGCAAAGCCATAGGCTAGACGTTGCTCGGGCGACAGATAGCGCCCAACACCGTTTACAAAGTCGTTGGCTGGTGTGGGTAATTGCCGTAAGGTGACAATTGTATCTTGAATCTCTACCTGTCCGGCGCCGCTGGTACGTTTGTGGCCAATTCGGATAAGGCCATCCTGGAGATCGCGTAGCAGATAGCTAAGCCACCCAATTTGCCAAAGGGTGAAGTTAGTAAGGATCAAGTTCCCGGTGAAACACGTCTGGGTGACATATTCGTTGGTGAATAATTGGCCACTGTTGCTGGCTTTTGCTCCGCTGACTCGGGTAGCCACGCTGTTCGTTATTCGGTCCAAGGCAATATGTGGTAGTTGGGTTGTTCGCTCTTCGTCGATTGCCGTGAAGTCGGTGACACGCAAATGGCCGGCGTATAGCGTATGGCCAAACATCTGGCAGGCAGGGCAGGCATCCTTGAAACGCTGTGCCATAGTGAAGGGGTGTTTACCGGCCTCATACGCCTGTTGACGTATATTGAAGCGATAACCACAGGCCAATCGGTAATAGGCTTCTGTATCATCTGTTGGCTGATGCAAGTCCGAGTCAAAGAGGTGGCAAGATCCCAGACCAGTTTGATTAACCAGGTTGGCGATGTATTCGGCGCGTTGCCGGAAGACGCCTTTCAGGCTGCTGCCAGGAATGTAGAGATGGCCGTTCTCTCGCACCACCTGGGTTAGATTTCCCGGCTTGTCTCGCTCTGCTGCTTCCCGCGGGGCGGCGACTTGTAGTCGTCCTGGTACCAACACGGTCAGCCGGATGTGGCATTCATTCAGTAACCATTTGTGCATGGGTCGCTCCCTTAATTGGTCAATGCGGCCAGACCGTTATTGACAAAGTCGCTGACAGACTGTTGTTCAGGGTATCGTTGCTCTGTTGAGCCAGATGCAGTGAGGTAACTGATTAGCTGTTGGCGGTCTGTCATATCTACCCAAAAAACTTGAGCTGCTTGCAACTGACAGGCGCCTAGGCCTCGCCCTGTGCTGCCACCCAGGGGAAGATCGCCGCTGAGTAAAGACTGTAACGACAGGGCGATGATTGTCCGATCTGTTTCATCCAGGTTTTCTCCAATTGCTTCAAACTGGAAAATAGAGCCGGCAGCAACAACTTGTTTGTCATATTTGACGGCCGGAGCAGCTGTCCCGGTATCGCGGTGAATCCCAACACCGTGTCGGATGTCAAAGCCACCGCCGCTAAGCAGCGCTAAATCTGTGAATCGGAGTTTGCTGGCCCAGAACGTCCCGGCGCCAAAGAGACGGCAGGCATCGCACAACTGGTCAGGCAGGGCCTGCCAAACAGCCTCCGTGCCATAAAGCTCTTCTGTTTGCCCCAGTGCTTCATAGGCTTCTTTGCTTCTGGGATGTTCTAAGTTGCCAACGCAAATTTTTCCCGGCGGTAGTTCCGGTTCGTACAGGCCGCAAGCCCACAACGAGCTGCCAGCCAGGTGCAGTGCCGCCAATAGCCGTTCGGCGTGCGAGCGTAATACCCCGCGTAGGGATGAGCCTGGGATATAAGGGTTGTTCTGATCGTTGACAACAACCAGAGCATCGGTTGTTTCATCGCCACGACCGCTGCCAATGTGTAAAGCATGGGTTAAGTGTAGTTCCCCGCGAAAAAGGTAACGATTCTTGGCCGCGTTGTGCGCCCATAACGGACGCTGGGTTGCTGGGTTGTTCATGCGAAATCCCTCCTATTTGCTAGCCCGGGCAAAATCAACAACGGCCGTTAAATAACGGCGCGTTAAATATAAATGCAACTCCGCCAACCAGTTACGTCCCGACGTCGGCGCACCGGCGCCTTGGACCTGAAAGAGATCGTTCAGATCGTTCTCGGTCATCTCGATCACTTCGCGTGCCAATTGTTTCAAATCGGCAATGTCTGGTTGAAAAGCGCCGGGAAAAGGCCCCGGAGATTGGTCTGTCTTCCATCGTTTATCGTTGCGCTTCTTTAATTCAGCGTCTATTTTGTCCACGTTGTCCGTGTGGATGGCAAGGGTGACGAGTCCGTTTAATTGGGCTGACGACAGACCTTTGACGACTTTGGCCGCTTCTTGGGCTTTGTATAAACACTCGTTCTCAGCTTCTCGTTGATGATGCGCCAGCGCCGTGGCAAAGATGTCTTCGTACAGAATAGTCATCACACTGCCTCCTGATTCAGGTGAAACGGGTGATTGATTGTTATGCGACCAAACCCTTCCGGCTGATGGCTGCCGATTCCCCAACGCTCCAAAGGTTCGAGGCGCTGCGCCAACTCTGCAGGCGACAAATCAATGCCGTAAGCAAACACAGAACCGGCGGTAATAACCAGGGATGTTTCCCGTGGCAAGCGCTGCGTCATATGCCACCCATCCACCAGCCGAGTTTGGCAGAAGTTAATCAGTAATTCGGCCTGCTGCAAATCTGGATGAAGATATTGTCCCAGATACACCGGTGTAATCGTCCGGTCAAAGCGTAGGTAGGCATCACGGATGATGGTGTCGGTGAGCAGGTCAAGGGTAAAAAAGGTCTTGTGCTGGCAAATTATCCCGGCGTTACGGGCTTGTGCATCGAATGCAGTAATTCTTTCAGTCAATGATTGCTTACCCGCGTGCAATTCGCTGGGTATGTCTTGGGAAACAAGTTTGACTTCTACTTCTCCTTGTCCACGTGTTTTGGCGCCGCCGACCCAGAATCGGAATCCTTCTTGCAGTGTGTGCTGCACCAGTAAATCTTCGTCGGCTGTATTTGTCAGCTGAATGAATCCGGTAAAATAATGCCCTTCGCCGATAACCTCCTGAGTGAACAATTGCCGCCTGGCCGCCGTCTCGCGCTGAGAGTCCAGGGCGGTGCGGGTAATGAGCCTCTTGTCCGGTTCGACAGACAGGTGTTGTCTACCATGGATGGTATATAGTCGGTTATTGACCGGCTGAAGAGCTGAATGACACTGGGTGCACTGTTCTTCATTCAGGCCAGCATTAGCGCCCAGTAGAGCAAAGAGCCGATCCTGAACACCATGCCGATCTCGTGTTAGCGCTTTTAGATTTAGAAAACCAGGGTAACGCTTGCAGGTAAAAGCTGTTTGCGGCAAGATGAAGGTTTCACGTTTACCCTCTTGGCCGGTAGGGGCGGGAAGTAAAGGGCCATACCAGTTGTTGGGTGACAAAAAGAGCCGGGCAAATGTATCATCATTCGGCCCATAACTTTCCTGCCAATGCTTGGCCAGTGCGCCTTGCAAAGCCTGTCCAGGAATATAGGGCAGGGTGGTTGCCATCGGACCAGTGACATAACCATCAGACAGGTGTAAGGGAGCGAGGTTGGTGACTTGTAGACGAATCATGAAACTGGCCCTCCTGCGGTGAATGTGGATAGAAGCTGTATCCTGTCTGTTATCGCAATCTTGGTGTCGTTCACCAAGATTGCCGTTACCATGAAACGACAGCGACCCGTGCCACGCCCACGCCCGCCGCCCAAATGGGTGACCGTTTCCAATGCCGCTGCCAGCAGCACCGCTTCCGCGCCATCCGGACGCATGTTATCTATGTGACCGCTAATTCGGCCTACGAACTGTGCCGGTGATTGCACGGTTTCATGCGTAAAAAGCCTGTCGCGCAGTACTGTGTGCCTGCGCCGATCTAGTGCGATGCTAGTGCGAATCTGACGGCTGAAATTTCGGGCATTATGGACAGGTCGGCCTCTGTTTTGGGCGGCTTCGTCCAGATGTTCTAATACCCGCTTTATGTCTGGGTGAAGTTCGGCATCGGAGAAATGTAGACCGCCTGGCCATTGCGCAGCGCCGAAAACGCGACAGAGAAGGCAAGGATTGGCCGTGGCCAAGCAACCTGCGGTTTCTTCGTGGGTGTGAACGGGAATTTCCAGCGCCTGGCATAAACGGGCTACCATTGCCCGACTCTTTCCTTTAATGGTGCTGCCCGGCACAATGGCCTGCTGCTGCCGGTTACGCGCAATGGTGTTATCCAGATAACCTGCCAGCCCAATTCCTGTGCCCACACGTAAAGGGCTGTCTAATTCCAGAGTGTAGCGTAATTCAATCATGACGCGGTCTCCTGAACGTCTTCTGATATAAATTCGTAGGCCTCGGTTATATCAGGTAATGGGCTCAGATATTCCTGTCGATTAAACGGCTCACAAAGGTACAAATCGTCTGCCAGCGCAAGAGGGGCGTGCTTTTCTAGGAAAAGGTTCTGAGCTATCTGGGCCATCACATCCTTATGTTCTACGCTCAAGCGTTGGCGCATCTGTTGAAGCGCCAGAATACTGGCTATTGGGGGATCCTGCCACAGCATGTCCTGCCAGGCATGAAGTTTGTTTCGGGGAAAACCATGCCGTTTGAGGGTCTGTATCGCTGTGACGATATCATCCCATGAGGGTCGAGAGACGCCGGGGACGCGCAGGCAAGCATAAGGGCGACAGGTGGCCGTAAGTAAGCGGCCGGTACTGTCGGGGGGAGTCGGTAAGCGAAACTCCTGCTCACGAACCTTTTCCCAGGAGTTGGCGGTGGGGGTGGTGATAACACGAAAATCCAGGGTACACACCTGTCCATGATTTTGCTCCTGGAAGGTGTGACTTAATCTCTTGGCGCTGCGGAGCAGTTCGCCGGCTAGTTCTTCCAGAGCAAATATGGGATGGCTGGCCTTGGCGATTACCACGCCGGCCGACATGGCTACCTCTAGTCGCTTCCCGCTGAATTGACCGCTTGTGCTTGCTTCGGCCAATTTCTGATTGACTTCTTGCTGAAAAGCGAGACAAATCTTGTGAGCGATAGGTAAGGCGGTGTCAGCCGTTGTGATGAGGATAATGTCATCGCCACCAATGAGGACAGGTATGAAGGGAAGTGTTGTGGTGTGGTTGCGCCAGTAAAGTTGGGTGGCTTGGATCACAGCCTGAAGCATGGCTGTTTCCAGGATGTTACTGAAGCGTTTTAGTTCATCTTCAGACTGAAGATGATGTTCAATGAGTTGCCCAATTCCATTGCCATCGGCATAGATGAAGCCAAGATAGTTTGAAGGGTGAGAGCAAGCTCCCAAGTCATTTAGTTCGTCGGCCTCCTGCAAGTGATGGGGCCAGACTATCCCAGAATCCGCGGCCGCCTTTTGTAGTCTCGCGAGGGGGCCAGCAGTATCATCTGGTTGAAGTTCCTCGCCCGGATTTGCGTTTTGCCGTTTTATTTGACAGATATCACACAAGAACATGGTTTGGTTGGCAGGTAACCTTTCTAAATGCGTGGCTGGGTAAAGACCGCATCGTTGGCAGCGGGACCAAAAAGATTGAGTCAGGAGAGAAACAGGTAACTGCCCACTGGCTTTGACCAGACGGAGTTGGCGAGTGGCCTGGCGCGTAGCCTGGCTAAATGGCTGGTCTGTCTCATAAGGGATGATTACGCCGGAGATTGTGGCAGCGCCGGTTTTTTCCCGATAGCGGGTTTGCACTGTCTTACAGAAGTTATCTGCCCGAACTGGGTTATCGAAGGTGAACATCCCAGATCCGCCGCCAGTATAAACAGATTGACCGCCGTATTGTGTAGCCAGAGCAACTGTATCTATTCGGTTGAGCCTGTCCAATAGTGCACTGGCACCACGAATTTCCTTCAAGCGCCCTGTGGCAAATACAAAGGACTTGATTTGATCTGTATCCAGACTAACGAGCCATTGTTTTGTCACGCTATTTCCCTCCTTTGTGTCCAGTGTCAGTACGGTGTGTTGTTCGCATACTGGCTGGCTCAGAAACTAGTAACGACCTCCATTATAGCCGAATATCTTTAAATCTGTTCAAAGATTCTCTCTCGATTAGGCCAAGTGTATATCCGTGGGATCTGCTCAGTTTGCTTGACACTATAGGGATGTGTAAGTGCCCAAGCTAGAAAACAATGCAGGTTGAAACCAGCTTAGATCTGCGTTGTTGGGACGTTATTTTATGACCCGACGGCTTTGGGGTTGAGAGAGTCATGACATAAATTGGGTATGTGATCGCTTTATAATCTTGCCTGAGCGTTAGTGCCTGTTGGGGACTGTCGGTGCGAACTCGACAATATCAGGTGTCATGTTTCAATGCTCGCCTGAGCGTTAGTGCCTGTTGGGGGGGGGTAGCCCCGGTAAGTGAAATTCAGTGGGAATACGGTTTCAATGCTCGCCTGAGCGTTAGTGCCTGTTGGGGCGGGACCACCAAGAAGGTAACGGCGCGTAGTTCACAGTTTCAATGCTCGCCTGAGCGTTAGTGCCTGTTGGGGGCGGTGCCCACGATGTCTTTGCTTTCGGCGAAGAATTGGTTTCAATGCTCGCCTTGAGGGTTGGACGTACGGTAAAAGCCGTCGCGTTTTTCGTAGTACCCACTACGTTTAGTGTAGCGCCAGAGACGAAAAACGTCACGAGGTTGAAACAACGTCGCGTTTTTCGTTACGGCAGCCACGTTGAGCGTCACAACCGTCCCGTTTTTCGTATCCTTCGGTTACCCTCTGTCGCGTTTTGCGCAAAAAGCAGGGAGTTCCTCCTCTGGTATCATGTTTTTGTCACGAAACATCAACCAAAAAGGAGAATCTCCCATGAACTTTCATATTAACATACCCTCGTTTTGGAAACGACCACCATTGATTCGGCCGCAATTACCCCGGCATCTCCCCCGGCTGTTATTAGCGTCGCAGCACCAACCCGATTTTGTTCAGCAATGCCAGGTAACGCAATCGATATTGCCATGCCTGGCTTTGGTTGACTGGGAACAACTGCCAACAACCTTAACGAACAAACGTACCGGGTGGCAAACAGTGCCTTTGGCAGCCTATGTAGGCTCTTTTTTGCTCAAATTGGACCAACGACTGCCGACTTTTGGCCACTTACACCGGTTTTTGCGTCGGCATCCGGCATTGATTTGGGCTTTGGGATTTCCCCTGGCACCCGAGCCGTTGTCTCCCTATGCGTTCAACATTGAAGCCTCACTGCCGACTCAGCGCCACTTCAGCCGCAAGTTGAGCGAAATTCCCAATGAAATTCTGCAAAATCTATTGGATGCCCAGGTTATGTGTCTGCAGCAACGTTTAGGCGATGGTTTTGGGCAGGTTGTTTCGTTGGATACCAAGCACATATTGAGTTGGGTGAAGGAAAACAACCCCAAAGCCTATATAGAAGAAGGGCGATTCGACAAAACCCGACAACCGTCCGGCGACCCTGACTGCAAGCTGGGCTGTAAACGTCGCCGTAATCAAAAGACACCGACCACAGAGGGAAAACCAGCCCGGAACAACCAGGTGGGTGAATATTACTGGGGCTATGCCTCTGGGACCGCCGCCACGAAAGTCAAGGGGGTTGGCGAATTTGTCCTGGCGGAAGTCACCCAAACCTTTGACCAGCCGGATGTGTCCTACTTTTTCCCGCTCATGGACCAGGTGGAACGTCGTTTAGGGTTTCGTCCGCCCTTTGGAACAGCCGATGCAGCGTTCGATTCGTTCTACGTTTACGATTACTTCCACAGTGAGGAACACAACGGCTTTGCGGCTGTCCCGCTGCGCAACATCAATCAGGTACGCACTTTTGACGAAGCGGGACGGCCGTTATGTCCGGCCGGGCTGGCCATGGCGCTCAAGGGTACATTCATCAATCGAACCTCATTGGTGCAACACCGTCGCAGTCGTTACGCCTGTCCGTTGTTATATCCGGAACCGGTGGCTGAATGCTGCCCTATCGATCATGAGAAATGGTCGAAAGGTGGCTGCACGTTGGTTATGGCTACAGCCGCCGGCGCTCGTATTCGTTATCAGCTAGACCGGGAGAGTGACGCTTATCAGGAAGTTTACAAGCAGCGAACAGCCGTGGAGCGCATTTTCTCCCAGGCGGTGGCCCTCGGCATTGAACGTCCCAAACTCCGTAACCAACTGGCTATCGCTAACCAAAACACTTTGACCTACATTTTGATCAATCTGCGAGCGATGTTGCGGCTGGATGAAAGCTGTTAATCATCATAGCCAGCCGTTTTGTTAGTCTCAACCCCTAAAACCAAAATTTGTCTGGTTGATGTTTCGTGACCATTTTTTGAATTTGATAACTTTTGGTCTCAATGGGGGTGGAGCATTTCCCAGAGTAATTAACTAAAATGCGACGGTGTCTTTGTGCCTGACCGTACGTCTAGCCCTATCGCCTGAGCGTTAGTGCCTGTTGGGGGCCATGGCCTCATTTGCTGTCGTAGACGCTGAAACGTTTCAATGCTCGCCTGAGCGTTAGTGCCTGTTGGGGGAAACGACCTCCTGATCGATTCCGGGACGAGTGTTACGTTTCAATGCTCGCCTGAGCGTTAGTGCCTGTTGGGGCTTGGCCCCCGCATTTGATCCTTGCCCAGCTTGTGAGTTTCAATGCTCGCCTGAGCGTTAGTGCCTGTTGGGGAA
>Ga0116151_10003347_pt1 | contig 14414 bp, 7 predicted proteins | sample AD_UKC117_MetaG_FD_89893 | JGI IMG/M metagenome (GOLD analysis project Ga0116151, IMG submission 89893) | Active sludge microbial communities of municipal wastewater-treating anaerobic digesters from Hong Kong - AD_UKC117_MetaG | ecosystem: Engineered > Bioreactor > Anaerobic > Digestate...
CGCCGATGCCGAGCTGCAGGCACGAACCGTCCTCGACGAGGTCGGCGACGTGCTGCCCGATCGCCCGCTCCTCCTCGCTCGCCTGGTGCCGCGGCAGCGTGGGCAAAAGCCGCGACACCTCCACGATGTGATCCACCTGGCTCACGTGCATGCCCGCGTCGCCCAGCACCCGCGGCATGCGGTCGTTGACCAGCACGATGACCCGCCGCGACGCGTGACACGCCGCCAGGCTGGTGAGCACCTCGACCCCCAGGCTCATGTAGCCGTGTGAGTCGGGCGGGGAGACCTGCACGAGCGCGACATCCAGGGGAATCATGCGATCCCGGTACAACCGCGGGATCTGGTGCAGGAAGATCGGGGTGTAGTCCGCCCGGCCGTCGTTGACCGCAGCCCGGTCAGCCGGCCCGACGAACATCGAGTTGTGCCGGAAGTGGCCCTCCATGCCCGGCTGACTCAGCGGATCCTCGCCGAGCAGCAGCACGTGGTGCATGAGCACGTCGCGCAGCTCGGGCGCCCGCTTCGCCAACGCCTCGATCAGCTCGAACGGGCAGGCCGCGTTTCCGCTGTAAAAGACGCTGTTGCCGCTGTGCACGTGCTCGACCGCCCGCTCCGGCGTGGTCAGCTTGGCGCGGTAGTCGTCGAGCCAGGCCCCAGCCCGAAATGACCGTGCCCGCCGATACTGGCGCAGCAGCGATTCGTCCGCACCGATGTCGTCCTGCCACGACCCGCCCCGGTCGAACATCGACCGTTCCTTGTCCTTCATGGTTGCCCCCGTCCCCACCTGCCCGCGGCAGGGGTTGGCAGTGTCAGACCCGAACCCCGGCGCCGGTTTCCGCTGGTCGCTCATGATGCACCCACCGCACAACCGGCCCGATTCAACCGGCTGACTGCCGGCTGTGTTCGATTGTAGCGCTCTCCCCAAATCGGTCAGACGGCTGGATTTGCGCATTTCACGGGGGTCTTCGGGGCCGTCGGGGTGCGGCGTGCGGACGCCGGCGTGGGCAGGCAAATCCCAGAACCAGGCACCCTGAACGCGTGATTATCCGGCCGCGACGGAGATTTTCCGGCATCTTGCGTTGGGGAGCGGTTTTTCACTAGAATGCAGCTACATCGGGTATCTAGGAGGGCTGCAGCCCGGGTCGGCTGGACAGCCCAGAATGAGACACGTCGTTCACGTCGTCGGGAGCTCGGAACAGGAAGGGGAAAGTGATGGCTGTCAGTCGTACACCGCAGATGCTGCGCGGGGGGATTCTCTGTATCGGGCTCATGTTGGCGGCTGGGGCTGCCCAGGCCCAGCCAGCCGTCGTGACCTGCGATGAGCCCGGGTGGAACTGGGTGGACGTCGGCATCTCGCTTACGGCGAATCAGCCCACGTACTGGTCAGCCGCCACCGGTCGCGGCGACAGCGGCGGAACGGCGGTCTCCCCCTTCACCATCCTCGATCCCGGCCCGCCTCCGGGACGGCCGACGCTCGACGGCACCGATCAGCGCGTCCTTCGCGGATTCATCCTCGCCTGGGCCGTCGATGCCAATGGCGCGGAAATCCGCTGGAACCACCTCAAGGGCGACGTCGTTATCGTGAACTACGACCGCGGTGCAGCCTGGGAGTACTCGGCCTACGCGTTTCAGGCCGTCGATCCCGCTGCGGCGAACGGCGATACCCTCGGCACGCCGGGCCAGTTGCTGCTCGACGGCAATGAGTACGACAACGGCTTCGACCGGTTGATCTTCGACTTCTATGCGGCGAACGCAGCCGTGTTCGGTCACGACCTCTGGCTCGACACCGAACTGACGTTGATGCCGCTCGATATCGACGTCCGCCAGGAAACCGCTGGCCCGACGACGACCAAGGCCAGCTTCACCATCTGGAATCAGAACGAGGTCAAGCTGACCGGGCTCGATCGCTGCGTGACCTGCTGGGACAACACGCTGCTGGCGGACTACGGGCTGCCCAATCACTTCCTCCTCGCCAATCTGCAGACGAACATGGGCAAGGCGCAGATCGACGGGCTGCCGAGCCAGCTTTGTGACGTGGACTACGATCCGGGCGACGGGCTCGCCTTGGGCGCGGATCCGCGCGACGTTGTGAGTCGGGCGGCTGCGCTCATCGGTGTGGAAGTGAGCCACTTCCACGAGGCGATTTTGCCGTCGAATTCGCCCCAGGACGACGCGGGCGAGCACCTCGTCGGCATGGGCACGCAGAGCGGCATGATCCAGGCCGACATCCTCGGCACCGAGCCGCCCGAGCGGCCGGTTTCATCCGACGGCGCCGCGGCCCAGTTGCCGCTTCAGACGCCGGGGGACGTGGCGATCCGCAACACCGGCTCTCGACCCATCGCCCGGGCAGCCGGCGACCGGCTGAGCGCCAGCGAAAAGGGCAGCCTGCTCATTTTCCCCAAGGTGGAGCTGCGTTGGGACGGCACCGGGCAGACGCTCCTGCAGGACACGTTCATCGATCTGACCAACGACTTCCCGGGCGACGTGCAGGTGCAGATGTACTTCGTGCAGGGTGATGCGCCGTTCATGTCGAACGGGGTGGACGCGAACACGAACGGCGTGGCCGACGACTGCGAGGACCGCCTGCGCTGGAGCTGCCACGTCACGCGGTCGGGCCCGAACGACCCGCTGGGTTGCCGGCTGAACCCGCTGGGGCCGTTCGCGTCACTGGCCGACTGCGTGCTCAACTGCGAGCGCGAGCGCTACACGTGCGTTTATCCAGACCGCGCAGCCGGTCCGGAAGTGGGTCCGAACTGCATCTCCGATCCGGAGGGCGAGTACGGTTCGCTGGAGGAGTGCGAGCAGGGTTGCGGTGAGCGGTACGGGTGCTACGGCGAGCTGACGACTGGCGTGTCCGGCGGCTCGTTCTTCTGCGAGATCGACTCCAAGGGGCAGTACGACAGTCTGCTGGAGTGCCAGGAGTTCTGCGGCGAGCCGCACTACAACTGCGTCTACGACGAAGGGCGGGGCATCAACGTGGGGTGCATGGAGGATCCGTTCGGCCCGTTCACGTCGCCCGAGGAGTGCGAGCTGTACTGCGGCGCGACGCGGTACGATTGCTACGCTGAGGGGCGCGGGATCGGCGGCACCACGTGCTACCCGTCGGAGTGCGGCGAGTACGCCACGTTCGGCGACTGCGTCAATTCGTGCGGGTTGCGGACCTATGCGTGCGGCTCGTCGCGCGGCGGTGGTGGCGGCTGCCGGCTGGTGGAGGACGGCACGGGCGAATACCTGTCGCTGACGGACTGCGCGTATTCGTGTCCCTCGCACGCGTTCTACACGTGTGCAGCCGGCAAGGAGGGGGGCGTGGCTTGCGTGCCGACCGCGCAGGGCGTGGGTGAATTCACTACGCTCGAGTCGTGCGAACAGTGCTGCTCGACGCGCTACACCTGCGGCGGGAACCGGGGCGACGCGTGCATTCCCGATCCGAACGGGGAATACGCCACGTACGAGGAGTGCCAGGCGCTGTGCGGCAGCCGCTACGAGTGCGGCGCGGCCCAGCGGTCCGGCGTGCTCGAGTGCTACCCGTCGCCGACCGGGGCCTACGCTTCGCTGTCGGACTGCCAGCAGACCTGCGGCCAGAACTTCCTGTGCACCGCGTTCGCGAAGGGCGCCGAGGGACGCGCCCAGTTGCCCTGCATTCCGGACGCGAACGGCAACTACGCGACCAAGGGCGAGTGCTTCGCCAGTTGCGCCATCACCGCGTACGGATGCGACGGGGAGGCGAACGTCTGCTATCCGACCGAGTTCGGACCGTACGGGACGCAGGAGGATTGCGCATACGCCTGCATCCGCAAGTACTCCTGCGCGTTCGACACGAACGGCGGGCACTGCGTCGCGGATCCCAACGGCACGTACACCGAGCAGCAGTGCCTCGAGCAGAACGCCTGCACCGAACCCGCGCGGCCGGTGAAGGCCAAGCGGTAGGGGGGCTGCGCCGGTTGGGATTTCAGGAGAGGCGTACGCGCTGTGGCGCGCGCGGCACCTGCGCATGCGCCCATGCATTTCCCAATAGTCTGCCGACGGGCGTTGGTGCCGTCGCGTCGCCCGTTGGGGCGCGTGGCGCCGGGGCCGTGGTCAGCGCGGGCTGCTCCCTTAGCATTTCTTGTGCCTATGTACTCGAAATCGTAACCCCTGTTGTCGAATTGTGTTGCGACGGATTCGGGTCCATGCGGGTTGGCAGCATTGAACGAATTAACGTTTCTCTTAATTAGAGTTCGCTAAGAAACGGTGACGCTACCGGGGCTGATGATGAATAAACGGCTAATATCGCTGAAACGTTCCCAAGATGGGCAGAGTCATGAAACCGGTGGTGTCTCCCAAAGAACTGGCGATGGCGATCGGCGTGAGCGAGTCTTCGCTCAAACGCTGGGCGGATGATGGGCTGATCAGCGCGTCGCGGACCGCCGGCGGGCACCGGCGCATCCAGATCGGCGAGGCGATCCGGTTCATTCGGGAGTCGAAGGCCACGCTGGTCCGGCCGGATATTCTCGGGCTGAGCGGCATCGCGACGACGCGCGACGAGATCACCTCGCCCGATGAGCCCGCGGAGCGGTTGTACGATCATCTCTACGCCGGCCGGGGTATCGAGGCGCGGGGGCTGCTGCTGTACCTCTACCTGACCGGGCAGTCGGTGGCGGATATCGCGGACGACGTGATCCGCCCGGCGCTCGAGCGGTTGGGGGAGCTGTGGCGGCACGACGATGCGGGGATCTTCATCGAGCATCGGTCGATGGACGTGATCGCCCAGGCGGTGCGGCAGTTGCGGGCGATTGCGGAGCCGGAGTCGTACGAGGAGGTGGCGTTGGGCGGGGCGCCCTCGGGCGATCCGTACATCCTGCCGACGCTGCTGGCGGCGACGACGCTGGAGGGGGAGGGCATCCAGGGGGTCAACCTGGGACCGGACCTGCCGTTCGACGCTTTGTACGCGGGCATCCGCCGGCATCAGCCGGCGCTCGTGTGGATGAGCGTGACCGCGGTGCGGGACGCGCGGGCCATCGAAGGGGGCATCGCGACCATCGCGGAGGCAGCCGCCGCCTGCGGTGCGTTGTTCGTGCTGGGGGGGCAGGCGTTGCGGCAGGTCCGCGTGCCCGCGCACCCGTGTATCCGCGTGGGCGAGCGCATGGCGGACCTGGTCAAGATCGCCCAGGGGCTGCGGAGATCGAGAGTTCAGCAGGCGTCACCGGACGCCGGCACCCCGGCGTAGCGAAGCGACGGTCGCAGGTCAAAGGTCGCAGGTCGCAGGTCGCCCGCCGCGGCGCGTTGGGCGTGCCGTGCACGCCGCACGTAATTCCAACCGCACAGACCCAGAGAACGCGGAGCCCGGATTGGTTTATTCCAACAGCTTCCCTCGGCGTTTCCGCGTCGTCATTGCGGCTCCGCGTGATTCCCCTCCGGACTCCAGACTGCCCGCCTCCAGGCTGCCGTTCAGTCCCCCCACGCGAGTGGGTGCCCCCAGCCGCACAGCGGCTGACGGTCGTTGGCTGAAGGCTGAAAGCTGACGGCTGACAGCTTTCCGGGGGGGTATCACACTTGGCCACCCATCCGGCATTTCTCACCATAAGTCGTTGCCGGCGCCGAGCTTGCGCCTCGCATCCCGAATGCGCAACTGCCGTACGCCTCACGCAGAGTGGCAGAGCCCCCGAGGCGGCGACGGTAGGGCTTGAACAAGGAGGCAACGTGGAGCTGCAGGTGTACCACGGCACGCGCTACATCGACGAGGTCGTCGGCCTGAGGGTGAAGGACCTCGGCCGGCTCCTTGACATGCGGGAACTGCCTCATGCCCGCTGCGCGGGCACCGCACGTGAAGGACAAGTGTACGCGTCCCAGGGTGAGCGCAGCGAACGCCTGAGCGTCGCCGACCGAACAGGGAGGAGAAGCGAGCAGGGACGCGAGCGGCAGACGCTCAGGCCTGCCCGCAGGACGCGATGGGCGGAAAGGGCGGATGGGCGGGAAGGGGACATTCTGGATTATTGAGATAACCAGTAGACTGCGGCGCAGCGGGGGCGTACGGGCTACGGGCACAGCGGCGCAACTCCGTCGGACTTGGGGGTTGTCGGCCGTGGGGTTCTTGCGGGGTGGCCCGCGGGCGCCCGTCAAACGCGGGCTTTGCCCCGGTACGCTTCCGACGCACGGGCCGGGGGCGGACCACAGGCGGCGTGAGGGTATTCAATAAGGGCTCGCTGTTCTTGGCATGCTCTGGGGCAAAGGCCTGTCGCCGGCCGTTGGCCGCCAGCAGTCGGTTGACGGCAGATCGCTGAGAGCGCGAAGTTCACGCTGCAGGCTGCGAACGCCAAGGCAGGCTGGGGCAAGGGGTTGCGCGCCGAATTGCCGGGATTCCAGCAAACGCGTACTTACCTCCCTCAGCCGCGGTCGTCGGAAGGCCGGCGCCGGCGCTACCGGCATGGCGTGATCCGTACCGGCTGGTGCGGGCACGGGGGCTGGGGCTGCGCTGCCTGCGCTGCCTGCTCCGCGTCGGGCGCACCGTGCAGGGCTGGCTGATGCTGCGTGCGGTGCATCAGCCGTCAGGCAGCTACCCCGGGTATACCACTACATATCTACTAATACTCTTAGTTCTTATATAGGATCGGTAGGAGTTCGCTGGGGCGGAGGGGATAAGGCGCCCATTGGGTCTGGGCGGGCGGCGGGTCCACTGCGTCTTGCGGCGATCAATGCAGAACAGGAGATAACTGAGGAAACGGAGAACGGCTGCCTCGCTTGGGAGAACTTGCCTCAGCGGCTCCGCGTCTCCGGCTGAGCCACCCGCGGACCGGCCACTGCCGCCTGCTGACCGCGCGCCACCGGACTCCGGGCTGGACACGTCCAGACTCCACTCCTGCCGGGTATATGTCACTTTGCCAGGAAATCGGCAATTTGAACCGTAAATCCTCTGCAGCACTGCAGTTAGGGCTCACGCGGCGAAAGCGCAGTTTGCGCACTCGCTCGGCAGCCGTCGGCCTGGCGCACACACGCGCGCATTTGCGGCGCGAATACCAAGTCCTTTGAGGACAAGGGGTTACGCGTGAGAATGCCGAAATCCTGCAAGACGCACATATACCCCCGTTGGGCGGAGCCCCACGCCCCCGGAGATCGGGGCGTGGGGCCCGGCGCGGTCGGGTTACTTCTTCACCTTGGCCAGCGGCAGGAAGCTCTGCGGCTGGAGCTCGTCGTCCCTATCCCAGAAGGGGTAGGCGTTGATGTGGTCGCTGGAGAGGTGGTCCTTCGACAGGTTGATCGGCTGGATCACCGCGAGTTCGGCGTCGTGCTTGACCACGACCTGGACCTGGAGCTTGGAGCGATCCACCTTGTACATGCGGTCGCTGCTGAACCGCCAGAGCGTCTCGCGCTTCCACACCTCAGCCGGGATGCGGACCGCCAGCACCTCGGCGTTCGGGTCACGCTCCTTCCACGTCTTCACCGCGAGTGCGCTCACCGCGTCGCGATCGGCACCGGTGTAGTTGTCCGCCGGCAGCTCGTTGGCGGCAATGATGTCCTTGCGCAGCGCGTCCTGCGCCGTCTTGACGTCCTTGCGGGTCTTCGCAACTTCGTCGGCCAGTGCCTTGGCGCCCTCCGGATCCAGCGCGGCGTACAGCGCGAGCTTGTCGTCGGCGAACTCCAGGTGCTGGGGAATGCCGCCGGTGAAGTAGAGCGGCTTCTTTTCCTCGACCGCGGCCTTCATGATCGCGCGCACCTCGGCGAGGTCGGCGCGGATCTGGTCGGGCAGTTTCGCCTGCTCCTGCTGGGCGGCGGCTGCGAACGCGCTCATGTTGTTCGCGAAGCCGTTGCTGAGCCCGGCAATGCGTTTGCCCTCTTCGGTCTGCTGGTGAATCAGCAGGGCGTAGGCCTTGGTGAGGCGCTCGCGTTCGGCGGCTGCCGCCTGCGCTTCGTTGACGAGCGTGATCGCCTGGGGCCGGTCCTGGACGAGCACTTCGGGGCGGGCGTACATGCTGGCGAGTTCGCTGAGCCGCTTGGTGTCGGCCTGCAGGTCGGGGTACTGCGCCGGGTCGATGAGCTTGGAGAGGCTCTCGTTGAGCGGCACGAGCACGGTCCGCGACGCCTCGAGGCTCGCGACCGCCTTGGCGAGCGCGTCCGCGACCTGCAGCACGCCGGCCCCGTCCGCGGGAAGGCCCTCGAGGTGCGTGCGGGCATTCCCAACCTTGCGGTCCGCGTCCTCGAGCGTGTTCAGCGCCTGGCGGACGGCGCGGAAGTCGACCAGCCGCTTGTCTTCCGTCGCCTGGACCTGCTCGACGAACTGGGCGATGGCGCCGGCCTTGCCCTCCACGTCGTTGGTGTGGAAGCGGGCGTTCTTGAGCTGCTCCTCCTGGCGGTAGTCGAGCTTGACGCCGGCGGGCGCCGCATCCGCCGGGCCCGCGACCTTGCCGGTCAGCCGCAACTCGAGCGCGTCGATCGCCGCCCGGTCGTCGTCGTACTGCTGCTGCACCGCCTGCACGTCGGGATGGTCAGCCGGGAGCTTGGCCAGCAGCGCCTCGACCGGCGCCATGTCCTGCTTGGCGGAGTTCAGCCGCACCATGGCCAGCTTGGCCCGGGAGCCGGTGGGGGGACGATCGCCGCGACCCGCGGATTCCTGGGCGTAGCGCAGCGAGGCCTCGAGCTTGTTCAAGGCGGACTTGGTCCGTTCGAGCACCTGCTGGTCGGCGGCGCTGAGGTCGCCGGCGATGGCGGTGCCCGCCGCGAGGAAAAGGATGCCGAGGGTCGTGCACATCGACCGCGCGCTGGTCAGGTTGAAGGCGAAGTAGTGGCTGGGTTGGACACGCGTACGCATCGCGAGTGCTCCTTGGAGTTTGAGAAGGTACTGGCCGGCCCGTACCGGCTGAGCCCGGTGAGAATAATGGTATCGGCGAGATCGGCAAGCCTTTCGCGGCGAAATCGGGCTGACTGCGGCGGCTGCGGAAGCGCCGTCGCGCCGCTAACGCCGTGGCGGCGGGCGGCGGGGATTTATGCGGACGTCTGCGCCTGCAGCATGCGCAGGTAATCGAGTTGCGGGACCGGTGCGCCGAGGTGGCGCAGCATGTTGAGCGCCTGGGCGCGGTGGTGCGTGCCGTGGTGGCAGACCTGGATCATGGTGACCGCGAGGGGGAAATGGCGGACGACGTCGGGCATGGGGTGCACCTCGATGCTGCGGAGGAGGTCGGCGTCGCTGAGCGTCGCGAGGTACGCGCGGCGGGCGCGGGCGGTCTCATCGACGAGACGCCTGATTTCGGCGAAGGGGGTCGCCGGCGGCATTTCGGGAAAGGGCTTACCCGGGCCGAACGTCCAGTTCTCCTGCCACCACTGCTCGGCGAAGCGGATGTGCAGCAGCGTGCCGCGAAGCGTGCCCTCGCCCATCGCGAAGGTCCGATCGAGCTGGGCGTCGGTGAGGCCGTCAGCCGCGGCGAGCACCTGCTGCTGCGCCCAGTCGTTGTAGGCGAAATAGTCGCGCAGGGATTCCACGCGGACGCGGGGTGGGGTTTTATCAACGCGGTCGCGCCAGGTGAAGATGTAGTCGATGCCGGGTTCGAGCGGCTGTGCCTGGACGTGGCGGAGCATGTTGAGCGCCTGGGCGCGGTGGTGGATGCCGTGGTTGCAGACGTGGAGCAGCAGGCCGCCGAGGGGATAGGTGTGCGTCTGGCCGCGCAGGTCCGTATAGGTGACGTCGCCGGCCAGGGCGGAATCCGCAAGCCCGCTCAGGAAGCCGGCCCGCTCCGTGCCGGTGGCCCGCCACAGTTCGGCGAGCCGGGGGATGGGCAGTGCGGCATTCTTCAGGTCGTCCAGGTAGGGCGTGAAGTCAGCCCCCTGCCAGCGGCAGAGCCAGACCCGTTCGGCGCCCCACAGGTGCCGCAGGGTGGCGCGGAGGGAGCCCTCGCCCATCTCGAACGGGCGGTCGAGGGCGGCGGCGTCGAGGTCAGCGGCGCGGGCGAGGAGTTGGTCGCGGGCCCAGTCGCTGTGGGCCAGCAGTTCGTCGAGCAGCGTGCGGTGGATCATGGCGGACCCCGGGTATTTGCCTGCCGGTGCGCAAATGCTTCCGGCCGGGCGACCATCGTGCCGCCGGTCCCCCGTTTGTCAATTGCACGCAAGGGGCGGGGCCGTCCCGGCCGGCGGCGCAAAAGGTGCGCTGCAGGATAACCGATATATCGTTCGAGTGACCGTGCCGTTTGGATTTTCCTGACGCCTAGCTGGTATTTACCCCATGGATCTGCTGGTCAACCCGCCGGTCATCGACGCGAATGGCGAACCGTTCGCCCCGGAGGCGGTCTTCTATCGGAATCTGCTGAACCGCATTACCGATGGGGCGTACTTCGTCGATCGCCACCGGCGCATCACGTTCTGGAACCACGCCGCCGAACGGCTCACCGGCTACCGCGCGGACGAGGTCGTAGGCACGTGCTGCGCCGACAACCTGCTGGTACACGCCGACGACGCCGGGAACTGCCTGTGCGAGGGCTCGTGCCCGCTATCCGCAACGCTGGAGGACGGGACGCCGCGCTGCGCCAAGGTGTACCTCAAGCACCGCCTCGGCCATCGCGTGGCGGTGCGCGTGCACACCATTCCCTGGGCGCGCGACGGTCGCATCGTCGGCGCCGTAGAAATCTTCCAATGTGACGCCGAGGACGTGCAGGAGCGCGACCGCCTCGGCGATATCGCCATGCTCCCGCTGCTCGACGTGCTCACCGGCATCGGCAACCGCCAGTACCTGCAGTCGTCGCTGGCTGCAGCCATCGCGGAACTGCCCGAACCCGAGGCGCAATGCGGGGTGATCCTGCTGCACCTCGACTCGCTGGCGTCGTGGAACGCGGCCCTGGGCCTCGAAGTAGGGGACCGGGCGCTGCAGGTCGTGGCCCAGACGCTGGTGGGGGTGAGCGGACCGTTCGTGGCCGCCGGCCGTTGGGGCAGCGGCAACTTCATGGCGATCGTGGCGCACTGCCGCAGCGACGAACTCACCGAACTCGCCGCCCGCTACCAGGCCCTCGTCGCGGCGTCCCAGGTCGTGGTCGGGGAGAAGGCACTCGCGCCGCGCGTTTCGGTGACGACGCTGACGTCGGAGCCGCACGAGTCGGTGGCCCACTTCATCGAACGCATCGAAATGGCCCTGGGCGCCGAGCCGTTCTGGCTGCAGATATCCCCCGCGCCGCGGCTGTGAGCCCGGCAAATCCACCTGCGGTGCACGTGGCGGGCGCGAAGTCCCATCGCTTCCCGGCGATGCAAAACGCCATGGCTGCGCACCCGCAACCATGGCGTCGAAGTTCACTTCCAGTGGTCTTCCCGCTGGGAGCCTACGCTCCGCGGCGGCGCAGCAGCGCACAGCATCCGAGCAGCATGAGCACCCCGCTGGCCGGTTCGGGCACGAGCCGGAACTCCAGGTTGAACGCAGCCTCGCGATCCTGGAAGCTGGCCAGGTCGGTGCTGACGAAGGCCGCGGTCCGCGCCTCGCCGATCAGCTCGTAGTTGCCCGGATCGAGCACGCCGGAAGCGGTGTCCTGCAGCGTACCCGTGCCCTGCAGGATGAAGATGTCGTCGCCGCCGACCGGGTGGAGCCGCACGCGGCCCGTCGAGCCCGAGCCCTCGTCGTCCGTACCCGCCGAGATGGACCAGGGCGTCGCCGCGCTCACGCTGAACTCGATAGAGAAAACGCTATCGGAGTCCGACTGGGCATCGTTTACGCCGGTGAACGAGTTGATCTTCCCGTAGGAATGGGAATAACCCGAGGCGATGACCGTCAGGAAATCCGGGCTGGCGTCGAAGCTCGAGGTCTGGCTCGCGTCGGCGGACGCCTCCGCGCGGTTGAGGGGCAGCGACTCCTGCAGCAGCGAGTCGAGCACCTCGTCGAACATGGCGCCGAAGACCGGCGAAACCGGGGCCGGGTCGTTGCTCGTGGTGGAACCGCTCTCGCTTGCCGCCGCGGCGACATCGAGCAAGCGGTTGTCCGCCACCAGCGTGCCGGCGGCCTGGGCCGATGCCGTCAGCAGGCCCGCAACCAGCAGGGCTGCCGCGCACGACGTGAGCGCACTCCGCCTCCAAAGGTACAGCATGATCACTCTCCTCTCTCCTGATGTGGGTTCGTGTCAAAGGCGGGGTCTCTCTCTTCTCCCCTTTGACGATTCGAGAATACCCGAATCGCAGCGCCGGTTGCAACCCCAGGGCGGGGTAATCCGGGGATTCTCAGAATTGAGAAGTAAACGCATCCCTGTCTTCCTAGTTATCCTAATTTAACTTGGCGTGTTGGCCCAAACGCACAATCGGGACCTCGGCTGGCCCTGTCGACAACGCCGGGCCGATACTGTGAAATGCGGTGGAGTCAGCCGGCAAGGGAGTGCCGGCGGGCCACCGGTCCCGGCGGGCGTTTGCCGCACGGGACGCAGCCGCAAGAGCCATAACGTCGTGCGGGAAAGGAGTCCCATGGCACGCCGCAAGAAGCGCAATCAGCCTCGGCCGCTTTTCGGGCCGATTTTTCTCACCCTCGGGTGCCTCTTCATCTGGGGGGCGCTGCTGACCTTCAGCGCCGCCGACTGGCCGAATCCAAGTCATCAGCCGCACAACGATCCGGCGCACAACGCGTGCGGCCGGGCGGGCGCCCTCGTGGCGTACGAGTTGTTCTACTGGCTCGGGGACGGCGTCTATCCGCTGCTGGTGTTCGGGACGCTGGCGGCTGGCCTGTGGATGGTGCACGGCCGGATCGAGCACGTTTTCCAGCGGGCGTTCGGGCTGGCGGTGCTGATCGCGTGTTCGTCAGCCACGGTGCATCTGCTGTCGTCCGGGGGGGCGAACTCGCTGGCGGTCGGCGACGGGGGCGTGCTGGGCACCGGTCTGGGGATGTTCCTGCGGCAGACGTTCTCGGGGATCGGCACGGCGCTGATCCTGATCTACAGCTTCATCGTGGGGCTGCTGTTCACGGCGGAGGGCTGGGTGCTGCGTCTGCCCGGGGCGGTCGCGAAGGTGCGCGACGTGTCCGGCGACGCGATGGCGGCGGCGCGCAGCGCGGTGGCAGCCGCCATGCCGCGGCCGGTGCCAGCCGGTGTTCCCGCGGGCGCAGCGGAGGAAGAGTATGAAGAGGCTGCAGCGCCCGCGGCGCAGCCGAAGATCAACGGGGCCCGGCGGAGCAAGGCGAAGCCCAAGCCGGTGGACGACGACGAGAGTTCGCTGTTCGACGAGGAGGTGCACGAGGCGCCCGCGAAGTCGAAGTCGCCGGTCGAGAAGGCCGCCGCCCCCGCGCCGGAGGCGGAGGCTGAGCCCGCCCCCGCGGAAGTGGCTGCCAAGGCGCCTGAGAAGCGGCCCGAGCCGCGGGTGAACTTCCCCCAGCCAACCCGCGAGGAGCCGCCGGCGGTGGCCTATCCACGGCAGATCGACTCGTGGAGTTTTCCCCCATTGGAGCTGCTGCACGAGCCGGAGTCGAATTTCACCGCGCAGCAGGAGACGGCGGTACGGGCGAAGGCCCGATTGCTGGAGCAGACGCTGGAGGAGTTCCGGCTGGACGCGCGGGTGGTGGAAATCGACACGGGCCCGGTGATCACGATGTTCGAGCTGAGCCTGGGGGCGGGGATCAAGGTTTCGCAGGTGGCGTCGCTGTCGAACGACATTGCGCGGGCGCTGAAAGCGCCGGCGGTGCGCGTGGTGGCGCCGATTCCGGGCAAGAACACGGTGGGCATCGAGGTGCCCAACAGCGACAAGGAGAAGGTGCGGCTCAAGGAGCTGATCCAGCTCTCGGCGCCGAAGGCGCGGAAGATGGCGCTGCCGATCTTCTTCGGCAAGGACGCGAGCGGGGCGGTGCTGCTGGCGGACCTCGCGGGCATGCCGCACATGCTGATCGCGGGCACGACGGGCAGCGGCAAGAGCGTGTGCATCAATTCGATTATCGCGTCGCTGCTGATGACGAAGAAGCCGGACGAGGTGAAGCTCATCCTGGTCGACCCCAAGATGGTGGAAATGTCGCAGTTCAAGGAGGTGCCGCACCTCATGTCGCCGATCATCACCGACATGAACCGGGCGGAGCAGATCCTGGACTGGGCGGTGACCAAGATGGACGAGCGCTACGAGCTGCTCGCCGAGGCGCGGGTGCGGAACATCACCGCGTTCAACAAGCTGGGCGAGGAGGAGATCTACCGGCGCTTCCAGCCGACGAACGAGCAGGAAAAGGTGCAGATTCCCAAGGTGCTGCCGTACATCGTGATCGTCATCGACGAGCTGGCCGACCTGATGATGACCGCCGCAAAGGAGGTCGAGCATCACCTGGCCCGGCTCGCGCAGAAGTCGCGCGCGGTCGGCATTCACATCGTCGTGGCGACGCAGCGTCCGGAGGCCAAGGTGGTCACCGGCCTGATCAAGTCGAACATGCCCTGCCGCGTCGCGTTCCGGGTCGCGAGCCGCATGGACTCGCGCATCGTGCTCGATCAGAACGGGGCGGAGGTGCTGATGGGCCAGGGCGA
>Ga0116151_10003349_pt1 | contig 14413 bp, 13 predicted proteins | sample AD_UKC117_MetaG_FD_89893 | JGI IMG/M metagenome (GOLD analysis project Ga0116151, IMG submission 89893) | Active sludge microbial communities of municipal wastewater-treating anaerobic digesters from Hong Kong - AD_UKC117_MetaG | ecosystem: Engineered > Bioreactor > Anaerobic > Digestate...
CACGCAAACCGCACAAGTGCCCGCGGCCGCGACAACCGCCACACTGCCCACGGAGACGAGCACAGCCGTGGCACAGGAGACCGCCACACCCACGCCGGTCGCAACGAACACGGCAGTCCCCGCGACGCTAACGCCCACGTCCGCGCCACCGACGGCCACCACCGTGACATCGGCTTGCCAGGCCGTGCGCTATGCCACGCGTCTGCGCGCCGGTATGCGCGCCTATGTTGCCTTGGTGCCGCCGGCCGCCAATCGGGTACGGGAGAATCCCGCCCGCTCTGCGCGGGTCGTCGGCTCGCTGGATCCCGGCGTGGCCATGACGATTCTCGATGGCCCACGCTGTGCCGACGGTTGGTTCTGGTGGTATGTACAGGCCGACAACAATGTGCGGGGCTGGACCAGCGAAGGGCAGGCGGGCGAATATTGGTTGGTACCCGGTGAACCGCCGGTGGTGACGCCAACAACCACACCGACCACCGCGCCACCCGGCACCAGTGATTTTTCCGGCGAGTGGCAGACGAATTTTGCCTATCTCTCGCTGAACCAACAGGGCAACCAGGTCGCCGGCTCCTACACCCGCTACAGCCGCACGCAGCCCACAACGCTCTCAGGGAGTGTGAACAATGGCGTGTTGACCGGTGTGAATGAAACCGGCACAGGTCTTCGCCTGGTGCTCAGTGCCGACGGCCAGAATTTCACGGGCACCTGGACCGGACGCGATGGGCGCCAGTACCCGTGGTGTGGTACCCGTGGCAATGCCCTACCGCCTGGCTGTGGCTTCAGCGGCTATTGGCAGACCAACCACCGCACCGGCGGTTGGGTCGAGCTTACCCAATCAGGCGACTGGATCACTGGCCGTTATTTCAACGGGTCGGCGGAAGGGAATATTACTGGGCAATTCGAGTTCTTTGGCCGCATGCAGGAATACAGCCTTGCCGGCAGCTATGAAGCAGATAGCAACAGCGCCGGTGACCGCGGTTTCATCCGATTTACACTCGTTGATCTGGGCAACGAACAATTTACCGGCTGCTGGCGCAATACGGTGACGGGCACCGTGGGAAATTGGTGTGGTTGGCACGGCGCCGTGGGGAGTTGTCCACAAGTGAGCGTCTGCGAATAATCCCATTTGCGGTTGCGAAGATCATGAATGTGTTGCGATCTACCACTGGCAATCGGCTCCTCATTCATGGTTTTTGCAGAGCAAATTGATAGGATTGTGCGCCCAAGTCATCAGCGCAAAAACAACAGCGGATCAACGCAGAAGCGCGATCATCTTTGTAGAAAGGCAACGTCATCGCCAACGGCACCAAACAGATAAGGTATCGTTGGCAGCAACATCACACGGCTCTCAAGCCCCCAATGTAATGGGAAAGCCTTGGACCAGGCAACACTTTTTGGGCCTTCTCAAAACAATCGAGTTGTGAAAGGATCTCGTATGTCTGATATCTCGCTTGAAAACACCGCCACGGCGGAGCTGTCGACAGAAACGGCGGAAACAACGCCCCAGATCAACCCGGCTAAACTCATCTTTTTTCAACAAGAATTGCTGCGCCAACAGAATTTCTTGAGCGGACTCATTGCGGGGGTCATCGTCGCCGTGTTGGCCGGCTTGGTCTGGGCCGCGATCACTGCCATGACCGGTTTTCAGATCGGGTGGATGGCGATTGGCATCGGCTTTGTTGTGGGGTTTGCCGTGCAGACCTTCGGCCGTGGCATTACGCCGCGCTATCGCTTTCTCGGCGCTGGACTTTCCCTCTTCGGTTGCCTTGCCGGCAATCTAATGACCTTTGCCATGATTTATTCGCGCGAGGAGGCCACCGTTGGCTTCTTTGAGGTGATGTTCTTCTTTGTAACAACACCCGCCGCTGCCATCGAGGCACTCCGCTTAACCTTTAGCCCTATCGATCTCCTGTTCTATGGCCTGGCGATCTACCAAGGCTATAAGCTCTCCTTGCGCACGATCACCAATGCAGAGATGGCCAACTTGACAATGTAGGGCATTCGTAAATTCAGGTTGAACAATTGGTCATTTTTCTTTAGAATCAGCAGTGGAAGCATTCAGTACAGGTAGACGTAAATCCCTTGAACCAAAGGAGAGACAACCATGGCACATTATGAAGGCGAAGTCCGCGTAGAATGGCTACGCCACGGCGGCGAAGATCGAATGATGAAATTGTTGGAAGAGTTTGCTTTTGTCGATGACAACGGCGTGCGGTGGGTGGCGCCCGCCGGCAGCATTATCGACGGCGCCAGTATTCCCGAAATGCTCTGGTCCGCCGCCAATGGAACCCCGTTTGTCGGCGATTACCGGCGGGCAACGGTGCTCCATGATGTGGCCTGTCAGGAGCGCAACCGTCCCAGCGCCGATGTCCACCGCATGTTTTACGATGCGATGATCACCGACGGGGTTGCCAAAATGCGCGCCATCAAGATGTATACGGCGGTACGGCTCTTTGGTCCCCATTGGGTGATTCAGACAGCGCGCGGTGCAGCGACTGCTCGTGCGTTTGGCGTGGAGCCGGAACTCAATATTGACGAAGTCGAACACAGCCTGGATCACATTCTGGGAGAAGAAATCTAACCGTTTGCAAGCCGTCTGCGGCGCATGGCACCCACCGTGCCAGATAGAGGAGATCCCACAAAGGAGGACGCTCACATGACGATTATCAAAGGAACTCACGGTCGGATCGGCGGTGCCCAACCAGCAACCCGTGGGCCACGCAGCGTGCTATTACCCAACCAGTCATTTCGCTATCTCACCTTTGATCCAGATAGCGTCACGGCACAGACGCTCAACGAAGCGCTCTTGCCGGCCTCCGATCCAGCCACCGTCATCGACCTGCTGCAATCCCTGGGCGCGGCCATGATCGAATCCTCGGACACCACGGCCGATAATTCGACCATCCCGCCCATCTACACCTACTGGGGTCAGTATATCGACCACGACATCACTGCCGGCACCGACCGCCCCGGCAGTGAGGCCATGAGCCGCTGGACCGCCGATATCTTGGACACCGCCTTCGAACCGGTTGCACCGCAAGAGGTGACCGGTAAGGAGGGGATCTTCAATCTGCGCGAGCCCTTCCTCAATCTCGACAGCCTCTACGGCGGTGGCCCCAATGACCCGGCAACGATTGATGAGCAGATCTTTTTGAAAGATGTGCCAGGGAGTGGCGCTGCCTCCACGGACCCGCGCCTGGCGCTCGGGACGATCAGCGGTTCAGCGTCGACCGTGCCCGATGCCCACCTGCCCAACCCGCAACAACGGGATCTGCCCCGGCGGGATGACCGTTCGCCCCGCATCGGCGATGAACGCAACGATGAAAACACAATTGTTGCGCAATTTCACACGGCGTTTCTGCGCTTTCACAATGCCGTGGTCGCTTCATTGGAAGCAAAACATGGGCGCACACCCACCTTTGACGAGGCTGCACAACTCGTACGCTGGCACTATCAATGGCTCATCGTCAACGATTACCTGCGCACAATCTGTATGCCCCAGGTGGTGGACGATCTCTTGGCTGCCGACACGCACTTCTTCTCGCAGCAGGGCGAGGTCTTCATGCCCCTGGAATTTTCCGTGGCTGCCTTCCGCTTCGGCCACAGCATGGTGCGCGCCAGCTATGATTTCAATGCAAACTTTTCCAATGCGGCCTTCACCAATCTCTTCACCTTTACCGGCCAAGGCGGGCTCGGCGGCTTTACGCAGTTACCCGATATTTGGGTGATCGACTGGCGGCGCTTTGTGGACAAAGCCGAGGGCAACCGGCGGCGCTTTGCGCGCAAGATTGACACCAACCTCGCCTTGCCGCTGACCAATTTGCCCAGCGCTGGCTCCGGTTTGGTCAAGCACTTGGCGCAACGCAATCTGCTACGTTCCTATCTGCTCAGCGTGCCGACCGCCCAATTTGTTGCCCGCCAACAGGGATTGCCCATCTTGCCGGCAACGGCGTTAGTTCCCACCGATAAGCCGGCAGTGCAGGCAGCGTTGGAAGCGGAGCATGGCCTGCTCAAAGATCGCACGCCACTCTGGTACTATATTCTGCGCGAGGCCGAGGTACATGCCGATGGTAATCGCCTCGGCGGGTTGGGCAGCCATCTGGTGGCCGGTACGCTCATCAGCCTGTTGAAAGCCGATCCCGATTCCTACCTCAACCACGGCTGGAGTCCCACCGCGGAAAGCGCCGTTGTGAATCCGGAAGGGCCCATCTTAACCATTGCTGATCTGTTGCAATTTGCGGGGGTTGCTGCTAAGATCCATAAACTCTACACACCGATTATTATGCGATAACAAGGAATGGTTTATGGCAAAAGCGAGCAAACAGACGGTCTTTTCTACAGATCCAGAGCCAGAAGCACCCCCCAAACAGGAGAAAGCGCCCCCGAATCTCGCCGCCCCCTTTCCCATGCGCCAGCAGAACAATCCCGTGCGCGTTCACATTGAACGCAAAGGGCGCGGTGGCAAAACAGTATCCGTCATCAAGGGTATCATGAGCCCGCCCCATGGCAAACAGGCGCTCGTTAAATTGTTGAAGAATAAACTGGGCACCGGTGGCGCGGTGAAGGATGAAGATGTGGAAATCCAGGGCGACCACCGGGATACGATTGTTGCGTTACTGAAAGAGCTGGGGTACCAGGCCAAAAAAGCTGGTGGGTAATATAGAATTGTCAGTCAATCAGCGCTAACCCTGGATCTCCACTCGTCACTTCTACCAGTTTGTAACTCCTACCAGTTTGTAAAAGAGCCGTCGAGACGGCGCAGCGTTGGCAACTCACGCTGTTGGAAGGGACGCTTTTTGGCGGCTTCACGGTCAAACTCGATCCCCAAGCCCGGTAGATCGGTGGGAATCAGATACCCGTCCTCCCACTTGGCCTGGACGGGAACGACGTCGGGGAGGATCTCTTCGGGCTTGCGGGGTTGCTCCTGCACCCCAAAGTTGGGGGTGGCCATGTTCAGTTGGAGACAGGCCGCCGAGGAGACCGGCCCCAGGGGATTGTGAACGGCCAGCTTGATGTAGTGCGTTTCGCACCAGCCGGCGATTTTACGCGCCTCGGTGATACCCCCGGCAATACAGAGATCGATGCGGGCATAGTCGATCCACTCTTCTTCGACCAATTCGCGGAATTCCCACTTGGAGCTAAATTGTTCGCCGGCGGCCAATGGCACGTGCGTGCGGGGCCGCAAGGTCTTGAAAGAATTGGGATTTTCACAGCGCAGCGGATCTTCGATAAAGAAGGGTCTGGTGGATTCGATTTCACGACAGAGCCAGAGGACATCGGGTAGGTCGAGGCGTGTGTGAACATCAAAGGTGATTTCAATTTCATCCCCCACGGCTTCCCGGACGGCGTGAAATTGTTTGATCGCTGCCATGACTGCCTGGCGGGGCTCCAAGATTTCGCCATCCTGCGGCAACCCCCAGCGCACAAATTTCCAGCCCGCTTCTTTGGTTTCCAAACAAGACTCCACGAGTGGCTGAACCTCCTGCGCATGCCCTCGATTGTGGGGATAACAGACCACTTTGTCGCGCACCTTGCCGCCAAGTAACTGGTAGATCGGCACATTGAGCGCCTTGCCTTTGATGTCCCACAGGGCGATGTCAATGGCAGCAATCGCCGAAGTGAGAATGCGCTGCGCCGGAAAAAAACCGCCACGGAAGAGATATTGCCAAATGTGCTCTGTCTGAAAGGGATCCATGCCGATGAGCAGATCACGGAAATTTTCGATGGCGCCGATAATCGCCTTCTCCCGCCCAGTGATCCCCGTCTCACCGACACCAGAGATCCCTTCGTCCGTATCGACAACGACAAACAGAAAGTTACGGTGGCCGCCCCAAACCGGATAGGCCTCAACATTGGTGATCTTCACAGTACTATTCCTCTCGTTCCTCTTCGAGTGCCATCTCTAATTGTTCCAACACACGCACCAGATCGGTGCGTGTGATCACGCCAATCACTTTGTTCTGTTCAACAACCGGCAACATGGTCCGCTCCGGCTCGCTCATCACGGCCAAAATGGTATCCAACTCTGTATCGGGATCCACGGTTTCAGGGTCATCATCCATCAGTTCCGAGGCATCGGTCGCCAGCACCAACTTGACCTGCTCCCGATACTCCCGATACTCTTCCAGGCTCACTGGGATCATACCCGATAAGACCGCCAGATAGCGGGGTTGTTTGACTGGGGCACTGCGTTCAATCAAGCTCAACTCGGTGATGACACCGAGCAGTGTCCCTGCCGCGTCGACAACGGGCACACCGCTGATCTGCGCATCACGCATGGTGCGCGCCACTTCCTGTACTTTGGCATCTGGCCCCACGGTGATCGCAGGGCTGCTCATCAATTCTGTTGCTTTCATTGTATCCACACTTTCTGGGGTTTGTCATGGGAGATCGGAGATTGGCGATTTGCACGGCGGTATCGCACGAATTGTGTACATCGCGCTTGGCTCAGCGAGCGGATTGGCGCTTTGCACAAGGTTCGGTATACCGCCACTTGCGCAGGGAAGGTGTGGAATCGTGAATCTCTAATCCCTGAATCTCTAAATCTGAAACTGCCCATTTTTGTAGAAGAGTTCCCCGTCGACGAGAATTTCACTATCCTGGCGCATGTCGCAGATGAAATCCCAGTGGACGATCGATTTGTTGTTACTGCCGGTTTCTGGATAGCCGGCACCGATCGCCATGTGCATGGTGCCACCGATCTTCTCATCGTAGAGAATGTTTTTGGTAAAGCGCTGGATCTGATAGTTGGTGCCCACGGCGAATTCCCCAAAGTACCGCGCCCCGGCATCGGCATCGAGTTGACTGTGTAGATAAGCTTCATTTTTTGCAGCCCGCGCGTTGACCACCTTGCCGTCTTTGATCTCAAACTCGACCCCTTCCACCGCCAAGCCATCGCGAATCGCAGGATAGCTGTAACGAACCCAGCCGTTGACCGACTCTTCCACCGGTCCAGTGAAGATTTCTCCGCTGGGCATGTTGCGCTTACCATCGCTGTTGATCCAGAAACGATCCTTGATGGAGAGGGTGAGATCGACATTGGGCCCCCGTACAATCACCTGATCTTTTCCAGCCAACCAATCGATGAGCCGCTGCTGTGTGTCGTGGATCTGCCGCCAACATGCGACCGGATCGGCTTGATCGGCGTAAGTGGCGCTGTAGACAAAGTCTTCGTACTCGCGCAGGCTCATGTCCGCCTCTTGCGCATAGGCCGGGCACGGGAAGAGGGTACCGACCCAGCGATGCGTACCTTCCGCACTGCGGCGCATATAGGTGGCCTGGTGTTGACGTCGCGCCTGTTGGTAGAGGCGTAGCCGTTGCGGATCGACATTGGTGAAGGTGCGTGTGTTATCGGAACCCTGGATCACGATGCGCACATCGAGCTGTTCCGCCATCATCTCATCATAGGGCGCCACCCAACTGAGTTGCTCGGCAGAGGCATGATGAAGAAAGGTCTCTTGCAGGGCGTTGGTCTCCAGTTGAATCGTGGGATTACCGCCGGCAATTGCCACCCGTTTGACCACCTCTTCCAGCAAGGGCAAGGTCTCGATCGACCCGCGAACCAGTACCCAATCATGGGGGCGTACATCCGTGCAATAGGTTACCAACAGCTCTGCCAGTCGCTCCGTGCGAATATCCGCCATACGTCTTCTCGCTTTCCACCACCCTGCCATTCCAGCAGCGTTCCATTTGAGGCACAATGATCCTTTTATTGTGGCCCTTTTATTGTGGCCCTTTCATTATGACCCTTTCATTATGACATAGGTTCGGATTGGCGTCTACTCAGGTCTTTTCATGGGGTGTATCTCACTTTGGGGGCGAGGTTCTTCTGCCATGAGAGTGCGACGCACTGGTGTTGCCCCCAAACCAAGATGCTCCCCCTATACATGGCAGGAATTCTCAAAAGGGAGCCCAATGACGAAGACGCCGCACCCCCAATCGGGAATTACCCAGTTTACAAATGGACCACAATGGGGTACACTTGCAACATCCGCACAATTGGGTGGTTGTGCACAATATTGAGCATACCATCCGATCAAGGATCTCAGTTGATCTTTGCCTCGCTCAACGAATTGTCTGCAGTTCCGTATCTGTTCCCGCTGTCGTTTGACTGATCAGACTTTGCTCACCCCGGAAAGACGAAAATCTTTCCCGCGAAATCGTAAACGACTAAGTTTGAACATTTCTCACGACAAATGGGGTAACGGTTACTTGTCGACAGCAATAATATTGATTAACTGAGATAGGTGTTGTACAGTACATACCATTCAGTCTGTTGAATGTGTGGGCGTGAGAGATCCAGAAAGAACATGGCGAGTTGTCTTGTCGGTTTGGCAGCTGAGCCTGCCACGAACTCTTTCTGAAAAACAATAGCGACAGGCCCAGGCGTATCAACTGTACATCTGTATAAGGAGCTCCGTGTGACTAGTGTGACCAAAACCTTTTCATCTCCCTCTGCCATTGGTGATGTCCTCAGCAAACAGCAATATATTGCCAACGATGAGATCGCAACAACGGTCTATTTGATGCAACAGCTGGGGAAGCCACTCTTGACAGAAGGGCCTGCCGGCGTTGGCAAGACCGAATTGGCCAAAGCAATTGCCGGCGCCACCGGTCGTCAGTTGATTCGTTTGCAATGTTATGAAGGGTTGGACGAAACCAAAGCTCTCTACGAATGGGAATATGCCAAGCAGCTGCTCTACACGCAGTTGCTCCGTGATAAATTGCAGGATACCTTATCCGATGCCAAGGGATTGGCGGAAGCAGCCGACCGGCTTGCCGCCGAAGAAGATGTCTTTTTCTCCATGCGCTTTCTTTTGCAACGCCCGTTGTTGAAAGCGATCCTGAGTGATGAGCCGGTCGTGTTGCTAATCGATGAGATCGACCGTGCCGACGCGGAGTTTGAAGCATTTCTGCTCGAAGTGCTCAGCGATTTTCAGGTCAGTGTACCGGAACTTGGGACCTTGAGCGCCAAACACCGCCCCATTGTCCTGCTGACCAGCAACAACACCCGGGAATTGAGCGAGGCGCTCAAGCGGCGCTGTCTCTATCTCTTTATCGGTTATCCAGCGCTGGAGCAAGAGCTCGCCGTGGTGCGCCTCAAGGTGCCCGATCTCAATCCCAAATTGGCCAAACAGGCGGTTGAGCTTGTGCAGCAATTGCGTGACCTCGATCTGCGCAAATCGCCAAGTATCAGTGAAACACTCGATTGGGCCAAAGCCCTCGTCGCCCTCAACGCCAAATCGCTCGACGAAAAAACGCTCGATACCACCCTCAATGTGCTGCTCAAACATGAAGGGGATCTCGCCAAAGCGCGCCGCCGCATGGCCCGCGGCGGGATTGAAGATGAATTTGACGATGACTTGAGCCAGTACAACTGGCGGAATTGATGGGAAAAGGTCGGGGAACCTGGTAGACAAATAAATCAGGTAGATACCGATGTTGATCGCCGCTACCTGTTTCCCGGTGTCCCTTTTGGGAGAAGCACAATGGAAGAACGAATTGTTCAATTTATTGCAGCGTTGCGGGCCGGTGGTGTACGGGTGAGCTTGGCGGAAAGTGCCGATGCGCTCAATGCCGTCGATATACTCGGCGTGCAGGATCGTGAATCCTTTCGCCTGAGCTTGCGGACAACGTTGGTGAAAGAAGCGAGTGGCATTCCCACCTTTGAGGAACTCTTCCCGCTCTTCTTTGGGTCGGGCGAAGTTCCCCCCATGAACAACATCATGGAGGATATGTCGCCGGAAGAAGCGCAGATGTTGGCGCAGGCGATGCGCATGTTCAATGAACAACTGCGCCAGATGATGGAAAAACTTCTGCGCGGTGAACAGTTGAGCCAGCAGGAGATGGAGCGCCTGGGGCAAATGGTGGGCCTCAATCGCATGGATGATCTGCGCTATCAAGATTGGATGGCGCAGCGCATGATACGGGCAATGCGTTTCAAAGAAGTGCAGGAAGCGCTCAAAGAGATGATGGAGCTGATGCAGCAGATGGGCATGAGCAAGCAGCGGTTGGAACAGCTGCGCGAGTTGCTCAAGCAGAATCAGCAGTCGATGCAAGATCAGATGCGCCAATTTGCCGGGCAGCGCATTGCGGAAAATATGAGTGAACAGCGCCCCGATCAAGGGATCGACGAATTGCTCAATCGTCCCTTCAATGCCCTTTCTGACGGCGACATGCAGAAGCTACGCAAAGAAGTCCATCGGCTGGCCAATCGCCTGCGCAGCCGCATCGCCCTGCGCCAAAAACGGGCCAAAAGTGGCCAGTTGGATGCCAAGGCCACCATCCGCACCAACTTGAAGCATGGCGGGGTGCCGATTGAGATCAAACATCGTGACCACCGCCTGAAGCCCAAACTGGTGGTGATTTGTGATATCAGCACTTCCATGCGGCCCTGTTCCGAGCTGATGCTGAGCCTGGTTCATGCCTTGCAAGATGTGATCACCAAGACCCATGCGTTTGCTTTCATCGACCACTTGGAGTATATTTCCCCCGACTTTGTGGGGCGCCAGGCCAATGAAGCGATTCATGAAGTTTTGGTCCGCATGCCCCCCGGCTACTACAGTACCGATCTGGGTTACAGCCTCACCAACTTTGCCCGAGATTACCTGGACACGGTGGATCATCGCACAACCGTGATCATGGTGGGGGATGCCCGCAACAATTACAACAACCCCCAACTCGATATTTTTAAAAAGATCGCCCGACGCAGTCGCCGGACGATCTGGATCAATACGGAACAGCCAATGTTGTGGGGAAGTGGCGACAGCGACATGTTGGATTACGCGCCCTTGTGTGACGCTGTTGTAATTGCCTCCACGCTGGGCGAACTCACCGAGGCCGTTGATCAAATGCTGACCCAACATTAGCGTGACAACCGCGGTTGTCACGCAGCGGAACGAAGTGACGAGAAAACTTGATTTCCTGATGCGCTAACCATAAGATCTTTCACGTCGTTCAGCGCAACAATTCGTCACATGCGGTTGTTGGAATAAGGTAGTCCAAATTCGCTCATATGGGCGACTAACTGAAATTGCACTGCTTTCCCTCAGAAAAAACCGGCAATTTCAGTCGCATACCGATATGAGCGTCCAAATTAGTCACAATCAAACTGTGAAGTCACCATGCCTGTCCTGTTGGATGAACCGCAATTGCACCTGCTTTGGAGTTCATCCACTGGCAACCTCCTACCGTCGCCAATCTGCAACCTCCCCCAAAACGAGCATTCTACGGAGGATATGACATGAGTAGACATTCACATTTTCGCATGATGGCCTGTCTGTACAGTTCACTGCGTGCGCTTTCTGGTCAGGGGAATGCACCCTATGTCGCTGTACAGACACCCATCTACTATGATGAACAGCGGAAGCATCTGGCAAAGCAGCCCGATCTCATGGTCATCAAAGGGGTAAACAATCAGGATCGGGCCCAGTATTACCTCTGGGATGAGGGCCAGGTTCCTGCGGTTATCTTTGAGATTACATCCGGCGAAACCTGGATGGAGGATCTGGTCAACAAGAGTGCGCTCTACATGCAACTGGGCGTCAAAGAATATTTCATCTTTGATCCCTATGGCGAATTCTTGCAGAACTATGTTATTGGGTTGCGCCTGGTCGAACGTGACGGGCGACAGGAATATCTGCCCATTGAACCGGACAAAGAGGGTCTGCTGCCCAGCCAGGAACTCAACACCGGGTTACTGGTAAAAGATCATCTGTTGCGCCTTGTTCCCAATGAAAAGGGCAGCCATGACACGGGTGAAGGAGTGCAGCCCATTCCGTGGGCCGAAGAGCTATACGGTCTGGCAGTGCAGGGCGATGGTCAGGCCATCTGGCAGCGCAATGGCACAAGCGATGCTGCTCACGAGGAATTGGCACAAGTGCAGGCGCAGTTACAAGCCACCGAAGCCCGTCTGCGGCAGGCCGAAGAGCGGATGCAACAGGTCGACGAGCAGGTGAAACGCGGTGGGCAGGAATCACAGCGCCTCAAGACACTCGAGGCCGAAAATGCACATTTGCGCGTGTTGCTTGGCCAGATGCAGGGCGCCAAAGTGGTGCGGTAAGCAACGTTTCTCACGGTTTGGCTCACAAATACATGACGTGTACGCACTGAGAATAGATTCCCAGCGCAGAACCGCTGTGTGTCCTTAAACAACTGCATAGGTAAAATGCGAGACGGCCGATCACCACAACTGTTGGGTTCGGTCGTTATTTTATGTTGCACCGTAAAGAAGCCAACAGCTGATTTGCGCAGTTATGGGGCGCCCGTGAGGACCAGATAAATCGGCCGCTGTCGTTTCAAAACTGTGGTACGCACCGTGGCGTAATAGGTGCGTCCCATTCTTTTGGAATTACAAAGTAGGACCAGATAAACCGTCCGGTGTAATTCAAAACTGTGGTACGCACCGTGGCGTGATCGTGTGGTTGTTAGAAATCCACAACTCGGCTACAATTTATCTATTTCCTACGAAAATGAACCGATAGAAAACCGAACAAAACAGCGCATTGATGCGAGAGTATGTGTAGACCGCCGGCAGTGATAAAAGAGCGTGCCAAGGGACGACAACGGAAACTTCTCAAGTCAATGCCGAAATGCAAAGGAATCACGATTATGGCAATGCGTGCCGATTACATCTGGATGAATGGCAAAATTATTCCTTGGGAAGAGGCGACTGTCCACGTCTTTACCCACGCGCTGCACTACGGTAGCAGTGCGTTTGAGGGATTGCGTGTCTATGACACGGCCAATGGTCCCGCGATCTTCCGTGGCCGTGAACATTTTGAACGGTTGCTCTTTAGCTGCAAGGTTGCGCGGATGCCTTGCGATGTGACGGTGGATGAGTGGATGCAGATCACCGCCGATGTGGTCAAAGCGAATGAGTTGCGCAGCGCCTACGTGCGCCCGCTCGTCTTCCGTGGCTACAACACGCTGGGCGTCGACGGCCGCGGCTGCCCGGTCGATATGATTCTGGCGACGGTGCCGTGGGGCGCTTATCTGGGCGCCGAAGGGCTGGAGAAGGGAGTCGATGTGCAGGTCAGCAGTTGGCGGCGCATGGCCCCCGATACCTTGAATGCACTGGCCAAAATTGGTGGCCAATATGTCAACAGCCAGAACATCGTGATGGAGGCCAAGGATAATGGTTTTACCGAAGGCATTGCGCTCGACATCTATGGCTATGTCAGCGAGGGCAGCGGTGAGAATATCTTTGTGATCCATCAAGGTGTGATCTACACGCCGCCGCTCGGCAATAGTATTCTCGGTGGCATCACTCGCAACTGCGCGATCACGATTGCCCAGGATCTTGGCTACACGATCAAAGAGTCGATGATCCCGCGCGAGATGCTCTACCTGGCCGATGAGATCTTCTTTACCGGCACCGCCGCCGAGATCACGCCGGTGCGTTCCGTCGATCGCATGGAAGTCGGCGCGGGGAAACGTGGCCCGGTCACCGAGGCGATCCAGAGCAAGTTCTTTGGCATTGTCGAAGGGGAATTGCCCGACAAGTGGGGTTGGCTGACACCGGTGGAACGCTAGCACACTTGGATGGTACAAAGCAGTAGTTTGCCGACGACAGACGATGGACAGCGGTCCACCGTCTGTCGTTTGAATGCAGGGAGCGGTTTGTGACAAGAAGACCCAACATCCTCGTCCTCATGAGTGACCAGCAGCGCCTGGACACCGATAGCGCCTACGGACGCAATGACATCGTGCGGACGCCGCACATTGACTCGATTGCCCAACGTGGTGTGCGTTTTGACAACGCTTTTACGGTTACTGCGATCTGCTCGCCCTCGCGTGCCTCGTTTTACACCGGGCTTTATCCCCATCATCACGGTGTCACCGGCAACGGGTTATCGATCCGGGAGGGGGTGCGGGGCATCAACGATTACCTCGCCGAGGCGGGCTATACCTGCGGCTATGCCGGCAAGTGGCACGTCGACGAAGAAAAGGGGCCAAGCGAATTGGGCTTTGTTGGCCAGGACTTTATGGGGTATGCCTTTCCCGGTTCGGGGCTGCTGCCGGGGCTGCAATTTGGGGCCAAACCGCGCACCGGCAATCCCTACGCCGACTATCTGCGAGAACGGGGCTTTGATCTGCCGACGGTCTCCCATCGGTATGTCGGCACCAATCCCGGCTGTAGCGCCCAGGAGATGTACGCGCGCCACGAGGGGCCGGTCGAATCGTGTATCGAATACTTTGTTGCTGAAGAAGCGATCCGGGTCATGCGCGAGATTGCCGGGGGCGAGCAACCCTTCTTCCTGTGGGCCAACTTCTGGGGCCCCCATACCCCCTGTCTCGTACCCGAACCCTACTTCTCCATGTACAACCCCGATGAGATCCCCGAGCACCCAAGCTACTGTGAGACCTTCGCCAACAAGCCGCGCGTGCAGAGCATTATCGAGCGCATGTGGGG
>Ga0116151_10003353_pt1 | contig 14401 bp, 9 predicted proteins | sample AD_UKC117_MetaG_FD_89893 | JGI IMG/M metagenome (GOLD analysis project Ga0116151, IMG submission 89893) | Active sludge microbial communities of municipal wastewater-treating anaerobic digesters from Hong Kong - AD_UKC117_MetaG | ecosystem: Engineered > Bioreactor > Anaerobic > Digestate...
CCAACCTGGATTTGTTGGCCCAGGCCGATTATGTGACGCTGGTGAGCAACCGCGTATATGGTGTGGTTCCCCGACTGCCGGAGGCTTATCCGCTTTCCAGCCAGTACCACCAGATGTTGTTCGATGGTTCGTTGGGCTATGAGTTGGTGTGGGTGAACGGCCGTTACCCCCACCTCTTCTCCACTTTCTACCGGCCCGACACCTTTGGCTGGCCGGGCCTGACGCCGCCGCCGGGTGTGAGCGCGTATCTGGCGGCCGCAATGCCGGGGCTGAACGGCGGCCGGGTGGACGAGAGCTTTGTGGTCTATGACCAGCCGTTGACGATGATTTTCAGGAATAACGGCCGTTTGTCGGCGGCGGAGATGGGCGAGATGTTTGTAATGGATGGGGCCAAATAGATGCCAAATTGGACCAATTTCTGAGATGGGTCCAATCTCTAACTTACATTTGTTATAATCAACCCGCATTTTCTAAGACGAGAGGCGAACCATTAGCAATCCGCAATCCGCAGTCCGCAATCCGAAATACCTCTACCTGACAGTGTTTGTCGCTGGCATGTCCACGTTGGCGGTGGAATTTACCACCAGCCGCATGTTGCAGACAGTGTACGGCACGTCGAACCTGGTGTGGGCCAACGTCATCGGGCTGGTGCTGTTGTTTTTGACGTTGGGCTACTTTATCGGTGGGCGCTGGGCGGATAAACGGCCGTTTCCCGCCACCTTTTACGCCCTCGTCAGCGCCACCGGCTTTGCCAGCGTTTTCTTTTTGCTGCTCACCAGCGTCATACTCAAGACGGCGGCGGCAGCCATGGCCGCCATCAACGTGGGCGCGCTGCTCAGTTCGTTTGTCGGCGTGCTGCTGACCCTGGCTGTGCCCGTGACGCTGCTGGGCTGCATTTCGCCCTTCGCCATTCGCCTGGCCGTACAGGACGTGGGCGAGGCGGGGCGCGTCAGCGGGCGAATTTACGCTATCTCTACGTGGGGCAGTTTGTTGGGCACCTATTTGCCGGTGCTGGTGACGATTCCATTGGCGGGGTCGCGGGTAACGGCCGTTCTCTTCGGTGGCCTGCTGTTTCTGGTGGGCTTGATAGGGCTGTGGCAAGCCAATCGGCAAAAGGCGCTGCTAGGTGTGGCTGCCGGGCTGCTGCTGCTGCCGGTGGTGGGATTATGGACCCAGGGCGGCATCAAAGCCTACGACGGCCAGCTTTTCGAGACCGAATCGGCCTACAACTACATCCAGGTGGTCCGCCAGGGCGATTGCAACTACCTGCTGCTGAACGAAGGGCAGGCCTACCATTCGTTTTACTGCGACGGCGGCTACGTGCCGTATGTGTCGGTGTGGAGCATGATGATGGCCGCGCCTTATTTCAATCCGGGGCCGGTGGCGGTGGACAACGCAGCCATCATTGGGCTGGCGGCGGGCAGTATTCCCCTGCAGTTCACGCGTGTGTTTGGTCCGATTCCGCTGGATGGCATTGAACTGGACCCGGCGATTGTGCAGGCAGGGCGCGATTATTTTGCCATGACCGAGCCGAACCTGAATGTGATTGTGGGCGACGGCCGTTATCAACTGAACCAACTCGCCGCCACCTACGACCTGATCACCATCGACGCCTATAAAGTGCCCTACATCCCCTGGCACCTCACCACCCGCGAATTTTTCCGCGAAGTGCAGGCCCATCTTACTCCGGCGGGCGTGGTGGCGGTGAATGTGGGCCGCGCGCCGCAAGACCGCTCGCTGGTGGACGCCATGACCGCCACCCTGTTGACCGTTTTCCCAACCGTACACGCCATCGACGTGCCCGGCGCGCTAAATACCATCCTGGTGGCTACCATGCAGCCGACCACGGCGGACACTCTGGCGGCCAACCTGGCCCAGCTTCCACCGGCTGCGGACCCCTTGCTGCGGGCGACTTTGGAAACGGCCGTGGCCAACCTGGCCCCCGTCACCCCCTCCGCCGTCATCTTCACCGACGAGCGCGCCCCGGTGGAAACCATCGTCGATTCCCTGGTGCTGCGTTATTTGTTGCAAGAAGGGCCAGAAGGGCTGCCGGGGTTGGGGGGGTGAAGAGGTGTGGGGGTGATGGGGTGAGCGGGTGAGTGGGTGACCAGGTGACAAGGTGATGGGGTGACTACAAGACTACTCGACAATAAGACTGATAGATTATGAACAATACAATTTCTAATGTGATTCGTTGGTTGGTGGTGGTGGGAACGCCGTTTTTGTTGACGGTGTTGACGGTGCGGGTGTTGATTGGTTGGAACAGCCCGAGTTACCCGGCGTGGGAATACGGCCGTATCGAACCAGACCGCTATGGCTTTACCCCCGCCGAACGCCTGGAACTGGCTGAGGCGACACTGGACTATTTGCAGCGCCCCGAACCGGCCTCTGAAGTGATTTACCTGCTCGAAGATTTGCGCCTGCCGGGCACGGACCAACCCCTCTACAACCAGGCCGAAATCGGCCACATGCTGGATGTGAAGATTGTGGCCGATGCGTTTAAGACGGCGATGTGGGTGCTGTTGGTGGTGGTGGTCGGTGGCCTGATTTTCCTGTTTGCCCGGCCGGAGACGCGCTACCTGGGCGCAAAGGCGCTGTTTCAAGGCGGCGTGTTCACCGGAGTGGCTGTGGTGGTTGTCATGGTTTTCATCGGCATCGCCTGGAGCACCTTTTTCACGCTTTTCCACGACATCTTTTTTGCGCCGGGAACCTGGACCTTTTATTACACCGATTCGCTCATCCGCCTGTTCCCGGAGCAGTTCTGGTTTGATTTTGCCCTGCTGTGGACCGGCAGCATTTTGCTGCTAGGCGGCCTGTTTGTAGGCGTGGGTTACGGGTTGATGAAGCGGTGGGCGGCGTGATGGCGTTGGATTACGTGGCAGATTTACATAACCACACCACCGCCTCGGATGGTGAGTACACGCCGACCGAACTGGTGCAGGCGGCGCAGGCTTTGGGCCTGACGGCCGTTGGCGTTACCGACCACGACACCTTAGACGGCCTGGATGAAGCCCTGGCTGCCGGGCAAACGCTGGGCATCCGGGTTGTGCCGGGGGTGGAAGTGTCGTTAAGGTTTAGACGGCCGTATTTCACCGGCACGCTCCATTATCTGCTCTACATCCCCTATGCCCTGCTGCCCGACCCGGCCTTCCGCCAAATGGCCGCCGACATTTTCGGGCAGGGGCGGGGCAGCGGGCTGGTGCGCGCGCGTGTGGCGGCCATCAACGAGGCTTTTGGCCCGCAAGGCGAGACGCCGCTGCTCAAACGCGACCTGACGCCCGAAGAAATCGAAGCGCTGGCCCCCAATGTCACCCGCCGCCATTTCGCCCTTGCCCTCAAAGAAAATCATCACCTGGATCGCGAGCAGGTCAATCAGCTCATTGGCAACGACAGCCGCGCCTATGTGCCCTCGGGAATTGATCCGGCGCAATTGACGCCGCTGCTGCGCCGCTATCCGCAGTTGGTGCGCGTGTTGGCCCATCCCGCCGCCGGTTCATACCCCGGTGAAAGCCTATACAACGAGGTGCTGCCGCCGCTGGACATCGTGGAAAAGCTGCTGCCGGAGTTCTTGGACGAGGCAGTGCTGGGACTTGATGGGTTGGAAGTGCAGTATCCCGGCCACATTCCAGCGCACCGGGCGCTGCTGACGCAGTGGGCCCAGCGCTATGGCCTGTTGATCACGGGTGGATCGGACTGCCATGATCGGGTGGAACGGCCGTTAGGGGTGGCGGGGGTAACGGCCGTTGACTTTGCCGCGCTCTTAACTCGCTTGTAAAGGCGGTCGCAAGGAAACATTCATTCACTTCGTAAGCAAAGCAGACATAATAATAAGAGTAACCCGTAAAACCAATCTTTAATTCATTGCGGAATGCTCGAACGTGCTGTTAAAATGGAAGGCGAATTTGAGCTTGTGGCATGCGGGTAATAACTACGAGGCATGGGAGAAACCTGTTAACCATCATCAGGCTCTCAGGCCAGGAGTCCAGATTGATGTCTGAAGCAAAGACCAAATATGATGAAATTTGTCTGGCGTATCGCAAATCTAGAAAAATGTCGCTGGACTATGAAAACTTGTGCCAGATGTTTGCCCGCGACCTGGTTGATGGCATGATTGAGTATTTTGAGTGGCCTCAGGATCAGGAAATCACGTACATTCCGCTAGGCGAAGAACTGGATCCGAATAATCGCTTTTATGCACTGTCCGGCGCCATGCAGATGGACGACGAATCATTTTGGCACTTTGGTTTAGAACTTACCGTGCAAGAACCGAGCGGATCATACCCGCTGCCTTTTTTGATGAGCTTTTTCATCAAAAAAGTAGGCCCGCATTTTATTGTCAAGTTGGGGCCGAAAGGAAAAGAAATCAGAATCCATGAGGATAGACGGGGCGATCTGACGCCTTTTTATGATGCTGTATTTGTGCAAGTGATGAGCTTTTTTACCCGCCAATATCAGGACGCAGTAACCAAAGGGCTAAAAGAACCAGGCTTCATTATGCTTTCGCCAACAGCTGATAACCCGTGATATTTTATTAACGAATTCGCCTGGCCTTTATGCTCGTTCACATCAGTAGTTTACAAAATCAGCGGATAAAGCAAACGGTTAAGCTGAATAGTCGGCGATACCGGGACCAGCAGAAGCGCACCCTCGTTGAAGGGGTTCGCGAGGTTAATCAGGCGTTGGCCAGTGGGTTGACGCCGTATGAGGCTTATATTTGCCCGTCGTTGCTGCAGGATGGGGCGGCGGAAACGGCCGTTTCTCGGCTGAACGAATTGGCCAATCAGGGCCAGACAGACCTATTTGAAGTTACGCCAACAGTTTTTGCCAAGATCGCCTATCGTGGTGAGAGCGGTGGTATCTTGTTGGTTGTCCCATATTTACGCCATTCTTTGGCAAATTTGCCTCTTGGGCAGCCGCCTTTTGTGGTGATTGTCGAAGCCGTGGAAAAACCCGGCAATCTGGGGGCCATTTTGCGGACGGCCGATGCGGTTGGCGTGGATGGCCTGATAGTTTGCGGCTCTGGCGAGGCGCACGGGACGGATATACACAACCCGAATGTCATTCGGGCCAGTTTGGGCGCATTGTTTACTGTTCCCACGGTTGGGGCCGAAAACGGCCGTGTCCAAAGCTGGCTCCGCGAAAAAAATATCCAGGTCATTGCCACCACGCCAGATGCCCAAACGGTGTATACGGCCGTTGACATGACCGGACCCACTGCCATTTTGCTCGGCAGCGAGTCTCAAGGCTTAAGTCAGACATGGTTTCAAGCTGCTGATAAACAAGTAGTCATCCCAATGCGCGGCGCCGTCGATAGCTTGAATCTATCCGTCTCCACCGCGCTGCTCTTATACGAGGTTTTGCGACAACGCAGCAATTAGCTCCGTAGCAGGATCGTTTTTAAACACTTCAACCAAAAGGCCAACAATTAGGATGCCATTATGCGAATAGCCTTAATCTCAGATGTGCATGGCAATCTGGTTTCTTTAGAAGCAGTTCTTCAAGATATCGAGCAAGAGAAAGTAGACCAGATCGTTTGTCTGGGAGACGTGGCGACACTTGGCCCTAAACCCCGTGAAGTATTACAGCGAATCAAAGACCTGGACTGCCCATGCATCGTCGGTAATCATGATCAATTCTTACTGGAACCAGACATTCTACGAGATTACATGGATGCGCCCTGGTTTGCTGAATCGATTGCCTGGTGTGTAGAACAACTTCAGGAATCTGATTTTGAATTTCTCCGTAGTTTTCAACCCCTGCTAGAAATACCTCTGGATGACACCCATAACCTCCTCTGTTTTCACGGCTCGCCAAAATCGAACACCGATATCATCCTGGCTATGACGCCGCCTACCAACGTGGATGAACTGCTCGGGGGATACCGGGCCACCATTATGGCCGGTGGACACACCCATATGCAAATGATGCGCCAGCACAAAGGGATCATGTTGGTGAATACGGGCAGCGTGGGAATGCCATTTGAGCAAGCTCTGTTTGTTCATGCACCCCGCTATCTACCCTGGGCGGAATATGCCATCGTCAATTTTGCGCGCGGCGTTGTCAGCGTAGATTTACGCCGGGTGCCGGTAGATGTTGAGTTGGTGCGTCAAACAGCGGCGAGCAGCGCCTTCCCGGATGCGGTTGATTGGAGTAAAAATTGGTTGATGCCCGCTGACATGTTGTGAACTTGGCGTGCCGGTTTCAGGTTGCGAGTTTATCCGGTTTGACGATAATTACATCAAGTTCCCATGACAGTGAGGCAAGATTTGCCCACATTTCCTACAATGGGGTCGGGCCCCCAGAACCTTAAACACGAGGAGTAATAACATGTCAAAACGATTGGTAAAAGTTGCAGTAACCGGCGCGGCCGGTCAGATTGGCTATTCTATCTTACCCCGACTCGCCTCTGGTGAGATATTTGGGTACGATACAAAGGTCGCCTTGCATCTGCTTGAAATCACCCCCGCCCTGGGCTCGTTGGAGGGCGTGGTGATGGAACTTAATGACTGCGCCTTTTCGCTTCTGGACAACGTCGTCGTAACAGATGATCCTAATGTCGCTTTTGATGGCGTCAATTGGGCGTTATTGGTCGGCTCAAAGCCTAGAGGTAAGGGCATGGAACGGGGCGACCTGCTTAAGGAAAATGGCCCAATCTTTGTGGGGCAGGGGCAGGCTTTGCAGCGGGCGGCGGCTGACGTCCGTGTTTTGGTAGTGGGGAACCCGGCGAATACCAACTGCCTCATTGCCATGAACAACGCCAAAGATGTTCCTGCGACTCGTTTTGCGGCGCTCACTCGCCTGGATCAAAATCGGGCATATGCTCAGTTGGCCGAAAAAGCTGGCGTCACCGTCAATGACGTGAGCAACGTGACGATTTGGGGCAATCATAGCGCGACTCAGTATCCCGACGCGGAAAATGCAAAGATTAACGGCCGTCCCGCCATGGAAGTCATCACCGACCACGAGTGGCTGCGCGGCGAATTTATCAGCGTGGTCCAGAAGCGCGGCGCCGCTATCATTGCCGCCCGTGGCAAATCCTCTGCACTTTCCGCCGCTAACGCCGCCTTAGATCACGTTAAAAGCTTCGAGCAGAAAACGCCAGAAGGGCATTGGTTCTCAGCGGCCGTACCCTCCGATGGCAGCTATGGCATCGACGAAGGCCTTATCTTCTCCTTCCCTGTGCAAAGTGATGGGCAGGGTGGGTGGTCCATTGTCCAGGGTCTGAATTGGAGCGATTTCGCTCAAGAAAAAATTCAAGCCACCCTGGAAGAACTGCGTGAAGAAAAAAGCGTAGTTGGGGATATGCTGTAAAACCAGCAGCGCTAAAATCTGCCTGATAACTGCCCATTGGTCAGGCAGCAGGTTACATACAGCCTTTAAACCACAAAAAGCCTTGCGATTGCAAGGCTTTTTGCGGGAAGAGGAGAAGAAGGAGAAAAAGAGGAAGTGTTATATCTATTTTAATTAAATTGGGCGGCCTCATGATAAGCCATTTTCTATTGAGCGGATAAATCGCGCCCTTTGACCGCAAGTTTTCACTTCGTCCAGGCCATTTACCGACTGCAATTGGATTCTCAGTTCGAGTCGGCCGCCTCAATTTATAGTAATAGTATAATCTTTCATCTCTCCTTTCGTTAGTTGCCCCATTACAAACAGCCTGTAAATTCATTTACACTTGGAACGAATGACGTCTGCCGTTGCCAGATGCCGGCACATTTCCCCCCCCGAATACCAACCCCCCGGGTTTTAAGCACAAAAAAAGCGAAGAAGTAAAGAGCAAAACCGCTCACTTACTTCATCGCTTGCCTCGTTTGTTGCTATCACCAAAGTGGTGAAATCAGTAAAACTGGTTAAACCGCCTCGCCAAGTTCTACCATATCACGAAGGATGCGCTCGATGGCCATTGTGTGGCTGCAAACGTTGCGGGAGGCAAAAAAATCACAGTCGCATTTCCAGATGCCATTGTTGTATTCAACAACATGCGGAGCTTTATTGTTGTCGCCCTTGATGCTGACACGCAAGTTTTCAAATTGGATACGTTCGCGCTCTTCGGAATAAATCTTGGCCTTTTCAATTTTACTGATCATCCCATAGTCCATAGTTATTCACTCCTCTCTGCAAATAAAGAACTGCTGCGGAAAACAAAAACGCACGCAAAATTGCGTGCGTCAACAAAGTTTGGGTTGCTGATTTTTGTGCTTGTGACGGAATTTTCCCTCATGGGTTAAAGTATAGCCGACAACAGTTGCCTGTCAATGTAGAAAACCTACGACTCCATGACGATTGGGTCTATCTCGCCATCACTCTTGCGCTTGAGGAATGGCGAACGTAAAGGTTGTGCCTTGGCCTAGTTCGCTTTCCACCCAGATGTTGCCGCCATGCAATTCCACAATACCTCGGGTGATGGAAAGGCCCAGGCCTGTGCCGGTGGCTTTGCGGATATTTGGGTCGTCGGCGCGGAAGAATTTTGTGAAGAGGCGTTTTTGGTCTTCTGCGCTGATGCCATAACCGGTGTCCTGGACCGCGCAGATGACGGCCGGCGAAGGTTGATTTTTTTCGCCAAGAGGCAATTCTGCCGCGCATAATTTGACATAAATATCGGTATCGGGTGGTGAATATTTGCAGGCATTGCTGATGAGATTGGTCAGAACCTGGACCAGGCGTTCTTTGTCGGCCATGACAGACGGCAGGTCGGGGGGGAGGTCGAGATGCAGCTCAATGTTTTTGGCGTCTAGCAGGCCGCGTACCGTTTGCAGCGTTTCACTGACGACGAGGGTAAAAGCGGTAGGGACGGGGTCCATGTGCAACTGGCCGGTTTCGATGCGGGAGATGTCGGTAAGATCTTGAATTTGCTGGCTCATACGGCGGATGTTGGCGGCGATGGTCTCCAGGAAGCCGCGCTGTTGGGCAGTTAGGTCGCCAGTCATGCCGGAGAGCAGCAGATCGGTGTAGCCGCGCATGGAGGTCATGGGTGTTTTTAGTTCGTGGGAGACCATGGAGACAAATTCTGATTTGGCCTGGTTGGCTTCTTTGACCTGCTGGTAGAGCAAGGCGTTGGCGATGGCGACGGCCGCGTGGTTGGTCATACGCACGGCCGTTTCCAGGTGGCCGTTATTAAACATATTTAATTGGTCGCTCTCGATTGCCGCCACCCCAATCAGCTTTTGCTTGTGAATGATCGGCAGGGTAATTTGCGAGAGAGTTTCAAAGGATTGGGCCACGTAGTCGGGTTCGGCATGGACATTGCCGGTGACGTGCGGTTCGCCTGTTGCCAGCACCTGACCAATCAGGCCATCATCGCTAAACGTGCCGTTGACCGGCTCGATCGAAAAGGCTTGATCATAACCGCGTTGGGCTTGCAAGTAAGGTTTGCCCTCTGCATCGGTTAACATAATGGTTCCGGCACGGCCGTCACTGACACGCAGTGCCCAGTCCAGGGTCAAATTCAGGACGTGTTCCAGATCCAGCGTGGTGTTCAGGTCGCGATCGAGCTGTTGCAGCATAAATAACTCGCTAACCCGTTCTTGCAGGGCTAAATCCGTTTGTTCCAGCAGGCGAGCATTTTCCAGCGCCACTACCGCCTGACCGGCGAAGGCAGCCAGCAAGGTTTCATCTTCTTCGTTGAAAGGCGCGCCATTTCGCTTGTTGATGACCTGGACGACCCCTAAAACTGTGTTACCGCGCAGCAAAGGCACAGTTAGAATGGATTCGCTGACAAATTTGGCGTTGGGGTCTATGTCGCCAAACCAGCGCTTGTCGTCTTGCACGCGATTTTGGCGCACGGGACGGCCGGTTTGGGCGGCTGTGCCGGCCAGCCCGGTGCCAATGGGCAGGCGCCGCCCGACCAATTCGTTGCTGGCCGGACCGCGCACCACCCGAAATTCCAGTTCGCCGGTGTCTTCAACGGTCATCATGAAGGTGCCGGCTTCGGTATCCAACAGTTCCATGGCTTTGTCCATGATCAAATTGAGCAGCGGTTCCAGTTCCAAGGTGGCGGCCAGCGAAAGGGTGACTTCGTTGATGATTTCTAGCTGTTGGGCACGGCCGGCCAGTTCCTGGCGGGTTTGCAGGCGATCTAGAGCTACGGCCGTTCTGTCGGCGAATACGGTAAACAACTGTTTCTGCCGGGGACGGATTTGCGATTCATGGCTAAAAAAGGTGTAAAGCACGCCCAGCGTTTCGGCCCCGGCATTCAGTGGCGCAATCCACCAGATACGGCCGTCTTCATCTTTCACGTCAGCCGTCTGGCCGGTGTTCAGGACCTGCTGGATATGTGGATTTTCTACCAGGACGTGCCGGCCTTCGCGTCTGGTCAGGCGTTCTCCTTGTTCCACCACAAATGCGGCATACAGCTTGTTGGTCGGCCCATCGATCAGGGCAATGAAAAAGTTGTCGATAAGCAAAAGACGCTGGTAATTGGTAAATACCAGCTCCAGCAGCACGTCCGGATCGATGGTGAAGTTGAGCGCCTGGGAAAACTGGCTCAACTGATCCAACTCGGCCACGCGCGCTTCCAGGCGGCGCATCACGTTGGCCCGTTCCAGGCCGATTAGCGATTGATCGGCCAGCGCGCCCAGGAAGTTCAACTCGCTTTGCGAGTATGGCTGGCCGTTTTGCTTGGCCGGCAAGGCAAGCCAGCCCAACAACTGCTGCTCGTTGTTCAGGGGCACAATGACCACCGCCTGTTGCAGGTTGATTTCCTCCGGGTGTTCGCGTAGTTCTATCGGCCAGGCGCGTTCCACGGCTAAATCCAGCACTTCGGAGAACTGCTGCATATAGGCCACCAGAGGGGAATTGGCGGCGATGATGGCGCTTTCGGCACTGCCGGGATAACGGCCGTATCCGCCCAGGTTGTTGTCGGGCAAATAGAGCTGCGGATTGGTCACCGGGATGCCGATTTGGGCATACTCCAGCAAGATGTCGGCCACTTGATCAGCGTTAATGGCCGTTGTCAGACGCCGGTTATACTGCCGCAGCAGTTCATTCAATTCCACCGGCTTCTGAAACAACAGCCGATCCAGCCATTTTTGCAGCCAGGTTTGCAGCGGATCATAGACCACAAAAATGGCCAACATGGCAATCGCCACCACCAGTGGGTTATTAAAGGTAATGTTGACGCCAATGCTCATTGCCAGCCCGCTAATAATCAGCAAAAACGCGCCCACGAGGATCGCGGCCATGAGCAAGTACGTCAGACCGCGGCGGATGACTTTGTTCACGTCCAGCAGTTGGTAGCGAATGATGGTATAGGCAATCGCCAGGGGAAAAAGCAAAACCGGGGGCAAAAAGATGGAAGGATTAAATCGTTCCCAGCCCTGGCTGGTCGCCAGCCAGAGCAGCGTTACCAGGATGGGCAGCAGCCCGGCTACCGCGCCCGACAAAATGATCCGGGCCTGCTGACGGACCAGGGCGGAAGGCGAGGCAAAACTACGATAGACCATGAATCCCAGGGTGACGAGCAAGGCCAAAATATTCCAGACGTAAGCGTAGCGCCAGGTCAGGGCGTAAGCCCAGGCGTCTGGCCCGTTGTACAGCCAGATCTGGCCCCAAATGGCCAGGAGGATACCCGGCAGAACGACGAACCATTTGAGCCAGCGGAATCGGGCAATAAACCGGGCTTCGTGGGGAAACACGAACGCCAGCAGCATGGTAAATCCACCGGCCACCGGCAAAGCTACCATCCAGATGCGCAGGAAAACCTGTGTGGTTACCTGATCGAACAACGCGCCGATGATCACGGCCGTGCTGGCGGCAAACAGGGCAAATACCTGCGCCGCTTCCGCATCCGGCCGCGCCAGGAATGTCAGTGTTCCAAAGAGCAGGATCACCAGGCCCACGAGGTAAAAGAGCCAGAACTGGTTCCACCGGGTGATCTCGTCCATCAGCGATAGAACCAGACTCACCGAGCGTTCGGCGGGGATAGTGGGCAGGGCTTCGATAACGGAATTGGCGGGCGGTTGCTCCAGACTGACCTCGATAACGTCGCCCGGCTGCAGGGTAGCCAGGTAGGCGTGGAGGCTGGGGGTGGTGGGGAAGATACGGCCGTCAACGGCCGTTACCCGCTCCGGATACACAACGGGCCGATCGTCTTCGCCGGTCATCTCGAACTGAGGCGTCAGTTTGTTCACAACCAGATTGGGGTCAAAAAGGAGACCGGGATACGGGGTTTGCGTCCAGCGCAGCGCCAGGACCGGCAGGGTGACAAACATGACACCGCAGGCAACTAAGATGGTGGCTACTACTGCGATTCGTATTTGTTCAATGGCTCGCTGATTCAAGGGACTGTCCGCCGCTTATTTCATCCGGTTACTGCATTTTTATCCTAGACAATAATAGGTGATCTCCAATCTGATGTCCATCATCACCAATCATATTTTGCCTGGAATTGCTAACGACGTCTATTAAGCTGACCTCGATTGAATAGGGTCCTGGCCCTAATTCTTGCCCCAGGTCTAACAAATGGTTGTCCGCTAGCACGGTCCCTGCCGGCCAGGCTGCCGGCGGGCTGTCGCCGCCAAGAGCGCTTTGCCGGAAGATCAACTCTTTTCCGACCTCGTCCACCACGCTAATCCGTACTTCCAAACCAGACGGATTGGCTTGCAGCGCTTCCCAGTACAACGTCACGGCCAGCACGTCGCCGGGCGAAAACACCTGTTTGTTGTATTCGTAACCGCGCAGGCGCAGACGGCCGTTAAAATTGGCCTCCTGCGCGTTGGGATACTCGCCGGGAAGCGGCGTGATCTGGATGGTTTCCAGCGGCAGCGAATCGCCCAGGCCCACGCCATCGGCGCCGGTGATGCCGAGCCGGTAGCTGCCCGGTGCATAAAATCCCACGGTCAACGTAGCCCGGTTAGGCGAATAGGCCGTTTCCGGCACAAACAACCGCACTGATTCCACAAAACGGTCGCCCGGCTCCCAATTGCCGGCCGGGAAATTGCCCAATCCCGGATGTGTGTCGCGTTGAGCGACCATCAAGCCGTTTTCGTCAATCAGATGCACAAACAACAAATAATCGCCCGGCGGTTTGCCGGTCACCTCCCAATACAGGTCCACGTCGATAGCGCCGCCCGGCTGCACGGCGCTTTGGTGGACTTCGTAGCCGCGCAGGTTGATCAGCGTGTCGAACTGGGCGTTGATTGGATTGGGCAGCGCGGCGTCGGCGGCAAAACCGGGCGGCTGCGCGTACGCCGGGCGCAAATAGCCCCAAAAGGCGATCACGGTCATTAGGGCCATGCCGCCGTGCAAAACGGCCGCCAGCCAGACGTCGGAGCGCAACGGCCGTTGCGGAACATACTGGCTCAACCCATACGCCAGCAGCACCGACAGCGCCGGCAGCGCCGGGAAAAAGAAGCGCCCCATCGGCCCCGCCGGGCTGATGAGCAAATAGTTAAACAGCACGCCGAAGAAAAGCAGCACATTCAACAAGAGCAGCAAGAGGGGCACGGCCGTTGCCTTTAATTCCGCCGTCTGCCGCCGCACAAAAGGCAGGGCATACCCCGCCAGCGCCAGCGCCGCCAGCCCGGCCAGCCCCACGTACATGGCATTCGGCAGTGGAATTTGGCCGTAGCCAAAGCGCCCCCACAAACTGGTCCAGGCATAATCCAGCTCCGACACCGCCAGCCAGAAACTTTGCGACGGATCGCGCACGCCCCACAATTCCGTCAGCTCCTGCACGCCGGTCGGCTCGCCGTATAGAATCTGGTTGCGCACAAACCACCAGCCGGTGAACACGGCCGTTACGCCCGCAATTACCAGCCCCACCTTCAGCCACTCGGCCCACTGCTTCTTGCGCCAGGCCACCCAGGTCATCGCCGCGCCAATCAGCCCGGCAATGGCCGCCAGGTTGAATTTACTCATGAGCGCCAGGCTGAACAGCGCGCCCAAAATCAGCCCCCAGCGCAGGCTCAGCCCGCGCTCGTCTTGCACCAGGCGCACGCAGGCCAGCGTCACGGCCGCGCCGCTCATCGCCGCGACCACGTCGTTGTTGATAGCCCCGGCCATGTAGACGAACATCGGATTGAAGGCCACAAACGCGGCTCCGGCAACGGCCAGAAACGGCCGTTTCGGCCAGATCGCCAGCCCGATCAAATAGGTCAACCAGACCGTCAGCGCCCCAAACAGGCTGTTCACCAGCCGGGTCAGATGGGCGGCCAGCGCCGCGCCGTGCCAGGGGAAGCCTTCGACGGCCGTGTAATGCAAATATTGGTTCTTGTTGTCGTGGCCCACTTCCCAATAGCGATAGGCCCAAAACGGGTTGTGCGGCGGATCGTAACAAATCTCCTGGCCGGTGTTGATCCAGCCGGTAGCCAGCGCCGCCACAGCATAAAACAACGGCGGATGATGGCCTTGCGCGCTGCAGCCCATCGCCCCCTGCACCGGCAGCGTGTGCTCCTGGGCAATC
>Ga0116151_10003354_pt1 | contig 14398 bp, 8 predicted proteins | sample AD_UKC117_MetaG_FD_89893 | JGI IMG/M metagenome (GOLD analysis project Ga0116151, IMG submission 89893) | Active sludge microbial communities of municipal wastewater-treating anaerobic digesters from Hong Kong - AD_UKC117_MetaG | ecosystem: Engineered > Bioreactor > Anaerobic > Digestate...
AGCGTATCTGCATTCTGACCACTGTCACCACCCTTGGGTAGCGGCACGACCCCAAAGGAATCTTTGATCACACTATCTTCAGCATTCCCCAAGGCATAGGCATAGGGCCAGTTACGCATAAACGCCGCATTGCCTCCCTGCCAGACACCGCGGGCATCCTCTTCCATATAGCTAACAACGCCGGGAGGGCTAATATTATCGACCCAACCCGCAGCCATGTCAAAGGCCGCCGCCGCATTTTCATTGTTGATGCTAATCGTGCCGTCCGGCTCAACAATCGTGCCGCCATTCCAGCTATACTGCCATTCCAGCGCATCACAGGTCAATCCTTCATAGGCAGCACCTTGCCAAACAAAGCCCCAGAAATCGGAGTTATCCGCGCGTTCGCCTTCCTGAATCGTGGTGGCCATTTCCTCTAACTCCGCCCAGGTTTCCGGTGGACCATCAAAACCATACTTTTCAAGGAGGTCAGAGCGGTAGTAGAGCAAGCCGGCATCGGTAAACCACGGAATCCCAACCAGTGCACCGTCGACGGTATTATTTTCGACGATTGCCTGAAAATAGGAGTTATACTGCTCATCGCTTAAGTATGGGCGCAGGTCAATTAGGTGTTCCGCCAGAATACCTGGCCAAATCACGTCGATCTGCATCAGATCAATATCACCGGAACCGGCACCGAAGAACTGCAAATAGAGAGCCAAACGATCGGTAGCGCTTTCCGGTCCATTCTGTACATCGATCGTGATACCGGTCTGCTCTTCACAGTAAGCAACTGCCTCTTCATCACCGGGGCGGGGGGTATCCCACAACATAGCAGTCACGGTGGATCCTTCCGTCGAACCACCTTCTGTGCTTGCTGCGGTTTCCTCGGATGCGGCTGCACCGCTATCGCCGGCTGGTGCCTGTCCAGCACAGGCAGACAGTGCCAAGACGATGATCAGCAACAGCCCTATCATCGATACGGATTTACGACTCATAACACTTTTCTCCTTTGTGCCATTCATGATTCGTTTATTTGACTTGGTAAGTAAAAGGGGATCTCTTTAAGTCGTTTGAGCAACACAAACAGACGCAGTCGACAAGCGATGATGGCAAAATCAGTAGGGAAGCACTTGTCAATGGTCACTTGTCAATGGCTTGCTCAAACAACATTGAACACACAGCATGACCAACAACGGGAAAGGAAGCTCATTCTGTGTGATTCAAATCGGGAAGCGTACGTGCAAAGGTTGTTCATATTCCGTATACTGTTTGCACGATCACAGCTACTCGCTAGTTTTATCAAATTCTCTATCGATTTAATGCACGTTCCCTTACAGTCTCCAGCAATCGTATGCCACGCTATGCCGTCGCCCGGGAAATTACCTTCAATGGAAACCGCACATGCTGTACAGCTCGATCAGGCTCTGCCAACCGCCCCAACAACAACTCAACCGCCACCCGTCCCGACTCATCCAGCGCCTGACCAATGGTTGTCAAACCCAGATAGTCCGCCATGTCGAGATCATCAAAGCCCAACACGGCAACATCATCAGGAACACGCAAGTTCGATTCGCGTACTGCCTTTAAGATCCCGATTGCCAATAGATCACTTGTTGCAAAAATGGCTGTTGGGCGCTCGCCAAGCGCCAGCAGCTTTTTGCCCTGTTCATAGGCGGCAGCCATGTCATTTTCAGCATTCCGTATATAGATATCACGCAGCGGTAAATTCAACTCCGTCATGGTGGCTCGAAAGCCCTGAAGACGGATCTCACTTGTCGGCAATGTACAGCCTGGGATCTCACTATCGATCCCAACGAAGGCAATATTGCGATGGCCCTGTGCAGCAAGATAACGAGCAGCCAACCGCCCGCCCTCTTCGTTGTCGATTTCAACGCCACTAAACGCTACATGATGAGATTCGATCATCACCGTCGGCATACCATGACGTTGGAGGCGCTCGGCGGCAATATCATCGACCACCAACGACATAATAATCAGCCCATCGATGCGGCGGACAATCGGCAAGGTTTCCAATTGGCTCTGATAGTGTTGTAGGGAATCCACACTATAGACGACCAACTCATACTCAGAACCATTCAGTACACTGGTGACACCGCGCAAGCGCTGTACAAACGAGGGGTAAGTAAAAAATGGTGCCAAGACACCAATGCGATAACTATTGCGACGTGCTCGTGCACTGGCTTCCGCTTTTGGGACAAACTGCAATGCATCAATGGCCGCAATTACTCTTTTTCGAGTTTCATCATTGACACGATGAGGCGTATTCAACACACGCGAAACAGTCGCTATGCTCACCTCTGCACGGCTCGCCACATCATAAATTGTGGGAGTTGCCATAGTGTTTTGTATCGATTTGTCAACTGTTCAAAGTTGTTCAAGCTGCTGTTTTGAACCGATTCTGAAAATCATGCATCTACAGGGGAGGTCGACAGCTTAGATCAGCACAGCAAATTTTTGGACAGAACTTTATGCGTAATGGGGGAGGGAGCAGCAATGAAAGATCGCTTACATGAAAGCACTTTCATAAAGCGATGATAGCATGAATCAGTTTATCTGTCAAGTAGCAACAGGGTATATCTCACTTTGGAAGCAGGTTTCTTCTACCACGGGAGTGCGATAGAAGAATAAGTAAATAATCGGGTAAACCCCATCCCCCGGCCCTTCCCCGATGTCGGGGGAGGCTGGGAGGGGGTTTTACACCCGCTTAATTTCTTAACCTTACAACGCACTCGTGTTGTCCCTAAACTGCGGTATGCCAAACCTTGTGTAGATCGCCAATCCGCTCTCTGAGCCAATCGCGATATACACAATTCGTGCTATACCGTCCCCTAAACAGGGAAGTGCCCTTGGCAAAAGAGGTAAGTTTCTTACTGAGTACCTTAAGAAGAATAGACTACTACAACTTGGCAGAAATCAGTGGGCAGTTATCCGTCAGCAGTAATCAGTTTATGCGCCCACTGACAACTGTCTACTGATTTCTGCCCACTGGTACTACCCATTCGAGTTTGATATTGAGCGAAGTGTAGGCCGGGCAAAAATCCAGAGGAGAAGTGGGGTTGACGAGAGGCAAAGAAGCGAGGAAAGATTTAGGCAACAACAAGCCTGGTGTTAGCTACTGAACCACGTTGCGAGGAAACTGGCGACAATAATAGCCAGTTGATAACCTGTCACGCGCCGAAAGCGCGGCCAGAGACGGTTACGTTTTACAGCCGTACGATAGTAATGCTCTAGAAACAGAACCAGGATCAAGCCGGCTAAGCCCAAAAGAAAGATGGATGTGCGGTCAATAAAGCTCATCACCCAGTGGTTGAGACCAAAGAGGCCAAACAGGGCCATAACAAGAATGCGCCCATAAAGAATGTCGAGCACCGTCAGCGCGACAGCGATTAGCCAACAGAGAAAGCTAACGACATAATTATTGATCCAGCGTTGCGCATTGGTGGTTTCCCCGCGTTTTGTCATGTCGCGATCCTGTCATTCGTGGAGCATATTGCGGCTTGAGATGCGGGGCCAACCGCCATTTTCACAAAAGCCACATGCTAACTCGCACTCATCAGGTGCAACTCACCGGCAAAATGGCAAGCGGCCAGATGCCCCGGTTGGACCTCTTGCAGGGCCGGCGACTCTTGTGCGCAGATGTCTTTGGCGTAGGAACAACGGGGATGAAAGTAACAGCCGGACGGCGGGTTTGCCGGGTTGGGGACATCGCCTTCTAACAGAATGCGCGAACGTTTCGCCCGGGGATCCGGTTTGGGAATGGCCGAGAGCAGCGCCTCGGTGTAGGGGTGCAGCGGATTTGCAAAGAGTTCTTTGGTTTCGGCCACCTCGACAATGCGCCCCACATACATCACAGCCACGTGATCACAGACATGTTTGATCACACTCATGTTGTGCGCGATGAAGAGGTAGGTGAGACCGAATTGCTCTTGTAGATCCTCAATCAGATTCAGCACCTGCGCCTGCACCGACACATCCAGCGCAGAGACCGGTTCATCGGCCACAATAAATTCTGGGTTCAGGGCCAATGCGCGCGCCAGACCAATGCGTTGCCGCTGGCCGCCGCTAAAGGCATGGGGATAGCGGTTCATGTGTTCCGGGCTGAGGCCCACCGAGCGCAGCAGTTGTGCCACCCGATCTTCCAATTCTTTGCCGCGGCAGATATTGTTGATGACAAGCGGTTCACCAACAATGTGCTTAAGTGTCATACGTGGATTGAGCGAAGCATACGGGTCCTGAAACATGATCTGCATGTTGCGCCGAAAGGGGCGCATCTCTTGGCCGGAAAGTTGCTCAATGTGCGCGCCTTCGCCCCTGGTGCCGTGGTAGATAATTTCGCCGTCCGTTGGATCCAAGAGCCGCATAATACAACGCCCCGTTGTACTCTTGCCACAGCCGCTTTCACCAACCAACCCAAAGGTGTCCCCTTGATTGATGGTAAAAGAAACACCATCGACTGCTTTGACATGCCCCACAACACGGCGAAAGAAGCCTTTGCGAATGGGGAAGTGCATCTTCAAATCATTGACTTCCAGCAAAGGGCGACTATTTGTAGTTGTCTGTCCATTTTGGCGGGAGGCATTTACCACATCTGCCATAATACTCACTCCACTATGAAAATAATCTCTTCAGATCAATCAACAGAAGGCTTACGCCATAACCGGTTGCTGTGTACGGCGGTGTTCCTCGTCGTACAATAAACAGCGTACTTCGCCCCCATCATCCACTGGAATCATAGAAGGCACCACTTCATTGCAGAAGCCTGGCATAAAATCCGGACAGCGGGGATGGAACGGGCAGCCCAATGGGACAACGGATGGATCCGGCACATTCCCCTTGATCACAGCCAGCCGATCATGTATTTCGCTATCCAAACGGGGAATGGAACGCAGCAGGGACTGTGTATAGGGATGTTTGGGATCGTAAAAAATCGCATCGACATCGCGCTTTTCCACAACTTTGCCCAGATACATCACAGCCACAGAATCGCACATCTCCGCCACCACCCCCAAATCATGGGTGATGAAGATGATGCTCATGTTCGTCTCTTCTTGCAACTCTTGCATGAGATCGAGGATCTGGGCTTGTGTGGTCACATCCAAAGCCGTGGTTGGTTCATCGGCAATCAACAATGTCGGATTACAACTGAGCGCAATCGCAATCATCACCCGCTGCCGTTGGCCACCGCTCAATTGATGGGGATAACTGTCAAAAATGCGTTGTGGTTCGGGCAAATGGACTTTGGCCAGTGCCTCCACACCAACTTCGCGCGCCACGCGCTTGCTGACATTTTGATGAAGGGTGATCGCTTCCGACAATTGGCTCCCAACGGTGTAAACCGGATCCAACGAAGTCATCGGTTCCTGGAAGATCATGGCGATTTCATTGCCACGCACAGAGCGCATGACACGGCCACGCGGATTTTGTTGTACAATATCAACTGTATCAACCAGACCACCGGACTGTCGATGGTAGATGATTTCCCCATCCATGATCTTGCCCGGGTTGGGTACCATATTCATAATGCATTGGGCGGTCACACTCTTGCCACAGCCACTCTCGCCCACAATGCCCAACACTTCCCCACGCTTCAGTGTAAAGTTCACACCGGAGAGCGCTCGGATCTCTCCGCTTTCTGTAAAAAAGGAAGTTCGCAAATCTTTGACTTGCAGGATAGTATCGTTTGTTTGGGTCATGAAGATGTATTTCCAGGGAAAGTAATCGGGTGATTGGGTGAATAGTAATTGGATGATTGCACAATTACTATTCACCCAATTACTAACTAAATTGCAAACGGATCGGCGGCATCCCGGATGCCGTCACCAACAAAGTTAAAGCTCAACACAGCCAGGATCACAAACGCGCCAGGTAACATGAGCCAAGGAAATTTAATGACAGTTGCCACGGTTTGGGCATCTTGCAGCAACGTTCCCCAACTCACTGCCGGCGGCAATATCCCCAAGCCCAGGAAGCTAAGTGCCGTTTCCGCCAAGATCATGCCGGGGATGGCAAGCGTGGCAATGACGATGATGTGACTCAATGCATTGGGCAGCATGTGCAACAGGATAATCCGCATGTGCCCTGCCCCGGCAGCCTTGGCAGCAGAAGCGAAATCCATCTCGCGATAGGCCAAGACTTTGGCCCGAACTTGGCGCGCCAGCCCCGTCCAGCCGATCAGCGAGAGAATGACCGAAATATAGAAGAAACGCATGGTGGCTGTCATATCCGGCGGCAGCGCGGCGGCAAACGCAGCCCACAGCGCAATCGTCGGGAAGGACATGAGCAACTCAATCACACGTTGCATAATCGTATCGACCATACCGCCGAAGTAGCCCGATACCGTGCCCAACACGGAGCCAAAGATAATCGTCAGCGCCACCCCGACCAAGCCAATCGTCATCGAGATCTGTCCACCATAAATGATGCGCGAAACCATATCACGCCCACTGCGGTCCGTACCCAACAGGAAAAGTGTGCCCGGTTCATCGACTCCAATAAAATGGCGGTCTGTAGGAATCAGACCGAAGAGTTTGTAGGGGCGACCATGGACAAAAAACTTGATGGGGTAGGTCTCTTCTAAGTTGTCCTCATGCACATAGATGAAATTTTGTGTATCCAGGGTAGTCGTAGTGCCGTACACAAAGGGGCGTAGGTGGAAATTGCCCTCGGCATCGATAAAGTGTAGAGCCTGCGGTGAGCGCGCCACAAAATCTTCGTCGGAAATCGTATGTTCATACGGGGCAAAAAAGTCAGCGAAGATCACCACTGTATACATGATCAGCAAGACAATGGCACCGCCGACCGCCAAACGATTGCGCAGAAAGCGCCGCCACATCAATTTACCGACGGAGAGTTGACCAATATCACCTGATACCGAGGCAGCTTCCGCGTAATGCGCAGCCTCCGGTGACTCGCCACTCGATGAAGATGGGACAGAAGATGGGCCGGAAATGACTTGATCGGTCATGGAAAAAACCTCGAGAATTTTAACCTACTCGTATAACTACTCAGGTACACTTTCCTGGCCGCCCCTGCTTGCGGGGAGGAACAGACTTCTCTCCTCGATGTCGGGAAGAGGCCAGGGGCGGGATAAGTAGCTACCTACTCATAACGAATTCGGGGATCAACCAATGCCAACAAAATATCGGCGATAAAGTTGCCAAGTACCAACATGCCGGCCAAAAACATGAGAAATGTGCCGGCCAAAAACATATCCTGTTGACGGAGCGCACTAAAGTACAGCGGCCCCGTTGTCGGTAACCCTAACACAATCGACACCACCAATGAACCGGAAATAATGGTGGGAAGACTCATGCCCAGTAACATAATCAACGGATGAAGTGCATTGCGCACGGCATGTTTCACAATCACTGTCGATTCACGCAGCCCACGCGCCCGTGCCGCCTGGACATACTGCATATTAAGAATATCGAGCAGATTACCACGCATGATGCGCATGAGCCCCGCTGTGCCGGCCATGCCCACGACTACCACAGGTACCCAAATATGCTTCAACATGTCGATCACCCGAGCAATACTCCAAGGTGCGTCCACATATTCCCTGGAAAAGAGTCCACCGACCGAAAAGCCAAAGACCCGTTGTGCAATGACCATCAGCACGAGAGCCAATAAAAAGTCAGGGATGGAAAGACCGGCCATCCCCATGACCGTCGCCACATTATCGCCGATTTTGTACTGATGGGTAGCCGCATAAATGCCAAGTGGAACAGCCACAATCCAAATAAAGAGCAAGGTAAAGGTCGCAATGACGGCGGTGAAACTTAATCGTTCCCAAATCAGATCCTTCACTTCGCGGTTGTATTGAAAGGAACGACCAAAGTCACCGCGCACAAAGCCACTGACCCACTTCCAATACTGGACATAAATCGGCTTGTCCAAACCGTAACGGCGTTCCAATGCTTCCAATTCAGCCGCGGCGGTACTTGTACCCTGTGCTTCACGCTGTGCTCTATAGACATCAATAAAACTGCCTGGTGGCAGGTTTATGATAAAGAAGCCGATGAAGGAAATAAAGATTAGAGTCGTGAACATGTAGATCAGGCGACGGACAAAGTAGCTGAACATGGGCATTCTTTCTCAACAATAAACTGGAACATAACTCCGAAGTCATCTAAATTCAGTTGAAGCGTAAACTTTAACCAAGTTATCTGTCCACACCCCGCGACGGAGGGCTATATACCTTACGTTCACGAGGTGCCGACAGAATCTACCCTACTCTGTTAAAGTTGGCCTGGGTTGTACCTTGGCTATAAGTCTTCGGGTGAAAACGCATAGATTCTCAGAGAGAATTGCACTGATTTCACCGCTTCGCCATATCAGTGTTGGCTCATATAGGTATACGGCTGAAATTGCCGTTATGTTCTCTGGGAAATCGTGCAATTTCAGTTTACCGCCCATATGAGCGTCAGTGTTACACCTTTAGGCTTACGCAGGCCATGACTTTGCACCCCAGGGGGTCCCTGATGGTAAAGCTGTCTATCCAGTCAGTGACCTGCGTAAACCCTCATAGACTACTGCTTGAGATAAAACTGTTCCGGGTAAATTGCACCAAAGTAGGACATAATCCAAGGACCAATAAAGCCACCTTGGCCCAGTTGTTCCTGTGTGGGCACGTTACCGACAGTATCTAACCAAGAGATGATATAGGGCGCATTGGCCACTGTACCAATAAAGAAGGGGCCTTCATCAATGTGGACCTGAGCAATCTCTTGACTCAGCCGCAAACGTTCGGCGTCATCCGCTTCGATGCGGGCTGCTTCATAGAGTTCCCACAATTTCCATGTCGGATCCCCTTCGGCCGGTTCTTCACGCGGTGGCGTGCGATCCAGCGGATCGAGATCCAGCTCGGTGCCTTCTTTGTCTGTCCCTTTGACCTTATACCAAGCGCCATAGAGCGGTGCCCAGCGATCATTATCAACTGGCACAACCCAGTTGGGGAATACGAGGAAGTTAGGACCATCACCAATGCCCCAGCAACCACGGATATCATACTCAGAGTTATCCTGCATCACACCCATCTGCTCATCTGGGACAACGTTGATTTGCACTTGGAGCCCCACGGCCTCCCAACCCTCTTTGATGATTTCGACAGCTTGCGAATGCTCAGCACTGGCAATACCACCGGCAGAACAATCGATGCGCAGCGTCAACTCATCACCGCTGGGCAGATCGCGGACACCATCGCCATCCGCATCAACGGCACCGGCTTCATCTAACATCGAAGCAGCCGTATCGGGATCATACTCGATAGCCATATCTCGCCATTGGGCATAGATCTCTTGTCCCGCCTCATCGGCAAATTCAATCCCTTTAGGACTCATGGTGCCGGTCGTCTTTTCACCGGTGCCAAAGTAGATAATTTTCTGGATCTTATCGCGATCGATGGCATGGGAAAGGGCACGGCGGAAATTCTTATCTTGGTAGAGGGCCCGTTTCTGCGGATCTTGATGGGTCCAGTTGACGAATACGGCAGAACCACTACCACCACCACTGTCCCACAGACCGTTTACCAGACCAACTTCTTGCTCGGCATCGCGGAAGAGGGAGAGATCACTCAGCGGTGTGCTCTGGCACATGCGACCACAGAACTCTTGCTCACCGGCCAACACACGCAGACGGCCCACTTCGGAATCCTCAATAAAGGTTACATCAATGTTGTCAATGTAAGGCAGTTGATTTCCGGCGGTATCCACAGCGTAGTAATAGGGATTGCGCTCGAGCTTCATCCGTGTGCCTGGCTCATATTCAACCGGCATCCACGGATTCAACACGGGCGCTTCGGGATTGGCGCGCCAATCCATCTTTTCATCGTGAACTTCGAAGGTATCGTATTCATCACTATAGTTGGGGTTGAATTGCTCCAAATAGTGGCGCGGCACGAAGAGACGTTCACTGCCCGGCAACATCCCATTCGGCCACATGGCCAAACGGTCTAAAAAGAGAGGAGAGGGAGCAGCAAACTTAATATTCAGTGTGTAATCATCCACTGCGGTCACTTCTGCCAATTCACCACCGGAGATCATATAATCGGGCGGTACATCGGGATGATCTGGGTTGAGGACCATCTCTTCCCACCAGTACATGAAATCGGCCGTGGTAAAGGGTTCACCGTCAGACCAACGGGTACCTTCGCGGAAGAGAAGGGTATACTCAGTCTTCTCATCATTAAAGTCCCAGCCCTTGGCTAGACCAGGGCGTTTGTCCAGGCCATCCTGCACCCAGTGCACCGGTGAATAACCATATTGGAACATCGTCAAATGGTTACCATCCTTGCTGGTGTCGAAGCGGTGCATTGTGCCGCCATACTGACCGATTTCGCCGTAGGGCGTAATGATCAACGGCTCGGCAGGAATGCGTTCTTCCAAAGGCGGCAATTCACCGGCGGCGACCTTTTCTGCCAACATGGGTGCTTCATGAGAACCATCTGCGCCTGCAGCAGCTTGCTCATTGCTAGAGGCAGCTTCTTCTGCCGCGCCGGATTCGGCATCTGCTTCCGCAGCAGCAGGGGCCTCTTCTTCAGTGGCCGGGGCGGCACCGCCACACGCCGACAAGATCAGCGTGAGGGCAAGCAACGCACCAAACATCAGGTGGATTTTTCGATACATTCAAGTCTCTCCTTGATTAACTATTGGTATGAGGTATGGTATGGAGAAGTGGTGTTGATGGTCGAACACCAACTTTGGTCTGAACTTTGGCCTAGTTTGCATTGGAAGCAGCGTTATCGTGGGGGATAAACACGTTGCTGCTGCCGTCAAACGCAGTTGGATGATCGACCAGTGCAATAGTTCCTCGGCTCTCATCACCTCCTTATGCTGATGAACTTGCACAGATTTGAGATATCAAGCAACACAGACGAGCGGTACGACACAATTACCGGATAGATCGTCGATCTATTGTCGTGTCAGGACTACACTCTGCCCAAAGATTGTGTCAATACAGTTGGCGTCTATGAAACTAGCGTCTTTGCGATCTCACCACCATCACGTTGATGCCTAATTGTGACGGCAACGGTTATTTTCATGGATCGTTCGCCAGGCTATGCGTGTGCAGTGATGAGATTTTGCTGACCATTAAGAAACTATCACGGCAAAACGTGGATAAGAACAAACCCGACAAGAAGCAGGACAACAGTTACTGAAACCACAACTACTGAAAACCGTGTAAAAGCGGTCTATCCGTTCTTCGGTAGCACAAGGCAACACAGAAACCTGCTGGGTTGATGCTTTAGGAAAAGGGGAGTATGGATACGTTTCAGCTTCTATGTAGGTTTATCGGCGATGTTATCACAAAAGCAAAAAGTGAGCAACAATGGTTTTTGCAGAACGGCACATTGATTCAGATCAGCGTAGCAGCGCCTGAGCATAGGTGGCGCTTAACTGCGCTGCTCCGAGGGCAATGGGTCCAGGGCCGTTGCCAGTGAATCGACCTGTACGCCCGCCGCTTGTAATGCCTGAACAAATTCCTGCAATTCCAGTGAATCCTCATCGGCACCCACAATCGTCACGCGGTCGGCATCGAAGGCAAGCCACCGATCGCGCCCTACCTGCGGTTGTTCGGCGGTCGCATAGCTGAGTAACGCAGAGAGTTCATTGGGATCTTGGGGTGGTGCCCACACAAAGAGATAATGATTTTCTTTCACATCGTTCGCCGCGTGATCGAGATTCCGTTCCGGCATTGCGTTGGTGGAACGGCGCTGCTCCGTGATTGGCGCCGCGGACGATTCATCCATACGGTCATCTGCTGAATCGGTGGATGCCTGCACAAGTGATTCTGTGGCAGAATACGAAGCAGTCGCGTCAGGATTGGTCGCGTTGGTCGATGGTGGCGGTGCCGACACGTCGTTGGGCGAAGCAAGTGAGGCAACCCGATTTTCGCCCAGGGGCTGCGTGCGTTTGCGGAAATGAATCCACAGCGCCTCCAAGCCCGTCAACTCCACTTCGGCCCACAAGCCAAGCCCCGTCGGCTCAACCATATAGCGCCCTGGCCCCAGCGGGCTAAATTCCAACGCATAAGGACCGTACTCGGCTTTGCTGCCTGTCTGGCGCACCATCCCTTCCCATTCCTCTTTCCAGATATGAACGGGTAGCTCGGCCAGGCCTTCCACTTCCACACGGACCACACTGTAGCCAGGCATCGAACCGGCCTGGCTAACTTCTGCCTGCCAAACGGGCAGTAGTTCGGCAAATTGCACGTGCAACCCGCTGCGACCATCTACTATCAGATCCGACTGACGGTATCCTGCCTCAATGACTAACGTGTATGATCCGGCGGCCAGGCCAGCAAAATGGAAACGATGTTCCGCATCGACATACTGTTGGTACTCATTACCGACGGTATCAACCAATCGGGCCAACCGCCCTGCCGCCTCGGGCGCAAAGCCGGCGATGACACTCTCTGTTGCGGCTTGCGTGTCCAAAAGCTCATCGTCCGCCACAAGTGCCGGCATTCGCAACTCCACAGAGAGTTGATTGTGACCATCGAGTGCTAGGTCGGCATCTGTGGCAGTTGCCTCATGCCCCAACACCGTAACCGTGTAAAGACCCGCCTCAAGATTGGCAAAACGAAAGGTACTATCGCTCGCCACAGCCTGCTCCTGCCGGTTGCCTCGGCTGTCCAACAGAACTACCGTGTGGTGTCCGGCCATAGCCGAAGCCGCAAGTCCACCGCCAATCAGACGCCCATAAATCTGCGAATAACCGCCGGTTGGATGGGTAATCATCTCCGTATAAATAAATTCAAGCAAGGGTGTCTGTTTCTTGTCGACCGTGACCCGCGCTTCCAATTGGGTGTATCGACCATCATCACCAGGCACGCCATCAACCGTGACAATATAATAGCCGGCTTCAAGACCGGTCAGTTCACAGCCAAAGCGACCAACCTCCGGCGCGGTGCCTGTGTAAACAGGCTCGCTGCTCCACTCGTCCGCATGGACACGCACCGGCAGCCCCGGCCAGCCCTGGACAACGCAGTAGATTGCATTGAGTTTTGCCTGGGCTTGGAGATGGGACGGCAAGGGGCGAATTGTGTACCCCCAACCGGCCACGGCGAGTTCGACCGTTTGCTCATTGACACCATCGAGCCGCAGCCGCTCGATCCGACTACCGGCAGGCTCTACCCGTAAGCTATACTCACCGGCAGGCAGGTCAACAAAGCGAAAGGTACCGTCATCGCGAGCCAACGTCGTCCATTCCTCACCGGCGGCCAGGTGCACGAGCACCAACATGGCACCAGCCCCACCCCGCACCGTTCCCGCAATCCGGCTCTTGTGAACCATAGCACGCTTCGGAGTGAGATCAAGGTTGAGCACCAACTCCTGTTGGCCGGCCAGCAATTCTACGCGCTGCTCAACCGTAGAGCCCGGCACACGCAGTAGATAGTTGCCCGGTGCTAGATTGTCAAAGCGATAGGTATTGCTGCTGTCGAGTGTGGCTGTCGCCTTTTCCTCAAGCGCGGAGGGGACAGCAACGTCATTCTCCGGTTCTCTCTCTCCGCCAATGGCTTGTTCAACGACAGATCCCCCAGCCCCTTTGCTCAGTTCTTTGTACAAGACGAGTGTCCGGCAATCCCCAGCATTGACCACTGTGCCATAGAGCGAGACGAGTTCATCGGCAACAGCACCGTGCCAGCGTCGCGCAACCTTGGGTTCCGATTTTAGGGCAAAGACCAACGGGAGGGCACCGCCCTGCCAGCGGTCGCTATACCAAGCGTGCGTCTCCCACCAACTGCTGGTGCTCCCCAGTTGGGCATTAGCCAGCAACCAAAATGCCGTACAAAAATAATAGTCTGGTGCCGCGGGAAAACGTTGGCTGGTCCCCATCATGATGCGACAGCTCTCCAATGTCTGAGCCATGTGTAGGTCGGGACTGGTGGCGGGATAGCGTGGGTCGACATCCTCGCCAATGAGGTATCCACATTCGGTGGAGAGCAGGGGAATGCTGTGGCCGAGATGTTTCTGGTTCAGTGCGTCAAAATATTCATAGGCAAGCCAACAAGCGTGGTCATCCATCACCGTGGCACCGGGATTGGTGCGATCACTGCGGAGACGGTTCACCTCTTCCAACGAGCGGCCGCGCCAGGCATTTTCCTGCCAATCTTCTTCATTGACAATTTGGTAGAAGCGGTAGGTGTAGGCTGCCCCCTCCTGGTTACCAATATCATAGGGATAATCCAACGGACGGTTGCGCGGATAGTTGTGGATAGCTTGCCAAACCGGACCGGCAAAAAGATCTTTCCGACCAAAGGCAACGATCTTTCCAACGACATCCCAGCGGCTACCGCTCGATACAGACGGCACGGCGGGCATCCCCCCGCGCTCTAAAATAATCTCCAGATTGGCAATGGTGTTTTCAACAACGAGGTTCAAACCATTGGCAGGCAT
>Ga0116151_10003358_pt1 | contig 14394 bp, 9 predicted proteins | sample AD_UKC117_MetaG_FD_89893 | JGI IMG/M metagenome (GOLD analysis project Ga0116151, IMG submission 89893) | Active sludge microbial communities of municipal wastewater-treating anaerobic digesters from Hong Kong - AD_UKC117_MetaG | ecosystem: Engineered > Bioreactor > Anaerobic > Digestate...
CCATCCCGGCCAGGCGGAGTGCGGCAACGTGCATTTCGCGCCGAACAGCGAGCGGGATTATGATTGGGGCAACGGCCGTTTCGTGCGCAGCCTGTGTGACGATTGGTTCAACTTCCCCAATTTCCAGGGGACCAGCCGGCGGGTGAATGCCGACGAGTGGGGCAAGGGCGACATGCGCTACCACCATCTCTGGTGGCTGGGCCACATGCCCCACATCATCGGCAAAACCGGGGGGATTCTCAACAACTGGTGGGCCTACATCATCGACCCCAATTTAGTCAGGTAACGGCCGTTTCCTACCACCGCTGATGCACTTGCGGTCGGATCAACCGGTCATAAATCGCCTGAATCGCGTCCATCGTCTCCGGGGAGAGGGGCGGGAAGTCGGCGGCGGCGTTGTCTTGCACCTGCGACGGCCGTTTCGCCCCCGGAATGGCGCACGTGACGGCCGCAAACATCAGAATCCAGCGCAGGGCAAATTGGGCCATCGTCAGGCCGTCAGGCTTCAGCGCCTCGATTTCGTTGACGGCTTGCAGGCCGGTCGCGTAATCCACGCCAGAAAAAGTCTCGCCCACGTCGAAGGCTTCCCCGTGCCGGTTGTAATGGCGATGATCGTTGGCCGCGAATTCGGTGTTTTTGCCAAACTTGCCCGTCAGCAGGCCGCTAGCCAGGGGGACGCGGGCCAGGATGCCCACGTTTTTGGCCTGGGCTTCGCGGAAGAACAATTCAGACGGCCGTAGCCGGAACATATTAAAAATAATCTGCACCGTCTTCACGTTCGGGTATTCAATCGCCTTCAGCGCCTCCTCCACCTTCTCCACGCTCACGCCGTAATGCTTGATTTTGCCCTGGGCCGTCAACTCATCCAGCGCGGCGAACAGTTCCGGCGTGTAATACACGTCGGTGGGCGGGCAGTGCAGCTGCACGATGTCCAGGCTGTCCGTCTCCAGGTTGCGCAGGCTGCGCTCGATGAAGGCGGTGAGATTCTCGCGGTTATAACCGGCGGCGGTGTGGGGATTCAGGCGGCGGCCGGCTTTGGTGGCCACGATGATTTCTTCGCCGGGCCGCTCTTTTTTCAGGCGGGCGATGAGGCGTTCGGAACGGCCGTCGCCGTACACGTCGGCCGTATCAAAGAAGTTGATGCCCAAATCCACCGCTTCGTGCAGCGTGGCCATCGCCGTGGCCTCATCGACGCTGCCCCAATCGGCCCCGATGGCCCACGCGCCAAAGCTAATGGCCGAAACGTTCCAGCCGGTTCTCCCTAAAGTGCGATATTCCATGTTCTATTTTCTCCCGTGTCTAAAAAAAGTTGTTATGAATGGCGGGCGGGGCATAGGCGTGATGCGGGCAGCGTGTAACCTGACCAGAGAAGGCTCACGCGCCCCATATCAGGCATCGGTCCGGCCCCCGAAATCCCTAAGAGCATAAACTATCCGACAAATGTCATCAACTTACCACAAAAGGCCCAATAAAACAGCAATTCGAGATTTGGTAGGGGCGCGACGGCGCGGGCGACTTTCTGTGGTAACAAATGGCCTCATCTCCGCGCCGTCTCGCCCAATAAATGGGTTAAAGAGGGCGAGACCGGCGGGAGACAAGGCCCTGATCAACAGCAAAAGCACCGCCCCGCCTGTCGCGCCCCTACAAAACATCTATATAACGAACTAAATCGGGCAGACAATCCCTTTGTGCCGTAAAAATCATAAAAACGCACTCAATCAGCACAGAAACGTACTAAATTATGACAAAATCGCACTTAAAAATTATAGAAACGTACTAAAAAATGATAAAACCGCATCTAAAAATCATAAAAACGTACCTCAAAATGATAGAAACGCACCTAAAAATTATAAAAACGCACCAAAAAATGATTGCAGGCTGCCATTTTATCATTTTTTAGCGCCCTTCCGTCATTTTTATATGCCCTTTAGCCATTTTTATATGCCCTTGAGTCATTTTTTCATGCCGTTTGATGGTTTTTATATGCCCTTTGGTCATTTTTAGATGGCCTTGAATGATTTATTGCTGCGTTTTGCTGGCTTTGATATGCGGTTGGGTCATTTTAGAGGGGGAGATTGGTCCAATCTGCCAGATTGGACCAATCTGGTGGACGGCCGTTACGGTTCCACGCGGATGGTTTGCAAAACGGCCGTGTCGTCCAGCGTTTCCTGGCTGCTGTCCACGATGGGCAGGCGGGTGAGTTCCGGCCAGTGGTAGAAGCCCAGGGTGATCTGGTAGTTGCCGGGCGGCGTGTCTGGGGGGATGGTCAGGTCGAAGGTGTCGCGGATCACTTCGCCGGGCTGCCACCACGACGTCGGGTAGGATTGGAAGCACGGTTCCCGGTCAACCTGGCCCCAAACGGGGCTGCCGGTGGCCGGATTCTCCGCGCCGCGCAGGTGGAGGAAGGCGGTGTAATTGGCCTTCATGTCGGCCAGGGGCTGAAAGTAGAGGTTCAGGGTGATGGTGTCCCCGGCGCGGAAGGTGTCGTTGGCGCTGTCGAAGCCCAGCAGGGCAAGCTGGTTGTCCCAATTGGCGACGGCCGTTTGCTGCGGTCCCACCTGCGCCGCCGCGCCCGGCGGAATCTGGTAGGCGATGAAATAACGGCTGCCGTTGCCCAAATAGCCTTCGTGGCTGACGCCACCTTGGGGGAAGGCGCTCTCCAGCAGCGGCAGGCTGCGGCCCTCGTCGCCGGGCACGATGACGTAGGTGGTTTGTCCGGTGGTGGTTTGCGGATAGACGAAGCAGTGACGGCCGTTATACGCCCGAATCCCTGCGCGATTGCCGGAGTGCAGTTTCAGCGTGGAATGATCGATATAGGTGGGCGACAGATAGATGGTTTCCCCTTCCGGCAGGTCGGCCACGTATTCCCCAATCTCGGCCACGCCGACGTTGTAATGGGTGTACAGCAGCGGGTCTGTGCCCCACACGAGGAATAAATCGCTAAAGCTGCGCCAGCCGGTGAAGAGCACGCCCAGCAGGAGAACGGCCGTGTAGGCCCAAACCGGCCACCGTCTGCCCGTCTGTGATCGGCTCCGCAGCCAGTCCAGCGGCAGCAGCAGCGCCAGAGCGATGAGAATGGTCGCCGCCGGCAGCGCGCCCAGCGCCCGTTTGCTCATGGCCGCCTTTTCCGCCAGGAACGCGGGCGCCGACATCAAGCCCACCCACGTCAGCAGGTAGAGGTAATGGGGCCGCCGCCAGCGCCACAGCGCCAGCAGCACGCCGCCCACAAAGGCCAGCGCCAGGAAGGGGGAGAGCGACGGCCGTCCGGGTATGTTGATCAGCGGGTCACTGTCGCCTTCCACGGTGTACATCCGCACCACCTGCCAGATATGCCCCGCCAGGATGCGCGCCTGGTCCGGCAGGCTGTTGCTCTCCTTCAGCACAAACACGTCGCCGATACGCTGGTTGAAGACGCCCGGATTCTGGTAGGCGTAGAAGGCCAGTGGTAAGGCGAGGAAAACGGCCGTGCCAAACACCAGCGCCATATCGCCCACGTCGCGCCGCGTCACGGCCCGCCGGGCGATCAGTTCATACGCAAAACCCAGCGCCGCCAGAAGCGGGAACAACTGCGCCAGTTGATAGGTGTAAAAGCCCAGCCCCATCACCAATCCCGCCAGCAGAAAGTAACGCCGCCGCCGAGTGCGCCAGCCGCGCAACAAAAAGAAACACAGCAGCGCGATAAACAGCGGGATCAGGATGGCCCGCACACTGTAACGGCTCCAGATGAGATGCCAAAACGAGAGCGCCAGCGCCAGCGCCGCCAGCAGACCGCCATATTGCGCCAGCCAGCCCGTCTTTTCCCGCTTAAACAGCTCATCCCCCGCCAGATACACGGCCGGAATCGTCAGCATGGAGACCAACGCCGAGGCCAGATGGATGCCCAGCGTGCCCGGCCCGGTCAGCGCAAACACCGCCGCGACCACGTAGCTAAACAGCGCCTCGCGGCCAAAGTTCGTGGCGAAATAGATGGGATGCTCGCCGCTTAGGATGCGCAGCGCATCGAGACCGTAATAGGCCGGGTCGAAACCGTCGCCCGGCGGGATCGTCCGAATCTGGTAAAGACGAAAAAATGCGCCTATCAGCATGATAAGCGCCAACAAAATGAGCCGGGTTGCGCGCGTTGGGCCGCGGCCGGCGGAATCAATCGGCAGAGTCATAGAGTTTGTCCTGCGGCGCGGCGTCATCAGCCACCGGCAAATAGACCCGGAAGGTAGAGCCCTGGTTAACCACGCTGTACACTTCGATGTGGCCGCTGTGCAGGCGCACGATCTCTTGGGCAATTGCCAATCCCAGGCCGGTCCCCGGAATGTTAGATTGGCGGGCCTTTTGGCCGCGGTAGAAGCGGTTGAATAGGTAGCCCAGGTCTTCTGCGTTGATGCCGACGCCGGTGTCGCGCACAATCAGGCAGATTTGTTTTTGATTGTTCGTGAGCATGGTGGTCAGGCTGATGCTGCCGCTTTCGGTGTAGTTGATGGCGTTGACCAGGAGATTGGTCACCACCTGGGCTAATTGATTGCGCTCGCCTAAAACGGGCGGCAGGTTGGGGTGCAGCCCCACGTTGAGGGTTAATCCGGCCATTTCTACGCGCAGTTGGTGGGCCAGAATGACGTCGCGGGTCACCTGGTTCATGTCTACCAGCTCGAAGCCGGGTGGGGTGCTGGCATGAATGTCCAATCGCGACAAATCCAGGATGTCCTGAATGAGCTGCCCCAGGCGATCCGCCTGCTTTTGCAGAATGGGCAGGTATTTTGGCAAGAGAACGGGGCCTTTGTGTTCGAGCAGGTCCAGATACAGTTTCAGGTTGGTGACGGGGGTGCGCAGTTCGTGGGAAACGTCGGAGACAAATTGTGATTTGAGGGCGTCCAGTTCTTTTAGTTGTTCGTTGGCTTCGGCTAATTCGCTGGTGCGGTCCAATACGCGCTGTTCCAGTTCGAAGGCGTGCCGCCGCAGTTGTTCGTGGAGGCGGGCGGTTTCCAGGATGCGGCCGAGTTCTTCACAGACGGTTTGTGTCAGGCGAACTTCTTCGGGTTTAAAGGTGCGTTGGCTGGTGGAGCCGATGCCCATGATGCCGATCAGGTTGCCGCGCAAGGGGATTGGCGTTAGCAGGGCGGAAACCAGCTTGTAGGATTTGAGCAAGCTGTCCATGCCGGGGCTGATGGGGTAGTCGGCCAGTTGGGCAATGATGACGGGCGTTTTGGTCTGGGCAACGGCCGTTAACAAAGCGCTCTCGGTTTCGAGCTTCAGGTCCCGGCCGATTAGGGAAACTGCCGGCTCGCGCAAATATTGGGCGGTGATCCGGCCGCGGGTGATGGACTCGTCGACCTCCAGCAGGGTGACGTGATCCACGGCCAGATATTCGGCTACTTCCTGGCAAAATATTTGCTTGACGTCATCTTCCCGAAGGCCGGAGGCGGCGGCCGAAATGACTGTGTTGAGCAAGTTTAATTCTTGGGTGCGGGCATGGGTTTTGGCAAATAACTGGCTGCGTTCCAGCCCTAGAGCGATCATGCTGGCGATTTGGCGCATCAGTGGCAAGTCGATTCGGGCGAAGCCGTTGATTGTTGTCCAACTCAGGGTGAGCACGCCTTTGGTAATGTCGTTGACCAGGAGCGGCAGGGAGACGTAGGCACGGTAGCCGGCCTTAAACAGCAGCCGGGCGGCCAGGAATTCCAGTTCTGTGGTGATGTCGGGGGTTACGTGGACACGGCCGTTGAGCAAATCTTCACTGGCGGCCGAATCGGCTATATGCAGTTGGAAAGAGCCTTCCAATTCACGATTGCTGTCGTGCAGGGCAATAAAGTGCGCCCATTCGCCGCTGTCGTCAAGTTGAGCCAGGGTAATTCTTTCGCAGCCGGTGACCGATTTGAGGTTCGACACCAGCGTGGGAAACGCATCCTGAATGTTTGAGGCGGCATTGAGGGCGCGCGAAATTTCGCCGGTCAGGCGCAGGGCTTCGGCGCGCGCGTTGGCGGCGGCAAACAGGCGGGCGTTTTGCAGGGCGGCCGCCGCCCAGGCGGCAAACGACGCCAGACGCTGCCCATGTTCTTCGTTGTAGAAGCCGGGCTGGCGTTTGTTGGTCGACAGAAAGGCGACCACTTCGTTGCCGATGAGGATCGGGGCGCTGGCCCAGGAGCGGGTGTGGGGGTTGAATTCACTGTGCCACCACAGGGGGCTTTGATGGATGTCGGGGATGATTAACGGCCGTTTGGTGGCCATCATCTGCTGCCAGGTGCGCGCCTCGTTCACGTCCATCGAGCGGGGGCGGTCGGCGGTGTCCAGGTCGATGTTGAATTTGTCGTAGCCCCGCGCGCGCACGATGAAGGTTTGCCCATCCTGCACCTCGATCACCGTGGCCGTGTCGTAGGGCACGACCCGCCCCAATTGGTCCAGCAGCAAATCCAACACCACCTCGGCGTCTAACGAGGCGCTCAGCGCCAGGCCGATTTCGTGCAGCGCTTCGGCAAGCTCGCGTTGGGCGCGCTGGGCGGCTTCGGCTTGTTTTTGGGCGGTCAGATCGCGCACCACGCCTTGCACGGCCGCATCGCCCAGATAATCCAGGTAGGAAACGGAAACTTCGGCGGGGAATATACGGCCGTTTCGCGTCTGGGCCATAAATTCATACCGATCCGACGTGGTCAGCCCGGCGGCCAGCATCCGGCGGCGCTCCTCGATGAGCGGGTGGCTCTCCGGCGCTACCAGGTCTTTCGCCTGCACCTCCCCGGACTCGATTTCGGCCAGTGTCACGTCGAACAGCTCGCAGAAGCGCTTGTTCACCAAGGCAAAACGGCCGTGCTGCGCCAGATAGATGACCTCATTCGACTGCTCCACCAGCCGCCGGTACCGGCTCTCCGACTCCCGCAGAGTTTCTTCGCTGCGCTGGCGTTCCAATTCGGCCCCGGCCCGCCGGGCAAACAGATCAATAATCGGCGCCGAATCGACAACCATTTCCAGCGGTTCGTCGTGCATCACCACCATGATGCCCAGTGGTTTGCCGGTCGTGTCCAAAATGGGCGCGCCGATGTAGCATTCAATGTGCTTTTTTTGCAAGCCTACGTCGTCGGGAAACAATTTGTAGACGTTGGCGGTAAAGTATTGCAGCCCTTCAGCCAGGACGATGGCGCATGGACTGCCGTCCAGCGCATAGGTGAAGTTTTCGCCGGGTTCTTCACCCTGCCAGAAGGCTATGGTATGAATCTGATCCTGTTCCGGGCCAACCAATTCGCCGATCAGCGCGTATTTGGCTTCCAGGGCCGTGGCAATGTGCCGCACCAGCGATACAAAAAAGTCTTTGCCCGTTTGCGCCGCAGTCCCGGCCAAAACGGCATTCAGCGTTTTTTCAACCCGTTCCAGAATGGCCACTTTGTCTGCTAAAGCGGCATTGGCCTGCTGCAAATCTGCCAGTTGTTGTTTGAGGTCTTCGCGGTCTTCAAATGACATGACAGGTCAGGAAATGGTCAGGTTTTAGGGTTTGTCATGGGTTTTATGCTGCGCTCCCATTCAGGTGAACAACGGGGTGGCTTGAATCTGGGCCATCCGGGCGTCCAGGTCGGCCTGATCGACGGGCCGGAAGCGGTCGGCGGCGGCCAGGATGGCCGGCAGCAGGTTGGGATCCCCGGCGGTGTTGAGGAAGACGTTGGGGCGATTGAGAACCCAGTGAACGGCCGTTTCAATCTCTGCTTCCCCTTCAAATGGCTCATACCAGGTGTTGCGCGTTTGCGGTTTGCCGCCCCACGAGCCGCGGGCCAGCGATTTGATTGTTTGCACGGCAACCTGCCGTTCGTCACAGACCCGCAGCAGCGCCGCAAAATCGGCGGCGTACTGCGGATTTTGCATCATCGTGTAGTTGTACGGCAGCAGCACGGCGTCGAAGTCGAACCGTTCCAGGCTGCGCAGGTGCATCTGGGCCACTGTCACGCCGTGGCCGGTCACCCCCAGGTAACGCACCAGCCCCTGCTCGCGCGCCTCGATGAACGCCTCCAACGCGCCGCCCGGCCCCATGGCTGTGGCCCATTCGGCCGGGTCCACCAGCAGGTGCATCTGCCACAAGTCGATGTGGTCGGTTTGCATGCGGTCCAGCGATTGGCGCAGTTCGTCCCAGGCGCCGGCGTAGGTGCGCTGTTCCGTTTTGGTCGCCAGGAAAAACTCCTGGCGATGCTGTTTCATCCAGGGGCCGATGCGCAGTTCGGCGTCGCCATAGCTGTGGGCAGTGTCGATGTGGTTGACGCCGTATGCCAGAAGCAAGTCCAAAACGCGGTCAGCTTCCCGCTGGGGAATGAAGCCAACGGCAAAAGCGCCGAATAACGTGCGGGTGCTGAGGTGTCCGGTGCGGCCAAATGGTAGTTTCGGGATCATCTGATTCTCCTATTTTGGGCAACGGCCGTTTTGTTACGGCCGTGTCATCATGTTCCGCTGCTCATTATACCCCGAATTGAGCCACCAACTTGTTGACGGCGCGGGCAAAATGGGACTAAAATCGGTTTTTGGCCGATGGTCAATGGCCAAAACGGCCGTTGGCCATAAAACGACGTATCAGATGAATTGATTTAATTGATGGAGCAGAAAGTGAACGAAAAATCAGAGCCTGGCAGTCCGGGTACGACGCCGACTCTCAAACCTGTCAATCAAATAGCTTAATCCCCGGTTGGCAGGGCCCCATTTGCCTCCGGGGATAAACCTGGAGGCGCCTCATGTTGCAATCAAACCTTGAAGAAATTTTGGCTCAGGTGCGCCATTCGCTGGAACTGCAAGACGTTTCCGCGGCCGTGGCGATAATCGAGCGGTTTTACCCACCGGATCAGGCAGAATTGATTTCCGAGCTGCCAGACCTGGCCCAGCAGCGCTTGCTGCCCGAGATGAAACCCGACGACGTGGCCGACATCCTGGCGGAAATGGACGAAACGGAAGCGGCGGAACTGGTCGCCGCGCTGCCCACTTCGGCCGCCAGCCGCATCGTTGACGAGATGGAGCCGGACGAGGCGGTGGACGTCCTGGGCAGCATGGAGCCGGAGCAGGCTCAGGCGGTGCTGGCCGGCATGGAGGATGCGGAGGACATACGGCCGTTGCTCCTCCATCCCGACGACACAGCCGGCGGCCTGATGACGTCCGAATTCCTGGCCCTGCGCCGCCGCATGACCCGCGACGACGCCATCGCCGCCCTCCACGACTGGCAGCCGGACGACGACGACCTGAACTACGTGTTTGTGGTGGATGGATACGGCCGTTTATGCGGCGCCGTCAGCCTGCGGCAGCTTATCATTGCCGATCCGGACACACCCCTGGCCAGCATCATGGACCCGGAGGTCATTTTTGTGCCGCTGGGCACCGACCAGGAAGAATGCGCCCGCCTGATGTCTCGTTATAACCTGCTGGCCTTGCCCGTGGTGGACGAAGAGGGTTTGCTGGTCGGCGTCATTACCATCGACGACGTGGTGGACGTGCTGGAAGATGAGGCCACCGAAGACATTCAGCGTTTAGGTGCGACCGAACCGTTGGACCGGCCCTATCTGGACACGCCAGTTCTGGGCGTCGCCCGGCGGCGTATCGGTTGGCTGCTGCTGCTGTTCCTCACCGAAACGCTGACCGGCAGCGTGCTGCGCCATTTTGAAATGGAACTGCAAGCAGTGGTGGCCCTCTCATTTTTCATTCCGCTGCTGATTGGCACCGGCGGCAACGCCGGTTCGCAGACCACCAGCACCATCATTCGGGCTATTGCGTTGGGGGAGTTCGATTCCAAGGGGCTGCTTCAGGCGTGGTGGCATGAACTGCGTATTGGGCTGGCTCTGGGCATTGTGATGGCAGTGGTGGCTTACGGCCGTGCCCTGCTTTGGGGAACCAGCAGCGGCGTCGCTTTGACTGTTTCGCTGGCGATTTTTGCCATCGTCGTCTGGGCCAACAGCCTGGGGGCCATACTGCCCCTGCTGGCCCGCCGCCTGCACATTGACCCCACGGTTGTGTCCGGTCCGGCCATGAGCACTCTGGTGGACGCCACCGGCCTGTTTATTTACCTGACAATCGCCGGGATTTTGTTGGGATTGTAGGGGGGGATAGGTTGGTTGGTTTGTTAGGTGGCTTGCTTGCCGAGCCACCTAACAAACTAACCAACCCGGCCAACTAACCAACTTTGCCTCGCCGCCGTACTTTACCCACCAGGGCGACGACGCCGAAGAAGGCGTAAAACAGGCCGACGAGAATGAGCGGGGTGATCACGGCCGTTACCGCCAGCCAAAACTGCGTGCTCACGTCCGGCGCGCCTTCGTAGCAGAGTGGAAAATAGGCGTCGTCACCGCTGTGATCGATCAGCAAATCAATGGCCCAGCGGCGGCAAACGGCCGTCAGCCAGCCCACGATCAGCCCGTGCCAGATCAAAATAGCGCCCACCACGCTGGCAAACGTCAGGAGGATGGGCAGCAGCAACGGCCGTCCGGCCAACCGCCCGCGCCACCCCTTGTACACCTGGTCATACAGCAGGAAACCGGCCACCACCAACGCATACATGGCCGCCTCTGAGCCGGCCAGCAGCGACAGTCCCGGCAGCAAAAAGACCCAGACGCCCGTCCAGACGGCCGTCCAGATGGCCCGGCGATACCGCGCCGGCATCAGGGCAGCGCCCTCATGACTGCCGCCGCGATGGCCGTCGTGCCTGACAGATCAGGTTGAGTGGAAAGGACGTGGGTAACGGCCGTTTCGATGGCCTTGGCCGCGTCCGGCAGCTCCCAGACGTGGCGCGCCAGCAGCGCCCCGCTCAAAATTGCGGCGAGAGGATTGGCGATGCCCTGCCCGGCAATGTCGGGCGCGGAACCGTGCACCGGTTCGGCCACGGCGCAGCCTTCGCCCCAATTCAGCGAGGGGGCCAGGCCCAATCCGCCGCCCCAATATGCCGCCGCGTCGGATAAAATGTCGCCAAACAAGTTGGTCGTCACCAGCACGTCAAACTGCTCCGGCTCGGCCACCATTTTTAACGCCGCCACGTCCACCAGCAGCTCCTCGACCGTGATGCCCGTCTCGTCGCCAAACACTTCGCGCACACAATCCCGGAACAGCCCATCGGTCAGGGGCAGCACATTGGCCTTGTGGACGATGGTCAGTTTGCGTCGCTGCTGGCTTTCCATGATCTGCCGGGCGCGCCGGGCGATGCGCAGGCTGGCCCGGCGCGTGATCACCCGTTCGGCTACGGCCGTTTCCTGTTCACCGCCCTCCAACCGTTCCCGCCCGCTGTACATCCCTTCGGTGTTTTCGCGCACGATGATCATGTCGATGCCCGGGCGGGGCGAAACGTTCGGCCAGCTCGTTACCGGGCGTATGTTCGCATAGAGGTCTAATTCCTGGCGCAGGGTCAAAATGGCGCTGCGGTAGCCGGCGACCTTGTAACTCGGCGACGACACCGCGCCAAACAACGCCGCGCCGCAGGTGCGGATGGTCGTCAAGGTTGCTTCGGGTACGGATACGCCATGTTTTTGGAAGCAGGTCCAGCCGGCTTCCGCTTCGCTCATTTCCAGGTGGGGGATGGCGGCTTGCAAAACGGCCGTGGCCGCCGGAATCACCTCCAGCCCAATCCCATCGCCAGGAATCACACACAACTGCGGCATAGGCCCTCCGTAACAAATGGCTGTGAAGACATGGGGGTTTATTGTAACACCAGAGAGGGAAAACGCGGTGGGTCTACAGCATAGAGGACGTTGGCAGCGGCTGGTTTCTGGCTGGTTTCAGATGCTGCGAGTCGGATCAAACGATACGCGCCAAAACCGGCGGCCTTACGCGCAAACGGCACACCGGTTTTGGCGCGTGATCAACTCAAAAAAGACCGCCTCAAGATGGGTGGTAATACACCTGCCAGCCCAGATAATCGTCCAACACCTCTTGCAGCACGTCGGCGACGTGGGCGTCGGTCATGGCGCAGTGGTGGGCAAAGCCGTTTTTGGCCACGTAGCGCATCAGCCCTTGCAGGTTTTCCACTTCCACCACGGCGCTGTTGCCGGGGATACGGGACAGCGGATCGTTGGTGGTGCGCCCTTCGCCGTAATAGGCTTTGATCATGCCTTTGCGGTCGTCGGTGTCGATGCGGGCGTAGGTGAGCGGGAAGGCGGGCGAACGGCCGTCTAACGCCCCCCACGTATTTTCCGGCCCCAACGTCGTGCCCAATACCTCCGCCGTGCTGATGCGAATATCCTTCACCAGGCTCTTGGCCCAGTTGCCGCAGTGGAAGTAAATGCACTTATTGGGATCGTTGTCGTAGTTGTTGTTCCAGTCTACCAACGCCGCCGGCTTGTGGCTGGCCAGCGTGAGGGCATACATGGAAATGGTCCCGGCGATGTCGGTTTCGCAGGCGCTGGGCATTAGCTCATCGCTCATCATGCTCATCAGCGTGCAAACGTTGACGCCATAATTCATTTGCAGCGAATCCCAGCATTGGATGGCCGTGGCCGTAATGCCATTATCGGCCATCCAGCCGCGAATGGTCGCTGCCAGCTTGGCGATTTTGGTCAGCGAGGCGGCGGGCACGTCTTCGTAGGCGGCATACTGCTTAATGCGCTCAATTTCGGCCGTGACTTTGGCGTCGCCGTCGTCCAATCGGCGCACCCAGCCAAACACGTCGGACATATCCAGCGTTTGCACGCTCATGCCCACAGACTCGAACAGCTTTTCGCTGTAACGCACGGTCTTGAACGCGCCGGGCCGCGCCCCAATCGCGCCGATGCGGGCGCTGGTCAGCCCCTTACAGGTGCGGCAGATGGCCTCGAATTTGCGAATCTCGCTCACAAATTCGTCGCTGTCGGGGTCGACGGTGTGCGATTGGGTGACACTGAACGGGATGCCGTACTGGTACAGGTTGTTGGTGACCGACAGTTTGCCGCAAAAGGCGTCGCGCCGCCCTGCGGCCGTCAGCGTATCGCTGCGGTCGGGGAAGGCGTGGACCAGAATGGGCACGTTCAGCCGCGCTTCGCGGATGGCGTCGGCGACGCCTTGTTCGTTGCCAAAATTGGGCAGCGAGACCAGAATGCCGTCGATTTCATCCTGGTGGCGGCGGAACAATTCGCCGCATTTCTGAGCGTCGCTCCAGGTTTCCACCGCGCCCAGCGGCGTGGTCGCCTCATCGACGATGATGGCCTTGATGCCCAATTCGGCCAATCGGGACAATATTTTTGCACGGCCGTCCACCACCAGGTGGTCGGCAAAAAAATTACGGTTGGTGACGATTACGCCAAATGTTGTCATGTAAGGACTCCTTATAAAAGTAGCGAGAGCGAGAGCGAGAGCTAGAGGAAGTGCAAGACTCTAGCTCTCGCTCTCGCTCTCGTACCCTAACAAACTTTCCACCTCTGCGCGCCGGGGCATGCCTGGCTGCGCGCCTTGTTTGGTGACGGCCAGCGCGCCGACGGCGTTGGCGAATTGGGCGGCGATTACCAGTGGCTGGCCTTCGCCCAGGGCAACGGCCAGCCCGGCGACAAAGGCGTCGCCGGCGGCGGTGGTGTCTACGACGGTGACCGGATAGGGGGGCACGGCCGTAAAACCACCCGTTTCGCCATCCAGCACCAGCGCCCCCCGGCTGCCCAGCGTCAGCACCACGTGCCCGACGCCCAATTCCAGCAGGCGGCGCGCCGCCTGCTGCGTGTCTGCAGATGTCTCGACGGGCAGGCCGGTGAGTTGGGCGGTTTCTGCTTCGTTGGGAACCAGCACGTCGACCCCGGCGAGGATGTGCGCCGGAAGCTGCTGTGCCGGGGCGGGGTTGAGGATGACTTTGGCGCCGGACTGATTGGCGAGGGAAACGGCCGTTTCAATGGTTTCCAGCGGTGTCTCCAGAGGCATCACCAGCAGATCGACCGGTCCTAACTGCTCCCAGGCGCGGCGCACGTGAACGGCCGTGAGGCGAAAATTGGCCCCGGAGGCCACGGCGATGCTGTTCTGCCCGGTAGCATCCACGGTAATCATGGCAATGCCGGAAGCGGCCGTTTCGTCCACGCCCACGTGGGTTACGTCGATGCCTTCGGCGCGGGCGTTGGCTAACAACTGCTCGCCAAACGCATCGGCGCCCACGCGGCCAATCAGCGAAACCTGCGCGCCCAATCGCGCCGCTGCCACTGCCTGGTTGGCCCCTTTGCCGCCGGGGATGGTGGCAAAATTGTTGCCCAGCACCGTCTCGCCCGGCGCGGGAATTACCGGCACCTGCACCACCAAATCCATGTTCAAACTGCCAACCACGACGATGTGGGTTTTGGGCATGGCTTCCTCCAATATGGGGCTGGGGGTTGGGGGCTAGGGATTAGGGCGCTAATGCCCAGTCCCCAACCCCCAACCCCAAGTCCCTATTTTCCCAAATCAAACCCCCACGCGCCGGACACCAGGATGATGTTGGCGTAAGGGGTGAATTCGCCGGTGCGGATGATGGCGCGGGAAACG
>Ga0116151_10003363_pt1 | contig 14374 bp, 11 predicted proteins | sample AD_UKC117_MetaG_FD_89893 | JGI IMG/M metagenome (GOLD analysis project Ga0116151, IMG submission 89893) | Active sludge microbial communities of municipal wastewater-treating anaerobic digesters from Hong Kong - AD_UKC117_MetaG | ecosystem: Engineered > Bioreactor > Anaerobic > Digestate...
CCACAGCCGCTGCCGATGCCACTGGCGCGCTCTTGACCATCTCGATGCCACGCGCGGCAAGCGACTGCTCCAAAGCCGTAGCGATCTCGGGATCGAACGTCGGCAGCATTTGCGCCTGGTCCGTGAGCCACGTGACGGCGCACCCGGCGCAGCGGAAGAAGTAGGCGAACTCGGCACCGGTGATGCCGCCGCCGATAACAATCATGTGGCGTGGCCAATCCGAGAGCGTCGCAATCAGGCGTGGCGCCAGGATGCGCTTGCCGTCCGGTTTGAGGGTGGGCAGAAAAACCGGCACCGAGCCGGTAGCGATGATCGCCCGGTCGAAAGTGACGACCTCGCTCTCGCCGCCGTCGCGCTGTACGGTGAGCCTCTCCGGCGCCGCAAAGCAGGCCTTGCCCCTTACCAATCGCACCTTGCGATCCAGCAGGAGCTGCACCTGATGCGCGCTCCAGGCGCTGCAGGCCGCTTCGATGCGCTTGCGCATCCGCGCCAGATCGAGGCGCGGCAGATCGGCAATGAGGCCGAGGGCTTCCTGGTGGCGAGCATCATCAAGGTGATCTGCGGCGATCAGGCAGACCTTGCTCGGCACCAGGCTGGACCAAGTCGCGCGGCCGCCCACGGCTTCGGCGCTGATCAGCGTGACGGAGGCGCCGTGGGCGGCGGCTTCCAGGGCGGCGACAACCCCTGAAGGGCCGCCGCCGATGACGGCAATGGTCGGCATCGGATCCTTGATCTCACTGCGCCGGTCGCCCACTGCGGGCCGGCCTGATGACCTTGACTATCGGCGCCGCTTCACGCGCGTTTCAACCGTTTTCTCATCCTCTCGGTGCGGGCGAAACTTTTGTCGTGATTCCGGTATTGGAGCGCGCTAGATCACAGCGAGTGCGAGGGAACGGGGCGAGGAGCGCGATGGAAAGGCCGTACGAGGTTCTCGACCGTCCAGAGGTCTTGAGTGTCCTGTTTTATCCTCAAAGGGACGTAGGCGTCCCGCAGATCACTCCAGGCGTCCACACCGTTCGCATACCGGTCGCATCCGGCGTAGCCGTCGGCGGCAAGATCTTTGCCGGCCGCAAAGGAGCGCCCATCATCCTCTATTTTCATGGCAACGGGGAGATTGCCTCCGACTACGACATGATTGCAGAAGCCTACATCCGGCTCGGCCTTTCCCTGTTTGTTGTTGACTACCGTGGTTATGGCACCAGCGATGGTGCGCCGTCCGCGAGCGCTCTCATCGCCGATGCCTGGGAGTGCTTCGAAAAGGTGCCAGAGATCCTGGCCGAGCGGAAAATCGAGGCGGGCGATCTGTACGTCATGGGCCGTTCCCTCGGCAGTGCGGCTGCGATCGAGATTGCGAGCCGGGCACCAGAACGGATTGCCGGCCTTATCATCGAGAGCGGCTTCGCATACACCTTCGCCCTGATCGAACGGATCGGTTTCCTGCAGCTCCCAGATGCGTTCGAAAACAAGGACGGTTTCGGCAACCTCGACAAGATTGCAAAGATCAAGCTGCGCACGCTGATCATCCACGGCGAGCGTGATTGGCTGATCCCGATCACCGATGCCGAGGCGCTCTATGACGCGTGCGCCGCCGAGGACAAGACGTTCCTGCGCGTCCCCGCCGCCGGACACAACGATCTGATGCAGGTGGGCTTCAAGGCCTATTTCGAGTCCATTGCGGCGTTCTGCGGCACCGCACCGCAGCGCACGTAAGGCGCATCTGAGACCGCCTCCGCCGCGCCCGCCGCTGGCGTGAGAGGCGGCAAAGGCTATAGTCGCCGCCATGACCAGTCCCGCTCGTGCCGCCGCGCGAACACGGCTGCCGGCCGCGCCGGCGCTCGCTGCTGGCGTCTGTGAGGCCGCGTGGCTGCCGGCTGAAGGCGCTGCCGAACATCTGAGCCTTGCAGAGGCAGCCCGGCGGGTTGCCGCCGGCAGCGTCCCTTTCGTGTGTCATGCGGGTGCTGTCGCGAGGCGTCTCAAGCTTTCACGCGTACGGGCTTTCGATGTGTTGGAGCTGTTCGCGTTCGTGCGGCCGGCTCGATTCTGTGTCCCGTCGCCGCGTGGGCTTGCCGCCGCCCTGCTGCTTCCCATTCCGACAACACTGGCGGAAGAGGCCTCGGCGCTGATCGCCATCGCCCAGGCGCTGTTGGCCGAACTGACGGCATCGCCACGACCGGATGCCGAAGCCGTGGCGCGGGCGATGGTGCAAGGCGGCTGGGCGTGGGCAGATGCGGTCTTGACTGCCCTCGGCGCGGAAACGGCGTTCGCCGGCAGCCGGTCGGTCGAGGGGTTGCGGGTCTGGCGCCGGCTTGCCGACTTTGAGGAAGTGCCGCCACCGCCACCCGCGGACAGTTGGCCGGTGGAGCCGGTCGAGGCGCGGGCACGCCTGGTCCAGCTTCTGGGCGCAAAGGCGGAGCCGCGGCCGCAGCAGATGCAGTACGCCTCCCGCGTGGCCGGCGCCTTTTCTCCGCGCGAACGGGTCGGCGAACCGCATGTTGTTCTGGCGGAGGCGGGCACGGGGATCGGCAAGACGCTGGGCTACATCGCGCCGGCCACCTTATGGGCGCGCAAGAATAAGGCGAGCGTCTGGATCAGCACCTTCACCCGCAATTTGCAGCGCCAGCTCGATCGGGAGCTTGATCGCGCCTATCCGCGCCGCGCCGACAAAGCCGCCAACGTGGTCGTGCGCAAGGGCCGCGAGAACCTGTTCTGTCTCCTGAACTACGAAGAGGCGGTGAACACGCTCGCCGGCCGGCTGGAAGCGACCGACGCGACGGCGCTCGGCCTCGTTGCCCGCTGGGCCTTGGCGACGCGCGACGGCGACATGATTGGCGGTGATTTTCCCGCCTGGCTCGCTGATCTGCTCGGCCCCCGGCTGACGATTAAACTCACCGATACCCGCGGCGAATGCATCTACAGCGCCTGTCCGCACTACCGCCGCTGTTTCATCGAACGCGCCATCCGCAGGGCGCGCAGCGCCGAGATCGTGGTGGCGAACCATGCGTTGGTGATGGTGCACGCGGCGCGCGGGGCCGACGATGGCGGTCTGCCGACGCGCTACGTGTTCGACGAGGCGCACCATCTGTTTGAGGCCGCGGACAGCGCGTTCTCGATCGCGTTGAGCGGCCTTGAAACCGCTGAACTGAGGCGCTGGCTGCGGGGCGCCGAAGGGGCGGGGCGCTCACGGCGGCGCGGGCTGCAGGAGCGGATCGAAGGCCTGTTCTTCGACATCCCCGCCGCACTCGAAGCCTTGCATATTCTCTCCCAAGCGGCGGCAGCGCTGCCGGGTCCGGGCTGGCGGCAGCGGTTGGTTGCTGGGAACCCGATTGGCCCGAGCGAGGAACTGCTCGCCCTGGTTCGGACCCAAGTGCTTGCCCGCAACCCCGACGCCGAAACCGCCTACAGCTTGGAAGCGGCGCTGCGGCCACCGGTGGCGGGGCTGATCGAGGCCGGCCACGCGCTCGATCAGGCGCTGATGCTGTTTGCCGCACCGCTGCAGGTCCTCGTTCGCGCGCTCAGCGAGCGGCTGGATGCGGAAGCGGCGACCTTGGACAGCGAAACCAAGCGTCGGATCGAGGGCGTCCGGCGGAGCCTTCTGCGCCGTGCGTGCGAGCCGATCGCCGGCTGGCGCTCGGTCCTGCAGACGCTCGGGGCGGAGACGCCGGACGATTTTGTCGACTGGCTGCAGGTCGAGCGCATTGATGGCCGGGAGATCGATGTCGGGCTGTACCGGCATTGGCTTGATCCGACGCGGCCCCTGGCGGCGGCGGTGCTGGCGCCGGCACACGGCGCGGTCATCACGTCCGCGACCTTGCGCGATGGGACCGGCGACGAGGAGAGCGACTGGGCGTGGGCGCAAACGCGGACCGGTGTCGGCCACATCGCGGCCGCGCCGATACTCTCGGCCCTGGCCTCGCCGTTCGATTACGGCCAGCAGGCGCGCATTCTGATCGTCACCGATGTCAGTCGGGATGAGATGCGCCAAGTGGCGGCGGCCTATCGGGAGCTGTTCTTGGCTGCCGGCGGCGGCGGGCTCGGGCTGTTCACCGCCATCAGCCGGCTGCGCACGGTTTACGATGGCATCGCCGGCGCCCTCGAGGACGCGGGCATTCGCCTGCTCGCCCAGCACGTCGATGCGCTCGATCTGGGCTCGCTGGTCGATATCTTCCGCGCCGAAGAGACGTCGTGTCTCCTGGGCACCGATGCCGTCCGCGACGGGATCGACGTGCCCGGCCGCGCGCTGCGGCTGATTGTGTTCGACCGCGTGCCATGGCCGCGGCCGACGGTCCTGCACCGGGCGCGCCGCCAGGCCTTCGGCGGCCGCAGCTACGACGAAGCCCTGGTGCGGGCGCGCTTGAAGCAGGCGTTCGGCCGCCTCATTCGCGGCGCCGACGACCGTGGCGTCTTCGTCATGCTCGATCGCGGCCTGCCGTCGCGGCTGTTGACGGCGTTCCCGCCGGAGGTTCCAATTCAAAGGCTGGGGCTCAAGGAAGCCATCGCCGAAACGCGGACGACGCTTGCCAGCCCGGCACCGTGAGGGCGGTAAGGATGAAGCAGCGCCGGCTGCCGCGCGCGGCGGGCTTGACGGCTGCTATCGGCAAACCCTAAGGGTGCTGCGCGTGCCGATGGCGTTGCCGACGGCGGCGATTGAGGCAACGAAGGCGGCTTGTAGCGACGAGAAGGGGTGCGCATGGTCAGTCATCACGCAGCTCTCATCTACACGATGGTGCTGGTCTCAGCAGCCGATCGCAACATGACCGACGCGGAACTGCACCAGATCGGCGAAATCATCACCGGTCTGCCGATCTTCCGCGACTACAACAACCAAAGTCTTTCGTCGACGACCGCCTCTTGCGCCGAGCTGCTCGATGACGAAAACGGCCTCGACAAGGCGCTCGAACTGATCGGTGCTGCCTTGCCCGAACGGTTGCGGGAAACGGCCTATGCGCTCGCGTGCGACGTCGCGGCTGCCGACGGCCGGGTTGTGGTCGAAGAATCCCGCATGCTGGAACTGATCCGCGATCGGCTCGATATCGACAGCCTCATCGCGGCTGCCATCGAGCGCGGCGCGCGGGCCCGCTTCGCAACGCTCTGAAGGCCGTGGCGAACGAGGTCGGCACGGTCGTAGGAGCGCATTTGCTGACGCCGGCTGCGCCATGACCTAGTGTACTGGCACAAACAGAGCGCACGTCCTGCTTGTGCCGAAAGTGCACGCGATTGAATATGTTGTGCAGCGCACGTCCACCTGACCGAGTTTCTTCTAGCCTTGCGGCTGGTTAAGAATTACTATCATCGTAACAAGCGGGCGGTAGCGCCAACGGGATTGCCGCCGAGCGAACACGAGTACCGTGACAGGGGAGGAGGGCGGCGGTGACGAAGGCAACCGTGCACAGCGGTGACACACTCAGCCTGAGCGGGCGTTCGATCAAGATCGGCGTTGCCGCCGGTGCCAATAACCCGGCGGTGTTGCTGGCACTCGCCGACGGCAGCGCCCGCGGACCGACCCTCACGGCGGGTCGAGCGAAGGCTTATCACGCAAAACACGATCTGGTTGAGCTCGGCAACATGGGCGATTGCGACCTGCAGGTCGAGTTTCCCGCGCCCGCTATTGGCGATCCCCGCTTCGATGAAGATATCTGAGCGCTAGCCAGGGCTTGACCGGCCGCCACTCTCTCCAAAGCCGTCGTTCGGGCCTGCAAGGAGCAGATTGATGCCGCATGCCGAAGAGCATTTCACCGAAGAGCACGCCACGGACAGCGAGGAACATCGGGAAGAGCTGGAACGGGTCAGCACGGAAGAGCGCGCCCGCGCCCGCACCACCCTGCGCCAGGCGATGACGGATATCGTCAACAGCAACAAGACGCTGGTGAAGAGCATCGAGAACTTAACGGCGCGCATGAACAACCTCGATGCCAAGGATGCGCTGAAAGCGAAGGTCTCGGAGCATCCGGGCGTCGTCACCAAGGATCCAGCCACCGGAAAAAACGAGCTGGCGACGAAGGAAAAGAAGGTCGGCAAGGTTCTGGAGAACGCCGACGCCAACAATAACGACAACAGCAACGGTGCGGCGAAGGAAGCCAAGCTCGGCAAGACGGCTGCCTTCTGCGCCATCGTGACCGCGCTGGGTCCATACATGCTGAATATCTTCCAGCTTTTTCGCGACGCTATGGCCGGCAAGGACATCACGAACGGCCTGCTCGATGCCGCCGACAGCGCGCTGATCATGTCGCTGGTGAAGAAATGGCAAGCCGAAACGGACCAGGAATACTGGGACGATTTCGCCAATTTCTACCAGGCACATACGGTGGCCAAGGATGTTGGCGGAGCGGCCGCAGGCGCGGCGCCGACGCGGCCCGATCCGACCTCGGCGGACCTGGTGCTGATCCTCCACTATTCCTCGATCCTCAATCCGGTGCCGATGGCAAGTGGCTTCACTTGGGCAACCGCCAAAGAGAAGGCGGACAAGGTCGATGAACTGACCAAGCTCTACACGCCAGACATCGCCGGAAAGGTCAACTTCATCAAGAGCCTGGCCAGCATTAGGGTCCGCGGCAATACCGTCCCGCGTGGCGTTCAGGCCAATCTCGGCGAGATCGCCGTCGCCAACACGATCACCTGACGGCGCGCGTTTGAACGACGTGGGAGCGGCTGCCCAATGACTGCCAACCCGTTGCAGACATCGCTTTCGGCGCTGGAAACGATCGCGTTCATTCTGCCCGGCCCCTGGGGGCCAATCGCCAGCGCTGCACTGAACGTGTTCGGAACGTTGATCGATCCAGAGCAGCCGGATCCCAATAAACCGGTTCTGGACGCCATCGCCGCTGGGTTTGCAGACTTGAAAAGCTTCTTGACGTCGCAAAAAATTGACGATGCTAATGGCTATATCAAATTTATGGAGAAGTGGCTCGCTTCAACGGAAGACTTGAAAACACTTGATACAAGCACGTCTACCCTTAAGAAGGTGATTGATGCGGCGAAGTCAATTAGTACGATTGAAACGCCGACCAATGCCATCGAGACGACAATTTCCGCTGTTGAGTCGACGCTGAAAAATGCGGACACGAAATCACAAAACTATTTAGATCTCACGCAGGCGGGGATATCAACATTAATCGGTCTGCGCGTTTGCCAGGCGTCATGCCTGAACTATCGCGTACTGTTACAGCAGAAGCTCGTATGTGCCCTCGAGCGTAGCGATCGCGACGAAGATAAGAAGACCGTTTTTGACGCGATGCAGGACCTGCAGTCATATTTTGATGTTCTCTGCACGACAGTTAAAGACTATCTGGCTGATAAGGGCGTTATTTCTGACTTCGAAACAAAATGTGATAACGCTAAAGATACAGTTGTTGACCGCATCGGCAGTGTTCAGCACGAAGGCAGCGAACCCGCATGGCCATGGAGAAGCGCGCCCGATGGCTATTACTACGAAGACGACTGCACTCCACCGATACGCTATGATGAGGCTAAGAACGAGTACCAGAAGCAAATCGTTGGTGCGGGTCTCTACTCCATTGGCACGATTGAGTGGGTAAAGACAAAAGATCAGAAAGCGCATGTTGAACAATTGCGGACGGCAAGGATCTCCGCTCTGAAGAAGCAATGCGACGACTTCAAGCAGGATGCACTGAAGATCTTGCAGGCGGCGAAAGATAAATCCACTGCCGGGGTTGATGGCCAGCCGGCGCCGGCCTCAACCAAACCCACGGTCGAGCAGAAGCAAACTGAGTGGAAAAACGCCTGGAAATTCACCGCTAAGTGGGTCCGCTATTCGGTTCAGTTTCAGGGGACGACTATCACGACGGTTGCATCACCGTCGTCGGATTGGGTGAAGTGTAATTGGTCCTCGGACACCTGCCCGGAGGTGACGTTGCCGGACGATCCGTCAGGGTACGCCATCGGCCGCATTGTCCTGCGCGAAGTCGCCGATGATCAGACCGGGCACAATAGCACGACCTACGCCATCCCGTTGCCAAACATGACGACGAAGACTCTGGTCGATCTTTGCCCGGTCAACGACGACGACATCTGCCCAACGGCGCTGATCGCTCCGGTCATTCGCTGGTGCAATTACGATTCCAGGAGGGGAGATCCGAAGCGGACCTGGCCCGATCCCTATCGGGTTCGCTACCGCTACAAATATACAAACAAGAAAGGCAAGTCGCTCGAGTGGAGCCCGTGGAGCGTGCCTTTTGACCGAAAATCCGCGGACTTCAACAACGATGGTTACTACAACGCGAATTACTATTCGGCGCAAATGTTGGTGCCGCCCGTTCCCAACTGCGACTTCGTTCTGCAGCGAGTGTTTAAGGGTGAAGATCCGAAGGTAATCAAGGCACGGGTTGCTGCCGCGGGCAATGGCCTTGTCTATCTTTGCGACGATGAAGGACCATGAGTTCGAGGTGATGCTGTAATTGTAGTAATGGGAAGGGAGAGGAGATGTCGGCAACTGTTCAAATCGTTCTGAAGCCGTCCGTGTTTGCAGGCAGCGGAAAGGAGGGCGATTTCGCCTGGATGATCGAGCAACCGCAGTACGCGCAGGCACTGTTCGTCTTCAATGACAACGAAAGCCAGTTCCTCGCCTATATGGATGGCATCAGCGTCGGCGGCGGCAATGCCGTCATCCGTCCCTATCAGGGTGCGGGCGCGAGGGCAGCAGGCGTGCCGACCGGTCCGGGCTACGACGCGCTCACGGCCGAGAATAAGGCGTTCATCGATCGGGCGCTCGCGCGTGTCCGCGCACTGATCAAGAGCGGCAGGTACACCACGCTCGTCTACAGCGCTGACGAGGCCGATCCGTCGCTCCTCGGCCATGGCATCTTCGATGTCGGCGATGACGTCCGCCGCTACATCGTGGCCGAATTGAAAACAATCGCCTCATCAGCAGCGTAGGGGATGGTCATGGCGCAGAACACCAATCAACCGGCACCGTTCATTCAATCACTGCCGTACACCATCCATTTCCTTGATGGCTCGACGCGGCTTGTGACCGACGGCTCCGACCCGGAGACCATCATCTTTGCCACTGCCTCGCGTTATACGCTCGGGCCGGGCCAGCATGTGTATGTCACCGGATGAATTCTCCCTGAAAGCGCCGCAAGGCGGGAGGTACTGAGCCATGGTCGATCCGAAGGTCAGCATGATCATGTCGCTGATCGTCGATCGCTTCGCCTGCGACGGCGGTATTGCCCAAAACCTCGCGACCCAGATCTTCAATGCCAATCCGCAGATGTCGAACGCCCAGATCACCAACCTTCTGGCGCGGCAGTTCAACGTCACAGGTGCCGGCGTGCTGCTTCTTTCCGACGAAACCAGCAAGGATATCGAGAACGTCCTGAACGCGTGAGCGGCGGGGAGGGGGCGGCCCCGCACCCCGCAACGATACGCCTCACGTGTGTTCGAGCGCTCGCTTGCAGTGCGCGATCCAGCGCCGCGTCAGCTTCTCCTGCACAGCGTTCTGCATAAGCCGGGCGCGAAGCGCGCCGAAGTCGACGTGGTCCAGGAGCTGGTCCTGGCAGAAGCAGGAAAACACCACCGAGCGCTCGCCCGTGACCGGGTCGACGTGCGGCTGGAGGCACTGGGCGCAGATCTCCTTCATCATGCATTGCATCGGCGAGTTGATGCTGCCGACGCCGATGTGGTCGGCCTTGAGGTAGGGTTTCAGGACCCCGTGGCGTGCGCGGGCCACGGCTGCCATCATCGCGTCGCTACCGACGACGAAGATCCGATCGACGTCCGAGAGCGGGATGCCGTCGCCCAGCCTGCCTTCAGCATAGGCCTGCATTGCCTGCACGACATTGCCGACAAAGGCTTTGTCCTGCGGCCTTCGGGCATCTAGGCCGGGCGCCTCATCGCAGCACCAGACGACAACATCGGAATCGGTCTCGATCAGGTGCGGGTGAAAGCGGTCTTCCGCCTTGCGATAGGCGGCGAAGAACAAGATCCGGCAACCAGCGGCGTGAAAGGCGGTCTTCATCGACAACAGTTCGGCGTTGCCGACGCCGCCGCCAGCGAGCAGCACCGTCTCGTTGTGCTCGGTCTCGGTTACCGCACCGGTCGGTCCCATCAGAACGATCCGCTCGCCGGCCTTGAGCAGCGGCAGCAGGCTGGTCGAGCCGCCCATATCAAGCGCGATGAGGGAAATCAGGCCCTCCTTCCGGTCGATCATGGCGCCGGTAAGGGCCACCGCCTCCATCGCCAGCGTGGTGCCGTTCGCGCGCGGCGCATTGGCCTCGAAATTCTGGACGCGGAAGAACTGGCCCGGACCGTACGCGTGGGCCGCAAACGGTGCGCGGACCGTGATCTCGTGGGCGGTCGTCGTCAGCGGCTTGACGGCGATAACGGTCGGGCGCAGCGCGTCGTTCAACTGCGCCGCCAAGGCTTCCGGCGTGACCGGCTCGGGCGCCCGCCGCCGCAAGGCGCGGTCCACGACGGGATAGCCTTGTTTGGCGCTCGCGAGCGCCTTCACCACGTTGCCGGCGTAGGAGGGGTGAAGATCGCCAAAGAAGCTCATCGCCCGGCCGTCGGCACGGAACTGCATCAGCACCTGCGGAGTCGCCGGCTTCGTCGAGCGCTCCGGCTTCGCCGCTGCGCCAGTCTCGTCAACGGCAGCGAAATACTTGCCGTCGAGCGCGGCGAAACCGGGGTGCTCGCGTGCGAGCACGGTGTTGGGCTGTGTGCCGGCGGCAACGAGGATCGTGCGGGCGGGCAGCTCGACCTCGTCACCCGAGGGCTCTGGCCGGCCGCTGTCGCCGATCCGCTGGCGGGCGAGGCGAAAGGCCCTCACGTGGCCGAAATCATCGAGCAGGATCTCCTTCGGCGCCAATAGCTCGGCAAAGCGGACGCCCTGCTCGAGCGCCTTGATGATCTCCTCGTGGTTCAGTGTGTAGCTTGGTGCATCGACCATCCGCCGCCGATAGGCGATGGTCGAGCCGCCCCAGGCGTCGAGAAGCGGGATGAACGCTGGCGGCCGCCCCTCCCGCCTGGCCGCCTCCCGTTCCTCGCCGAGTGCCTGCGCGTGGGTGAGGAACTCATCCGCGATCGCCTTGTCTTCCGCCGTCCACGTCGCACGGACCGCCTCGGTCCCTTCCGCTTCGACAAGGATCTCATAGCGCTGGCGGAACTTCTCGACCTGGCGGACATAGTAGGTGAGGGCTTCGGTGGCGGTGTCGATCGCCGTCAGCCCGCCGCCGACGACGACGATCGGCAGCCGGATCTGCAGGTTGGCGACGGAGCCGAGCTTGGCCGCGCCTGTGAGCTGCAGCGCCATCAGGAAGTCCGATGCCTGGCGGACGCCGCGGGCAAGTTCGTTCGGGATGCCGAGCAGGGTTGGCTTGCCGGCGCCGGCGGCGAGCGCGATGTGATCAAAGCCCATCGCGAACGCGGACTCGGCCGTGATTGCGCTGCCGAAGCGGGTGCCGCCGAGCATGGTCAGCCGCTGCCGCCGTTCCAGGAGCAGGCGGATTACTTTCAGGAAGTTCTTATCCCAGCGGACGGTGATGCCGTATTCAGCGACGCCGCCGAAGCCAGCCATGACGCGGTCGTCAAGGTCCTCGTACAATTCGCCGACATCGCGGATTGGGCGGAACGGCACCCGGTGGCCAAGCTGGTCGACGCCGGAGAGTTCGGCCGGCAGCGGCTCGATCTTGGCACCATCGACCGCTGTCACTGCGTGTCCCGCATTCATCAGGTGATGGGCGAGACTGAAGCCGGCCGGGCCAAGGCCCACCACCAGGACCTTGTAACCGGACTCGGAAAGCGGCAACGGACGTCGCACATTCAAGGGATTCCAGCGCGTCAGCAGGCTGTAGATTTCGAAGCCCCAGGGCAGCGCCAGCACATCCTTGAGCACGCGCGTTTCGACCTGGGGAATGTTGACCGGTTCCTGCTTCTGGTAGATGCAGGCCTTCATGCAGTCGTTGCAGATGCGATGGCCGGTGGCGGCCAGCATCGGGTTGTCGATACAGGCGATTGCGAGGGCGGCAAAGACGAGGCCCTCGTTCTTCGCCTCATGCATCTCCGAGATCTTCTCCTCGAGCGGGCAGCCGGGGATGGTGACGCCCAACGGGTTCTTGGTGAAGGCGCCGGTCTTTTTGTCCTTCAAGCCCTTGGAGCAGGAATCGCGGCCCTGGTGGTGGCAGAGGATGCAGTAGCTGCTCTCGCTCAATGCGCCGGCGAGATCGGTGCCTTGATCGGTCAGTGCGAAGCCGTCGCGGGCGAGCGTGTGGTCTCCAGTGGTTACTGCAGCCGGCGCGCCAGAGAGGTCGATCGTCGCTTGCGGGACAAGCGATTGGTGCTCAACCTTGCCGGGGATCCGGAACAACACGTCGTCCAGGTAGAGCCGACGGCCGGCGGGGCTCAGCACCGCCCAGGCGGCGTAGCGGCTGGCGAGATCGAGATCTGCCTTGTTAGCCGGCTCGTCCTCCATCCAGGCGAGGACCGCCGTCGCAAAGGACAGGGAGTCGAGGGGACGGCCCAAGCGTGCGGCTAGGGATTCTGCCAGTGCCGGGCCGTCGAATGTTGCGGCTTCCTCGGCCGTAAACGCCTTGGCCGCGCGCCGCTGCACGAACAGCCGCCGGCAGGTATAGAGCGGTGCGAGTTCGTGGTGGCGGTCGGCCGCTGCCTTCAGCTCTGGTTCAATCCCGAACAGCCGGGCGACGAAGGCGTCGAGGTGAGGTGCCAGGGTCAGCAGCAGCTCGGACTCGGCCGCAGTGGCCAGCTTCTCAGGTGCCGCCCGCGCCGCCGTCAAGGATGCCGCGAGCGCCTGGTCCGCGCTTTCGAGGAAGCGGAGGAAGGCCCGATCGAGCTTGGTCAGCCCCTCCTCGTCATAGAGATCGGCGAAGCCGAGCGCGTCTTCGAGCAGGAGCGGGGGCGCGGTTTCCGTCATCGGGCAAAGCCTCATCGTCAGCAACTGAGCGCCGTGTGGCCGGCGCGCGGATTGTCGGCTCCGCGATCGGGGGCGGGCTGTCGGTCAGTGGCGATGAGGTTTAGGGCGTTTCGGCGCCGCCGTCATGTCCTTAGCGCGCCCTCAAGGCGTCGTCGGCAGCGGCTCCCAGTGCTCGAACCGTGCCGCCTGGCCACAGTAGGCGCCGCTATCGGTCATGAGGTTCCAGACGATTGCGTCGCGGATGCGAAAGCGGCGGCCGGTGCGCGAGATGCGGACGCCGGCATAGTCGTCAATGAAGCCTTGGTCGCGGACGCGAGCCAGCAGCCGAGCGCGTTCGGCCTGGTTGATCGGTTCCGCGCGAGCATCGCGGTTCAAACCTTGAGCCGGTAGGGGAGGTCGCGTAGAAATTCGAAGCGCTGTCGGTCGTACGGTAATACGCTATTGTCTCTTATCGCCGTTCCTTGGAAGTGCTCAAGCAGTTCACGCTGCCGCGTACCCTTGTCCTCGGGACGCGCTGACCACCACAAGGCCGCGCGAAAAATTGCCTCGACGAGGAATGTGCGAGGCAGCTCGTCTCGTAAATTGTCAAAGTTGATACGCAGCAGTGCTACACGCGAGTTAAGAATGCTTCTGGATGGTTCAATGCCTTCCCTGTTAAACCTCAGCAGCGCTACCATAAAATAATTTACAAGTAGATTTCTTTGTACTACGGAGTTAATCCACTCTTCAGGACACATACTCCCCGGTGTCGCTGATATATTAGAAATACTCCCCAGAAGGGTATCAATTTCGTTCTGCACGTCTGCGAGGCTTGGCGCTTCGTCTGGCAAGGCATGAAACAGAAATCGATGGAACAAATGGTAAGTGAGGTTCAACGCGCACCGCTCGGCAGGAAATCGGATTTCCCCCGCCTTCAGTTGGGGACGTAGAGTGCGCTCCTGCGCCAAGCAGTCTTGGGCCCGAGACAGAAGGGGCCCTACATCAGCGAGATCAGAAGTTTTTCGGGCCGCATGGCGCAGTGCGACCGCGCGAAGGTACGCTGCTTCACGGCCTGATATGCGCCGCTCCGGACTCCCCTCCGGAAAAGGGTTGATCCCGACCGACATATCCTCCGCAATATCGAGCGCCCTTCTTGCCAAAATAGCAGAAACACGCCAGCTCTGCTCGTACGCAAACAGCACTCCATACCATAGGTAGTATGTGTACAACGACTGATCTTCCTCTCGTACCGTTTGCCGCATCTGAGCGTAGCGTTTTGGGCTAAGCTCCACCCTCTGCCGAGCGCTCAAAACTTCTTTTGTCAGATCCCAAAAATGTGGGAACGTATGGAATGACAAAATCGGCGGATTGCGGGGCGGCATCGTCCCACCCCTAGCAGCCCGTTGACGAAGTCGAACGACTCGGACTCCCTGGGGTGGTGAGGGCTTGGCCGGGGACGTGACGATGGCGCTGGGGCGGCAAGGAGAGCGACAGAGCGACTTGTTGGTGACG
>Ga0116151_10003365_pt1 | contig 14372 bp, 12 predicted proteins | sample AD_UKC117_MetaG_FD_89893 | JGI IMG/M metagenome (GOLD analysis project Ga0116151, IMG submission 89893) | Active sludge microbial communities of municipal wastewater-treating anaerobic digesters from Hong Kong - AD_UKC117_MetaG | ecosystem: Engineered > Bioreactor > Anaerobic > Digestate...
AAGATCGTGAGAAAGGGGCCGACGGGACCGTTGCTCTCCTGGATGTAGCCGTTGTAAGATTCAACGGGGTACGGTTCGCGGTTCTGGCGAGTATGACGTTGCCAGCGCGTGAACGCATAGAAGCTGCCGGCCAGGATGACGATCCACAGCAGGACCCAAGCGAGGGTACTCCAGTGAATGTAGTAATTCTGGGTTAGCGTATCAAGATAGTGATGATAGAGATAGTCGTAGTACTGCTGCACCGTCTCGCTGCTGTTGCCGGTGGGTACGTCGTTCATTGGCTGCCTCCCTCTCTGGCCCACTCCGGTGTGTAATAGTCGGCTTCGTCAATGTCAAGAATATAGTATTTGGCGTCTTCCAAATTGCTGAGCAGTCCACTCTTAAGCGCAATCAGAAAAGCCACAAAAGCCGCCCCAGCAAAGATGATAAAGCTGAGAAACATCCAATCCGCCATCACCCATTCGCTGCCTTTGGGCGCATCGTGGAGCATGGGGGCTGCGTACACCGCCTGGTGAACAAACAACAGACCACCCAAGGCCCAAACCATGCTTAGCGTTCTATTCAGTATTTTTTGCACGATTAACCTCTTTGCTTTCTGCTCGATGTCAGTTCGGTAAGAATCTATCCGTAAATTTGGTTGTGGCCCAGCGGGAACAGAGAATTTACGGACAGACAATAAGTGGCTTTCCTACTACTAGTAATCAGTTTCCAGTGAACAGTTTTCAGTGTCGTTCCGGATTGTCCAACTGATTACTGGCCACTGACAACTGACCACTGATCACTGCCCGCTCCCTACTCATTCCCTGCCGCCGGTTGAACACCGGGATTCTCTTGGTCCCATACTTGGTCAAGCCAGGCGGGGGTCATCTGGGTCAGATCGATCAAGTTCGCGGGGATAAAGGGCACCTGATCGACCCCTTGGCGGGCATAGCCATCGGTGCGCTGGGAGACATCATTGAGTACCTTCAACAGCGACATATCCTCAAAGCCTTTGCTGCCGCAGGGGCGGGCATTGTTGGTGGCCATCCATTGGGTCACGGCATAGGCGGGATTCAGTTCACCATCGGCGACCATCGCCGGCATGTCGCCGATACCCGCCGGAGCATCGGTGGGTGTGATGACAACGCTCGCCATCACCTGGGGTGCAGCGGACGGTTGGCTGGGCTGGAGGTAATACTCCTTCTCAGGTGCAAAGCACTGCATCCAATCATAAAGCCCAGGAAACCCATTCCACTGAATGTACATATCAGGTGTTGGTATTTCCGCGGTCAGGCCACCGTTGGGAATCGTCTTGACAAAAAGCACCACCTTCCAGATGTCGTCCACCGAGAGGCGTGTGCCAAAGTTTTCCATGCCGGAGCCGGGGATCCCGCGCAGGATGCGCCAATAGTAGGTGCCGGGCGAGGTATCGGCGCCATGGGCCTGGTCATCGGCAACATTGAAGGCAGCGGGCGGTGGGTTGAGATAAAAGGCCGCCGGGCCATTGCCGTCGCCCTGGCTGCCGTGACAGCCGATACAGCGCTCTTCAAAAACTTGACGGCCGCGCAAGAGATTCTGCGTGGTGACCGGCAGCGGATTGCTGGTGGCCCAATAACCACGTTCGATCATCATCAGATTGTCGATGGCGTTGGCCGAGGGAAAGCCGTCGCTGCGGTCGCCATTTTCACCGGGGGCGGCAATGTTACCCACCGTCAACTCAAAGGCTTTGAGATTGTGTTGGTGAAGCATACGCTCATCGGCGAGTTTCCCGCCGCGCGATTGGGTAAAGGCAACTAGCGCCTTCATCTCATCCGCCGAAAGAAATTCAAAGGAGGGCATGATCGAAATCGGCGTCGTGTAGCGGGCGTTGGTGTAATGGGCGTAGTGCCAGTCATCAGGATGGAAGCCGCCCGCCTGCGAGAGATCGGGACCGGTGCGGATCGTGCCAAAGAGATTGGGTGTTTCGCCATTCCCCATGTAATCGCCCGGTTCCGAGACACGCGAGTAGACATAATATTGGTCGGCATAGATATCCTGGGGCCGCGTGAAACCGCTGTGACAGTAGATGCAGCCGTTGGCGAGAAAAATGTTGCGCCCCTGCATCTCCAGATCATTCAACGGTCGCCAGTTGTCGGAGGGCGGCGGTTCAAAGGTTGTGGTCGGCAAGTAGACGACCATGAAGACGACGGTAGTAAAGGCGAGCAGTGCGCCAACCGTTGCCATCAGCGGTGTCATCACCATCTTCTTGACGGGATGGGGTGGCCAGTTGCCGGGGTGGACCGGTTCGCTGGGAATTTCGGGAATGGCGCTCATGCGGCAACCTCCAATTCGGGTAAGGCGTCGGCGATCTCCATGTGGAGCCGGTGACTGGTATCGGTGTTGACAGTACGATAGATGTTGAAAGCCTGGACAATGCCGGAAAGCACGATCATGGCCCCAAAGATGGCGCGTGCCATGAAGTAAGGCCGAATCAAGGGCAGCACATTCACTTCGGGAACCCCACGCAGCCATGACTGACCTTGAATAAAGCCGGCGATGGTCAACGCCCAAAAGAAGCCGAGGAAGCCGATGACGATGAGCCAATATTGCCATTCCGCCAGGCGGGCGCTGTACAGCGGTTTGTGCAGTATTTGGGGGATGATATAGTCGATGAACCCCATACCCAGGAAGGTAAAAGCACCGAGGAGGGCAAGATGGGCATGGGCCACCACAAAGTTGGTAAAGTGGGTCAGCCGGTTAAAGCTCTGGATCGCCTCGAAGCTGCCCTGCACATTGACCAGGAAGTAGAAGACAAAGGCGGTCAAGCCAAAACGCAAGGGTAGATTCGTGAAGAATTTTTCCCAACTGCCACGCATGGTCATCAGGATATTGACCGTAAAGGCAAAGACCGGAATCAACAGACTGATACTGGAGAGAATCGCTATTGTCTTGAGCCAGCCGGGCGTGGGCGTTTGGAGGAGATGGTGATGGCCGACGCCGGTGTAAAAGAAGGCCATGCCCCAGAAGGAAATCAAACTGAGCGTGTGGCTGTAGAGCGGTGTCTTGGTAATGCGCGGCACCAGGTAGTAGAGGCCGGCCAGCAACATGGGGGTGAGCCAGAGGCCAAAGAGGTTGTGCGCGTACCACCAATTTAACATGCCGTCGGCCATGCTAGTCGGCAGCGCACCGCTGACGCCGTTGCCCCAGATCGCGCCCGGCCGCCAGATCACGTTGCCGATGATGTAGTCGGCGCCCAGCCAGAGCGGCGCGGCCAGCGCCCACCAAGTCGTCACATAGAGCGGTTTCACATGACGGGTGGCCACGGTCATCAGCATATTAAAAACATTGCTGAACCAGAGCACGATCAGCACAATATCGAGCGGCCAGATAAATTCGGCGTATTCGCGACCTTGGGTCATGCCGGCCATAATCGTGATAATGCCCAACAGGAACCAGATGTTAAAGCCCCAGCCGGTCCAAATCGCCAGTTGTTCACTCCACATCTTGCGGCGTCCGGTCAGCCGCGGGATCATATAGAAGAGCGCGCCCCAGTACATCATTGAGAGCCAGGGGAAGATTACGCCGTTGACATGGAGGGGGCGCACGCGGCTGAAGAGCAGCCAGGGAATCCCGGCAAAGAGATTGGGGCTGATCAGTTCCAAGGCCAGGATCAGGCCAAAGAGGTCGACTATAGTGAGCCAGACAATGGAGCTGTAGAGCCACAGCCGAGTCGCGCGGTCCTCATAGCGCTGGATCGCCTGGCCGACGGTACTGGTCCGTTCGCGCGGCGATCCAAAACGCTGGATGAGGCGATGCCAGTGTTGACTGCTGGTCGTCATCGGTTCTCTCCTTTGGATATAAAAATGGTATCTGTTCTTTGTCCGACCGGGTTACCTGTCACTATACCGGTGGATAGGGAGTGAGACATTATGCGGAGCTTGTCCGTACATTAAATCGACATTAACAGTGGTTGGATGAGAAGCGACAGTCCCGTTTGCTGGTCAACTATCGGATACCCCAGAACAGGAAGATGGTGGAGACGATTAACACGAGGATCGCCAAAAACGCCAACCCAGCCAATAGGAGCGTGTTGGGCTCAATTTGCTGGTTGCCCGGGCGCTGAAAAAATCGACGCTCTTGCCGCCAGCCAAGGAAAATGATGCCAATGCTTAGCAATAGCACAATGACAATAAAGAGAGGAACATGATTCACGGGGCTATCCCTTTACCACACAGAAGCTGTGAGTAGTGTAGAACAACAGGAAATGCGTGGAGGAGAGTATTGCACAAGTGGCAAATGGTTGTCATGACCGACTGTGATGAAAGCGTATCTCCTATCTGCGCAATGCAATTCACGGCCTTCTGAGAAACCGCGCAGACAGTGTATGCCGGATTTTGACGGTTGACATTACGCCAACATTATTTCTAGTTTAAGGCGACATTAAAACTGTGGGCTATTATGGAAAATCTTTTCCTGCTCTTCCGGCGCAATGCCTGGACCGCTATCCTGAACCACGATTGTAAGGGTAGGCTTTCCGGCGGCGGTCATCACTGAGGCAGAAACGGTAATGTGTCCAGCGGCAGGTGTGTATTTGCTGGCGTTGCCCAACAGATTGTTGAAGATTTGGGCAAAACGTTTGGAATCGAGCAACATGAGGCGGGCGTGCATATTGGGCTGTAAGCGGGCGATGAGCCGTCCGCGGCAGTGGGATCGTGCCAGAGCTGTTGATCGCTTTAGATCAATTCCGCGATCAACGACCCTTGCACGACGAGTTCCGAAGCCAGATCATCCAGAAGAAGGCGGGATTCGACCAGATAAATGGTGGCGAGGCCGATGAGGGGAACAATCAGGAGCACCGGCAGCAGGTGGCTGAGCGCAAAACGTGATTGCAACGTACGTAACATGGGGCCGGTCTCCCGCTGATGTGGGCCGTAGGTTCACGCAAAGGCGCAAAGCTCGCAAAGAAACACGCAAACCCTCTTTGTTTTTGTCCATCGATGGCGAAAATTCCCCTACCTGCTACTTGAGAACCTGCTACCTGCAAACCACAACTATCTTGATAGATTCCCCGCTGTTGTCTCGACAACTTGCAACATGAAATCGACGCCTTCCCATCGTTGGGCATCATCCCAGTAGAAGGTGAAGAGAATTGCCGTGGTGGCGGGGAGATTGTGCGTTGGTAAATCGGCCATAAAAATCGATAACCCGGTGTCGCAGGTCTTGGTGTCGTGGCTTGTCGTCCAGCCGTCGCTGCTCCAGTGAATGGTGGCGGGGGCAAGGGTTTCGATACGCAACGTCGTTCCCTTCGCCATTTCGCGACATTTTTGGTTGAAGCGCCATACTGTGTAGGGGGACACCACCGCATCATGTTGATAGCGCTGCACCGGTTGCAGCGGCATATCAAAGATCTGCCCATCGTGGAGTGAACGCAGTAACTTGATATATTCGGCGTGTGCCCAGGCGAGCGGCATGGCCGAGCCGGTGGGCTTTCCAAACCACAGCTCGCGGGCCGGAATATCACCGCTGTCCCACACTTGCTCAGGGAGTAAATTGCCTTCATTGGCAAAGCTTTCCAGCGCATGCAGTAATTCTTCTGCGCCCTTGCGGTTGCCCGCGGCCAGCTCATAGTGGGCACGTTCGCCGGTCAGCAAGGGCCAGGCACGCCCGACCCCTGTACCATCAAAAGCACCGCCATCCCTCTGCTCACCATAGCCATCTTCATTGTAACGGTACCAACTGGGGCCGGCGGGCAAATTAATCTTCAACTGGCCATCGAGCACCTTAATCGTATTGCGGATCTTGGGATCGTCGGGCACACGCAGGCCAAAGCGCACGAGCGCCAGCGCATCGGGGCTCACGATTTGTGCGGCAACCGCACTGCTCTGCCCCATGGGTCGATTCTTGATTGCCACCCATCCGGCCGTCGGCGCCAAATCATCGCGATCGTCATCGGCCCCAATGCGTACATAGTAGCCGTCAACGCCATAGGTCGCGGCCAGGGCGGTGCCCGTCGCATAGGTCCAGCGTTCAATGTTGCTATTCCAGTAATCGGCTACCTCGCGCAGGTATTGGGCGACGGCAGCTTCGGTTTCCGCTTCGGCAATGTCGGCGGCTACCAACAGTGCACTAACGGCCACCGCCAATGTAAATGGCGCGTAGCCGCCATCTTCTTCCCAGCGATCCTGTTCGGTTACCGGCCCGGTGCGTGCCACGAACCCGGCCGCACGGCGCACCATCGGCCAGATCTCATGCATCGCCGCAGCATCCAACAGCCCCTCACGTTGGGCATAGCCAACCAGCAAAATGGGAAAGGCGGCTTCATCCAGTTGAACGCCCCGCCAGTAAGCTGTGCCATCCAACCACATATTTTGGGGCCAGTGGCCGTCGGCTTCCTGCGTGGTCACGAGATAGTCCAGTACACGCCGAACCTCATCTTTGGCCCCGGCAGCCAGCAAGCCACCCACACTCTCTACCAGATCACGAGTCCAGACCAGATGGTAACCACCCAAATCATCATCCCCTTTATTATCCCCCCAGGGAATCGAGAGGCTGGCAATGAGGCCGCCGCGGAACTCTTTGTCCTCGTGTGTGTGCAGCACCGCGGTGCTGGTGCGGTAGAGATCCGCGGTGGCCTGTTGTGCCGGCAGCGCGCGGCACAAATCCCGTAGCTCCGCCTGCCATGCTTGCCATTCGGCGATGTACTCTTCTTGAACAGCGGCAAAGCCGGTGAGCAGACTCACACGCGCGTGGTGGGCAGCAGCAAAGGCATGTTGGTCAAAGCCCAGTGCCAATGTGAATTCACCCTGACACGCCGCCAGATCGATTTCGCCGGTGAGCGCGATGTTGCCGTTCTCCGCACGGTCATAAAAGTGGGTAAGGCACTTGTGTTGCTGCAGATCTTGCCAGCCGTCCGATGTACCGACGTAGCCGACCGTTCGTGTGGCCCACCCCACCGACGAGACCAACGCCAGCGCGGCCAGTCCTTCCCGCTCGGCATAGAGAACGGGAGTGCCTTTGCTCTCACCGAGCCAGCCGTTGTTGCCGGTACCACGATTTCCCAGATGGGGTGCCAACAGCACAAAGAGGCGATAGTCGTTGAGTTTCCCTTGGAGTGGCACAAAACGAGTGCGCTGCAGGAGGACATTGCGCTGCGGATCGGTAAGGATCTCCTTTTCGATACGATAGCGCCCATCAACCGCATTGTTGACGAGGCGAAAGGCCGGCACGCCGGTGGCCAGTGTGCTCAACTGCGATTGGGCCTGTCGTTTCTCCTCGGAGAAATAGCCCGTGCCGTCGGTAACGACGAGACCGAGATCGCGCGTACAGGCCCAATCCACACGCGGGTAGTAAATTTCATTGAGAATGCCGTGACTAACGGTAAACCAAACTTTGCTCAGCGGACTGTGGGCCGTGCCGACACCACTTTTTGCGCTGGATGTCCACCGAGCCGGGATCCCTGGCCAACCTGGTGCGTTTGTCATTGTGATTCCATATCCTGTTGCTTTTTTGTTTTGTCTGAATTGTGGGGTGGCCAGACAAAGATAAAGAATAGGGCAGCCCCCAGCAGGACAACAAATAGCAGGCCGGCGAATAGTGACATCTCGATATCCCCAATGATGATCTTGCGTGGTATCGGTGATGAACAAGCATTTAAGAGCAAGGTGGTGAAGGATAATAGTAGGATCGTCAGTTTTGTTTTCATGGTCTTTCCCATTTCTCTACGACATCACTTCTTTACGCATCACTTCTCTGCGCATCTTTTCTTCTGCAACATCTCTTCTGCAACATCGTTTCTCGACGACATTGAGCCCGATACCACCAGTATAGAGGAGAAGCCCACCAGCCACAACAGGCGATCGGCCAGACAAGCGACCAGTTATTTTCAAGGTACGCCCTAATCGATCGCCTAGGGTCACCCCTATGCAAGCGACCAGAATATTCGCTTTGTCGCCAAAACGTTTCCTGATCAGTACATTGCGGCGTGAATACCTTGAAACCGAATCTGTACTATGGCACCACCTTGCCCTCGCTATCTACCAACACCACCTTCTCAATTTTTGCCAACTGGGGCTGCACCACTTTGGCGTTCCCCACCACCACAATAATCGGATAGCGCGCCAATTCCTGACCGATGCTGCCGGGGTTGCCAAAGGTCAAGGTGGCGTCCTGTAGCCACTCGGCGGTGTCGCGCACCGAATTGCGAAAGCCGGTAATCGTGCTGACCAACTGCTGCTGCTGGACGCGGGCCAGTTCGGCGGCGGTCACATCGCCCTTGCGCACGCGGGCAAATTCATCGTCGAGCAGCGTGCGCATGTTCTCGACTTTATCGCCTTGATTGGCATAGGCGGCGGCGTAGAATACGCTGGCGCCCTGATAGTCGGTCAGCCCGGCAAAAGCAGTGGCCGCCAGCCCCTTGCGCACAATGTTCTGCTGAAAGCGACTGCTGTCGCCGCTGCTCAAAATATCGGTGAGCAACTTGAGCGCATAAAAATCGGGTGTGCCACGCACGGGGCCGGCCACGCTGACCCCGTAGCGTGGAATCTGCACCTTGGCGTCCACCAACATTTCGGTTGTGCCGACCTGACAGCCGGTACGCTTGTCGACGGCGGTGGCGGGAAAGGCGGTTGGGTAGGGATAGCGAGCCAGTGTCTGTACCACCGGTGGGCCGGCGGGGATATCGCCGTAGTAAGCCTGAACCAGCGCTTGCGTTTGCGCCACATCAATGTCGCCGACAATCACCAGGATGGCGTTGTTGGGCCGATAATATTTGGCGTGAAAATCCTGCACTTCTTGCAAGGTGGCCGCGTTGAGGTCGTCTACATTGCCAATGACGGGCAGTTCGTAGGGGGTATAGCCTTGCAGCGGCTGGGTAAAGAGACGCAGATTGGCCTCGCCAAAGGGCTGGTTGGCGACACGTTGATTGTACTCTTGAATGACGACCTGCCGTTGCGACTGGAAAGTCTCATCGGTCACGGCCAACGAAGCCATGCGGTCACTTTCCATCCAGAGGATGCGCGGCAGTTGGTTGGCCGGCACCACATCCCAGAACGCGGTCTTGTCGTTTTGGGTGTAGGCATTGTTTTGGGCACCAATGGCTTCCAGCAACTTGTCCCATTGGCCGTTGGCCACGTGGTCCAAGCCTTCGAACATCATGTGCTCAAACAAGTGCGCAAAGCCGGAGCGGTGCGGCGGATCATCGGCGCCGCCCACGTGAAACCAGGTGTCGACCGCCACCACGGGGGCGGAATGATCCTCGGCCAGAATCACGCGCAGACCGTTGGCCAGGGTGTAGTCAGTAAGTGGCAATTCGTAATCTTTGAAGTTGATCGGTTTGGCCGCCGTGGACGCGCAAGCCGGCGCCGGAGGTGCTGTCTGGGCCAAGGCCGGTGTTGCGAAAAGCCACTGGGACAACATGGTGAGCAAGAGTAGAACGCTGGTTTTTTTGTGCATGGTTCATATTCCCGTTGTTGGTTGGATCGCGATACGTTATCTGCATATGTTATCATGAACGGCCATGGGCAACCTTAAGCTCAGTTCATGGGAAGATGGAGGCGACAATGCTCCCTTCTAATCGACTAATTGTTGACGTCGATCCATTCTATTCATAAGAATCTATTCATAAGAATAGACATTCTTCTCTATGCTGCCGCCAAAGGAAAGTATTACAAAAACAGATTGGGCAATCAATGGACATGCGGCCAGACCTGGCCGCAATTATGTGAGTGTTTATAGCCAATGGGCCAAACGAGGGGGACAAACCAGCTCTCCTGGTCCATCGGCCAGGCAATCCCTATTCTTTGGTTGGATGCCGGCCGGGCGAAAGTGTGCTATATTTGACGACTAAACCCTCTTGCAGACCGTACAAATACAGACAATCTCCCGCGCTGAAATTTGTGCTGCTATCCTCTAACTCTTCCATTAGGAGACACCTATGCAGAGACAGATAAAATTCGTCATGCTATCGTTGCTGGTATTTAGCCTATTTGCCGGCTGCACACTCCCGCCGACGACTGGTGCGGCTCTGTCTGGTCCGGTTGGCGCCGGGAACCAGAAGTTGCTCTGGTCCGTGGAGGGCGTCAATGAACTGCCGGGGCTGGATCCGGCCAACCCGCAGAACGCACAGTCCGTGCTGGCCATCAACTTGATTTTTGGCGGGCTGGTCAAGCTGGATGCGCAGCTCACTGTAGTGCCGGACGGCGCCGAAAAATGGTCGGTTTCGGACGATGGCAAAACCTACACCTTTACCATCCGCCCGGGGCTGAAATTTGCCGACGGCACACCAGTCACCGCCCAAGATTTTGCCGATTCGATCAACCGGGCGCTGCAACCGGAGACCGCTTCCTATGGCGCGTCGTTCCAATTGCAGCACGTGGTGGGCGCGGCGGATGTAGCCAGCGGCACCGCCAAGGAGGCCAGCGGCATCAAAGTCGTGGATGCCCAAACGCTGGCGATTACTACCGATGAGACCGTCCCCTATTTCCTGGCCCAGCTCACCTACCCAGTGACCTTCGTGGTGCCGCTCAAATTCATTGGCGAACAGGGTGCCAATTGGACGGATCAAGCGTTCGGCACGGGGCCATTCCGTGTTAAGGAATGGCAACATAATCAGAGATTGATTTTGGAGCCAAACCCCAACTATTGGGCGGGCGCCGTGGGTGTCAATGAGATTGACTTGCCATTTGTCCAGGATTCGGAGACGGCCTATCAGCTCTATCGCACCGGCGATCTGGATATTATGGGCAGCCAGCAGAATCCGGTGCCGTCGGCGCGCATCCCTGAAGTCAGTTCGTCGCCCGATTTTCACAACGTGGCTTCGTTTGCCGTGCGCTATGTGGGCTTCAACAACAAGAAGGCGCCCTTTGACAACGTGAATGTGCGGCGTGCCCTGGCCATGTCCGTCGACAAAGTGACGTTGGCGCAGCGCGTGCTCAATGGCGCGGTTGGCCCCACCGACCGCATTTTGCCCGCCGGTTTCCCCGGTTCGCAGTATCCAATACAGGGCTTGGCCTTTGATGCCGCAGCGGCCAAAGCCGAATTGGCCAAGGCCGGCTACGGCCCCGATAAGCCGCTGCCCCAGGTGACGCTGACCTATGGCGTAGAGGGGGACAACGAGCGGGTGGCCACCTTCTTGCAGCAGCAGTGGAAGGAAAATCTGGGCATTGATGTGCTCTTGCAACCGCTGGAACTGGCCACCTTTAGCAAAAACCTAGACACCACCTATTTGACGCCGGACGAGGGTCTCGAATTCTATCTGAGCATTTGGGGCGCCGACTATCCCGACCCGCAGAACTTTGTCTCGCAGCAGTTGCGCAGTGATTCGCCCAACAACAACGGCCATTGGGAAAACACCCAATTTGACGAGTTGGCCAAGCAGGCGGACACCTTTACCGGCAGTGCCCAGGAGCGCTTTCAGCTTTACAATAAGGCCGAACAGATTGCCGTCGACGAAGTCGGCTGGCTGCCGCTCTTTACCCCCAGCTTCAGCGTCCTAATCAAGCCCTATGTCTCGGGCATCGTCCCCACCGGTCAGGGGTTGATCATTCCCGACTGGTCCGCTGTGCGCGGGCGACCGGAGTGAAATTTGTGGGACAGTAAGACAGTGGGACAGAGGGGCAGTAGGGCAGTGAGTGCTGTCCCACTGCCCCTCTGTCCCACGGCCTGTAATCCTTTTCCACCAAAAATCCGTAGTGAGCAACGTTGTGGGTAGATTGATTGGCCGCAGGCTGTTGAGCCTGATTTTTGTGATCTTTAGCATCACATTTCTCACGTTTATCGTTGGCTATCTGGCGCCGGGCGACCCGATCCTGGTGCTCATGGGACCGCGCCGCGATCCGCAGGTCTACAACAATTTGCGCCACCTGTATGGACTGGATCAGCCCTGGTATCAGCAGTACCTCCACTATGTGGGGGGATTGCTGCGCGGCAATTTGGGTATTTCGTATCGCTATCAAAACCGCACGGTCAACGAAATTTTGGGCAATGGCGTTTGGGTATCGGTGCAGTTGGGCGGCACCGCGTTGCTGCTGAGCCTGTTGGTAGGGATTCCGGCGGGCATTTTCTCGGCGTTACGCCAGAATTCGTGGTCGGATCGGCTCAACATGGCGCTGATGCTGGCGCTCTTCTCTATCCCCAGCTTTGTGCTGATTCCCATTCTACGCGCAGTGAACTTTTTTGGGCTCTATCAACATGGCCTGCCCTCTCTGCCGGCGGCGGGTTGGGGGCGACCGGGCAACTGGATTATGCCGGTGCTGGTGCTGGCGGCGGCGAATGTGGGCTATATCGCGCGCCTGATGCGCTCCAGCATGTTGGAAGTGTTGGCCCAAGACTATATGCAAACGGCGCGTGCCAAGGGTTTAACCCAGCGGCGTACAATCTATGTGCATGGGTTGCGCAACGCGCTCCTGCCCATTGCCACGGTCATCGGTCCGGCGTTGGCCTTTCTGGTGACCGGCGCCTTTGTGGTGGAAAGTCTCTTTGCGATTCCCGGTGTCGGCTTTATTGGTGTACAGGCGATTGGCCAGCGTGATTACCCGGTGATTCAAGGCGTCACCGTCATTTTAGCGGTGGCGGTGGTGGTCATGAATCTAATCACCGATATTGTCTACATTTTTCTTGATCCTCGCATTAGCACCGAAGAAGAGTCGTGACCATGACCGGCGAGCAAACACAGCCCACCGTGGTGGCATCGTTGTCGGCGGATGCCAAGCTATTATTCGACCAACGCGGCGCGCCCAGCTTTTGGATGCGTTTTGCCCGCAATCGGCTGGCGCTTGGCAGCCTGATTGTCATCCTGTTGTTATGTCTGTTGGCAATCACCGGGCCGCGCTTCTATCGCGTCGATCCCAATTATCAAGATTATGCCGCCATCAACGCCTGGCCCAGCGCAGCGCATCCGCTGGGCGCCGACAGTCTGGGGCGCGATACGTTAGCACGCATCACCAAGGGGTTGCGCGTCTCACTGCTGGTGGCCTTTTATGTAGAGCTGTTGAACATTGGCGTGGGCGCCACACTGGGATTGCTGGCCGGCTATTTCGGCGGTTGGGTCGATCAGTTCATTTCCCGGCTGGCGGACATGCTCTTTGCGTTTCCCGGTCTGCTCTTTGCCATTTTGGTGGCAGCCGTCTTCGGGCAACCGGTGACGGAACGTTTCGGCGGCATTGGCCGGCTGCTGCTGGTGGCCGGCTCGTTGGCGCTGGTCAGTTGGCCACTGATGGCGCGCTATGTTCGGGGCCAGACCTTGTCGCTGAAACGGCGCGATTTTATCACGGCAGCCTACAGCACTGGCGCCCGCGATCGACGACTGATCTGGCGCCATATCTTGCCCAATGTGGCCGGTTTGATTGTGGTCAGTGCCACGCTGGACGTGGCGGCGGTCGTTGTGAATGAGGCGGTGCTCAGCCTCCTTGGTCTGGGCATCCAGCCCCCCGATCCCAGCATTGGGCAAATGATCCGGCAATCGATTGACTATTTGGAGACCAATTGGAGTCAAGTCTTTTTTCCCAGCCTGGCTTTAACAGTGATTGTCCTTGGTTTCTCATTTCTTGGTGACGGTCTGCGTGATACCTTTGATCCCCAGCGTTCCTGAGCTATACCGGCATCTCTTAAACATTCTACCATATCACCCTCGCCCTACAGACCACCAGGTTTTGTGAAATATACGGGAGAACTCTTAAACTTACCTTAGGCCATTGCAAGAAAATAAATCCTCCGTAGGGGCGGCCCTTGCGGGCGCCCGCAAGGGGCGGTTGCCTTCTAGGCGCCTACAGGATGGGGTGTTTTATTATTTGCAGCAGCCTAAGAGCGCTGTATTCTGGTCGCAACCATGTGGGTGGCGTTACGGATAATGTTGAGGCCGCTGGCTTATTGAGCTCATCTCAAAGTCGAGACCGACACTTTGCGCTATGCTTGATAGCCAATGTTCTGCTCGCTCAACTAATTTCTTGGCTTACATAGATCTTCGGGCGAAGTAGAAACGCACTGTTTTTACGCGTCAAAACTTCGCCAACAGCAGGCCTGACGAAACGGTTAGAGAATCCCTAATCCAGTTGGGCGTAAATACTCCCATAGTACCCCGTGACAGTTCCCTCCCCGATGTCGGGGAGGGCTAGGGTGGGGTTGAGCTATAGGCTTATTTACGCTCTTCGTCGGTGCCCTCTGCTCCCTGTTGCTTGGGCTGATCCTCGCACGCTCCATTGGTATACCCCTTCTAAAAGAAAATTGCAGTAGGGGATGATCTCCTGTTCCTGGTCGCGTTCAAACATGTGATAGTGATTTTGGACGCTCACAAAGGGCGACCAACCGCGCAACTCGGCAATCGTGTTGGCACGAGCCAACTGCCACGCCGTATTGGCATCATCAGCTATTCCGCAGGTGGCATTGCCACAGGTGCCGCGCGTTGGAATGATAGCCCAGCA
>Ga0116151_10003366_pt1 | contig 14368 bp, 10 predicted proteins | sample AD_UKC117_MetaG_FD_89893 | JGI IMG/M metagenome (GOLD analysis project Ga0116151, IMG submission 89893) | Active sludge microbial communities of municipal wastewater-treating anaerobic digesters from Hong Kong - AD_UKC117_MetaG | ecosystem: Engineered > Bioreactor > Anaerobic > Digestate...
AGTTGCTCCAACACCATTGCGATCTCCGTTTAGGCAATCGGCACTTCTTCGGCGCGGCCGGTGTGGAACGAGCGAATGGCCGCTTCGATCACCTCCTGCACGGCGAGACCATCTTTGCCCGAGGCATCGATCTCATCGCGCGGCACGCCGGAGGTGACTTCCTCGATCCAGGTGTTGATGCGGTTGGTGAAGGTGGCATTAAAGCCGCTCAAACCACCCATGATGCTGTTGCGCACGACCGTCAATTCGTCGCTGTGCCGGGGATAGAGGGTCAGTGTTTCGTAGCAATTGTCGAGCACGAAGCGTCCTTCGGTGCCCATCACTTCGCAGCGTTCCAGATTGTGACGGGGGTTGGTATCATAGCTGCCGGTGAGGTGGCCGACGACGCCATTTTCAAATTCCATGGCGACCTGCATGTTGGAGTAGCACTCGCGGCCGGGCGCTTTGTTAAAGAAGGCCATCACCCGCCCGACATTGCCACAGAAGTAGCGCATCACATCGATCGAGTGGGGATGGAGCGCGCGGGCGTGGAACCAAGGCGAGGAGTTGTTCGGATTGCCAATCCACATCGTCATATTGATGAGCAGCAGGTCACCCAATTTGCCCTCTTCGACCCAACCCTTGGCTTTCTTCGCCGGCGGCACAAAGCGGTGGTTGAGGTTGATGCCGTAGTAGACGCCCATCTCGTCGGCCTTGCGCACCATTTCGCGTGCGTGTTCAATGTTGTTGGAGATCGGCTTTTCACCAAGCACATGTTTGCCCGCGGCCAGACATTGTATGGTCGGCTCGTAATGGTCGCCGCCATTCTCGACGCCGGCACTACAGACGCTGACCGCCTCGATCTCTTCGTTGGCGAAGAGATCTTCAATGCTGTAGTAGGCTTTGACACCGTAGCGGGCCGCGGCTTTATCGGCCCGTTCTTTGATAATGTCACAGACCGCAACGAGGTCGGTCTTTTCACTCGCTTGGTAGATCGGGGCGTGGGTATTGCCAATGTTACCCAGCCCAATAACGGCAACTTTCATGGCCATGGGAAGCTCCTATTTCGTTTTGCCTTACGCAGACAAACAGCTGACAAACCGATGGGCATTCTCAGCCGACTGCGTCAGTCCTATTGCAGATCGATACAGCATACTATTTGAACACTTTACTTACAGGAAACAGCCAGTGACATAAGCGAAGCAAAAAATCGCACTGTGCAACAGAGTGTGAAGACGCGTGCGAGCTATACTTCCGGCGGAACATAAGCTGCTCTGGCACGTTGCCAGAGCACAAACGCCCCAATCGAGAGCACTGCCTCAGCGCCAAGAACCGGCCAGATATCGTCTGACGGCAGCGCTAGAATCATTATACCAATGGCGCGTGCCAGATGGGCGGCGAGGATGAAAAGCAACTCCACAAACGTGACGCCAAAAAAGCGCACGAAGAGCCGGTTCTTTTCGACTCCCGTGCGGTAGTAATATTCGGTAAAGACAATTACACAGAGACCAAGGATGGCCAGAAAGAGAAAGCCAAATTGATTGAGTGTGTGTTCGAGATAGCGGTCCCAAGGTGTTATGCCCAGGATGATCATGGCGGAACTACGCCATGTGAGTAAGGCCATAATGGCCAAAACGACGCTAACTGCCCACAACAGATAGGCCAAAACGTAACGGGACCCCGATTGTACCATGGTAATGTTCAATTAATTCTCACTCATCGCCGGTACGGCATGTAGCGTTGCCGCAGTATCGGAGATACCTTGTAGCGTTAACTCTTCAGAAAAATGGCAGGCCGCAAAGTGATCGTCACCCACTGGTCGAATCTGTGGTTCTTCTTCTTTGCAGCGATCTCTCACATATTTACAGCGCGCCTGGAAGACACAACCCTGGGGCAAGTTGCTCAAATCGGGTGGTTCTCCCGGGGTGATGATACGATGACCCCGCTGCCCGGCCACGGTACGCGGTACTGCCCCAAGTAACAGTTCCGTATACGGATGTTGTGGTTGCGCCAGCAACTCGTTCTTGCGTCCAATTTCGACCATTTTGCCCGCATACATGACGGCGATGCGGTCACAAATGTAGCGCACAACGGCCATGTTGTGTGAGACAAAAAGATAGGTGAGATCGTATTCTGCCTGTAGGTCTTTGAGCAAATTGAGAATCTGCGCTTGAATCGATACATCGAGCGCAGAGACCGGTTCATCGGCGACGACCAAACTGGGGTTGACCACCAACGCACGTGCAATCCCGACACGTTGTCGTTGCCCACCACTGAAGCTGTGCGGGTAACGCCGTAGATGTTCCACGCGGAGCCCCACTTGAGTGATCACTTCTTTCACCCGTTCTTCCAACTCGCGCCCGCTGGCAATGCCATTGACCAAGAGCGGTTCACCGACCGTCTCCAAAATACTCATGCGGGGATTGAGTGAAGCAAAGGGATCTTGGAAGATGATCTGCGCGCTGCTCCGGAAAAGGCGTTGGTCCTGGCTTGTCAAATTGGTAACAGAGATCGTCTTCTGCGGCGTGTGCAAGAGCACCTTGCCGGCAGTCGGTTCGTACAGCTTGACCAGACAGCGCCCCATTGTCGTTTTGCCACAACCACTTTCGCCGACAACGCCCAATGTTTCGCCTTTGCGCACATTGAGCGAGACGTTGTCCACCGCTTTTATATAACCAACAGTGCGGCGCAAAAACCCCGCTTGAATAGGGAAATACTTTTTAAGACCCTGGATTTCTAACAACGTTTTGTTTTCGTTAGACACGTCTGTTGCTCCACACAATTAGGACTACCATAACAACTTATTGATATAAGACACAGCGGACCTTATGGCCCGGCTCTACTTCTACAAGTGGTGGCCGTGCCACATCACAGGTACCTGGTACACGTTGATCACAGCGGGAGAAGAAGGGACAGCCGGGATGTTCGGTAAAGGGGCTGGGCATCGTCCCTTGAATCGTGGCGAGCCGTTCCAGTTGCCCGTCAATGGTGGGAATAGAGCGCAACAGGGCCTGTGTGTACGGGTGGTGCGGATTATCAAAGATGGCATCGGTTGGCGCGTGTTCCATGACTAGCCCAAGATACATAACCATGATCTCGTCGGCAACACTGCCCACGACGGCAAGGTCATGGCTGATGTATATGATTGCCATGCCCAACTCTTTTTGCAGATCCTTAAGCAACTCCAAAATCTGCGCTTCAATCGTCACATCGAGCGCTGTGGTCGGCTCGTCGGCAATCACCAATTTAGGACTGCAGGCGAGAGCCATTGCAATCATGGCCCGCTGACGCATGCCACCGCTAAACTGATGGGGATAGGCATCCACCCGCTGCTCGGCCCGCGGAATCCCCACACGTCTCAAGATCTCAATGGCCTGTTCTTTCGCCTCTCTGTGCGAAACGTTTGGAATATGGAGCAGGATTGCTTCCATAATCTGATTGCCGATGGTATGTACGGGGCTAAATGAGGTCATCGGTTCTTGAAAAATCATGCCGATTTCTTTGCCGCGAATCGCGCGGTAGTCATTGCCTCGGGTCGGCAAATCCGACAGTACCACGGAGCGAGTACCTACACCCGGTTCGGCCAAGTGCATGGTGACCTTGCCGCCGATCATGCGTGCCGGCGGCGTCGGCAAAATGCCCATCACCGCCTGCGATGAGACCGATTTCCCCGAGCCGCTTTCGCCGATGATACCCAGCGTGCGTCCTTGGTAGACACGGAAGCTGACGCCGTCAACGGCGCGCACGACCCCTTCTTGCAAATGGAAGTGGACCTGCAAATCTTCCACTTCAACTAATATCTCTTTATGATCACTCATGTCATTCTATCCGAAATTTGTTGACTAATCTGCGTAGGGATCTGCTGCATCACGCAGCCCATCACCGACAAAGTTGAAGAGGAGGACAGCCACAATGACAAAGAGGCCGGGAATCATGCGCCACGGCTGTTGGGCCACGACGACCATATCTTGCGCGTCCCCCAGGAGAACGCCCCAACTGACCGCCGGCGGCTGCATCCCCAAACCCAAAAAGCTGAGGGTTGTTTCACCCAAGATCGAGCCGGGAATGGCCAGGGTCAATGATACAATCAGATGGCTGGTAAAGCCGGGCAAAAGGTGTCGGAAAATAATGCGCGGTTGGCTGGCGCCGGCTGCTTGGGCGGCCAGGGAATAATCCTCCTCACGTAGCGCAAGCAATTTGCCACGCACCACACGTGCCAAGCCACTCCATCCAATGATCGAGAGAATGACCGTAATGGCAAAATAGGTTTTTGTGACGGACCAATCACGCGGCAACGAGGCGGCCAACGCCATCCAAAAGGGCAGCGCCGGAATTGAAAGCAAAAAGTCGATCAAACGTTGGATAATCTCATCGGCAATACCCCCAAAGTAGCCGGAAATCCCGCCCAGTGTAACCCCAATAAAGAAGCTCAAGAGGACGCCCACAAAGCCAATCGAGAGCGAAATACGTGATCCATAAAAGGTGCGGCTTAAAATATCGCGACCTAGTTCATCGGCGCCGAAGAGCAACATGGGTGGTCCATCAGGACCAACGCCAAAGAGGTGCCAATCTGTCTCCCCTATCCCCCAAAATTTATAGGTTTCTCCTTTTACAAAGAAGCGAATAGGAAAACGCTGTGTTGTGTCTTCGGTGTAAATATATTTGAACGTGGCTTGGTCTAGCTCACGACTGAGCGCATAGATAAACGGAAAATGAAGTCCACCATTTTCGTCAAAGATATGGACTTTGGTTGGCGGACTCTGTTGGCGATTTTCAAAACGGGTCACGGGGAGATAAGGTGACGTAAAGCCGGGCATGATTGCGATGAGGTAGAGTATAATGAGTAGAATGAGCGAAATCATGGCCAAGCGGTGCCGGCGAAAGCGCCACCAAATTAGCTGCCTTTGTGTGGCATAGTAATAGCGTTCAGCCTTGACATCGAGCACTTCCTCTACAATCGATCCACTGGCGAGAGATTGTTCTTGTACCGTCATGATTACCCTTTATTTCCCTGTACTTTCAAAACGAATGCGTGGATCAGCCCAGGCAAGGTAGATGTCCGATATCAACGTTCCAAGGACGGTTAACGAGCTTAAGATGAGAACAATGCTGCCCACTAAGTACATGTCCTGTGAGAGGGTTGCACGTAGCAGTGTTGGTCCCATGGTTGGCATGCTCAACACAACCGAAATAATCACTTCGCCCGAAATAATGGCCGGTAAGAGCCAGCCGATCGTGCTGATCAACGGATTAAATGCAATGCGGACCGGATATTTGAAGAGGATGCGTAATTCCGGCACCCCTTTGGCGCGTGCGGTCGTTACATACTGTTTCTTTAACTCATCGAGCAAATTCGCCCGCATGACACGAATTGTTGCCCCGGTCCCTGAGAAGCCAATGATTAAGATTGGCAAAATCAGATGTTTGACCCGATCGATTAGCTTTGCTGTGTTCCAGGGAGCGTCGAGAAAGTCGGTCGAATTTAGGCCCAGTGGTGAAAAGCCTAAGTAGCGAAAGACCATCCACGCCGCAACAAAGGCCAGCAGAAAGCCCGGTGTCGCTACCCAAATAAAGGCCAGAACCGTTGCTACATAATCGATAATTGAGTAGGGATGGGTCGCGGAATAGATGCCAATCGGAATTGCAATCAGCCATGAGACGATCAGCGCACTAATTGAAATGAGAATCGTAAAGGGCAACCGTTCGGCCAAAATATCATTGACCGGTTTGCCCCACTGGAATGACCAGCCAAAGTCGCCTTTGGTGAGAATACCTGTCATCCACTTGGCGTAGCGGACATAGGAGGGTTGATCAAAGCCATACATGGCGGTGAGGCGTGCGGCTTCTTCTTCCTGCAAATCGATCCCGGAATTGCGCAAGTTTGTAATGTAGTTGCTCACCCAATCACCAGGTGGCAATTCAATGACAATGAACGACACGATGGAGATCAAAAGCAAAATGGGGATCAACATGATCACCCGGCGGATAATATAAAGTAGCATAGTCTGACCTTGTGCGACACAGGTAGATAGGTGAATAGGTAGATAAGGGAGGAAAAACGCGCCTTATCTACCTATTCATCTCTTTACACATTCGCTCAATCAGCCGAAAGTGTGAGTTGCGCACCGGAGCAGTTCATCACAACCTCTGACAACTCACACTTTGCACAGATGAGCTTACATATTACTGTCTAATCGAACTTTGCTGTTCCCGGTGGGCTACAACCGAGTTCGGGTCACCTCTTACTGTTACTCAGCATACCACAACTGCTCACCTGCAAAGTTCCCGGCAATGGCATACCCAGCTGATGGCACGTTGCGCAGGCGCTTGCTGGCGATCATAGGGTACTTCACGTTTTCCACAATGGTGATCTGCGGGATATACTCCTGCTGCCATTGGTGACCCTGTTCGACGAATGCATTGTATTCATCACCACCGGCCACAGATTCCCACCGGGCCTTATTCATGGCAAAGGCGTCTTGCACCCAAGTCGGCGGCTCCACACCTTCACTGCCACCGGTGTTGAACCAGTTCAACCAGGCACGGCCAAAGAGACCAATGTTCCCCATGAGGCGATCGTTGTCGCCATTTTGATCATGCGCCCAGAAGACAGTTGCCTGAAGTTCATTGGCATCACGGCGCTGCCCCCACAACTGGGAGTCGATCCGTTTGATCTGGAAGTTGATTCCCACATCTTTCATCTGCTCGGAAAGCAACTCGGCAATCGGTTCCAGATCAGGGGCATGAGCACCATGCTCAACCAGCATTGTGAACGGGCTGCCATCGGGTGCCATGCGGAAACCGTCGGCATCCCGTTCTGTCATTCCCATTTCATCCAGCAGGCTATTGGCCAGTTCGACATCATAGGTGGCATTTTCGGCACCCACCGTTTGGTCAGGATAGCTGGCAAAACCATAGTAGATACTTTCGATGATCTCGTCGCGGTCGATTGCATGGCTCAGCGCCTGGCGGAAGCGCACATCCTGCACCACAGATTGCCAAACCGGATCATCGTAGGTCATGTTCAAGAAGATCGTGCTCGAATCGACATGCATATCGAGCAATACGGTGTTGAAGCCGGCGCTCTCCTCATTTTCCTTGTAGAGCGGCACCTTGACGAGGCCGGTGCTCTCACGCAAGAAATCGACTTCGCCGGTGAGGACCTTTAAGTTCACCGCTTCGACATCTTCCACCTGCTGCGAGATGATTTTGTCGATGTAGGGCAGCTGTTTGCCTTCGGTGTCAACCTTGAAGTAGTAGGGGTTGCGTTCGAAGATCTTAGTGCTTGGGGAGTCAGACGGCTGAAGAACCCAAGGATTGATCGTTGGATAGCCAATGCAGCGTTCGCGCGTCACATCCCAGTTCTGGCACCACTTTTGGCCAAAGAGCGTGTACCACTCATCGGTGAGATTATTGGCCGCCAGTTCGTCCGCCATCTCTTCGATGGGCGTGTAATCGATGTGCCACTGCTTGAGAACATGGGCCGGGTTGATCAGTTCGGTGGAACCGTTCCAGCCTTCAATAACCAGATTGCGTAGGAAGCCACCATAGGGTGATGGATAGCTAATCGTAAAGGTATAGTCATCGGCGATTTCCAACACCCCCGGTTCGCCCTTGGGATCGTTACCAACACGGAAACGCGCCTTGAGACCGGCAGGGGTGAGCTTCTCGTTGCCATAGATGCTTTCCCACGTGAAGCGCACATCTTCAGTCGTGACCGGTTCGCCGTCACTCCACTTCAACCCTTCGCGCATGTGGAAGGTGAAGACGGTGTTGTCGTCGGAGACTTCAAAGCTCTCCAAGACGTTGCCTTCAATTCCCTGCACACCCAGATCCGGCGCGGACAGCGCAGGCTCGTTGAGCATCACGAAGACATCGGGTGCCCAGTCCGCGACGCTGTGAGCGGTGCGGATCACGCTGCCATCCAAGTATTGGCCAGGAGTCCAATCCGGCAGGTGTTCTTCAACCATCAGCGTCCCAGGGCCCACAACGCGTGGTGTCTTGGGCAGTCGTTCTTCCAGCGGTGGCAATTCGCCGGCGGCAACCTTGGCCGCCAACATAGGCGCTTCCAGCGCACCATCGCTGGCCGTTGGTGCTTCTGCCGCTGGTGCTTCTGCCGCTGGTGCTTCTGCTGCTGGCGCATCGGCGGCTGGCGCATCAGTGGCCGGCTCTGCGCCACCACCGCCACAGGCGGCGAGGATCAGCGCCAAGACCACCAGCAAATTCAGTAACCGGAACTTCTTCATACAGAGTCCTCCTCGATTATCTTGGGTGAATACAACTACGAATCTAAATGATATAAACAATACACATTTATAGACATGTCTGAGGGCAAAGAATTTTCGCGGGCAAGCGCCCACAATCAGACAACTGTCATCATTCTGAGTTTCCTGCACTTACACTAGGGAAACGGCAACCCCTGCATTGCGCATAGCTACAATTTCTTCGCAAGGTGCATCTTCACTGGAAATAATTTGTTGAATGTCGGTAAGCGGTGTAATCAAGCCGGCGCGTATGACACCAATCTTTGATGCATCGACCAAGAGTACATTGTACTGACCCACTTCAATGGCTTTGCGCTTGATCGGAATCTCTTCCAAGCTGGCATTGGTGACACCCGCCGTTAACGAGACACCACTGGCGGCCATAAAGGTCTTGTCGTAGCGGATGTTATAGTTCTGCAAGTTGTTTAGGGCAAAAACCCCACTAAACGTCAGGGATGGTTGATGCAACGCACCACCACTGGCGATGACGGTGACAGCGTAGCTGCTGCTCAAGCGGTTAACAATATTCAGCCCATAGGTAACCACCGTAACCCGTTTTCCCATTAAATAGGGGATCATGCATTCGGTTGTGGTCCCCCCATCAATGAAGATAGTCTCACCCTCTTCCACCAGTTGGGCGGCGGCTTTGCCAATCCGATCCTTCTCTTCAAAGTTGGAAACTTGGCGCTCTGTAAAGGGCGTTTCTGTTGCGGCACCACTCAGCGCTACGGCCCCCCCGTAGGTACGTGTAATGAGCCCATCCTCATGAAGCTGGCTCAAATCGCGTCGAATTGAAGAATGGCTCACCCCAAAATAGCTGGCAAGATGATCAACACTCACCCGGGAGCGTTTGGTAATGAGCGATAAGATTTCTTGTCTTCTCTCTGCTGAATACATAAGCCACTGGGTCGCCGCAGTAAAACCACTAGGAGAATTATAGAGTGTATTCCGATTTGATTTTGCCAGTGTGTGAACGCTCCCGGCGGAACCCCTTGGGTGCCGGTGGGAGCAAATCGGAATAATGTCTTAATAAATAGACTATCCACCAAACGAGGGTTGATGACATGACATAGCGATGAAAAGATCAGATAACTTCGTGCGCGGAGAGCACGCACGAACAGCCAAGATCGGTCACTTGCGCGACAATATCTCTTGTTCAGCAACCGAAATTGCGTTCACAAGTTCACTGGAACGAGCGACGTACATATGCGCTTTCTTTGGCTTTTGTTGATGGTTACTTGAAATGTTGTTGGATAGCACGTTGAAAGGGGTACGCTATCCTGCTTCTCGCTAAAACTGCAATGTACTGTTGTGGGTCACACCGTAATAACACACACCGCAATAACACACGCTGTCACAACAGATGCCGTTTGTTTGGCCGACTATGAGATTGCTCTGATATTTGGGTGCTTGGGAATGAATTGTTGGGCATTATAATTGGTTTAACGAGGGGTGTCAAATAATGAAATCTGGTATGCGCACTTCTTGGCAAGTAGTGCACGACAACGTCTGGGCAAACGTGCAACAATGCGCAGCTAACCCTGGTGTCCCATTCGTAAGGCGCTAAAGACGCGACTTGTCAACGCACCGGTGATGATAAAGAGTTCGCAGAGAATCATCAAGCCGGCAAAGGTCAAGCCGAGGGAGAGGGTGGCATCCTCGGCAATGATTGGCAATAGGGGCGGGAGCGGTACGCCGTTGGCCTCTGGAATGCGAAAGAACGGTGCAAACAGGTAAGAGGTGTTAAGACCGATAGTCGCCCCCATAAAGGCACCGTAAGCCGTTAGCAGGCCATATTCGAGCACGACTTGGGCAATGACTTGGCTCCGCCAGAGGCCAATTGCACGCATGACCCCAAATTGATAGAGCCGTTCTTGCAAAGAGGCATAATTGTGCACCAGCAGTGCCAACATCGCCATCACCGTTGCGGCAACAAAGCCAACGGTGAGCGTGCCGAAGATGCCGACCCGCTCCAGCTTCGCTTGGTCGGCGGCAATCGTGGCACGGGCATCACGTTGCATAATGGGTTCAACACCCGTGGTGGCGACCGCCTTGAAGAGCGCTGTATCGTCGACATTCTCATCGGTGCGCAGCCAAATCTGATGTTCAAATTCAGCGCCGGCTTCTGTGAAGAGATGTTCAAGATTGCCCACGATCACAAGCTCATCGCTCTGGACCGTAGGAAAATGACGGTAGAGGCCGGCAATGCGAAAGGCACTGGTGATGGAGATCCCGTCGGCCAATCGCACGCGCATGGTGAGGCTGTCCCCAATCCGCAAGGTGAGCCGTTCCAGCAACTCCTGAGGCACAAGAATATTTTCCGGCGACGTGGCCAGCCGATTCATCAAGGCCCCCAGTGGCTCGTCGGCAAAATCCGGACGAAACCACGCCACCGAGCTAAAATCCACCCGATCCAGTGCCATCATGCGGCCATTGATGCCACGGCTGCTGGAGCCATCGGTAATTGTGACCTGATAATCGCCCACGCGCGTCGCCGCTTCGACACCCGGCAAGACGGCAAACTCGTCCTTTGGTGGAATGATGCCCTCGACTCGTGCTTCGGAGTCTTCGTTGCTGCTCTCAATGTAGGGCACAAAGGAAACATCGGCGCCCACATTGTAGTAGACCTGATCAATGAGCCACTGATCGAGGCTTTCGGCGAGCGAACGGGTGTAGATGCCCATGGCCAACGCCACAATGATCAACATGAGCGGCGTAATGTATTGGTGGCTGCTGCGGCCAAGCTGACGCAGAGCAAGATGGAGCGTCAACCAGGGCGCGCGACTGGCGATCACGTCGAAAAGACGGAGCATCCAGGGAAAGATGCGCATGCTGACCAAGGTGATACAGAGAATAAAAAGCGCCGGTGCCAGGATCAACAGTGGATCCTGAAAGAGCTGAGCCGAAACCTCTTCTGCGCCCTGGTTACCGACACGTTGCAAGATCGACTCGCCATTGAGACCAAACGCCAAGGTGCCACGACGCGCCAACTGTTGGTAGACGTAGTACGTGGGTGCAATCAAAACCAGATCGAAGAAAGTACGCTGCCAAATCGGCGCACGGAGCGGGCGTGCACTCTCCCGGGCCTGTTCGACAACGCTTTGGCGGGTTGCCTGCAAAGTCGGCAGCAGCCGTGACAAGAGCGCCACCAGAAGGGCCAACCCCAAGAGAGAGAGACTCATCCCCTGCAACGAAACGGGCAACGGTGGGCGACGCATAAAGTCTAAAAAGCTAATGGTGTAGCCCATCCACTGGGCCAAGCCCATGCCAAAGAGAATACCCAGCGGGATGCCAACCAGAAAAAGCACGAATTCTTCCAATAGAGTCAACCCCAGAATGTGCGGTACGCTCATGCCGCGGCTCACCAACAGTGCCGTCTCGCGCTGTTGCCACCGGACGACGATGAGTGAAATCTGGAGCAGGAAGTAGAGCAGGAACGCCAGTGCTGGCACATTGAAACCCAGCAGAACCAGTGTAAGTCGCGACTGCCGATCAACAAATTGTTTCAGCGGATCCAAGGGGGAAATGTCGAGGCGGGCGCCGGGCAGATATTTGTTGACGACCGCCATGCCTTCCTCAAAACCGGCGGCATACGCGGCCGCATATTTGGGGTTGAGTGGGCTATCGTCCAACACAATGTGCCAGTTGACAAAGCCCGATTTTGCCGACAACATCGGTTCAATAAATTGTTGGTAGCCCGTGCGGGTGATGAGCAATGTTTTGCGCATCGATGTGTCCGGATTGGTAAACCAAAAGGTCTCGCTCGGATCTTTTGCCTGCCAAAGCCCACGAATATAGATGGTACGTGGCGCCGCACGCAGATTCACTGCGATCTGAAAGCGTTCACCCGCGTGGATACCCATCTCTTCTGCCAACCGGGCATGCATCCATACATTCAACGTCTCCGGCCCAACGGGGTCCAGATCCGCCATTGGCTCGCCGGCGACAAACTCAAGGTGCTCAGCAACGTCGGCGACATAAACCGCGTTTACCGTTTCCAGAAAAGAGTTCTTGCTCGTATAGCGGGCATCATCCGCCGTGGGAATGAGCATTAATCCACCGCTTTCAACTTGGATCCCTAGGTGATCCAGCGGCAGATCAATTTCCGCTGAGATGGTGTCGGCAATGCTGCGGCCAACATTTTCCGAGTCGGTCAGGGAGAGCGGACGGCGGGACGAAGGCTGAAAGTAGACGCGGGTTGAGAATGGGACACGCCCGGTTACCCGACTGAGCTCATCCAATTCCTGTTGTAGGATTACGCGATCGACAGCTTGGCTAAAGAAGCCGGCGCTGGTTAACAGCCCAATCGCCAGCACCATGCCGATTAACGTCAGTATCGAGAGAATCGGGCGACTCAGCAGGCGCTGAACCGTTAAGCGGCAAAGATCAAAAAACAAATGTACACGGAGCATGTTTGTTGGAGTATCGATTCCAGGAGCGTATCGTCCATACAGCAATGAAGATTCACCGAAACGGTGAGAATGACCTTATAGATAAACCCCTTAAAAGTCGCACAGCTACTCTCGTGTAAAAGCATCCTTATTCGTGCGACTTTTAAAGGGGTTGTCCATTAGAACAACCAGGATCTTGGGCAACTATAGCATGGATGGCGATGGGATTGCAATTCTGGGAAGCGCCTCATGATTCTGGAAAATGCCAGCAGGATACAACTTGTGCAACCCACTTGTCATATCGGTTTCAGCACTCGGCCGCTTGGCCATTTTGGTAATCCCACAAACTTTGTGATATGTTAGAGTGAATCACCCACCCATCAAAACTATCGATTACGCAGCGACCGAAGTTCATCACGATACCGATCTCGATCACACAAGCCGCTAGCCATGTGACGCATCTTGCTATAGGTGGCACATGTCGTGGCAAACCTGTGAATGGGAACCTTGCACTGTGACGGGAAAGCGGAAAAAGTCGTGGCGAACAAGCGGCATCCATTCCAAACGGGCGGAAGGTATGGCAACTGTCATCAGTATTGGGATTCACATTGTTGATATCTTGGGGCGTCCGGTGACCAGTATTCCACCGGGGCAAAATGTCGATTTGCTGGAAGAGATTCGGATCACGGTCGCCGGCACGGCGGCGGGCACCAGCGTTGATCTTGCCAAGCTGGGGGCCAAGGTTGTGGCCATGGGCGCCGTTGGCACCGATGAACTCGGCAACTTCCTTGTCAATACGATGAACAGCTATGGCATTGACACGTCAAACCTGGTGCGCAAATCCGGCGTGCAAAGTTCTGCGACCATGTTGCCCATCCGCCCCAATGGCGAACGGCCCGCGCTCCATGTCCCCGGCGCGAATGGTGAAATGACCCTTGAAGATGTCAACTGGGATGTGATCAAATCCGCCAAATTCTTACACATGGGTGGCACTTCGCTGATGCCGAAATTCGATGGCCCACCTACCGTCGAACTGCTCAAGTTTGCCCACGAACATGGCGTTACCACCACCTTTGATCTGGTTGCCGTCGAGCGCCCCGATCTGCTCGATTTGATTGAGCCTTGCTTGCCCTATATCGACTATTTTATGCCCAGTCTCGACGAAGCCGAGATGATGTTACGCACACGCGGTATCGATTACCACAGCCGCCAGGATGTGATCGACTATTTTCTCGACCGCGGTGCCAAACAGACGGTCTTCAAGATGGGCGCACAGGGCAGCAGTATTGCATCAAAGGCGTTTGACGAAATTCGCCTGCCTGCGTTCAAGGTCAATGTGGTCGATACCACCGGCTGTGGTGATGCCTATTGCGCCGGCTTTATCTATGGCCTGAGCCAGGGGTGGACATTGCAAGAAGCGGGCCGGTTGGGTACGGCGGCGTCTGGGCTAGTTGCCACCGGTCTCGGCTCCGATGCGGGTATCGTGAATCTTGCGGAAACCCTTACGTTTATGCACAATGCTGAACAATTACCAATGACCCAGTAATCCAGTGGCCAGTAGACAGTCAATGTCGTTAAGGTAAGAAATTATCGTGTCAAAGGAATCAGTGTTCAGTTAACAGTTTCCAGTGTGTGATTCGAGACTGCCCACTGAAAACTGGGGACTGATGACTGTTAACTGAATGACATTGAGTATCCAGTAATCAGTGAATAGTGACAACGCCCTTTTACTTC
>Ga0116151_10003367_pt1 | contig 14354 bp, 12 predicted proteins | sample AD_UKC117_MetaG_FD_89893 | JGI IMG/M metagenome (GOLD analysis project Ga0116151, IMG submission 89893) | Active sludge microbial communities of municipal wastewater-treating anaerobic digesters from Hong Kong - AD_UKC117_MetaG | ecosystem: Engineered > Bioreactor > Anaerobic > Digestate...
CCGACACCCTGGCGTGATGGAGTTCCTCTTCACCCAGATCATGCTGTGGGGAAAGGAGCAGGGCTTTGCCCGCTTCAACCTGGGTATGGCGCCCTTGGCGGGGGTCGATCCGCACCGCCTTGGCCCGCTGTGGAATCAGATATCGAGTCTGATCTACCGCCGGGGGGAACACTTCTACAACTTTCAGGGCTTGCGCAACTACAAGGACAAATTCGATCCCGAGTGGCACCCGCGCTACATTGCCTCGCCGGGTGGTTTGGCGACGCCGCAAATCATGGCCAACGTGACGAGCCTGATTTCGGGCGGCATCCTACGCTTGCTGCGCAAGTAGGGCGTTGTCCAGGCCAACGACCGATCGCCGCGCGATCGAACCCCTAGGACCGGGAAGCGACTTGGGCCGGGGCTTTGGCTTCTAGAACCACTTGGCGATCCCGGTGGGCCGCTGCGTAGGCATTGTTGTGCACGCAGGTGAAACACTTGTGGAACGAATCGCGCTGGCGCGATTGGCACTGGCCGCGAGTGACCTGATGGGCGAAGAGGGCGGACTCCCCATCGATCCGGGTCGGGCAAATGTGCGCGGTTCCAAGTTGTTCGGTCATGACGGCTCCAGGTTGCGAGAATGCAGTCCTTAGGAAGGGCTTCGGCTCCCCTCTAGCCGACCTGTCCCAAATTTCTGGATTTATGAAGCCTTGTTCAAGCAGACAAAGGCTTCTTGTGCCGCATCTGCACCCCGGTGGCTGTCCCGGGACAGTTCCACGGCAGCCATGCCCGCATATTCGATACGCCGCAGGCTCGCCAGGACCGCCGGGAGGTCCAAATCCCCTTGGCCAAACATGCGGTGTTCGTGGTCCCCGTGCGCGATGTCGTCGAGGTGCACGTGGCGGAGGTGTTCGCGGTAGCGCTGGATGGCAAGCTCAGGGGCCTCCGGGCCCGTCACCAAGCAATGGCCCACATCCAAAGTGAGTCCGAGCCCCGCCAGACTCGATCCACCCGCCTGGAGGATTTCGAGGAATTGCTCGGGGGTTTCGAGCCACATGCCGGGCTCGGGTTCGAGGCAAACCTCGACGCCCAGGTCTCGAGCCCGTTGCAAGACCGGCACCAGGCCGCATACCAGCCGCTCGGAGCTCTCGCTGTCGGAAGCTCGGGAACCCGAAGGCGGCGAGCCGGACCAAAGCGAAAGCGTGGGAGCCCCGAGCGCGTGGGCCACTTCGAGCGATCGACGGTAAAAGTCCACGCGCCGCTGGGCCCGGGCCGCATCCGGGTCGAGCAAACTCGGTTGGTGTTTGCGCTGGGGGTCCAGCAGAAAGCGCGCCCCGGTCTCGATCGCTAGGGTCAACCCCAGGTCCCGGGCGCGCATCCGCACGTCACGCGCTTGATCTTGCCAATCGCCATACGGGTCCAAGTGCCCCACGTCCAAGGTAATCGCGACGCCGCCGTAACCGATCGCGGCGCACAACTCGAGCGCATCCAGCAAGCGATGATGGGCCAGCCCGTTGGTGTTGTAGGCGAGGATCATGCCGGTTCTTCGGCCTCTGGCGGTTTCTCCGGCTTGGGCTCGGGAGCCCCGGATGCTGGGGCTTCGGGTGACGCCGCAGCAAGCGTCTCGGTCGGTGCTTCGACTGGCTCCGGTCTCTTGAGGGTGGGCTTCTCGACCGGAACGACATCGGTCAATTCCTTCTCGAGGCTTTTGCGCCAGGTTTGAACCGGCGCTTCGACGGCAGCCCTGCTGTCGCTCAGCAACTGGCGGGGAGTCGGCAGCCCAGTCGCGTCCAATTCCTTGCGCACCTGCTGCAGCTCCTGCTCCAGCCCAGCATCCCGCCACATTTGGGTGGCGGCGCGCCGGATTTTGACGAACTGCTGCATCCCGCGCATGACCACCTTGGGCAGATCCTTGCCGAACACGATGATCGCCCCCACGACAATGAGCGCGATCTCGGAGAGGTCGAGGTTTGCGATGAAGGCCAGCACGGGGGCAGTGTAACCCATGGGATGCGCTCGAAAAGGGGGCCCTGGCGTTGGGGGTTGAGCCCAGAGGGGGGGCCCTATCGATCCAAGATCCCGAGCCGGGGCCGCTTCCAGGCAAGCAACGGCGCCAGGTTGATCCCGATCGAGGTGCCGCCCTCGCCGGCAAAGCGCGAAACTTCCAACTCGAGCACGAAGTCGTGGCTGAAGCGTCGCAGCGTGACTTGGCTCTGCAGGTTGCCCCCCTCCAGGATGCTGGTGTAGTTCGTCAGCCCGATCTCCCACTTGGGGTTGAGTCGGTAGCGCAGGTCGAGCGAGGCGGTCTCAAAGAGTGCGCCTTGGCCTTCTTCCGCTCCGCGCTGGTGTCCGAGCTGCATCAACAGGTCTTCGGTCGGACGAACAGCAAAGATCGAGCGCGAGTACAGGGTGGTTTCGTTTTCAAGATCCTGACGCAGGTCCTGCTCGATCCCCACCGGCACGTCCCCGAACTCGGTCCGGAAGCCCCCCAAGAAGCGCAATTCTTGGGCATCGGGAGCGCCGTTCTCCTGGTTGGACCGGCCCTGCCAGGAAACGTCAAAGTCCAGCCAGCGGCCGATGTCCGGCCGCCGCCAAAGCGAACGCAACCCAACTTCGGTCACGTCCGCGCCCTGCAAACGCTCGACCTCGTCGAAGATCACCGCTTCGCCGCCCGTGCGCTGCATGTCGACGTTCTGCGCGTAGGAAACCCGCGGCACCAGCGTGTGGTACGACTTGCCCGAAACCTGGGTGAACAGGCTCTGCAAGCGCGCGCCCGCGTAGCTCGCAAAGCGCGTGGGGGCATCGCTTTCGATCACGCCTTCATCCCAGGCCGTGAAGCGCGCCTCAGCGAAGGGCGTCAGGCTCGTGCCCGGGATGCCCAACGGCAGCGGCATTTCCAGGCGGTGCGTGGTGTCCGCGCGCAGCACGCTGCGGTCGCCCAAGCCATCAGGAACCCCGGCCGCATCGAGGAACGCCGGTTCGTAGCGGGTATCCCCTTCGCGCCGTTGGAGCTGGGCGGCATCGACCGAGGCGGTGTAGTTGACCGAAACCGGGCCCACGCGGAAGAGTTCCTGCAAGCCGCGGAACGCACCCACGCTGGGCAACTCTTCGACCACCGTGCGGAAGTCATTTTCCTGCCATTGGAAGCGGGCGTTGAAGTAGTGGCCATCGCGGGCCTTGCGCCAGTGGACGTAGCTGTCGCGTTCCTCGAAGCGTTGGTATTCGTTCTGGAAGAACTCGGCCTGAACCCCAGGATCGTTTTGATGGTTGAAGACCACATCGATCCACTGCCGGTCGTCGAAGGGATACCGCCCGCGCGCCGAAGCCCACCAGCGCAAACCATCGGTTTCGTTCTTCGGCACGCGCAGGATGCCGCGGTCCTCGCCCTGGTCGGGAATGCCGCGCAGGAACAAGTCCAGCCAGAATTCCTCGCGTTTGGCGCGCTCGCGACCCGCCTCGCGCAGCTGCAAGCCGAGCCCTAAGAGCGGGCCCCGCGAACTAAGCCAAGCCCCATCGATCTTCCACTTGCCGCGCACCTGGTCCGCATCGAACTGGAAGACACTGGCCAAGATGCGGCCGAATCGATCGATGTCGTACGCTAGTTTGGTTCCCAAGGCGGTACCAAAGCGCGGCGTGTTTTGGAGCACGATGTTGTCGACCGTAGTCACCTCACCCGCATCGTTTTCAAAGCCTTCGAAGCCACCGCGCTCGTCAAGGATCACGTTCCGGATCGAAGGCATTGGCAGGCCCCAACCCCCTTGGAACGCGATGCGGTTCCTTTGGGCGGAGAAGCGCCAACGTTGGTCGGCCCGCGGCGTGAGCTTGAGGTCGCGGGTTTCGATCACGTAGTGGGGCGTGTCGTGATCGCAGGTGGTGATCGTTGCCGATTCGGCTTGAAGGGCTCCGGTGGGCAGCGCGACCAGCTCTCCCGATTTGATGCGGAGCTTGTGGTCCTTCTTGCCGACCCGCAGAATCCGAGACAGTTCCGCGTTCTTGAGCCAGGCCTTGGTGCCATCCACATCCACATAGAGCGAATCAGCACGGGCTAGGCGCCGCCCACCCACCGAGGCTTCCACGTTGCCCTCTAGCAACGCGGCCCGCAGGTAGTGGGGAAGCTTCTCTTTGCTCAGTCCCAGCAACAGCTCCTCCATGGCGTCCGGGCGATAGCCTTCGCTCACCTCGTTGGGAGCCCACGGTTGCTCTTCGGGCAGGGGTTCCCCCCAGAGCGCGGCACGCCCGCGTTGGCGCCAAGCCTCGGGGTGGATCCACACCATCGCCCAGTTCGCGTTGGCCGTGCGGGTTCCCTCGGAGAACAGCGGCGAAGTGATGGCGAACATGGTCTCGCCATTGCGCTGGATCGGTTCCAGCGCGGCGTAGTCCAAGGCCCAAGCCCCTGCGTCGCTCCCGCCCCGCATCACTCCGCGGGTGGTCCTCACGAGGAACTCTTGCAGGTTGAACTCAAGCCGCTCGGTTTCGATGTACAGGTCGGCGAGTTCCACGCGCACGCGCAATTGCGAATCGCCCTTGAGCAACATCGAGCTCGGAAGCACGACCATCTCGCGGCCGCTCGCCCGGGCCAAGCCCCCATACACGACCTGGAACCCGCCTTCGATTTCCACCCGATCCATGGCCGACAGGTCGGGATTCTTGCCAATTGAGCGGCGCACATCGCCTTTGAGCGTGAGCGAATCGGATCGCACGGTGATCGGCACCCCGGCGACGTCGGTACCCGAGGCGAAGACGCCCTCGTTCAGCACGATGCCCTGGCCGGTCACCAAAAGGCGGCCAGCGCGCAGGAAACTCTCGGCTGATTGGATACCCCCCGCGGTTCCCGAGGGGAACAGCGCAATGCCAACCCGGAATTCGGGCTCTTCGGCCAGCAAGCGTTCTTCGGAAAGCGTCACCGACTTGCTTTGCAGACGATAGGTGAGATCCAACTCGGGCAGCAAGCCCGTCACGACTACGCTTTCCCCTTCGAACGGGGTCAAGTGCAGGGTGCGCGGGGTTCCTTCCAACTCAAGCGTCTTACCCGACACGTTGGCCCGAATTTTGCCTTGGGCCACCACGTCCACTCCTCCATCGGCCCGGAACGTTTCGGGTTCGACCCGCTGCTCGGTCGGCCCCACCCAAACCTGACCGGACGCGGTGAGCGTCCCGCAGGAGAGCGACAGCGGGTCTCCGTCCTGATTCCAACGCATCGAGCGTACGCCTTGGACCTCGAGTGCGAAGGGGTTGGCTTCGGGCTTGCTGGTGAGTCCGCGGTTGGCGACGAGTCCTTGAGCGATCGTCCCATCCAGCTGGAAGCGTTCGCAATCGAGATACATCTGCTCTTCGCCTTGGACCTGCCAGGTGGCGATGCAGGCGCCCGTTCCCAAGACCTGGTACGAAAGGTCGGTGCCCTGACTGCGGTCGAGGGTCAATAGCAGGCTTTCCGCGCTTTGGTTAAGCCGCCCTTGAATCAGCAGCAAATCGCTGGTGACCCGGCCCGTGCAGGCAATGCGATCCGGGGTCAAGTCGATCTCCAGCGCGGAAATCGTGCCTGAAAGGACTTCCTTCGAGATCGCCGAGCCGGCGAGCAATTCCAGAACAACGCGCTGCTCTTCGGTCCCGCTCAAGGTCAGGTGGTCGGGTCCTTGCGACTCCATCCGTTCGCATTGCACGCTACCCAAGGGGTTTTGCATCGTGACCCGACCCCAGGCTTGGAAAGTGCGCGAGGCCCAATCCAAATCGCGCAGCTCTTCGGCGCGGACTTCCATCGGGGCGCCCCCCACCTGGGTCGTGTGCACGCCGGAGGCTTGCGGGACGCTCCAGTTCGAGCCCTGAACGTTGATCAAGGCGCCGCGTTCCGATGCGAAATCGAGTTGGGCGCCCTCGGCGTCGACTAGGCGTGCCCTCGTGAGGCCTTCGCAGTTCACGTCCACGGTTCGCTGTTCGGCCGACCAAACGATCGAATCGAGCACCTGGGTTCGCAGCCAAGCCGCGCCCTGCTCCATGACCACGTTGCCCGCAGCGCGAAAGGTGCCCGAACCATGCATCGGATCCACCCACAGGGAAAGCCCCTGCTCAAAGCGAACCTCGGTGGGTTCGCTCATGTCGGGGAATTGGATCGAGCCCTCGTTTTGGAACTCGACGTCCGCTTGTTCGGAACTCCCTTCGGAAGACTCTGCGTGGACGATCAGCGGGCCCTTGCCGCGCAACTCCACCGTGCGGGCTTGGCCCGTGCTATCTTCGAAGCTGATGGCCGCTTTGGGGTTGTCTTGAATGCTCAAGTCCAACCCATCCATATCCGCCAGTCGAACGAGCTTGGCGCCCGACCCGGAAAAGACGTTGCTGCCCCGTTGCGCACGGATCGTGCCGGAGGTGTCCACGCGGTCGATTTGCAGCGAATCTTGGCCCACCCGACTCGCCAGAACGGAAAGTCCTCGCGCCTCTAGGGTCCACGGATCGTCCCCCTCGAGGGTTAGCGTTCCACCGCCATCGACGTGGGCCGTGAATTGGGTTGCGCCTGCGGTTTCGACGCGATTGAGCCGCAGGGGAGTCCCTTTTTCCGTGACGAAGTGCGCCCGGCTGCCGTCTTCTAGGGTGAAGTCAAACTCGCCGCCACCCAGGAAGTGCACGTGCCCCGATGCACGGTCCATGTCGAGCGCCCAACCCTTGGCCGCAATGCCCTGACCAATCAATTCCACCGGCGATTGTCCGCTGCTTTGGAATTGCCCGAGCGCGATGCGCACATCGATCTTTTCTCCAGTGAGCTTCAGGGGAGCCAGTGGGTGGCCTTGGAGGACGTCGACCGTGACGTTCTCCATCGAAAGCAAACCTTCGTTCGCGAGCCCGGTCAGGCCCCCGGTGCGGGAGATGTCGAGGGTTCCTTCGGCCGCATCCGAAACCAAGACCGCGGTTTGCTCTTCGCTGACCGCATCGTAGGTGCGCACGGTCACCCCCAAGAAGCGGTACTGGAAGGCTTCGGCGTCGATCGCCTGGGTGTCCTTGGCTTCGAACGAAAACAGCCGCCGGCCGGTTTCCTGATCGTACTTGTTGAACGATGCAGGACCTTTGATTTGGGCACGGAAGGCCGGGCTTTGGTTGCCTTCTGGGTTCTGCCCTTCCTCGCCGTTGGGGTCCTGGGTTCCAAGGGGCGGATTCGCAGGGGTCACCGCATCGGGCGGCGCAGCCTCAGGGGCCGCCGCTTCGGTGTCGGTACTCGCTTGCGGCTCGGCCGGCTCGCGCTGGAAGGTGAATCCTTCGCGATCCATGCGCCAAAGCGCGAACAACCCCGCCGCCAGCAGCAGGGCAAAAATCAACAACTTCCTCACCGAACCAGGTCCTCCACGATGCCCGACCAGTGGCCTTTGGCGTACAAGAGCCACTCGCACACTTCGCGCACCGCCCCATGCCCGCCGCGCTTGCGCGTCACAAAGTGGGCGCGCTGGCGCACTTCGCTGCGCGCGTTCTTGGGCGCGATGAACAGCCCGCTGTGGGCGGCCAAGCCCAAGTCGGGCAGGTCATCGCCCATGGCCAAGGTTCGATCGGGTGCGATTCCCAGCTCCTGTTGGACTGACTGCAGTACTTGGGCCTTGCCGCTCACCCCCAAACGCAAGCAATCCACGCCCAATTCCTTGGCTCGCCGGCGAGCGGGCGATCCGGCCCGGCCGCTGATCCAAGCCTGTTTCATGCCTCCGATGCGGGTGACCCAGACCAAGCCCTGGCCATCGTGCACGCTGTAGCGCTGGACGTCGCCTTCGACCGAGTAGACCACTTGACCATCGGTCAGCGTTCCGTCGATGTCCAGCACGAGCAGCTCCATGCGCGCCAAGTGGTCGGTGGCCCCCAGCAGCTCGGGACGTCCACGCATACAGCGCGGGAGCGCGAATTCGGAGTTGGGCGCCATCAGATTTCCACGTCCAGCAGATCTTGCACGTCGATCAGGCCCACCGGACGGTGGTCCCCGTCGACGACCGGTGCCTGGTCGATACGGAATTGGCGTAGCAAGTGGTGGGCTTCTTGCACCAGTTGGTTGGGCGAGAGCGTCTTAGGATTCCGGCCCATGTGCTGCGTCACCGGATGATCGAGCACGCTACGATCTTCGCCCTCCAGGAGGCGGCGCAGGTCCCCATCGGTGAAGATTCCCGCCAGCTTGCCGTCGGCATCGACCACCAGGGCGGCTCCCGGGCGGCCCGGCGTCTTGGAGGTGTGGATCAGGACTTGGGCCACGGTCAGAGAATCGGAAACCAGCGGCATGGCACCATCCTTGCGCATGACTTCCTCGACGCGCATCAGGCGGCGGCCCAACGAACCACCGGGGTGGAAGCGGGCAAAGTCCTCGTGATCGAAGCCGCGCTCCTCGCAGACCACCAGCGCTAGGGCATCCCCGAGCGCCAACATGGCGGCGGTCGACGCCGTCGGGGCGAGTTTCATGGTGCCGGCCTCTTCCACTGGCCCGATGTCGAGCACGGCGTCGGCGAGTCGCCCTAAGGCCGACCCCGGCCGGCCTGTCAGGGCGACGATGTGGGCCCCAATCTTGCGCGCCATCGGCACCAATCGGGTCACTTCCTCGGTTTCACCCGAGTTCGACAGGGCCAAGACCAAGTCCTGCGAGCGGATGCGGCCCAAATCCCCGTGCAAAGCTTCTGCGGGATGCAGGTAGAACGAAGGCGTGCCCGTGGAAGCCAGGGTGGCCGAGATCTTCTGCCCCACCAAACCCGCTTTCCCCATGCCGGTGACCACCACTTGGCCCTTGCAGCCTAAGACGAGTTCCACGGCCAAATCGAACCCCTGGCCGAGCCGCTCTTCGAGGCGGGCAATGGTCTTGGCTTCACAGCGGATGACAGCTGCGGCACGGGCGCGGCGCCCCGTTTCGGGAGTGATGCGGTCCAAAGGCGAAGGTGCGGGATGGCGTGCGGTTTGGGGAGAGCCGGACGCCCCCTGGGCGCCCTGAATTCTAGCCCCGGACGGCCCCAATCCTGCCCAGCAAACTGGCCCGGATTGGCCCGCGCCCCATCCTTGACCCCCACGAACCCCCATCGCGCTCCGTCGCGGAATTGGAGCGCCTCAAGGGTGAATTGGCGCACCTTGGGGGGCTAGGATGGCATGGCCGGTTTGCTTGCTGGCCGGATCCACCATGCCCACCCACGAAATCGTCCTGACCGGGGTTGTCCTGGCCATCTTGATCCTGAGCTTGGGGATCCACGAGGCCGCGCACGCCTACGTGGCCCATCGCTGTGGCGACGACACCGCGAAGAACTTGGGCCGCTTGACGCTCAATCCGATTGCGCACATCGACCCGTTCATGACGGTTTTGCTGCCCTTGTTCCTGTGGATTTCCACAAACGGGCGCTTCGTCTTTGGGGGCGCTCGGCCAGTTCCCGTCAACCCCTACAACCTCCGCCATCCGAGCCGGGATATGGCCTATGTGGCGCTGGCGGGCCCCATCTCGAACTTCTTGCTGGCCATTCTGTTCATCGTTCTGTGGAAGGTGATCGCGCTGTTTGGGGATTATCCCGCCGATGCGCTGATCTATCGCGCCATGTTTGGCGGGGTCATGCTGAACGTGTTCCTGGCGGTCTTCAACTTGATCCCGATCCCGCCGCTGGATGGTTCGCGGGTGGTCATGCATTTGCTGCCGGACTCGAAGAAGGCGGCCTATGCTTCGGTTGAGCGGTTTGGGTTCTTCGTCCTGTTGGCGATTCTCTGGGGAATTCCTGGTGCTACCGGGGTTTTGGCAAGCGCCAGCATGCACGTGGTGCAGTTTCTTTGGGATGTAACGGGGGGATCATGGGCGTGACCGCAGACGAATTCACGATCGAGCTGGGCGAGGTTTTCCATGGACCGATGGATCTGCTGCTGCACTTGGTGCGCGAGCAGGAAGTGGAGATCCACGAAGTGCGCTTGGCCACGGTGGTCGACGGTTACTTCCAGTACCTGCGCGGCATGCGCGATTTGAACATCGAGGTCGCCGGCGAATACATGGTGATTGCGGCCACCCTGATGGCCATCAAATCCCGTTCGCTGCTGCCCCGCGAGGAGGTCGAACTCGACGACGACCTCGATCCCGAAGACGAGTTGATCCAGCGCCTGCTCGAGTATCGTCGCTTCAAAGGGGCCGCCGACGACCTAGAAGATCGCCTTCATCGGCGCAGCCACGAGCACTACCGCGGATTCACGGGCGAGGCCGAGCAATACAAGGAAAAGCGCACGCTCGACCTGGGCGAACTCTCGCCTTTCGACCTGTTGGCGGTGTTCTCGCGGCTGATGCGCGAAACCCTGGCGGGCAAGACCCACCACGTCAAAGGCGACCCGCGACCCCTGCGCTGGTACGTGGCCAACCTCGGTCAAACCATCCAACAAAAGCGGCGCATGGGCTTGCGCGCGTTGCTCACCTACTTCGACGAGGAAGTCACCCGCGAGGGCCTGATCGGAACCTTTTGCGCGCTCTTGGAGCTGATCAAGCTGGGCGTGGTCACCGCCGAACAAACCGACCGCAACGCCGAGATCGAGGTTTGCTTGTGCGAAAAGGTCGAAGGCGACTTCGACGAGCTGATCCGCGTTTCGACCTTCATGGACGAAGTCGCCGAGGACGAATCCATCTTGGGGGATGCCGAAGCTGGGTCCCAAGCCGAGACCACGGCCCCCACCCCCGCCGAGTCCGAAGCCGAGCCGGAAGACGTCCCCTTCGACGAAGAACGGGGCGGAGAAGCCTGGGAAGGCTCCGACGAAGGCGAAATCCATCCCCAGGGGTAGACCCCAGACCGTTCGCGACCCATATTCGCTCCCACCCAGCGGCCGCGTGCCGCTCCACCCCATTCGACCCAACCCTCCAAAACCTCCAATGAGCGCCGCACTCGATATCAGCGACAGCACTTGGGACGCCGAAGTCATCAACAGCTCGACCCCCGTACTGGTGGACTTTTGGGCCCCCTGGTGCGGCCCCTGCAAAGCCATGGGACCGTACATCGACAAGCTGGCTGAAGAGTTCGCTGGCCGCCTCAAGGTCGTCAAGCTCAACACCCAAGACAACGCCGAAGTCCCCGCCCAATACGGGATCACGGCCATCCCCACCTTGATCGTGGTCAAGGGTGGCGAGGTGCAAAGCCAAATGGTCGGCCTGCAACGCTACGAGGCCCTCAAGAGCGCCATCGAGCCCTACCTGTAGGCCCACGGTTCCGTGCGAACCATCTTTCTGGGCTCGCCGCCCTTTGCCGTCCCGGTCCTCACGAAACTGCTCGCCTCCGGGCGACACGAGGTCCTGGCCCTGGTCACGCCCCCGGACCGCCCCCGCGGCCGGGGGCGGTCGATTGTGGTGTCCCCGCTCGTGCAGGTGGCGCTAGACGCCGCGATTCCTGTGGTGCAACCCGCTACCACCCGCGACCCTGGGTTCGAAGAGACCCTGCGGGGCTGGAACCCGGACGTGTTGGTCGTCGCCAGCTACGGGGAATTGCTGCGGACGAACATTCTGGAACTCGCGCCGCACGGTGCGCTCAACGTGCACGGATCGTTGCTCCCGCGCTGGCGCGGGGCCTCCCCCGTGCAAGCGGCGATCTTGGCGGGTGATGTCGAAACAGGCGTGTCGATCCAGCGCATGGTCTTGGCTTTGGACGCCGGGGATGTCCTGTGCGAGCGTAAGACCACCATCGGCGAAAACGAGGATGCCGGCCAGTTGGCCGGTCGGTTGGCCGAATTGGGCGCGGAAGCATTGATCGAAGCGCTTGATGCGCTCGAGTCCGGTGGCGCGGTTTTCACCCCGCAAGATCCAGGGCTCGTGACCCACTGCAAGAAGATCCGGAAGGATGCGGGCTCGATGGATTTTACCCGCCCCGCCCAGGACCTGATCCGGCTCGTGCGCGCCATGCACCCCTGGCCCCAGGCCTTCACGCAGTTGCCGGACGGGCGCCGTTTGGCCGTGCTCGAAGCAGCGCTGGAACCCGCCGCTGGAGGCACCCACGCCCCCGGCGAGCGACTGCCCGGCAAGGACCTTGTGGTGGCGTGCGGGCTCGGCTCGCTGCGCCTAGTCACCGTCAAACCCGAAGGCAAGGCCGCCATGCAAGGCGATGCATTCCTCCGTGGCACACGTTTGGAACCCGGGACGCTCCTGGGCCTGCCCCATCCATCATGAGTCGAGACACTGCTTTTGAAGTGCTGCGTTCGGGCAGCCCTACGCCCCTACGGTTGGTTTCGCGTTTTGCGGAGCGCGCGCACCTCGACGATCGGGACCGGGGGCTTGTGCGCGCTTTGGTGGGTTGCGAGGTGCGGCGCCGGGGGACTCTGCGGGCGATCGTGCGGCTCTTCGCGCAGGGCAACCCGAGCCCGGAAGTGGCGACGATCCTGCGCTTGGGGGTGGCTCAGCTGTGCTTCATGGACTCGGTACCTGACCATGCGGCCATTTCGGAAACCGTGCGTGTCGCCTCCGATCACATCAGCTTGGCCCGCGGTCGCTACGTGAATGGCGTGCTGCGTTCGGTCCAGCGTGGGCGGGTCGAAGGCCACAGCGGCGACCCTCGCCAGGACCTGGTGGGCGCGAACTGGCACTTCCCCATGCCCATCTTCCGCGACCCGATCGAACACCCACTGCTGTGGGCGGAAGACGCTTTGTCGGTGCCGTCGAACCTGTTCAAGCGTTGGCACAAGCGCTACGGCATGGAGACGGCCAGCGAATTGGGCAGGATCGCGCTAGCCGAGCCCGACCTTTCGGTGGTCTGCCTTGGTGACGATCGCGAAGCGATTCTTGGGCTCTTTCCGGACCTGGTGGCGCGCCCCGGTTTGCACGACAAAGTGGCGCTGTTCGACTCCTCTGCCGCCAGCACGCTGCTGCACAGCCCCGAGTTCCTCGCGGGAGCCTTCACCGTTCAAGGCGAAACCGCGCTGCGCGCCGCCGAAGCCGTGGCAGCCCAGCCGGGCGAGCGCATCCTCGACCTGTGTGCCGCGCCGGGCGGCAAGACGGCGCTCTTGGCCAAGGCGGGAGCGCAGGTACTCGCTGCCGACATCGCCGAATCGCGGCTCGAATCGGTGAAGGCCACCCTGGCCCGTCTGGGTCTGGACTCCCAAGTGGAAACGCTGGTCTCCAACGGAACCGAGGCCATTCCTGCGGATCGGGACCCGTTCGACGCGGCCTTGGTCGATGCCCCGTGCAGCAACACCGGAGTGTTGGGCGCGCGCGCCGGCGCGCGCTGGCGGTTCGGCCCGAAGACCCAAAAGGAATTGATCGAGCTCCAAGCCAGCTTGCTCGATCAAGCCTCTGCTTGGGTGCGGCCCGGGGGGCGGCTGGTCTATTCGACCTGTAGCCTGGAAACCGACGAGAACGAGCAACAGGTTCGTCGCTTCCTCGAAACCCACTCCGGCTGGAAACTCGACTACCAGCAAAGCTACCTACCTGCCGCCCCAGGCTCCCAAGGACCTATCGACGGTGGGTTCCATGCGCGCCTCGCGCACGTGGGCGGTTGAATGGCCCCTTGGATTGGCTGGGAAGGCCACGGGGGAACACCCAGAAAGGGCTCCTAGCGACCTTCGCTCGGGGCCAAAGTGGCGCGCTCGCGCTCCGACCGGTATCTTGCTCTGCATGAGCGATCCGCAGACTTCCCGACGCAAGCCCGCCAAGAAGGGGCCCTCGCTGGCGCCGTTGTACGGGGCGATTGGCATCGCCATCTTGGCCATCGTGGCGGTGGCTTTGGCCAAGAACAAACAGAAGGAACACGACGACGCCCAAGCGGGCAAGGGCTCGCCCACCGAACAGGCGGCCAACCCCTTTGACGAGGTCTTGAACCAGTCGAAGGCCAGCGGCAAAACCACCACGGGTACCCCTTCCCCCGAAGGCCTGCTTTCCGACCCCAAGTGGCTCGCGGCCTTGACCACCGGCGAGCAGGCGATGGCCAAGCTGAAGGTGGCGCGTGATGCCGATGAAGCCGGGGATCGGGCCAAGTACAAGCAGCTCGCGGTAGAAGCCCGGGATCTCTTCGACAAGGCGCTCGACGATACGGCCGAGTGGGAGCTGACGCTGGTCGATACCCACGGGGAGGGCGATCCGCGCGTCGCCAAAATCCTTGCCCAACGCAACCTTTGGAATGCGGCGCGCAAGAAATTGCGCAAGGTCGACGTGAACGACCTCTAGTGAGCCCTGCACGTCGAGTGATGGTGACTGGAGCCTCCTCCGGCTTGGGGGCGGCCATGGCGCGCCAATTGGCCGAAGCGGGGTACCGAGTGGCGTTGTTGGCTCGACGCGAAGACGCGCTACAGGAAGTCTGCCGCGGGCTGTCGGGGACCGGCCACTTGGTGGTGCCCTGCGATTTGACCGACTTCGCGTCGATTGCCGCGGCCATGGCGCGCGTCGAGCAAGCCTTTGGCGGACTGGATGTGCTCGTCAACAACGCGGGCATCGGCTACCGAGC
>Ga0116151_10003368_pt1 | contig 14352 bp, 10 predicted proteins | sample AD_UKC117_MetaG_FD_89893 | JGI IMG/M metagenome (GOLD analysis project Ga0116151, IMG submission 89893) | Active sludge microbial communities of municipal wastewater-treating anaerobic digesters from Hong Kong - AD_UKC117_MetaG | ecosystem: Engineered > Bioreactor > Anaerobic > Digestate...
AAACCGCGGCGAAGGCCGCCGTGCCTGGCGCCGTCTCTGCCGCGATCCCGGTGCCGGCAGCCCAGCAAGCCGCGCAGAATGCTCTGGAATCGGTCTGGTATGCTCCCGCCACGGGCAAATACAACGAGGGCAACAAGCACTTCATCGACTATCAGAACGACGTGACCGTCGCCGATCTCGAGCTCGCCCAGCGCGAAGGCTACGAGTCAGTCGAACACACGAAGCGCTATACCACCTTCGGCATGGCCACCGACCAGGGCAAGACCTCCAACCTCAACGGTCTCGGCGTGATCGCGGAAGCCTCTGGCCGCACCATCCCGGAGGTGGGCATCACCACCTTCCGTCCGCCTTACACGCCGTTCTCCTTCGGCTCCATTGCAGGTTCGCTGACGAAGAACCTGTTCCTGCCGATACGCCGCACCGCCATCTATTCATGGCACGTGGACAAGGGTGCGGTGTTCGAGCCCGTCGGCCAGTGGCGGCGTGCCTATACCTATCCGGGTGCGGGCGAAGACAAGCACGCGTCGATCAAGCGCGAAATCCTCTGTGTGCGGAACAAGGCCGGGCTGCTCGATGCCTCGACGCTGGGCAAGATCGAGATCAAGGGGCCTGACGCAGCCAAATTCCTCGACCGCATCTACACCAACATGTTCTCGACGCTGAGGGTCGGCAAGTGCCGTTATGGCCTGATGATGAACGAGCTGGGTTTCCTCACCGATGACGGCGTCACGGTGCGCCTGGCCGACGATCACTTCCTCATGCACACGACGTCGGGTGGTGCTGACCGCATTGCGGCGTGGCTCGAAGAATGGCTGCAGACGGAGTGGACTCACTACAAGGTCTTCGTGACACCGGTCACCGAGCAATGGTCGCAGTTCGCCATTGCCGGGCCCAAGGCGCGCGAAGTCCTGGCAAAGCTCAGTCCCTCCTTCGACATCTCCCACGAAGCCCTGCCCCACATGTCCTTCGCCGAAGGCCATCTCGGGCCTTATCCGGTGCGGCTGTTCCGCATCAGCTTCTCGGGCGAGCAATCCTACGAGGTGGCGACGCCGGCCAATTTCGGCCGCGGCCTGTGGAACGATATCATGGCCGCCGGTGCCGAATTCGGCCTTGAGGCCTACGGCACGGAAGCGCTGCATGTGCTGCGCGCCGAGAAGGGCTTCATCGTGGTGGGCGACGAGACTGACGGCACCACGACGCCACATGACGTGGGCCTCAGCGGTCTCGTATCCAAGAAGAAGGCCGACTTCATCGGCAAGCGGTCACTGGAACAATCCTATCTCAAGGGGCCGGACCGCAAGGAACTGGTCGGGCTCCTCACCGAAGACCCGAACGAGGTGCTCCCCGATGGCGCCTATGCCGTCAAGCAGGTCAAGGACAAGCCGCCGATGGAGATGATCGGCCAGGTGACGTCGACCTACATGTCACCCACGCTGGGCCGCTCCATCGCCATGGCACTGATCCAGAACGGCCGTGCGCGCATGGGCGAGACCATTTCCTTCCCGCTGGAAGGCGGCAAGGTGGTGCGTGCCAAGATTACAGACACTGTATTCTACGACAAGGATGGGGCGAAGCTGAATGTCTGAAGCCTATTTTGAATCCGCCCTCGCCGGCGTTGCTGCGCCACAGTGCCTGGCCGTGTCGGTACGTGAAATTTCTGACCGCGGGATGATTGACCTGCGTGGTCTGGCAAGCGATGCAGCCTTCATGTCGGCTGCCAAGAGCGTGCTCGGCACCGACCTTCCGGCTGCGCCTCGCACATCTGCGTCATCAGGGGATATCAGGATCCTTTGGCTGTCCATCGACCAGTGGCTGATCATGTGCCCCAGGGCGAACGTGTCCGGGCTGCTCGCCAGCCTCCGCAGCGCGCTCTCCGGCATCCATTCGCTCGCGGTCGATGTCTCCGACATGCGCGCGATCATCCGCATCGAGGGCGAAGGCAGCCGCGAAACACTGATGAAGGGGTGCTCTCTCGATCTTCTTTCGGGGAATTATCTGGCTGGCACAGTGCGCCGCATGCGCTTTGCCGAGATCGCTGCCTTGCTCGATGTGGTGGAGGACGATGTCTTCGACATCTACGTCTTCCGCTCCTACGCGCACTATGCCTGGGAATTCCTCACGACGGCGGCGCGCGAGGGCGCGTCGGTCAGGCTTTTTGCGAAGCAAGCTTCCCCGGCCTGAGCCGACCAGGTTCAGCGCCTGGCTGTTGCGAGCCAGTCGAACAGCTTGTCGAAGCCGCCAAAGGGATAGAGATGCGGGCCGGCGATTCCGAGTTCCGGCCGGTTGAAGTGCAGATCGGCCAGTCCAGCGACGAAGTCGTCCGGTGTGTTCACCGTGAGCAGTTTGGTGAGGTTCATCGCCTGCTTGCGAATGAAACGGGCGGAATTGCCGACACCACACATGGCAGCATACTTGACCAATGTCTTGATGGTGGCGGGCCCGGGTACACCCACATGGATCGGCAGATCGATCCCCTCGGACCGTAGCCTTTCGGCCCATTTCGCAACCGGCGCGGCTTCGAACAGGAACTGGGTGGCAATGAACCCATCGAACTTGTGATCCTTGAGATAGGCCTGCTTTTCCTTGAGAGCCTTCAGCAATACCGCCTCACCATGTATCTTGGTGATATCCGGATTCCCCTCAGGGTGGCCCGCGATGCCAATCCGGGTGATGCCATTGGCCTCGAACACGCCGGTTTCCAGGATCTGCATTGCAGCGTCATAGTTCCCGATCGGCTGCGGTGCACCGCCGCCCAACACCAGCATTTCCGTGACCCCCGCCGCCGCGAGATTGCCGATGCGGCGATCGAGGTCAGCCCGGTCGATCACGAAGCGCGCCGGCACATGCGGGACGGCAATGAAACCCGCAGACTTCAACTGCCGGGCCGCCGCAAGTTGCGCGTCGACATCGGCTGGATCGATCAACGCGATGAAGACGCGAGCGCCGGGCACCAGATTGCTTTGCAGCAACGCCAGCTTCTCGATCTGCTTGGCAGTAATTTCTATCGACAGCTGCGATAGGAATGTGGACGTGGGGTTGAACGTCATCGCGGTGGCCGCCTGGCTGGAAGTCATGGGAAGATTCATCTCGAAGATCCGGGTTGCGCGACCAGACCATGCAACAGCCGATTTCCGCCAGGGCGGATATTTGCGACCTCGCCATCGCGAATGCGACGGGTGAAATGGTCTTGATGTCGCTTATGGCATAAGATACGGCGCTATTGGACACTGGACAAATTCAGGGCAGAATAGGCAGTGATACGGAGTTTCGTCATTCATGTTCGGCGACAAGCCCAAGCATTCCCCTCAGCACATTGCGCTCATCCTGGTGCCGGAATTCACCATGATGCCGGTCACGTCGGCTATCGAACCTTTGCGGCTGGCCAACAGGCTTTCAGAGAAGTCCTTCTACAAATGGACGATGCACTCCGTCGACGGCAAGCCAGTGGCCGCCTCGAACAATATCCTTGCCATGGTCGACAGTGACCTCTCGGCCGTACCGGAGCACGCGACAGTCATCGTGTGTGGTGGGCTCAACGTGCAGCGCCACGCAGACAAGCGTTTGATTTCTTGGCTGCGGAAGATCGCACGCAAGGGAAATGACATCGGGGCGGTTTGTACGGGTGCGCACATCCTGGCGGAGGCAGGGCTCCTCGACGGTTACAAGTGCACCATTCACTGGGAGAACATACCAGGCTTCCAGGAGGCCTTCCCTGACATCGACGTGACCGGCGGCCTGTTCGAGATCGACCGGGACCGGTTTACCAGTGCAGGCGGCACGACCGCACTGGACATGATGCTGACGTTGATTGCGAGTCAGCATAGCGCTGAACTTGCCTCGTCCGTCGCCGAGGGCATTCTGCATTCGCCGATACGCCATCACAGCGAGCACCAACGCATGTCGCTGCCCGCCAGAATCGGCGCACGGCATCCCAAGCTTGTCGGAATCATCGAAGAGATGGAACTGAACCTGGAGGAACCGCTTTCCCCCAGCGTGCTGGCCAAGCAGGCGGGGTTGTCGACACGCCAGCTTGAGCGGCTCTTCAGGCGCTATCTCGACCGCTCGCCCAAGCGCTATTATCTGGAACTTCGGCTGAAGAAAGCCCGTTCGCTATTGTTGCAGACGGATATGTCGGTCATCAACGTGGCGCTTGCCTGCGGGTTCTCATCGCCCTCGCATTTCTCCAAGTGTTATCGTGCCTTCTATGGCCGGACGCCATACAGGGAGCGCGGCATTCCGGTCATTGATTCACCAGCGGCGCCTGTCACTTGAAATCGTGGCGAATAAACCGAGGGCGGATCATCTCTGACCCGCCCTCTCCAACACGTGCGTTTGCGACCGGGGGTATCCTGCGAAACGCACCATGCTGTTCCAGCAATCGTTTACAGTTTGGATTATCCCGAGGGCACTACCCCAAGTCGAGAACCCCCTCTCGAAAGCGCGAACATATAGTCTTTCGTTAGCCATTGCAATTCCGCTCAGTGAATGAACGTGAAAGATCTCGATCTAAATGACCCACTTAGGGTTGACTTTACGTCGCCGCCGGAAGGCGAAGTGATACACGAAATCCCCCGGATGGCGCATCCCCCAATGTGACGGATCCGGCGTACATTGAGGCGGTCTCGGTCACGATCGAGAGGCCAAGTCCGGTTCCCGGCTTCGTCTCGTCCAGCCGCCGGCCGCGTTTCAAAGCTTCCGACCGCTTGTCCGCCGGAAGGCCTGGACCATCGTCATCAACCGTGATTGTGAACCATATCCGCCCTTGAACAGCGGTGGCCTGCCCAATTTCGGCAACCACGCCGACGCGGCTGGTGGACCATTTGCTGGCATTGTCGAGGAGGTTCCCAACCATTTCCTCAAGGTCTTGCCGCTCCCCCCGGAACTTGAGGTGGGGATCACAACGGACCGTGATCTCAAGGTTCTTGTCACGATGGATCTTCTGAAGCGTGCGAGCCAGCGCCTCGAGGATGGGCTGTACCTCCGTCACTGCTCCCAGGCCCTGGGCGCGTGCGGCGCGCCGCGCACGGTCAAGGTACATGTTGACCTGGTCTCGCATCACATGGATCTGTTCCAGAACCTTGGTCGCCAATGGACCGTGATGGGTCCCCGCTTCATTGGTCAAGACACTGAGTGGCGTTTTGAGGGCATGGGCAAGGTTGCCCACCTGCGTCCGGGCACGGTCAATGATGGCTGAATTCGATTCGATCAGCAGATTCAGTTCTTCGACGACCGGCTCAATTTCGGCCGGAAACTCTCCAACCAGCTTGTCGGCCTTCCCCTCGCGAATCTGGGTCAGGCTCGATTGCAGCTGCCGGAGAGGTCTCAGGCCGAACTTGACCTGGACGAAGATGGCCAACAGCAAGCCAACGCCCAGCAGCGCGAGGATGCCAATCAGAGCGCGCTGGAATGCACTGACCTCGTCTTGCAATTCATCGAAGTTTCCGGCCACGAGGAACGAGAATTCCTTGTCGCTTCCTGGCAGTGTGAAGGGTTGTTCGATCACCCGGAGATTGTGGCCGTTGGCGTCGGTCAGGTAGAAACTGGCGACACCATCGGCATCTCGGCTGGTCAGATTCTCGGGTGTCGGCTGCAGGCGCTGCTCAAGAAGGGATTCGGAGGCAATGTCGGGTGAAGCTGCATCCCCGCTTGGCGTCACCTGCCAGTACCAGCCTGCCAATGGAATGGAAAAGCGGGTATCCGCCAGCGGATTGGGCAATTGCGCATCGCCCGCGTCGCTCACTTCCACATTGGCCAGCAAGCCATCCATGACAGCCCGCAATCGAGCATCGAAGTTGCGTTCGACAGCGGCCCGAAACAAGACCGCCAACAGCAAGCCCGCCGTTACCAGCAGAATAACGCTGATGGCGGCGGATGAAATGATTAGTCGTGTTGAAAGGGACTTCCGCCCCATCAGCCGCCATCCGGCTCGGTCACGCAATAACCCATGCCGCGGATGGTGTGGAGCACATCGACGCCCAGTTTCTTGCGCAGGCGGCCGACGAAGACCTCGACCGTATTCGAGTCGCGGTCGAAATCCTGATCATAGAGATGCTCGACCAATTCAGTGCGCGAGATCACCTTGCCCTTGTGGTGCATGAGATAGGCCAGCAGCCGGAACTCGAGCGAAGTCAACTTGACGCTCATGCCCTCGACCATCACCTTGGCGCTCTTGGTATCGAGCGAAACCGGACCACAGGTCAATTCGCTCGTGGCGTGGCCAGCGCTTCGCCTGAGCAGTGCTCGCAGCCGCGCCAGAACTTCTTCCATGTGAAACGGCTTGGCGACGTAATCGTCGGCACCGGCGTCGAAGCCCGCAACCTTGTCGCTCCAGCGGTCGCGGGCCGTCAGGATGAGCACCGGCATCTTCCGGCCGGCGCGCCGCCACTTTTCGAGGACGCTGACGCCGTCCAAAATGGGAAGTCCCAGATCAAGCACCACGGCATCATAGGGTTCGGTGTCACCCAGATAATGACCTTCCTCGCCGTCGGCCGCGGAATCCGCGACATACCCGGCATCCTGAAGGGCGGATACAATCTGACGATTGAGATCTGGATCGTCTTCAACGACGAGAAGGCGCATCTACACTATTCCAGTCCGGTGACTTCTAAGGTGCCCCGCTGACGGCGCCCGTCGTGGGATTCACTCTCAACTGGATAATCTTACCACCCTGTTTCACTTTCACAACATACATATTGCCAGATAGGCGGACACTCAGGCCCTTGGCTCCGGGCACCTGTCCCACAGCCCGCTTTAGGATGATGGAAGGCGGCAATATCTTCACGTTGGGCGCCACCCGGACCGGTTTCGCGCCATTGTAGCCTCGGACGCGGACCTGCGCGTCGGCGCTATTCGCAGCAAACACGGTTGCCGCCGCGACAAGCGCTATGGTGAAAAACTTCTTCATTGGCCCCAAATTCCTTTCTTGGATCCCTTTCTATGTGATGCAAGCTGAACTGCAGATGAACGATTGTGTGATCTAAATCACACATTCCTGTTCATCGGAACCAAATGCCGTCAGGTCACTCACCGATGTGCCCTGCGAGCCGGTTTCTCCTTTTGAGACAAATTCTTAGGCGAAATGATGTTGGCGACCTTTTCCAGTGACCTGCCGCCAATATAGCCCCCCATCCCGACGGACAAGAAGTCCCAGAAGCCCGATGGCAGCACTTGCCAGTGGGGTTCGAAGGGCAATGTTCGGCCGGCGATCAGATCGGCCAGCGGCAACAACAAGCCGGCAAGGACGAGAAAGCCCATGAGAATCATCATCAGAATCGGCCGCCAATTGCGGGTCAGCCAATGTTCGGACTGGACTTCGGCGAGAACCACCGCCGAACCCAATTCAGCCGATTTCGACAGATAGGCCAAGGTCTGCTGCTCGATCTCGGCGGCGAGCTTGCGCCGCAGTTCCAGGTCGGAAACGTAGGCATCGAGGATCTTCGTGAATGGCCCATTGAACAGGCCTGCCGCCAGTTGTGCAGCAAGGGCAAGCGGAAACACCATCAGATACCATCCTCCTTTGATTTTCTTCGCCGCTCGATGACGATCCAGAAGGCGGCGGCGATCGTTACAGCAGTCAGGGCCATCATCAGTGAGCCCGAGCCACTCCATACAAGCTGCAGCGGGATCGACAGCAGAGATGCAAGGGTTGCCAGAATTGCTGCCGCAATCGTGGAACTGCGGCCCGGCGATTTGCCTTCGATCGGCGCGGGCGTGTGGCCATCCGGTTCACCGGCGGCCTCTTCATCGGCCACAAACATGGCGGCTTCGGCGGCACGGCGTTTCACTAACCCGGGCAGAACCTTGCCCCCTCCCTTCACCCAGAGCTGCAGTCGCCGCGGTACGGCGGCGAAATCTCCGGTGTTCACGGCTCTCAGCACCGAGGAGGACTTGAAGTTCCCGAGTCCGACATTGAAGGCGAAACTCACAAGGGCCGAAAATTGTGCATCGTTCAGTGTGCGGGTGAGCAAGGACCCGACTCCGGCCGCGAATATTCCGACGTCTACCAACAACACGCGACGGGCTTCCGCTTCGCTCATGGTCAAACCAGGCCCGACAACCGGAGGTCCGGCCTGGCTTGTATGACCGTAGCCGATTGTCCAGATGCCCGCGGGACACCGATATGCCTCGCCTCGAAAGCCCTCAAACCGGCAAATGAGATCCAAACCCTCGGGCGTCATCTCCATGGGAACCCTTTCTGCGTCGTTCAAATGCGAATGCCCGTCACCATCGGCACGAGCTTGCTGAGAAGTGCACCGATCGCGGCTGAAATTCCTATGACGATCGTCAAGACCTTCCAGCCGCCGCGCGCGAAGACGACAGCATCGTGGATCTCGCGAACATCACGGCGAATGGCATGTATTTCCGCTTCCACTGCTTCCATGCGGGCCTGCAGTGCGCCTATGTCGCGTTCGATCGTCACGTTCGATCCTCTCCCGCCTATGCCAACCGGATAGCCGTAATTTGTGTGGCGTTTGCACCAGAGGCATTGTTGGGAACAGCAGCTTTGATGAAGCTGCCGCCACCTCCAACGGACATTGCCAGCTGCAGTTTGATGTCTGTTGAGGCGGTCAGCGTCGCAATCGCTGTCATAGCAAACCCTAGCGTCATGCCAGATGTCGAAAAATGATAGGCGTTCTGGCTGGCAAAGTGATTGGTGCCATCAGAAATCCGCGCTGTGACCTGAGCCGACGATGTGGTCGTCCTTTGATATGTCGCCTGCGCTGACACCAGCCATGTGCCGGCGGCCAACGTGACGGACGGACCGTCGAAGAATGTATTGGGTGAGGCCAGTTCCACATCGCCTGACAAGGCAGCCGAGACATTTACAATCGACCCGCCTCCCGAGGGCGTCGCCCAGGTGCCGTCACCACGAAGATAGGTCGATCCGTTTGCCGTGCCGCTGCCAAGTCGCGCCGTGCCGATGATGCCACTCGTAATGTCTGATGCCCCGTGGCCGTGGTTTGCCGCCGCGAATGCCGAGGAGTCTTGTAATGATGCGGAGCCGAGGCCGAGCGTTGCCCGCTGGGCTGACGTGTCAGCGTCGTCAAGCAAGGCCTTTCCTGCAGCGGTAATGTCTCCCCCAAGTTGCGAGGTCGTCACGCTGCCCGGCAGCAGCCGCTTGGAGGCACTTGCCTGCGTCGTACTCCAGATGTCATCGACCCAGATGGTTCCGGCCGTCTTGCGGACCTGAACGGCAGCCACGTAGTAGGCCGCGTTGGCAGGAGCCGTCGCAACCACCGTGGTGGCGGCGTAGGACAGCTGTTCCGCCGCGAAGTTGCTTCCAGGAGATGATGTGGAAAGAAATCCGTAGTCCTTGCCGTACCACCAGATAAAGGTGCGGCACAGATCGAAGACCGCACCGGCCGAACTCCTGATCCAAGCCTCCGCATAGACCGTGTCACCGGGCACCACGCCGGAAAAATTCTGACCGCGGATGTCAACGGACACACCGGCCGTCGATGTGTTCACGGCAACCCAGTTTCCAGATCGGGCTTCGGCCGGATTTTTTTCTATGGCCCACCCCGTCTGCCGCAGCCAGCCGGCGTCGCCGCGCTCGAAGCTGCCGTTCCACGATGTGTTGCTGGTGTCATCGTGCAGCCGAGCCCTGTCGCGGAAACCGATGCGAAAGGCGCTGTCAAGAATTTCGGATACCGAAAAATTGACGATCCGGTTGCTGTCGGCCACCTGGGTTGACGATCCGCCCGCCGTGCTTTCTGCGAATATGCCATGCTTGCCGGTTGACCCGAGATCGATGTCATTGCCGGACATGCTGGTGTTGGTGAGAATGGAGGTCGCACCTGTTGGCGTATCCATGCGAATGCCGGCTGTTGTCGTCGACTCCCACGCGGCTGCCCCGCCGTACAATGCCGCATCATACGACTTGCCGCCGTCGGCATTCACCCAATCCCCCGAAATCATGACGTTGCGGATTGTGTTGCCAATGATCTGGTTGCCGTCGGCATCAATGGCTGTAACCGTCGATCCTCCGAGAAGCACGCCCACATATCCACAATTGGTGATCACGTTGCCAGTCACGCGGTTTCGCGATGCGCCGTGGATGAGTTTGACCCCCGCACCGAAACACCGGTCGAAGCGGTTGTTGGACACGATGTTCTCGTCTCCGAAGATGTCGACGCCTTCACCCAGGTTGCTGAATTGGCAACCCGTGATGATCCAGCCCAGGGACGGCTTGACCGTTCCGATGCCCTGCAAGTTGACGCCATCGGTCTGATAACCATTTGCTGCCCGGGCAGCATTTCCGGTGGTCAAATTCTCAAACCGGCAATTGGCAACAATGCCAAACCTCGAACCTGTCGTCGCATTGTCGTCGGCTTCAATTGCAGTGATCTGGGACTCGGTCGCGGTCCCTGCCGTGCTGTTCGTCCAGCAGTCGTGAAAGTGACAATCGCGGATGACCATGCCATCGCAATCATCAAGCGAGACAATTCCCTTGGCACGCGAAAAATTCCAGGCCTCGATCCCACTCAATTGAACGCCTTGACATCCGTCGAAATGGAACGCCTTGAGATAGCGGTCGTCGACCCAGATGTCGGGTGCAATTCTCAGGTCCCTGGCGAAGATGCCGGCCGGCCCGCTGGCCCGGATCGCCACAGCGTTTGTGCCATATCGTCCAGCATAGGTGCCGTTGTCGAAATGGCCGGCCGCCATCGACATGATGATGCGTGCACCATTGCCGATGATGCCGGTATCAGCAGATGTGATTTCAAGACTGGACGTGATCTTGTAGGACTTCGATCCGTTGAGGATCAGTGTTTTTCCGGCGGACAATACCGACTGCAATGCGGCGGTGTCATCGGCGATGCCATCACCTGCCGCCCCTCCGCTGCGCTCCACGCTCCAACTCGGACCCGCAATCTTGAGGTCGCCCTTGTCGCCATCGGCAATGCCACCTCCCAAAGACGAGTTGGGAAACGACACGCTGCCTGTCGAACGGTCAACGACAATCGCCTCATGCCAAGCGCTGCCATCGGCACTGACCTTCACATGAAAATCATCGTCCCCCGCAAGCCCCATTTCGGCGCGGCCCGCATAGTCCGTCTGGAACAGTAGCGATGCCGTGTCGCCAGCAGATTGCTTGTTGACCTTGAGCTGGTGCCCGGACCCATCGTGGGTCAAGAGGGTATTGGCCGAAGCGACGGCCAGCCGGTTCGTCGTGTCGGCAGTGGTATTGACGCCAAGCAGTGCCACGCCGGAAATGCTGCCGCTCCCCTGGATGTCGAGCCACTGGCTGCCGTCAAAGACGAGGAACTTGGCTTCGTCGGAGACCCACAGGCGCCAGCCGGTCTTCGGGGCTGCAAAGCGCCACGCGCCAGCTTCGCGCACGGCAAGCTTGCTGTCTTCTCCAGTCCAGCCGGACGTTGCGACGGCCGCAACCAGATAGCGGTCACCGTCCGCCGGCGTTGCGGGCGGAGACGTGAGCGTGCGCGACAAGACCGACAGATGGATCGCTGCATCCAGCAGCAGCAGCGCCTCGTTGTGGGTGACGTGCTTTTGTGATTGACCCGCCTCCATCAGAGGCAGGCCAAGCAAAGGTGTCTCAGACATGAATGGTCCTCTCAAGAACGGCGCCTGGCCCGTAGGCGGCGCTCAGCTGCGCAATGCGGATAGTGAATTCGCCGGGGTCCATGCCGAAATCGCCTGCAATGTCGGCCGCCGGATAACGATATTGCTGTGCTGTCACAGACGTTGATCTCATGATCGCAGCGCCATTCATGACGCTTGCGACGTAGCTCTCGGTTTCCTCACCGAGCGGAACCTCCGCAACATCCCAGCTGTCACCGTCTATCCGCGTACGGCGCAACCATGAGAATATGACATCTCCGCCGTCGCGCGACGCGCGCAGGGAACATGGCGACAGAGGCCGGAGGCCGAGCAATTTGCCCTGATGTGCAACCGAAACATACTGCCTGCCCACATCGTATTGTGCTGGGCCGATTTTCCAGGACGTTGGCAGCCCACTTGCCGCCAATGACAAGACGGGCTGGACCACGGCCTTGTTCAGAAGCACGAAGCGTTCCCCTGCAACGCGGATCGGCAGCATCTCCGGTTCACTTGCGGACTGGCCGCGCAGCAGCCGCGAAATTCTGTAGGTGCGCCCTGCAACCAACTCGGCGTTGGCGAATTGCAGAATCTCCCAACCCGTCGCATCGCTGCCTACTGCGGCGGCATTGGCGCCCCCCAGCAGCTCTTCATCGCTTATCGAAGACAGGGCGCCAGCGTCGAGCTTGACGGTGAAAGCATTGCTGCGGTCGAAAACGTTCAGCCGTCCTGCGAGGAGATCGTCGAGCAGGTGCCCCTTGGTTGCCTTGCGATCGATGGTGCGGTTGAAGTCGAAGGTGGCAGGCCCGGTCTTGCGATAGACCGCGAGGCTACCCGGCCATGGTTTCGCAGAGGCGGCCATCCATGGTGCATGTGGCTCGGGTGTCGCCGCAATTGGCAAATCCATGATCACCGCGTCGGGCTTGCCATAGATTGCCGGTTTGGCCGCGACAATGCCGCGCGAAGGTGCCTCTGGCGCATCATAGATCGCAACGTCATAGCTATGGGCCCGAATGGCGCGATGCTCCGACTCCGACATCTCGTCGACAAGGAGTGGAATGGTGGCACCGCCGGTGGAAAGCTCGACGACGTCACCAGCTTCCACCTGGAGGAACGACAGCGGCAAGGAGAGATTTGCACTTTCGCGCGATGCCCAGATTTCCTGCATGGCGACGTCAGCACGCACCTTGGCCTCGGCCTGGTTCACCGCACAGGGCAGACTGAAATGAATATCCCGCTGGCTCGATCCGCCGACGTGCTTCGTTTCGACGGCTGCAGGACGATAGTCCAGCGCTGACTCCACGTAGGACAGCTTCATGGCGGCAGGCAGTTCCGTTTCCTGCGCCCGTGTGAGTGCAAAGAGCGATGCATCGGCATCTGTCTCGACCAGCAATTCTGATGAGGCAGGTATCACAATTGCCTGGCGGCGCATCGAAAACCGGAGCACGCCCGCGCTTTCCACAACATCGATGCCATAGGCGCCGATGATGCCTTCGAGAGCCGCGCGTACTGACATCGGGCGGTCGATCACGAATCCGTCGACAAGACCTTCCACTGCACCGGCGTCGATATCGAAAAAGCCGCTCGCGGCGCACACCGATGTGATCAAGGCACCGAGAGGCACCGCGCCGATCCGGCCATTGAGCCAGTGGCCGCGCGTATAGTTGCCGCCATCTGCCCAAACATCGGCGCGTGCCGGAAACTGCGGATAGGGCCTGGCATCCCAGGCCCAGAAACAGATATCGTCCGCGTCAAGCATCGGCCCGCCGTAAACGGATGATATCGGATTGTGATCGCCGACGGTTGACCAATACTGCCCGAGCGCCGTCACATAGTGCGCCTGGATCAGATCGTCGCGGTTGCCGCGCGAGAAGTACGGTAACTGGCTTTCCGACGACTTCACATCGACAAAGGCATTTGGCTGATTTGCCCCTTTGTCGATAGCGGGACATCCCGCTTCCGTGAACCGGATGGGTTTGGACTGCGGCATCCAGTTCGTCGGTGAGGGCACCTCCACGCCGCTGATCCGTGCGACATGAGGATTGCTCCACCACCCCACGAGATCCTTGTAGCGGAAGATCCAATGCTTGCCGTAGGTTCCATCGGTGATGGGCGAGCGGATCTGCGCCTCCCGGTCCAGTCCATTTGCATAGTACCAGTCGTAGCCTTCACCACCGGCAATGTTGGACTTGAGGTAGGCGAGATCATAGATGGAGCGGAAGCCCGCCAGCGCGTCCGCATGCTGGCGTCCATCCCGCCAATCGGCCAGCGGCATGTAGTTGTCGATGCCGATGAAGTCTACATCAGGAGACGACCATAAGGCATCGAGATGAAAGTAGACATCCCCGCTCCCGTCTGCCGGATGGTACCCGAAATATTCTGACCAGTCCGCCGCATAGGAAATCTCCGCACCCGGCAGAATGGCCTTCACCTCTGCCGCAAGCGCTACAAGTGCATCGACGAACGGGAAGCTGTCGGCGCTGCCGCGCAATGTTGTGAGGCCGCGAAGTTCGCTGCCGATCAGGAACGTGTCCACTCCCCCAGCCAGTGCGCAGAGATGGGCATAGTGAAGCACCATGCGGCGATAACTCCACTCAGGCTGTCCGGTATAAGTTACCGTCATGCCTGCTGGCGTAAAGTTTTCCGGTGCCGCCGAACCCACGAAGTCCGCAATTTCGTTCGCGCAGTCCACCGTGCCGTCAGGCGTACCGGGCAGACCCGGCGCCATACTGCTGATGATGCGGCCACGCCAGGGATAGACGGACTGTTCGGTTCCCCCGTAGGGATCGACGA
>Ga0116151_10003371_pt1 | contig 14348 bp, 13 predicted proteins | sample AD_UKC117_MetaG_FD_89893 | JGI IMG/M metagenome (GOLD analysis project Ga0116151, IMG submission 89893) | Active sludge microbial communities of municipal wastewater-treating anaerobic digesters from Hong Kong - AD_UKC117_MetaG | ecosystem: Engineered > Bioreactor > Anaerobic > Digestate...
ACTGCCGACTGCCGACTGCTACTGCCGACTGCTACTGCCGACTGCTACTGCCGACTGCCGACTGGTACTGCCGACTGCCGACTAAAACAAAGGAGCCGGCATGACTTACCGGCTCCCTCTGCGAAGAGTATTAAATTCAAATAGATGGATGTGCAGTTCTTTTATTCTGCTGGTGACTGTGTCTCCCCTGATACTCCGGCATCTTCCACCGGCACTGCCTCTGCCTGCCACAGCCCTTTCTCAATAAGCACGGAGTGATAGAGAGTGGCAAACGAGCTCTTGATCCACATGTCTGATATAAGCACTCCCACGAATAAGCAGATAAATCCTGCGATGTAGATGAAGAACGCCACCAGTCCCATGAGGAAGATAGTCCAGCCGTGGCCGCGCGTCAGCCTCCAGCTCTCTTCTGCTGCCCTGATGGGATCAAGATTTTTATCCATCACCAGGTAGGGGGTAAATGCCAGACGGCATGCCAGGATAATCCCCGGAACAAAAAGGAAGACCATTCCTATACCGATCAGTGCGGTGAGAAGCAGGTTGGCAAGCACTATATTAAGGTAGTTCTTACGGAACCCGCTGATGAGCATGTCAAATTCAGGTGTGATCTTCCGTGCAGCCTGCACGAACATCATCTTTGCCCCGTATTTAAACACGGGCACAAGAAGAAAAAAGTAGAGGAGTGCTATAAGGCCCATGAAGGCTGCAGCCACTCCCAGTGCCCCGAACTTGAAGAAGTCATCCATCTCAAAGGGGATGTTCTTGAAGTCCCCGGGCTCAAATTCATACTTAGCGTTCGATCCGAAAAAGGGTGATGAGATTACCGCCAGGACCAGCACCACGAGCAACAATCTGAAAAAATTGTCAGCCATTGTGTTCCAACCGGTGCCGTAAGCGCCGCTGAAAGAGGGTACGTACCTGTAAATGCGTTTTGCTTCCATGATTCTTTTTGCTTTTTACTGTTTTGAAAAATTTCGTCTGTCATCACAAATCTATTATGGAACCCTCGGACAGAATTCATACCTTAGTAGTGATTTAAAAAACCACTACTTAAGTATTGCGGACACTACTTAGGTAGTGACTGTATATCAACCGATAAGATCATCGACGGGGATGGAATTCATTAGCCTGGGCATCTTTATTTTTTCAGCGGCGATGGCTGCCGGGAGCATTTTGCTGGTAACAAAGCTCCTTGAAGAATACCCTCTCCCCTGCCTCAGGTCACTCTTTTACCATAATCTTTTCATCTCCGCCTTTGGCTTCTATGGCATATGGGGGCAGTTCTTAATTGTGGCCCTGGCGGGAAGCCGCCTTGACCCGTCACTCTATTCTACAGTGTCAGTCTTCTCATTGCTGCTGGGCCTGCCCTTCCTGGTCTTCGGATGGATGATGCTCATAAAATTTGCCGCTGATGCTTCAGGCGCAAACCTCTCAAAATGGTTCACTCCTGTGTTCCTCATTGTTAATTTCGGCATCATTATCCTGCTCGGGGTGGTGATCAGGGAGAGGGAGTTCAGCGATGCACTGCCCCTGTTCAGGCACTATTATGTGGCCGCCGCACTGATCTTTGCGCTCACTGCGACATTAATCCTGCTCAGGGGCGACAATCCCTCCCCGGGTCGCAGAGAACGTACCGGCCTGGCCCTGATTATCAGTGGCGGGGCGGTTGCCCAGGCACTGGCGCTGATGCTTATACCTCACTCTGCCTGGATGGCCCTGAGCTTTGTCTTCCTGCTCTTTGCAACCATAACACTTAGTGCCCTCTATCTTAGCTACCGTGCTGATCTCAAACCTGCAATGATTCCGGACCCCATGCCTTTACCACATGGATTTGAGGATTTTATCAGGAAGAATGAGATCTCACCCCGTGAAGCGGAGATTATTACTGAGATATGCAACGGTTTGAGCAACCAGGAGATAGCAGATAAGCTCTTTATCAGCCTGCAGACTGTAAAGGATCACACCTCGCGCATCTACCTGAAGGCCAATGTCAGGAACCGGATGCAGCTGATGGCCCTGGTGCGCGGCTTTGAGGCCGGCATAACGCCGCCGCAACATATCTGAAGGACAGGTAGCGGTATATCCCTGGTTTTCATCCGTTGAATCCCCGCCGGAGTATCCCTAAAAAGTAATTCCCAGTATATCCTGCAGTTTCTTGCCCGGAGCAAAGATCCGGTATGCAGCCGGCCACACCTTCATAAGGTACCTCTCCTGCCTGTCGCGGATGACAATGGCCAGTTCATTGTCTGTATCACTGTTTTCCGGCGCTCCGAACCGGTAACCGGTGAGTTGAATGATCTGGTCCAGGTCGTTGTATTTGCCGAGGTTCCGAGTCATGGCGTTCAGCTTCTTCTCAACAGGCTTGACGGCAGCCGGGTTCAGGTGCCTGAAGAAGGTGAGCTGGTACATCAGTGTCTTTGATTTCTTCCTGAACTCATGCAACAGGCGGGCAGAAGGTTTATGGCGGCACGCCATGTAAGCCTGGCAGGCTGTCTTATAACTGCCATCCAGCTCTCCCAGCATCAGCAACATGTCGGGTTCATTCAATCCCAGGAAGCGAAGACGGTACTCTGCTTTCTTCAGACGTCCGGCAACCTCCCTGACAGCCCCGGCCTTCTCGCCGGCCTCATCCCAGGTGGAGTAAGGCTTGCGCAACAGGCCCTGCATTTTCTCGTTGTCACGGAGTCGTACAAAAAGTTCCGGATTCTCCTTCTTCAGGGCGCGTGCTGTCTTACGCAACACGGCCATCTCTCTCCAGGTGGCAAGTATTCGTCCCGTCTCCCTGCCTGCCAGATACTCACGGCTGTAGACAGCCTCATCAAGCAGGGGTCTGATCAGCCTGACGGCAGCCCTGTGCTTCTTCATCAGAACCCTTACATCATGAATGGCTGCATCGCCCGGAACCGGTCTGACGTCAAGAAGCTTCAGCGAACCTGCAAGGTATCCTGCCATCGCTGCTTTAATATCTTTCGCTTCAGCGGATTTATTTGGTGCCATGCTAAAAAATAGTGATACCGTCTAAAGGTACACAATTGTATCGGTTTACAGGCCAATTCCCCTGCTTCATAACCAGTAAGAGTTAAAATCGGAGAGGAATAAGAGAGCCAGGGGTACCGGCTTTGCTTTTTTCTTACATTTGATATTGGATAACAACTAAAACTATGGGCAAATCAAACAGCAAGAACAGCAGGCCGAAGAAGATAGGTATCCTGACAGCGGGAGGCGACTGTCCGGGCATCAATGCTGCCATCAGGGGCGTGGGCAAGACCGCCATGGTCAAATACGGGATGCAGGTCATTGGTATCAGTGACGGATACGCCGGGCTGATCAATAAGGAGTACAGGGAACTGAGCGAGAGCGACCTCTCAGGCATACTTACGCTCGGAGGCACTATTCTGGGCACCTCGCGCGAGAAGCCTTTCAAGAGCAGCGGCAAGAAGAAGGATGAGACACGCAAGCCCCTGCTGATAAAGGAGCACTATGAACAGATGGGTCTCGACTGCCTTGTATGCATCGGGGGAAACGGCACAATGAAAACAGCCAATATGCTGTCAGAAGAGGGACTGAATGTTGTGGGTGTTCCCAAGACGATAGACAATGACATCTGGGGCACTGACATGACCTTCGGGTTTGACTCGGCAGTGAATATAGCCACCGAGGCTATTGACAGGCTGCACTCCACCGCCAACTCGCACAAGCGGATCATGGTGATTGAGATCATGGGCCATAATGCAGGCTGGCTCGCACTTTACTCAGGCATGGCCGGCGGTGGCGACGTCATCCTCATCCCGGAGATACCACACGACGAAAAGGTGGTGATGAAATACCTGCGTAAGCGGGCCGAGGATAATAAACCCTACTCCATAGTTGTTGTGGCTGAGGGAATAAGCATACCCGGGGAAGAGGACTCACCTGCAAGATACCTGGCCAGAAGGATAGAGGATGAGACAGGCCTGGAAACAAGAGAGACAGTTCTTGGTTATATACAGAGAGGCGGATCACCATCACCCATGGACAGGGTGCTGGCCTCGAGGTTCGGTGCAGCCGCAGCTAACCTGATAGCCAGGGGTGAGTTCGGCAGGATGGTGGCTCAGCGCAATGGAGAGATCACCTCTGTCAAACTCTCCGAGGTAGGTGGCAAGACCAAGCTCGTGGAGAGTGATGACCCGATGGTCAGGCAGGCCATGGAGATGGGAACCTGTTTCGGGGTATGACATACTGGGCAAGAGAGACAGATCAGGTTCCGCAAATGATCAAAAACAAAGACTATGGCAAAGAATAAGAATACAGACACAGCCGGGAAAAGAAAACTGATTTTCATAAGGCACAGCAAGGCAGAGGATCACTCGCCGGAGATAACTGACTATGAAAGATCCCTGACCCTGAGGGGTAAGGTGAACACCAGGCTGATGGCAGAGATATTGAAAGCAAAGGGCGAGCACCCGGGACGAATAATAAGCAGCCCTGCTTTCCGTGCCCTGGAGACCGCACTGATATTCTCCAGGGAGTACGGGATAAGTGCAGCAGAAATAAGGTTGGCCCCTGAGCTTTACCTTGACCTTGGCGAGAATGAGTTTCTGCCTTTTATCAGGAGCTTTCAGGATGACGATCCTGCCGTCACCATCTTCGGGCATAATCCGCTTATCACTGAGATGGCCGCATACTTTGCGGCCGACGAGCCGGAGTCACTGCCCAAGACCGGAGTCTATTGCCTGGAGTTTGACACAGGAAGCTGGTCTGAGGTTGAACCGGAGAGCGGGAGAACCCTCTACTTCCTGACACCTAAGGAGAAATAATGGGCAAATCCTACATCCCCAAGGAGATAAGCTGGCTCTCCTTCAACGCCAGGGTACTGCAGGAAGCTGGCAACAGCGACGTGCCCCTGCTGGAGAGATTCAATTTCCTTGGAATCTATTCAAATAACCTCGACGAATATTTCAGGGTAAGGGTGGCCACGCTGAGGCGTCTTGTGCTGCTAGGCAACAAGGCAAAGGCAATACTCGGTTACAGCCCCAAAGCCACCCTGAAGGCTGTTCAATCCATTGTGCTCACGCAGAGCGAACGGTTCGAAGAGATCTACGCCGGGCTGCTCAAGGAGCTAAGGAAGCATCGCATCCACTTCGTTCACGAGGATCAGCTTGATGACACGCAGGCAGAGTTCGTCAGGAACTACTTCCGCAAAGAGGTTCGTTCGAGGCTCATGCCTCTGATTATCAGCAAGGAGAACAAACTGCCGAACCTGACTGATGACGCCATCTACTTTGCAATACAACTACGCAACAGCGAAACGGATAAGAAGAGATACGCCCTCCTTGAGATCCCTTCACGCAACATTCTGCCAAGATTCATCCTCCTGCCGGAAAGGAAGGGCATCCGCTATGTCATCTTCCTGGATGACGTCATCAGATGGGGGCTGAAGGAGATTTTTTCAATCCTGCCCTTCGATGAGTTAACGGCTTATACGATCAAGGTAACGAGGGACTCGGAGCTGGAGATTGCCGACGATATCTCTGAAAGTTACATTGAGAAAATATCAAAAAGCCTTCAGCAGAGGAAGAAAGGTGCGACTGTCAGGTTCGTACATGACAGGGAGATACCGCCTGAATTCCTTAAGATACTGTCCAAGAAACTGAATCTCGGAACTGAGGATGTGATCATGCCGGGCAACCGCTACCACAACTTCAAGGATTTCATGAAGTTCATTGAGATTGAGGGCGAAGGGCTTAACTATCCGAAGCTTACTCCCGTGAGGCATCCTGCACTGCAGTACGGACAGAGCATCCTCTCGGTCATCAGGAAGAAGGATATAATGTTCTATTTCCCCTATCACCCCTTTGACCACTTCATAGACCTGCTCCGGGAGGCATCAATTGATCCGTATGTGACCTCCATCCATATCACTCTGTACAGGCTGGCAAGGAACTCAAGCGTCATCAACGCACTGATGAATGCCGCCCGTAACGGCAAGAGCGTGACCACCGTGGTTGAACTGCAGGCGCGGTTTGATGAGGAAGCAAATATCCTATGGGGAAACAAGCTGCTTGATGAAGGGGTGAATGTGATCTACGGGGTGCCGGGACTGAAGGTGCACTCCAAGCTCTGCCTGATAACCAGGGTCAAGGGCGAGGTGGTTCAGAGGTATGCCGCAGTAGGTACCGGTAACTTCAATGAGGATACTGCAAGGGTCTATACTGACCACCTGCTGCTCACATCCGACAAAAAGATCACCAACGAAGTGCTCAAAGCCTTCAACTTCTTCAGTGCCAACTACCGGAAAGATAAATTCTATCATCTCCTGGTTTCACCTTTTGGCCTGCGGAATAAGCTGGTGAGTCTAATAGAGAACGAGATCAAAAATGCCAGGGCGGGGAAGGAAGCCTGGATCAGGATCAAGATCAACAATCTGACCGATGAGGAGATCATTACAAAGCTTTACAAGGCGGGAGATGCAGGCGTGGAGGTCAGGCTTATTGTCAGGGGGATGTTTTCAATGACCCCCGGGGCCTCCGGTGTCAGTGACAATATCAGGGCTATAGGGATTGTTGACCGCTTCCTTGAGCACTCACGGTTCATGATATTCTGCAATGATGGCAATGAACTGGTCTATATCACCTCTGCCGATATCATGCCGCGTAACCTCGACCGCAGGATAGAGGTCACCTGCCCTGTCTGGGACCAGGCTATCAGGAAGGAGATAAGCGATATCTTCAATATCCAGTGGAGTGACAATGTGAAGGCTCGTATCCTCGATGCGGAGCTGTCAAACCTGATGGTAAGCAACGGTGAACCCCCGCTGCGTTCACAGACGGAGATTCACAGGTACTACACCGAAATCAGTTCGTAAGAGCACGGAGGCAACCAGGATAGACTTTTTTCTGACTGCATCTGCCAGTATTATTGAATATCCGGAGGTATTTTGATCTGAATACCAATATATTTTTTATATTTAATGCCGGAATCCCATGATGTGCTGATTTTCAGGGATTCTTTAATTCGCTGCAATAACTGTATTTATTTATTGACTATGAAGAATGAAGATCACTTCGGTAGAAGTTATTTTACCAATTGCGGTAAGATAGTGTATTGTGAGGCTGATGGCAGTTATTCTGACATCATCTTCCAGAACGGAGAGAAACAGAAAATATCGAAGAACCTGATACAGATTTCAATGTCCCTCCCCGCGGATATGTTTTTCAGATGTCACCGCTCATTCCTGGTAAATACTTATAGAATTACGGGCTTTGATATTCTTAACAAAACCATTCTCCTGGATGGGAAGTACGCAGTTCCGATATCAAGTAGCAGGCTAAAGAAAATTGATTGCAAAATCAGCGAGTTTTCCAAAAGCAATATAATCAATATGATCCGTCAGGAGGATAACATTTGACTCTGATTTTCGTAAAAAAGATTTGCATTTGACACTGATTGTTGGGAATTTTGAAATATGTTTAACTTAACCTCGTGCAAAATGAAAACACTAAAGAAACTTTCAGCCGTATTGGCTTTGGGATTAATCCTGGCTCTACTTCCGGTATCATCGAATGCAAAAGACACCAATGAAGGAGTAGTAATTACCTGTTCTGCCAGCAACTATGGAAAATGTTATCAGTTTACCTTCGACGTGTGCAATTATTATATGCTAGTAGCTGCAGAGTGTGATTGGACAGGTATGCAAGCAGACTATTGCAGCCTTCTCTTAGTAAAAGCAGCTAATATATGTGTAGACTATATCTTTTAGGTCCTTAAAGATAAGGGCTGATAACCAGGCTTTAAGATCGCCTCTCCAAGTGGACATTTCAATGAAAACTAGTTGAGATTGAATGTGCTGCATCAGTGAAAATTCATTAACACTAAACATGTGAAATCTAATCAGTGTCATCGAATTATTATTCCTGCGTTTGCCGTGGTAATGATCCTTTCTGCATGTAAGGAGCAAATTAGAGTCCCCAGCAAGAGCTTTGATTCTGACTCGACATCCATTGCTGTCAATTTAAATGAATACAGCAAAATATCCGTATTTGATATTTTCAGTAAGATATCGGTTATTCCCCTGGAAACCGACAGTAATTCAGCAATAGAGCAGATATCAAGGGTAATCCCACATAATAACCGTTACTACATACTGGATCGTAAGCAGAGTGCGGTTCTGATATTTGACAGCAACGGAAATTTCGAGAAAAAGATCCGGAGGGTAGGAGTCGGGCCGGGAGAGTATTCATTGTTATATGATTTTAATATCAATCCGTTCACAAATGAGCTGGAGCTGCTGAATCCCAGGGGTGAATTACTGTCATATACTCTGGATGGGGAATTTATCAGCTCCTTAAATATCCCTATGCGTAATGCCAGCAAGTTCCTTCCTATAACAGAAGATATGATCATTTTTTATACTTCTTACGAAGAGGAAAAACTGCACTATTACTCAAGGAGTCAGGATAAGATAATAAAAAAAGAATTCCATTTTCCTGAAACAATCTTAAGTACGCCCCTGATATCTCATAATTCCAGCCCCTTCAGCCAGTATGGTGATCACACTATATTTTTTATGGGATTTTCGAACAACATCTATGATATCGATACATCAGGATTAAGATTTCGATTCAGGTGGGATTTCGGGGAACATAACTTTGATTACAGGGATCTTCCTGAGGGTAAGGATCCGATGTATTATCTGGCATTATTAAAGAACGGAAATAAGGCGTTTAGTTTTTATTCGTATCAGGAAAACCAAGGTATCATAATGACTAGATTTATATTCGACAAGCAATGGATTACACTGATTTATGATAAAACGAAAAGAGATTATACAGTAGTAAAGAGATTTACAGAAGATATCGTTTTCCCCCCATTTCCAGTCCTTAATGAAGAAGGAATATTGGGATATGAAGACTCCATGTCGGCTCATCTACTCGTAAATGAATCAGTTGTGGACGAGCCTTCCCGGTCAGTGCTTGCCAATCTGAAACCTGAAGACAATCCGATCCTTATCAAGTACTATTTTAAAAACCAGAAATGAAACCATTATTGATCGTCATTGCCGCTTTATCTTGCATAGGCGCTGTCTCCAGCACTATTCTTCTCGTGAAAAACGGGACCGGGCAGGAGAATTCGGAGCAGTCAATAGAAAACTTCTATATGAATGAGCTGATAGAGGCTTCAATTGAAAATGAATGCATTGAATTGGACAATCCGCTTGTTTACCCTGGAACCAGGGCGGAGGAACAGGTGCCGCTGTTTGATATTGTCGACCAGGAGTGCCTGGTTTTCAGGTTTTCTGGAGCAGCCTGCGATGTGTGCGTAGATTTCGTTCTCGAAAAAATCAAAAACAGGTTCAGTGATTTCAGCAGCAACCCGAGGATACTGCTTATAGGCAGTAATCTTAATCCCAGAGTTAAGGAAAATTACTATGGTAAAACTGTTTTTTCTTACGCATCCGATGATTTAGGAATCCCGTTTGAGGAATATCACATACCCTTTCTTTTTATGATTGGCAGGGACAGAACATGTAAAATGATCTTTATCCCGGAAAAGGCACTGCCAGAGTTGACCGATCTGTATCTTGATACAGTGCATAAAAGGTACTTCACATCAGAGTGATACAGCTTTGAGGTTTATAAGGTTTCCCGGACCCGACGCTGCATAGCATTCAGTTACTCCTCAAACGGCAGTACCGGAAGGAACTGCGGTGCCTTGCGGTATTTGGTGCCCTGCTCGTAGGAGTAAGCAATCTCAATAAGCAGTGGTTCACTCCATGCCCTGCCGAAGAAGGAGATTCCGACAGGCAGGCCGTCAACGTAACCCATCGGTACGGTAATGTTCGGGTAGCCTGCCACGGCTGCGGGTGATGAACTGCTGACGGTGTATGAGTCGCCGTTGACAAGGTCTGTCTTCCATGCCGGCGAGCCTGTCGGGGCAATGAAGGCGTCAAGGTTATGTTCATTCATTACACGGTCAATTCCCTCATCCCTTACCAGGCGGTTCATCTTCTCAAGTGCATCCAGGTATTCCTTCGAGGTGAGGTCGCCCTTCTTCTGCGCTTCAATTACCAGCTCCTGATCATAGAACCGCAACTCGATGCTGTCATTTTTGTTAAACTCTATCAGCTCCTCAACGCTCTTTACCGGCGCATTTTCGCCAAGCGAAGCGAAATATTTGTTCAGCCCGTCCTTGAACTCATAGAGCATTACCTGGAATGATAGCGGGCCCACCTCACGACTGTATATATTGTCGATCTCAATGACTTCGGCTCCCTGGCTTTTCAGGTAATTGACGGCGTGCTGCATCAGGGTGTCAACCTTGAAATGGGTTCCCCTGGCGGAGGTGTACCAGCCGAGCCGTTTACCCTTGAGAGCGTCTGCCTTCAGGAAGGGGGTATAGTCTGTCAACGCCTTGCCTTCTGATGCCGCCGTTTTGCTGTCGGCCGGATCAATTCCGGTCATTGCTCCCAGGGCTGTTGCCGCGTCACTCACTGTGCGGCCCATCGGGCCCGGGGTATCCTGGGTGAATGAGATAGGAACTATGCCGCTGCGGCTGAGGAGGCCCACGGTGGGTTTGATGCCTACAATGCCGTTGGCTGTTGACGGGCATACTATTGAGCCGTTAGTCTCAGTGCCGATGGCAATCATTGTCAGGTTGGCTGAGACAGCCACGCCTGAGCCTGAGCTGGAGCCGCACGGGTTACGGTCGAGGACGTAAGGGTTCTTCGTCTGTCCTCCCACTCCGCTCCATCCGCTAGATGAGAGGTTACCTCGGAAGTTGGCCCACTCCGAGAGGTTGGCCTTGCCGAGGATAACGGCGCCCGCTTCGCGTAGCTTCATCGAGATGTAGCTGTCCTGCAGAGGGTGTGAGCCTGCCAGTGCACGTGACCCGGCTGTGGTCTCCATCTGGTCATGGGTATCAATGTTGTCTTTCAGCAATACCGGCACGCCGTGCATGGGACCGCGCTTTTTGCCATCCTTCAGCTCTGCGTCAAGCTGTTCTGCAATTGCCAGTGCATCCGGATTAGTTTGAATGACGGCGTTGAGCATCGGACCGGTGTCGTCAATGGCCTCTATGCGGTCAAGATAGGCCTGCACCACATCGGTTACGGTGAAATCACCATTGTCATATCCCTGCTGAAGCTGGTTTATGGTGTATTCTTCGAAACGGAATTCAGCAGTTATTTCCTTTTTTGCCGGTTGCTGATTGCAGGCAAAGACCGTTGCCAGGACCAGTGCAGTCAGGGTTGGGATTAGTTTTTTCATAGGAACATAGAGTCGGATAGAAAGAAAACTAAGTTAACATTAATTTCAAAAAAAAGAGAAGCTGATAATTGTTGTATTATCAGCCTTCTCAAAATTATTCGAATGTCAGAAGCTTTACCAAACAGTAAGCATTCTGCCCTATGATTCAGTTCTGATGAATATCTCCTGATGCGTTTCCGGAGAAGGAATTGCTGCCCTCGGTCAGGTCCGTATTGCCTGCAGCTCTTAGTATACCGTATGTAGCGCTGTTGGAGATCGTGCTGTTGGTAATCATTAATCTCGAGCCGGGCGTGGCGCCTGCCATATAAATATTACCGCTGCGTCCGGCAGGATCTCCCCCATATGATATGATCCCGTGATTTATTTTGTTCGACGTTGAAGGTGAGGCCAGTTCAATACCCCACCACGCACCAGGATTCTGGGCAAGTCCGCTGAAGGTAATTTTGTCATTGGCTGTCCCATCAGCCAGCAGAGCCCCGTCAGATGTGACCCATAACCTGAGTCCCGCAGCAAACAGGCATGTAACGCCAGGCTCAAAAGTAATATCAGCTCTTAGTTCCATACTGCTGAGTACATGATATGGTATACCAACAGCTTTTATTGTTCCTGCATTTTCAAACCGCACGTTAGTGTTACCTGCAGAAACAACCTCAATGGCCTGTATCCCGTTACCGGTATAGATTGAGGATTTGTCAATGGCCAGCAGTGCCTCAGCGCCAATCCTCATTGGGGCAAGTGTGTTGTCACTGAAGTTATTGCCTGCAAACTCCGAAAAAGTTCCCGTGTTACCGTCTATATATACAGCATAGCCGTCAGACTGCGATATGCTTGTATTCTTAATACTCAGCCTTCCGGAAACGTTACTCTTAACAAGTACGGCTGCTTTTTGATTGCTTGATGCAGTACTGCCTGTGTGCAAGATCTGAACGTAATCGAGCTTGTTGCTCAGATTATTTGAATTGACCTCGATCAGCCTCCAGCTACCCTTTACCTTGTCAATACCCCTGAAGATAATGTTCTTTGCAGCAGTTCCTTCTGCATTGATAAAAGATGTATTTCCACTGAACCACAGTCTCACATCCGGGCCACACTCCACAACCACCCCGGGAGCAAATGTTACGCCGGCAGTTGCCTGCAGACTGTTTACAGCATAATAATCAGGATATTTCTCATCATCAAAAAGATCCGGATATGAAGTGTTCGTTGTTATCGAAGTGGGCAGGACGCCACCGATATAGAGCTTAATAATGGCGGAAGCCGTTCCTCCGTTACCATCATCCGCGGTTACCTTTACCCGGTAAAAACCCGCAACGGAGGTGGTGAATGAGGCACTGTTGCTGTTGCCGGTGATTGTTGCCGATGAACCGGCAGGGAATTCTTCCACATTCCACGAGTAAGACATAGGATTTCCATCAGGATCAGTAGCCGAGGCCTCCAAACTGATAGTCGCATCTGTCATACCGATAATCTCATCAGCCGCTGTTAAGGCGGGATTGCTGTTCTCTTCCTTGGTACAGTGATTCAATGTTACCATTGCAACCATGAGGGTACCAATAAAGGCAATTCTGTTTCTTGTATTCATACCTGATTTGTTTAGTGTGTTAATTGGTCAGGCTGTAAAGGTAATGTTATTTTAATATATTCGGACCTTTTTATCCGATTTGTGATAATTTTATTAAAATTCTTCAGGACAGCTAAATCTATCTTAGATCGACTCAGAAACTAAAACGCTATAATTGAGACGTATATACAATCTATTACGATATGCCTAAAAACTTTATGGAACCTGGCAAATAAATCTGTTCTGTTACTTATGCACCATAAATACAATGACTCTCCCCCTAATAAATACAAGTTTGAATTCATTTCCCGTTGCTTCATTCAGCGTACCCCGCCACCAGCTGTGAAGGGTGAGGTTATTGAGCGGATATTTTAAACCTGTAGAAGTCACCTCCAGCGTCGGGTCAATGCTGAAGATCGATACCTGCTGGCCGGGATGTGAGGCTATGGTCACGCTGTGGTCATAAACCCTGAAGCTTCCGGTGTCAGTGAGCATAACAGCATCAATCCTGCGACTGTATTCGGCCAGCAGCGAGATATTGCCCAGGGTGTGATCCTCTCGTAATCCTGTTGCGCCGATAATGGTCACCTCCCTGATCCCGTGACTGACGCACCAGTTGACAGCCTTGGTCAGGTCATTGGTCTCCTGGTCGTTATCGGTTACCATCACCTTGTGATATCTCTTCCTGATTGAGGCCGGTACCGAGTCGAGGTCGCCTATGATCACTCCTGGCTCAAGGCCATGTGCCACCAGCTTGCCGGCTGCACCATCACAGCAAACTATCAACTCTGCCTCACGCAGCCGGGCCAGGGAGAGCGGGTGGGTGGGGTATTTACCGTTGGCGAGGATAACGGTTTTGCGGGGGGTGGGGGTTGTTGGTAACATGCTGTTTTACAATTCTTAATGGTCTACGACCATTTTTTTGACATTGTACTATCTGCTCTACAATTCTTAATGGTCTATGACCATTTTTTTGACATTGTACTATCTGCTCTACAATTCTTAATGGTCTATGACCATTTTTTGATATATTGTTATCTGTTCCACAATTCTTTATCCCCTTCGGGGAATTTTGGTTTTCCGGTGTCCATTCTACAATGATTTACTGCCCGTGGCCACAGATTTTCGCCATTCACGTACGCCAACTATAGCCATAACAAAATATACCATGAAAAGTATGGCTGTAGGATAGAGCCCGGAGGCGAGGTATACAGCTACAGCGATGGCGTTGGCAAAAATCCAGACATACCACTGCTCGAGGTATTTCCTGGTGAGCATCCAGGTGGCCACCACCGAGAGGGAGGCTATCAGGCCGTCCCACACCGGCACCGGTGAGTCGGTGGCACGGGCAAGAACGAACCACAATAATCCCCAGAGTACAGCGACAGCGAGTGCACACCACACAGCCGTAGTCCTCTTTATGCGCTGGACATCGGTGATTCCTTCCTTCGGGACCCCAACAATATTTTCGACGGGGAGGGTTGATTGGGGGGCATCCGGTTCTACAATTCCTGAAGCTCTACGAGCTTCCCGGATTTCCGGGG
>Ga0116151_10003374_pt1 | contig 14343 bp, 15 predicted proteins | sample AD_UKC117_MetaG_FD_89893 | JGI IMG/M metagenome (GOLD analysis project Ga0116151, IMG submission 89893) | Active sludge microbial communities of municipal wastewater-treating anaerobic digesters from Hong Kong - AD_UKC117_MetaG | ecosystem: Engineered > Bioreactor > Anaerobic > Digestate...
CTACGGCGCGCGGCTCGCGCACAAATGGTCGAAGCGCAGGCTGGAGCTCGCCTTTGGGCTGTTTCTGCTGGTCGTTATCGCCCGTTTTCTGGTGAGTCTGATCTTTCGCGTCTGAGCTTCGCCATGCGCTCCGGCAGAAGATCGCGGATGCGCGCGCGCTGGGCGTCGTTCATCGAGCCCCAGTCGCCGATTTCCGAAAGCGTGCGCCCGCACCCCGTGCAGAGTCCGGTCGCATTGTCCATGCGACAGACGCCGTTACACGGAGATTGCGTGGCGCGCGGCCGAACGACGGCGCTCATAACGCGATCGCAGCGGACAGGACGACAAGGTAGGCGATCTCGGCGAGCTGCTGGGCGGCGCCCGCCACATCGCCCGTTTGCCCTCCGATCGTCTTGCGTGCGTGAGACGTGACGAGGAAGGCCGCGCCTGCCGCCACGATCGCCGCGAAAACGGTCGTCCCGGCGCCCGCGCCGCCGAACAGGGGCAAGGTGGCGCAAAGAATCGCGCCGACGATCGCCATGCGCAGCGCGTCGCTGTCCGGCGCGCCGGCCGCATGCCCCGCGCCTTCCGCGCGTGCAGGCGACAGCAGCGCCAGCGGGGTAAGAGAACCGACGCGCGAGACGACGGCCGCCGCCAGAAGCGCAAGGCAGACGAGGAATGTCGACGTCTGCGCCAACGCCGCGAGCGCGCCCGCTCTTAGCGCGACGGAAAAGATAAGCGCGAGCGTGCCGAACGTACCGTTGCGGCTGTCGCGCATGATGTCGAGCCGCCGTTCGGGCGTCGCCGCCCCGAGCGCGTCCGAACAATCGGCGAGACCGTCCTCGTGCAGCGCGCCGGTGACGGCGGCAAGAACCGCGAGCGCGACCAGCGCCGCCATCAGCGGCGACAGGCCGGCGGCCCGGCCGAGCCCCAGCGCAAGCGCGGCGGGCGCGGCGATCGCGAGCGCTGCAGCGGGCAGGGCGCGAATGGCCGTGCGGAATGCAGGCAGCGGCGCCTGCGTCCCGACGGGAAGGCGCGACCAGAATGACAGGCAGGAACGAAAGTCGGCGATGTAGCTCATCGCACTCACATGCCCCTTGGGGGCGCGCGCGACAAGCCTCCCGGATCAATTGACTTGCGACCTTCCCAAGCGCGCCCCGGCCGTCTATGCAACGCGCGCCCGCAAAATTGGGACAGGACATGAGCATCTCCGGCAAGCCTTTCGACGATTTCCGCAATCTCCTGGACGTGATGCCGCAGGCGTCGGAGCAGGCAATCGCGACCGTGCGCGCGCGTGATGCGCAGTTGACCAAGCCGCCGGGCTCGCTTGGACGCCTCGAGGAAATCGTCGAATGGCTCGCCGGCTGGCAGGCCAAGGCGCCGCCGACCGTCGAGCGGCCGACCGTCGTCGTGTTCGCGGGCAATCACGGCGTCGCCGATCAGGGCGTCTCGCCTTGGCCGCGCGAGGTGACGAAGCAGATGGTCGCCAATTTCGGCGCGGGCGGAGCGGCCGTGAACCAGATTTGCGCGACTTTCGGCGCGGGCCTGAAAGTCTTCGAGATGGCGCTGGAGATTCCGACCAAGGACATCACGCAGGACGCTGCGATGACCGAAGCCGAATGCGCGGCGACCATGGCCTTCGGCATGGAGGCGATTTCTGGCGCGGACCTGATAGCGCCGGGCGAAATGGGCATCGGCAATACCACGCCAGCGGCCGCGGTCTATTATGCGCTCTATGGCGGCAAGGGGTCGGACTGGGTCGGGCGTGGCACAGGCGTCGACGACGCGGGCCTCGCGCGCAAGATCGACGCTGTCGAGCGTGCGGTCGCCTTGCATCGCGACCATCTCGGCGACCCCTTGGAAGTGCTGCGCCGTCTCGGCGGACGCGAAATGGCGGCCATCGCCGGCGCGATTCTGGCCGCGCGCATCGAGCGCGTGCCGGTCGTGCTCGACGGTTATGTCGTCTGCGCGGCGGCGGCTGTGCTGCATGCGCTCGACCGTAGCGCGCTCGATCATTGCGTCGCGGGCCACCTATCGGCGGAAGGCGCGCATGCCGATGTTCTTAGCCGCTTCGGCAAGAAGCCGCTGCTCGATCTCGGCATGCGGCTCGGCGAGGGCTCGGGCGCTGCGCTGTCGATTGGCATCATCCAGGCCGCGCTCAATTGCTGGCGCGACATGGCGACGTTCGACAGCGCAGGTGTGAGCGACAAGAGCTAGCCGCAATCGCCGGCCGTGGGCCGGCGATCCCGGTTCACAATCCCTTGATGAAGTCGATCAGCGCCTTGTTCACTTCCGCCGGCTTTTCCTGCTGGATCCAGTGGCCGGCGCCGTCGATGATCACCTTGCCGCGCAGGCCCGGCAGCAGCGTGTCCATCGTCTCCAGCGACTTCGCGCCGATGAGGCCCGTGATGACGGGGTCCTTCGCGCCAGCGACGAACAACGAAGGCTGGAAAATCTTCGCGTCCTGCCACGGCGCGCTCAGCTCCCAGTTGCGGTCGATGTTGCGATACCAGTTGATGCCGCCCGCAATGCCGGTGCGCGAGAACGTCTCGATGTAATGCTGAATCTCCGCCTCGCTGATCCAGGCAGGCGCCTGCTCCGGAACCTTCGCGTCTTCCACCATGCCGCGCCCGGGCTTCAGCATCAGGCCGAGACCCGTACCGTAGTAGATCGCGCGCAAGGTGTGGCTCCAGTCGCGCGCCATCTCCTCTTCCACCACGCCCGGCTTCTGGAAATATTGCCAGTAGAAAGTCGAGACGCCCTGCTGCTTCAGGATCGCGAGCGGCGCGGCGGGCCCGCGGTTGCGCAGGGGCACCGAGAGCGCGGCGACGGCCGGAAACACGTCCGGCCGGAACATTGCCGCGCGCCAGGCGACCTCGGCGCCCCAATCGTGCCCGACCATGATCGCTTGTTTCTCGCCGAGCGCCTCGACCAGCGCGACGACATCGCCGACGAGATGAAAGATCGTATAGGCGCCGATATCCTTCGGCGCGCTCGTGCCGCCGTAGCCGCGCATGTCGGGCGCGACGACACGATAGCCTTGCGCCGCGATCGCCGGAATTTGATGACGCCACGAATAGGCGAGTTCCGGCCAGCCGTGGCAGAGCAGCACGAGCGGGCCATTGCCCTGCTCGACGATCTGCATGTCGAGGCCATTTGCCTTCACGATTCGGGTCTGCGCCGCCATGTCGTCCTCCACGCGCGAAGTCTTCGTGCTTCGCGGCGCAGAGTTGCGGCAGCGAGGCCGCGCGTCAACTCACGCGGATCAGGCGGCGCTGCGGTGCGGCATGCGTGCGGCGCGCGGGTCGGATTCCGTCTCGCCGAAACGGGGCAGGGCGTTCATCACGCGTTCTGGCGGGAAGACGACGATGACTTCGGTTCCCTCGCGCACCTTCGAGCGCAGCGTGAATGTGCCGCCATGCAGTTCGACGAGGCCCTTCACGATCGGCAGGCCGAGGCCGGAGCCCTCGTCTGCGTTCTTCTGCGCGAGCGTGCCGCGTCCGAAGGACGACATGACGACGGGTATCTCGTGTTCGGGAATGCCGGTGCCGGTGTCGCGCACCGAGAAATACTGGCCGCCCGCCTGGGTCCAGCCGACCTTGATGGTGATCTGGCCGCCCTGCGGCGTGAATTTGATCGCGTTGGTGAGCAGGTTGAGCGCGACCTGGCGAATGGCGCGCTCGTCCGCCCACAGGCGCGGCAGGTCGGATTCGATGGCGTCCGCGATCTTGATGTCGCGCTTTTGCGCGCGCAGCAGCAACAGGTGTTCGCAATCCTGGATGATCGCGCTGAGCGAGATCGCGTCTTCCTTGAGTTCGTATCGGCCAGCCTCGACGCGCGAGAGGTCGAGAATTTCGTTGATCAGCGCGAGCAGATGCTGGCCGCTGGAATGAATGTCGGTCGAATAGTCGCGATAGGCCGGCACGGCATGCGCACCGAACAATTCATCCTTCATCACTTCCGAAAAGCCGAGGATCGCATTCAGCGGCGTACGCAATTCGTGGCTCATAGTGGCCAGAAACCGCGACTTGGCGAGATTGGCCTCTTCCGCGCGGCGGCGCGCTTCGTCGGAATTGGATTTCGCCCGCTCGAGCTCGCCGATCAGTTCGTCTTTCTCGGCCTGCGCGTAGAGCGCGGACAGCGAAGTTTCATAAAGGCGGCGCGCGAGCGTGATGAAATAGATTTCCGCGCCGCAAACGAAGGCAGTCGTCGCCAGCACGGGCGTGTCGGTCGTGGAGCTGGCGGCAACGCCGGCGATTGCGAGGCACAGCGGCGTGACGGAGGCATAGACCGCGTTCGGGATCGCCGCCGTCGCCATGGCTGTCATCGCACCGAGCATCAGGAGGATGGCCAGCAGGAATCCGCGCGCCTCGCCCTTGCCGAACATGATCAGCAGAACGACGATCGACGCCCAGGCGAGGCCGAGAAGGGCCTCGATGACAATGATCTTGGTGCGCCAGGCGGGAACCGAGGTGATCTCGGCCTGCCGTAGGAAGAGCTTGGACGCGAGGAAGGCGCCGCCGATCGCCGCCCAGACGATCGCCGTCCAGATGCCGACGAACTGAAGCGGCGCCCAGAAGGTCGAGACGCCGCCGATCGCGGCCGCGATCAGCAGGGCCCAAGGCGCGGAGCTGATCCGGCTTTCCGCGTAGATGCGAAGGAGTTCGCCCTCGAAGGCGCCGTGGCCGGCGCCGCCTGTGGTCAGTTTCTCGCGCGCCTCGCGCACCTTGTAGGCAAGGCGCCGACGTTCGGTCGAGCTTCGGGAACTGGCGCCGCGACCGCGCTCGATCATCTCGGCGGTGACTTGACTCATTACGAACGACCCACGCGAGGACGCGACACAACTGTAGGAAACATAATTGCGCGACAAAACTTAACGACTGGCTGACCCCGGACCCGCAATTCGAATAAAATCGATGGGATCGCGACAAGACTTGTGGCGCGCGCCGGCCGTCGCGGCGGGTGCGGCTCCGCACATCGCGAACGTTTCGGGCCGGGCGCCGGCCCGTCTGTCGCTTTCAACAGATATGGGGGGGTGTTAATGCTGGCCGGCGCGCTGCGGCCGCGTAGCGCCGGAGTATGGTTAATGATCCTTTACGATACCAAGGTCGCCCCCAACCCTCGCCGTGTCCGAATTTTTCTCGCCGAAAAGGGGATCGAGGTCCCGATGGTTCAGGTGGACCTCGGCAAGATGGAGCACAAGCAGGCGGAATACTCGAAGATCAACGCACTGCAGCGCACGCCTTCGCTCGTGCTCGACGACGGGACCGTGATCACCGAGTCCATTGCGATCTGCCGGTATTTCGAGGAACTGCAACCCGAGCCGAACCTGTTCGGGCGGGGCGCCGTCGGCCGTGCGACGGTCGAGATGTGGCGCAGGCGCGTCGAACTCAACCTGATGATGCCGACCGCCATGGTGTTTCGCCATACGCATCCCGCAATGGCGGCGCTCGAAGTCCCGCAGATCGCTCAGGTCGCCGAAACCAACCGGCCGCGTGTTCTGGATTTCCTGAAGGTGCTCGACGAGCGCCTCGCCGAAACGCGCTGGCTGGCCGGCGACGATTATTCGATCGCTGATGTCGATGGTCTCGTCGCCATGGATTTCCTGCGCCTGGCCCGCATCCAGGCGCCAGCGGAACTGGCCAACCTTGCCCGCTGGCACGGCGAATTGTCGGCGCGGCCGAGCGCGAAGGCCTGAGCACGGATGCGGGTCACCTTCGTAGGCACAGGGGATGCTTTCGGCAGCGGCGGGCGGGCGCACACCTGCCTGCGCCTCGATAACGCCGGCCGGACGCTGATGATCGATTTCGGCGCCGCCTCGATCGTCGGCTGGCGTCGCCTCGGCTTTTCCTTCAACGACATCGACGGCCTGCTGATCACCCACCTGCACGGCGATCATTTCGGCGGGCTGCCGTTTCTGCTTCTCGAGGCGCAATTCGTCGATCCGCGCGACAAGCCCCTGACAATTTACGGGCCGCCGGGCCTGCGCTCGCGTCTCTCCATGGCGATGGAGGCATTCTTTCCGGGCACGACCGGCATCAAATGGCGCTTCCCCTGGGAGATTCATGAAATCGCGCCGCCTTCCCGCGTTGAGATCGCCGGCTTCGCCGTGCGCACCATGGAAGTCGTTCACGCCTCGGGCGCCCCGGCGACGGCGGTGCGGATCGAGGCCGGCGGAAAGTCCTTCGCTTTTTCCGGCGACACCGCCTGGACCGATGCGCTTCTCGACATTTCCGCCGACGCGGACCTCTTCGTTTGCGAGTGCCATTCGATGGCGCCGAAAGCGCCGGGCCACATGGACTGGCCACGCCTGCGCGAAAACCTTCCGCGCGTCAGGGCGCGTCGCATGATGATCACGCATATGGGCCCGGAGGTTCTCGCCGGCCTCGATACGATCCGCGCCGAAGGCGGGCCGGAAGCCGCCAGCGATGGCCTCGTCGTCGAGCTCTGATCTCGACCGGCTCGCGGATGACATCCGCGCCTGCCGGATATGCGTCGAACGCCCCGATGGCGCGCCCCTGCCGCACGAGCCGCGCCCGGTCCTTCGCGTATCTGCGACGGCACGACTCCTGATCGCCGGTCAGGCGCCGGGCATGCGCGTCCACAAGTCGGGACTGCCATTCGACGATCCCTCCGGCGATCGCCTGCGCATGTGGCTCGGGATGGATCGCGAGGCCTTCTACGACACGCGCCGGGTCTGCATCGTGCCGATGGGCTTCTGCTTTCCGGGCTACGACGCGAATGGCGGCGACCTTCCGCCGCGCAAGGAATGCGCCTGCGCGTGGCATGATCTTCTGTTCGAACGCCTGCCGCAGGTCGATATCGTGCTGGCGATCGGGGGCTACGCCCACCGCTATCATTTCGCGCGATTGGGTCTACCCTTGGCGAAGGCGGCCAAGGTCGACGAGGTCGTCAGACGATGGCGGGAGTTCAGCGATGCGAAGCCGCGCCTGTTCCCGCTGCCGCATCCATCATGGCGAAATACCGGATGGCTGAAGCGCAATCCCTGGTTCGAGGCTGAGGTTCTGCCCGACTTGCGGGCGGTAGCGGCGAAAGCAACAAGCCCGCCGGAGCGTTCAAAGATCGCTGAGGAGCAGCGCCGCGAGGCCGAGAACGATCAATCCGCCGAGCAGCGACAGCACCAGCGGTAGCCCGTAGTAAAGGCAGACGCCGGCGCCGATCGCCGTGCCGATTCCGGCGGCCGCGACCAGCCGGAAAAGGTCACGAACCAATCCTTGGGCAAGATCGGCGAAGAACGTCGAAAGCGTCGGGCGCGGACGAGGGGGCAGACCCGGGTCATCGTCCGTCATCCCGACCTTCCGGTTTGGCGGCGCTCGCGCGAGATGGTCAACGATTGAGCCGCGCGATCAGGCTGGACGTGTCCCAGCGCTTGCCGCCCATCTTCTGCACTTCGGAATAAAACTGGTCGACCAGCGCGGCCACCGGCAGGTTCGCGCCATTGTTGCGGGCTTCCGACAGGCAGATCGACAGATCCTTGCGCATCCAGTCGACCGCGAAACCGAAATCGAACTTGCCGTCCAGCATCGTCTTGAAGCGATTTTCCATCTGCCAGGACTGCGCGGCCCCCTTGGAGATCACAGCGACCACGGCTTCGCCGTCCAGCCCCGCCTTCTGCGCGAAATGCAGCCCCTCCGCGAGGCCCTGCACGAGGCCGGCGATGCAGATCTGGTTGACCATCTTGGTGAGTTGTCCGGCGCCCGACGGCCCCATCAGGCGGCACGCGCGCGCGAAATGCGCGATCACGGGCTCGGCCTTGGCGTAAGGCTCGGCATCGCCGCCGCACATCACCGTCAGCACGCCATTCTCCGCTCCGGCCTGTCCGCCCGACACCGGCGCGTCGACGAAGGCGACGCCGAGGTCGGCGGCGGCGGCGTGGAGCTCGCGCGCGACTTCCGCGGAGGCGGTCGTATGGTCGACGAAGATCGCGCCCTTCTTCATGCCCGCGAGCGCGCCGTCGGGCCCGAGCGTGATGGAGCGCAGGTCGTCGTCATTGCCGACGCAGGCGAAGACGATGTCACAATCTCTTGCCGCTTCGCGTGGCGTCGGCGCGGAGGCGCCGCCGAACTTCTCGACCCAGGCCTTCGCCTTGGCGGTGGAGCGGTTGTAAACGACGACGTCGCAGCCGCCCTTGGTCTTCAGGTGGCCGGCCATGGGAAAGCCCATGACGCCGAGGCCGAGAAAAGCGACTTTGGTCATTTGGACGCGCCTTTTGCTTTCGAAAGCTCTACGCTGGCATGCCACAGCGCCGCCGCGCTCGGCAAGTCGCCTGAACGGCAGGTGGGCGGTCATTATCCCGCCGTAAATCATTCAGGCGACGTTCAGCCGCCATGGATCAAGAAGGGCATTGTCCGAGTTTCTGGGAGAGGTCCGGCAAACGCCGGCGAAAGGAGACATCCATGACCCGCTTCCGCAAGACCCTCACCGCTGGTCTGGCCGCGCTCACGCTGGGCGGGGCGCTGGCGACATCCATCACGCCCGCCGACGCCTTCGGTCGTCGCGGCTGGCACGGCGGCGGTTGGGGGCATCATCGCGGCTGGGGCGGACCTGGCCCGTGGGCGGCCGGCGCCATCGGCGGCCTGGCGCTCGGCGCGCTCGCGGCCGGCGCCTACAACAATTACGGCTGCGTCGCCAATCAGGCTGTCTACGACAGCTGGGGCAATTTCATCGGCTACCAGCGCGTTCGCGTGCCCTGCTACTGATCGGTCCGATCATGTCCGATCGACGCCGCCGGCTGCGCCGGCGGCGTTTTCGTATGCAAGGTTCGATTCATCATGCGACGACATATCAGGCGCGACGCGGGCTTTCCTAAAGACGCGTAAAGGTCGCTGCGTCACCCTCCACAGCATGGGAGGGGCCATGCTGCATATTGCTTTGCAAAAGATTCGCGACCGCGTCGGCCAGACAGGACGCATCGAGGATGAAGATCTCGCCGCTGCGCGGCGCTTCGTCTATTCCGATGAAGTCGTATCGCCCGACGACATAGCCGGCCTCTTCGCCATCGAGCAGGCGCGCGCCGATCACAATCCTGGCTGGTCGACCTTCTTTCGCGAAGCGCTCGTCGACATCGCACTCAATCAGACGCCGCCGCAGGATTATCTCAGCGACGAGAACGCCGACCTCCTGATCGGCTGCATCGGCGAGCGCAAGGAAGCGCGCTCCGATACCGCGCTCGAGGCCCTCGCCGATATCGTCGCGAAGGCGCGCGAGGCGTCGCCTCGGTTTTCGGCCTTCGTGCTGCGACAGGTGAAAAACGCCGCGATCTATTCCGACGGCGTCGACGCCTCTGGCGACCGGTTGCGGCCGGGCGCCGTCGGCCCGGTCGAAATCAGGCTGATGCAGCGTGTCCTCTGGGGCGCGGAGGCGGGCGGCATGCTCGCCATCAGTCGTGAGGAGGCCGAAGCGCTGTTCGACATCGCGGACGCGACCGCCGGCGCCGACAACGATCCCGCCTGGGACGACCTTTTCGCGCGCGCGGTTGGAAACTATCTTCTGGGCGCGACCGCCCGCCAGGCGATCTCGCGCGAAGCTGCGTTGCAGGCTTGGGATCGGCCCTACGAAAGTAGCATCGTCTCGACATTGGCCGCCGTGCTGGGCGGCGCAGGCGCTGGTTTGAGCGCCATGTCCAAGATCCTCGGCGAAGGAACGCTCGGCGAGGAAACGAACTATCGAATCGCCGTCGATGAACTCGAGCGCGCCCGCGCCGCCGAAAACGCCGCGCAACTGCAGGGAGAGAAGGCGGAATGGCTTCTCGACCGTGTTCGCCGCAATGGACTCGTCACCGGGCCAGAACGTTCGCTGCTCGAATTTGTGCAGCGCAATGCGTCTCTACTGACGCCGGAATTGCGCGCGCTCGTCGACAAGGTCGAGCCGCCGGAAGCGCCGGCGCCGGGCGCGCGCGCGGCTTTCGGCCGCAGAAAGCCGGGGCAGGCCGCCTGAGCGCGCGCAATTTGCTTCGCGACTAGCCTCTTATGTGCTTATCTCCGCGCGGGCGTCGGCCAGGCGGCAGCGCGAAACAGCGCGCCGGGGCGGCTTGTGAGGGAATGTGCAACGACGTCTTCAAGTCAGGGAGAATGACATGACGGTTGAAAGAAGAAAATTTCTGAAGACTGCGGCGCTGGCTGGCGCCGGCGCGGGCATCGCCGCGCCTGCGATCGCGCAGTCTTCGCCGAAGATTCAGTGGCGTCTGGCGTCCAGCTTCCCGAAGTCGCTCGATACGATCTACGGCGCGGTCGACATTTTCGCCAAGGCCGTGTCCGACATGACGGACGGCAATTTCAAGATCCAGACCTTCGCGGCTGGCGAAATCGTTCCCGGTCCGGGCGTTCTTGAAGCGACCCAGAACGGCACGGTCGAGGTTGGCGAAACCGCGCTCTACTATTTCTGGGGCAAGGACCCGACCTTCGCGCTCGGCACCGCCATTCCCTTCGGCCTGAACCCCCGCCAGCAGAACGCTTGGTTCTACAATGGCGACGGCAACAAACTGATGGACGAGTTCCTGAAGGGCTACAACCTGAAGGGTCTGCCCGGCGGCAACACCGGCACGCAGATGGGCGGCTGGTTCCGCAAGGAGATCAAGACGGTCGCCGACCTCAAGGGCCTGAAGTTCCGCATCGGCGGCATGGGCGGCGCGGTGCTCAGCAAGCTCGGCGTCGTTCCGCAGTCGATCCCGGGCGGCGACATCTATCCCTCGCTCGAAAAGGGCACGATCGACGCGGCCGAATGGGTTGGGCCGTATGACGATCTGAAGCTCGGCTTCAACAAGGTCGCGCCCTATTACTACTACCCGGGCTTCTGGGAAGGCGGCGCGAACCTGCACTACATCTTCAACCTCGAGAAATACAACCAGCTGCCGAAGAACTATCAGGCGATCCTCGATGCTGCCGCATCTGTGTCGAACATCTGGATGCAGTCGAAGTACGACGCCGACAATCCGGCGGCGCTCAAGAGCCTCGTCGCGAACGGCACGAAGCTGCGTCCGTTCTCGCAGGAAATTCTCGAAGCCTCGTACAAGGCCGCGCAGGAACTCTACAAGGAGCTGTCGGCCAAGAACGCGAACTTCAAGAAGATCTACGACAACATGCACGAGTTCCAGAACAACGAATATCTCTGGTGGCAGGTTGCCGAGTTCACCTACGACAATTTCATGGTGCGTCAGCGCGCCAAGGGCTGAGCGTCGCGCCAGTCTCGAAAAAGCGAGGGCCCGGACGAAAGTCCGGGCCCTTCTTTTTGCGTCTCGTTTCTGCGCTCCTGTCAGAACTTCAGCGGCGGCGGCTCGTCTGATGCGCCGGGCGGCGGCGCGAGCTGCTGGAACTGCTGGTCGATCTGCTTCTGGTTGAGCTGCACGCCGCTCGATTTGTAGATCATCACCATCGCGGGGATCAGAATCACGAGGCCGATCATGATCACCTGGATCACCACATAGGGCACGGCCCCCATGTAGATCTGCCACGTCGAGATCGGCTCCATCGTCTTGCCGGTGACGCGATCGACATAGGGCTCTTTCGCCGCCACGGAGCGCAGGTAGAATAGCGCGAAGCCGAATGGCGGGTGCATGAAGCTTGTCTGCATGTTCACGCCCAGCATCACGCCGAACCAGATGAGGTCGATGCCGAGCTTCTCGGCGGCGGGCCCCAGCAGCGGGATGATGATGAAGGCGAGCTCGAAGAAGTCGAGGAAGAAGGCGAGCACGAAGACGAGCAGATTGACGAAGATCAGGAAGCCGACCTGGCCGCCAGGCAGCGACGTCAGGAGATGCTCGACCCAGGTGTGCCCGTTCACGCCGTAGAAGGTCAGCGAGAACACGCGCGCGCCGAGCAGGATGAAGACGACGAAGGACGAGAGTTTCGCCGTCGTGTCCATCGCCTGCTTGAGCAGGTCGAGCGAGAGGCGACGCTTCGACAAGGCCAGGATGAGCGCGCCGAGCGCGCCCATCGCGCCGCCTTCCGTTGGCGTCGCGATGCCGACGAAGATCGTGCCGAGCACGAGGAAGATCAGCGCGAGCGGCGGCACGAGCACGATGACGACCTGCGAGGCGAGCCGCGACAGCATCCCGAGCTTCAGCTTCTCGTTGATTAGCGCGAGGACGTAGGAGGCCAGGATCGCGATCGCGCCGGCCCAGACCGCCTTGTTCTCGCCATCCATGTCCGGGTGGATCCGTGCGAGCCACAGCGACGCCACATAGAACACGCCGGCAAAGAAGGCGACGACCAGCAGCAGCGAGCCGACGCCCGACCCGAGCGTGCGCGCTTCCTTCGGCAGCGCAGGAGCGGCGGAGGGCTTGAAGATCGTAACCAGGAAAACCCAGCCCGCATACATGGCCGACAGAACCAGGCCCGGGATCATCGCGCCCTTGTACATGTCGCCGACCGAGCGGCCGAGCTGGTCGGCCATGACGATCAGGACGAGCGAAGGCGGAATGATCTGGGCGAGCGTGCCCGACGCCGCGATGACGCCGGTCGCGAGCCTGCGATCGTAGCCGTAGCGCAGCATGATCGGCAGCGAGATCAGGCCCATCGAAATCACGGAGGCCGCGACCACGCCGGTCGTCGCCGCGAGAAGGGCGCCGACGAAGATCACGGCATAGGCGAGGCCGCCGCGGATCGGGCCGAACAGCTGGCCGATCGTGTCGAGCAGGTCTTCCGCCATGCCCGATCGTTCGAGGATCAGGCCCATGAATGTAAAGAATGGAATAGCGAGCAGCGTATCGTTGCTCATGACGCCGAATATGCGTTCGGGCATGGCGTCGAGCAGCGTCCAGCTCAGGCTGATCGAACCGTTCGACAGCGGCGCGAGCTCGACGCCGATCACGAAATAGAAGAGGCCGACCGCAGCGAGCGAGAATGCGACGGGATAGCCGAGCAGCAGCACGACCACCAGCGAGGCGAACATGAGAGGCGCCATGTTCTGCGCGATGAACTGAGCCATTTTTCGCGCGCCTCTCTCAGGCTTCCATGCCGTGAGCGCCATGGGCGGCGCTCGAGGCGTGCGGGTCGGGAATCATGTTGCGCATCACCGCGATGCGCTTGATGAATTCCGAGACGCCCTGGAGAAGCAGGATCGCGAAGCCGACGGGGATCATCAGCTTGGCCGGCCACATGATCAGGCCGCCCGCGTTCGCGGACATTTCGCCACCGGCGTAGGAGCGCCAGAAATAATTGAGGCTGGTGAGGATCATCACAAGGCAGAAGGGCAGAAGGAAGAAGACGTGCCCGAAAAGCTCGATCCAGTCGCGCACGCGCTTGGGTAGGTGCGAATTCACGATGTCGATCTTGATGTGCTCGTTCTTCAGCAGCGTATAGCCGGCGCCGAGGAGGAAGACGGCGCTGAACAGATACCATTGCAGTTCGAGCCACGCGTTCGAACTGCGGCTGATCGCGAAACGGACCATCGCATTGATCGAGGAGACGAGAACGGAGATCAGGATGAGCCAGCGCAGCGCCTTGCCGAACTGGTCCTGGGCCGCGTCGATGCCGCGGCTGATGGCCAGCAGAAAGTTCATGTTCCTCCCCTTCGCCGGCTGCGCGCGCGCGAGCGCGTCTTCTGGCGCGCAGCTGGCATGTCGGGGATGATTACCATTGGCGGGCGCGGGCCGCCAGTCGGCGGAACCCGCCGTCCAGAGATTTAGCCGCCGGTCACGCTCATGTGCCGGGCGACCGCCGGGCGGTGCGTATCGCGGTCGATGATGAAATCATGGCCCTTGGGCTTGCGCCGGATCGCCGCCTCGATCGCCTCGTGCAGCTTCTCGTCTGTCGGCGCGGCGCGCAGCGGCTCGCGCAGGTCGGCGGCGTCCTCCTGGCCGAGGCACATGTAGAGCGTGCCGGTGCAGGTCACCCGCACCCGGTTGCAGCTCTCGCAGAAATTATGCGTCAACGGCGTGATGAAGCCGATCCGCCCGCCGGTTTCGGCGGCCGTGTAATAGCGGGCGGGGCCGCCGGTCGAATAGTCGCTGGCTTCGAGCGTGAACTGTTCCGAGAGTTTCTCTCGCACCTCGCTCAGCGGCCAGTATTGGTCGAAGCGCTCGCCCTCGACCTCCCCGAGCGGCATGACTTCGATGAAGGTCATGTCCATCCCGCGCCCATGCGCGAATTTCACGAGATCGAACACTTCCCTGTCGTTCACGCCCTTGAGCGCGACGGCGTTGAGCTTGATCGAAAGTCCGGCTTTCTGGGCGGCGTCGAGCCCCGCAAGCACGACATTCAGGTCGCCGCGCCGCGTGATCTCGCGGAACTTCGCGGGATCGAGCGTGTCGATCGAGACATTGATCCGCTCGACCCCGCAATCGGCGAGTTCGCCCGCATATTTCGACAGCAGCGAGCCGTTGGTGGTCAGGGTCAGTTCCTTCAG
>Ga0116151_10003375_pt1 | contig 14342 bp, 18 predicted proteins | sample AD_UKC117_MetaG_FD_89893 | JGI IMG/M metagenome (GOLD analysis project Ga0116151, IMG submission 89893) | Active sludge microbial communities of municipal wastewater-treating anaerobic digesters from Hong Kong - AD_UKC117_MetaG | ecosystem: Engineered > Bioreactor > Anaerobic > Digestate...
AAACACCCACAAAAGTAAGCTCCAGCGGAGCGGAATCTCATTGAAAGTCTTTGGAATAAACCGCCTCAGTGGTTAAAATTTATTTTTGTCGGACAGTAGTGATTATTTATTATAAATACAGATATTCAAAAGAATAATTAATCTATAAGGATTCGGGTATTGTCCCGGATCCTTTTTATTTTTTCAGGGGTTTGCACCGTGTATATCAATATGTCACCCTGAGCAATGTCACCCTGAGCAATGTCACCCTGAGCAATGTTACCCTGAGCAATGTCACCCTGAGCAATGTCACCCTGAGCAATGTCACCCTGAGTTTATCGAAGGGTTATCGAAGGGTTATCGAAGGGTTATCGAAGGCTGTCGAAGTGTATTAATTTAAAAAGTTACTTTTTGTACACCCCAATTTTTAGTTTTGATTCATCGATTTGTGATTTTAACTTCCTTTTAATCAGGGTGCAGTAGTGATAATTTCTAATATTTGCCATTAAAAATAAACAACAAATTACATGCTTGGGTTAAAATATCTTCTTAACTAAACGAAATTGTTAGGTATATTAAAACCAACATCAAATATGTTTTATAACATAAATTTTATGGGGTCACCTTTTGGTGTTTTTAGGAATAAATAGGTAGAGGGGGATTATTAAGAATTAGAAAAATGTGTAGTAAGTTTTATTTTAACTATTTAACCTGAAAATTATGATTGATGCAAAAGAAAACCTTCTGCTGAAAAGCGAATGTAGTTTAAAAGTTGTAAAAATAATGCAAATAATAGGCGCCGAAAAGAAAGGCAAAAAGGTAAAAATTATTACCAGCGATAAAGAGCTTGAAACGGTTAAGAGCTTGCAGGAAATTGAGCAGGAACTCGGAAAAATGTTTTATAGGATACATTATAACACTCTTGTTAACCTGTTGCGGATAAAAGAACTATTGCTTGAAGAGAATAAAGTAATTATGGAAAACAACAAAGCCTACCCCGTGGCAAAAAGGCGGAAAAAGGAGTTTATAGGTATTTTAAATAAAAACTGTAAGGCAATCATTTAAGGGCAGGAAATCGTAATCCGCCAAAAGTTATTAACAACAGATTTTCCCACTTAGGACAAAAATCTGCCCACTTAAGACAAAAAACTGCCCACTTATGCCGTTTTTAACAATTTCAACAGGCAGTATGTTAATAAGTTGGATTTTTTAAACCGAACTTTTTGTATAATTTCATTTTCGAAATTTCAAAAATCGGTGTTGCAACACTATAGTTATTAATCTAAAATTTTTTAAAAAAATGAGAAAGAAAAGAATTTTGGGAATCTTTATGATTCTAATTATGGTTTTTAGTTTATTTAGTTTAAATACTAAAGCAAAAGATGAACTGCCTCCAGATATTCCTTATTATCAAGTTATGAGATATTGTCCGGGAAGTGTATATTTAAAACTTGCCTGCACAAGTGCTGTATATCCAAAAAGTTGTAGGCAATACTATTGTATTACAGCTTCTTAGTATTAAAACATTTTAAATACAAGTATATGATACTTAATAAATTATTCATATACTTGTATTACTATTTTATAGATAATCTTTTATTTCGAACCGGTTTCTGAATCTTTTTTAAACTTTTAAATATGAAAAAGTTATTTGCTTTATTAATTGTATTATGTATTGTTTTTTTTAGATGTACAACCGAAAAAAATACAAATGGAACGGCGGAAGGAGTGCCATTAATAGATTTTAATAGCCTTGAAAAAAATCACCCTTCGGAGGTATACTTGTTTTCAGAAATTGGTTTCTTTCAGTTGGGGCAAAAACAAAGTGTACTGCTAAGTAACGATATTCAGTTGCAGGTAGCCGATAATTTTCTGTTTATTTATGATTTTGTTAAAAAGTCGTTTTACAGATTCAGTATGGATGGACAATTAATTAATACTATTGGTTTATCTGGAAAGGGGCCCGAAGAGCATACGCAAGTGCTAAGCTTTGCAGTAAATACTCAGAAAAAGATGGTTGAGGCCCTTTGTAATCATGGCCGGGAGATAAAACAATATAGTTACAAGGGTGATTTCATTTCTACATTTAATACTCCGGTTAGAACGGATGGCTTCTCAATAACTTCAGATAGCAAATATTGGTTTTATTCGGCAATAGGTAATGGAGAAACAGACTATAGGTTGCATTATGCGGAAACGATAGATAATTTAGAGTCATTTCTTCCTTTAAAAACAGAGTGTTTTGGTGTTCAGGAACAAAATTTTACAAAAAACGGTAATGAAATATGGTTTAGAGAGTCATTTTTCCCAACTATTTATAAACTTGATAGTGGTATAGTAATCCCAAAATATAAAATAGGATTTGGTAAGGGAGAAATTAACGAAGCAGATTTTATACATGCCAAAGACCCATTTTTATATATTGAAACTATAAACAAAGAAGGCTTTTATACAACCATCAATCTTGTGGTTAATAATAGTTTTGTTAATATTCCTATTATATGGCAGAGTGAAAATTCGATAGAAATATACGAACTCCTGCTATTTAAAGATAGCAAAAAGAATCTCCTGGTTTACTATAAAGACGAAGTTTATAAAAAGTTGATTAGTAGCTCAAAGCTCGTTTTTATCGATGGGCAAAACACGCTACATTACATTACTAGTGCATTAGCATTTATAAGTTTTATTAAAGAATCTGGATTGAAAGTTGATATTTCAAATATAGATATTCAGGGGAATCAGGTTGTTTATACTTTGCCAATTATAAAATTAGATAAATTCAATGATTAGATATTTACGAATTGATATTTCTTTTATTACTTTATTTATAATTGCATTTAATTTATTTTATTCATGTAACAGCGAAAATAAAACAAACTTGGATAACTCAATTCTGAATAAAGTTATAACTTTAAATGATAGTATTGTTTTTTTAGCAACAGACTGTAATCCTCATTGTGATAGTCTTTGTTTTAAGTCAGAATTCCATTTTATTATAATGGTTAACGCAAGTTGCGATGCTTGTTTGTCGGAGATATGGGATTGGAAAATATTTGTGGATAAACATCCGGAATTTGAGCCACTTGAATTTCATTTTTTACTTTATGGTGAGAAATATACTTTGCCGGGATGGATAAAGTACGAAACCGGAATGAAAAACTTTTTTTTCTGGAACGATCCGGCATCTTTGTTCACGAAAGAGTATGGTATTAAGCAGGATCCAATATTAAATATTTTTTTGCTGGATGAAAATAATAAAGTGCTATTTGTAGGTAATCCTACAAAATCGGATCAATTGTACGAAAAAATAATAAGGATTATTTTTAATATTTCATAAGTTGTTTGCGTTATTAAATAATACTTTTAAAAATGAAAAATTGCAATAGAATAATAGGTGGGTTAGCCCTTGTGTTTATAATTTTTTTAGGGGCATGCAATAAAAAAAAGGACAAAATCGACCTGATCCCTTTTAAAGAAAAAGGGATCATCAATAAACAAAAAGTTATCTTTTTTACTCATTTAAATCTTAAAAAGAATAATTTGGGAGTTTTACACCTTACCAGAAATTTTTATGAGTATGGACTTCTGCAATATAACGATGTGGACAAAGTGGCTATTGTTTTCCTGGTGGAATGTTACCAAGCAGATATAGAGGATGTAACGAACTATTTTTCGGATTGGGGATATGGGGATAGGGTTATTATTAAAAACTACGAAAGTACATCCAAAAGAAATGGGGATTGGGGAGAAAGTGGGGTATCATACATTTTAAATAATAATGGTGAAATATGCTGTCTAACAAATCCAAGTTTAGGGAAAGCTTTTCATGAGGAAATGAAAAAACAAATCGAACTAATGTACTAACATAATGTGATTTGTTTTTGAATCTTAAAAAAAATTATTCTAATTGAAAATAGGCTTTTTAACGTGCAATTGGAATGTATATATTTAAATAAGTGAAGTATTAATCCGCCAAAAGTTATTAACAGCAGTTTTCCCCACTTAGGACGAAAATTTTCCCACTTAGGACAAAAAACTGCCCACTTATGCCGTATTTAACAATTTCAACAAACAGTATGTTAATAAGTTGTATTTTTTAAACCGAACTTTTTGTATAATTTCATTTTTCGAAATTTCAAAAATTGTGTTAGCTGGCACTTTAAGTATTAATCTAAAATTTGAAAAAATTATGAGAAAGAAAAAGAAAATTTTAGTATTTGCCGCACTTGTGGCGTTTGCTATAGTTGGCATAACAAATGCTCAGGCAACGAAAAAAATTAATCCAGAATGCCCTAATGGGTGTGTTGCCTGCGGTCCTGGTTGTGTTTGTAATGGTTATCATCAAGGTTTATTAGAATATCAATGGCCAAAATAACTTACAATAATCTATTTTAATTTTACTGTGGTCATATCTTATGGCCACAGTTTTAAAAAGAAGTTCAATTTAAATTGTTAACTATGAAGAATATAAATATATTAGTCTTTATGTTAATGCTGGTTATGATTACTTGTAAGAACTCTAAAAAGGACGAAATAGAAAAATTCCAAAAAAAACGTGATAATATTATAAACGTTAAGGGAAAAATTAATGATTTAAAAACAGAATTGGTTTTCGGATATTCCTCATTATATATTTGTGATAATCTTTTAATTGTTATGGAGATGGCTCCAGGTGGCAACAAAGGAATACATCTATATGATAAAAATACTTTTGAGTATATAACCAGTTCAGCAATTATTGGTAAAGGGCCTGGAGAAGTTGCAAGGCAGGGAGGAATCGGCTTTGACAGCAAGGATAGGGTTTTATGGGTTTCAGATCATGGGAAAAAGCTAATATGGAAATTTCCTTTAGATAGTATTTTAAATAATGAAATGTATAAACCCACTGAAAAAATAAACTTATTTGATGAGTTATTTATAGAAAAATATGGGTTTGTAAACGATAGTATTGCAATAGGTAAAGCTGTCCGAATACATCCTAACTATTCATTCGATAAGGTAATGGCAAAGCTTAATATTAATAACAATGTGACAGAAGAGTATGGCTATGAGCATCCTGAGGCAACTGCAAAAAAATCAATTTCTGTTTTTAAATTATCAACAGAAAACAATTTTTATGTTAATTGTTATTTTTACTGTGATTTAATGACTATTTGTGATTTAGAAGGTAATCTAAAAAAAAATATATATGGACCAGGATGGTTAAAGAATAAGGATAATAGAAATGCGTATTTTACAGAGGTTGATTTATATAATAAGTATATAATTGCAGCTTACCTTGGAGATGAAAGCATTATATTTAATGAAAATAAGAGGCCGCAATCGAACCTCCCATCAAAATTTTTAGTTTTTGATCTGGATGGGGAGTATCAAAAAACGATTGATACAGGGCATAAAATAGCATATTTTTGTATTGATTCAGAGAATAAGAGACTTATCGCATATTTTGATGATAGGGAAAATCCATTAGGGTATATCGATCTACAGGAAATACTTAATTAGTTTTTTTAAACGCTTTAAGCACTAAGCACACAAAAAGGACAAGAATAAAACATGAGTGTTTTGAGATTAAGATATATGTTTAATTAAAAATGTATTTTGTGAAATATAAGATTCTGTTTTTTTGTATTTTAATCGGATTAATTACTTTTTCATTGTCATGCAAACGCTTCAATGGAAATTTGAAAAAGGATGCTATTGATACCTTATTAACTAAATCAATAAGTTTTTCAGATAAACTTCTGGTTTTAAACGGAAAGGAATTTCAATCAGTAGATTCATTTAATAATGAAACAGAAGGAAAAACAAAGATAATTTCAATAGTTGATGGTAACTGCATGAAATGTGTTATAAACCAGTTAAATTATATAGACAGTTTATTCTATAGTATTCTAAATGATAGTGATAATATTTTAATATTTATTTTAAATGTGAATAACAGAGATTCTGTTTATTTTATGCGCAATTTACAACCTGCAATAAAAGCTAAAGGAACAATTTTATGGGATAATAATTATAACTTTGAAAGAGAAAACATGCTTTTTACTCCTGAATTGAATTTAAGGACATTTATGATAAATAGTGAAAATAAGATTATTTATTATGGAAGTCCGGTGATAGATTCTAATATTATTTATGAATATCAGGAGAAATTGGAGTTATATTAGATGCTTTTTGTCCTATAAAATAATATGATAATTAAATTTTAAAATCAAATAATTACCCTATTTTTGAACAAAACAATCTATTAACCCTGTTATGTACAAAATTTTTATTTCACTGGTTTTAATAAGCGCTATTTTTTACAGTTACTCCTGCCATTCGCCACAGGCATCCGAAAATGCCAGCGAAATGGGTAAACTGGCTTATGCCCGTAAAGGATAAAAAACACAAAACATGTTGTATAACATGGGGGGGGGGGTAAAGTTTGTTTTATTAAAAGTAACTATCTTCGGGTTTGAATATTCAAAAATCGGTGTTGCAACACTTTATTTATTAATCTAAAATTTAAAGAATTATGAAAAAGAAAATTTTTGTAATGAGTTTTATTTTCATTAGTTTACTAATATTTAGTTATGGAAATGATGCTCAATCAAACGTAGCAATTAAAAATGCCAAAGCACTCACGTCTGCAACAAGTGTTTGCGATGGTAAATGTATTGTGTGTTTCAACGAGTCGTGCACATGGGTGGGTTGTTGTATTGAATGTTTGGGATGTAAGAAAAAAACTACAAATGAACAAATTGCACCAGTAAATTAAATTATAAATTATAAAAATTAGTTATGAAAAAAATAATAAAAATAGCAATAGCTGCAATTTTAATAACATTATTCTTTGTAGAAGAAAGTAAGATAAATGTAGAAGAAAACAATATTGTAATTAAGAACAAAATTGCTTTAGCACAATCATCCAGTTTGGAACCTACAATTGAAGTTGGTCCTATCTGTATGAATAACCGTACATCAATTTGTTGGAGATTTCCTGACATGAATATATATGGTAAATTCGTATAAGAAGTCAGATATTATTTGGCACACAATTAAAATCAATTTAGAAAATAATGCATGATAGAATATCATGCATTATATTTGTTTTTATAAGTTAAGAAGTATGATGAAAACAACAATAAAAACTATCCTTTATTTATTATTATCTTTTATTTTTTTAAGGTGCAGTTATAAAGGTGAAGATAATTTATTAGATTCATTTAAAAATGAGAAACAAATTAAAGGTGTTGAGATCCCTATTGATGATGCTTTATTGGGAAATCCCATGGAGTTAATTACAATTGATACTTTTTTATTAGTAGTCGATTATTTTGATAATACCTGGTTAAATATTTTCTCAATAAATACTGGTAAACAGATTAAAAGAGATTTAAATAGCGGTAAAGGCCCTAATGAAATTCAACGGCCGTATAAGATAACGGTAACAGGGGAAAGGACTTTTGATATATATGATATTTTTACAAAAAGATTACTTTCGTATGACATTGATGATATTTTGTCGGAAAAGAAAAGTACTCCTTTTTTAAAAGAGGATTTTAAGTCTGATACAGCAAGATTTTTACAAATATTAAGATTGCCTGACAACAAGTTTTTTGGCACTGGGATCATTTTCGGGGGAAAATACTGTGTTGTAAATAAGAAAGATGCTTTATGTGAGGCTTTTGGGGAGTATCCGGCTGATGAGAAACACAATAATGCAGGTTATAATATTTTAGGTGCAGCGTATCAAGGACTACTAGAATTAAAACCTGATGGAAGTAAAATAGTCTGGGCAAATCTTAAGAGTCCTATATTGGAAATTATTGAAATAAAGGATGATAAATTTGAAGTAATAAAAAAAATAAATTTTGGCCTTCCTTTGTATGATGAATACGAAGATGAAATGGGTGGTTTTTCTGCAGAAACACATGAAAATAATAAGTTAGGATTTCGTGATATAAATGTGACCAATGAGTATATTTATGCACTTTATTCTGGACGTACTTTTGAAGAATTTGATGATAAAGCAATAAAATGTGAATATATCTTAGTATACGATTGGGAAGGTAATCCGTTGAAAAAAATGAAGCTGGAAAGAGATGTAAATAGCATAACTGTAACTTTAGATAATAAATATATATATGCAATAGCCGAAACACCTTTCCCTAGAATTATTCGTTATACTCTATAATTGCGAAAATATATGAAGAAGATTTTATTTATTATAATAACAATTTTTTTATTTCCTGCTTGTACTAATAATGAAAAACTAATTGTTGATATATTTGATGTTGAATATAATATTAAAGGAAATGCAATAAATATTAACAAACAGAATCTGTTTAATCCAACATCAATTAATGTTTATGATTCATTATTTTTATTGATTGATTATACTGAAGGTAATTGGCTTAGCCTTATTAACAAGGATAATGGTGTACAATTAAGGAAAGCAATTGAAATAGGTAAAGGCCCAAATGAAATAACTTATTTATCAAATATTTGTATAGATCATAAAAATGATGAGTTAATTTTGTTGGATATCCAACAAAAACAAATTAAGGTTGCTAATCTGGATTCATTAATTATATCTGATAAGGATTGTTTTATAAAACAAATTCAAGTTAAAATAGATAGTGGCCAGATATTTAATATGGCCCCAATTAATGATTCTTTATTTGTAGGTACAGGTATTTTATTAGAAGGAAAGTATGCTTTAATAAATCAAATTGGTGAATTAATTAATGTTTCTTACGATTATCCTTTTGACGAGAACCATCCCAATATTGATTATGATATGCTAGGAATGGCTTTTCAAAGTATTAAAACATCGAATAAAGATATAAGCAGGTTTGTTTCTGGGGATTTAAATTGTGATCTACTCACTTTTTTTACTTACGATAGTAATGGATTAATTAAATTAAAAGAATATAATACTTATCTGCCTATTTACGAAGAAGTCAGGGCAGGTGGAGGTTATGGTGCAAGGTTGTCACGTGATAATAAAAATGGTTTCGTAGATTTAAAATCTACTTCAAATTACGTATATGCTCTGTATTCTGGTAATAGTTTTAATGAACTTAATTCAGATGCTTTTAAAGCTAAGAATGTTTTAGTCTTTAATTGGGACGGAGAACCCATTGTTAGATTTATTTTAGATGAGTTTGTAATATCAATAGATATAACTGAAGACGATAATTTTATCTATGCTATTGTAAATAATCCATATCCTGAAATTCATAAATATTATATAGGTAAATTATTAAAAAGTAAATTATGAAAAATATTTTTAGTCAGGATTTAAAGAATTATTCTATAATCTTTTTTCTGGTTGTATTTATTTGTATTTCTTGTAAAAATGAGAAAAACAATAAACTAAATATTGCAGAGCAGGTAGATTACTGGATTGGAAGGGAGATTATTTTTCCGGATTCTTTAATGTTATTAAATGGCAGAGATTTAACACCATTGAATGATAGTTTGTATTATGATGTAAAAAATTATAAGATAGTAACATATATATATGGTGATTGTCACTCCTGCGTTGAAGAAATAAACAAATGGGAGGAAATTTTGAGTTTCCAGAATGAATATAATTTTGAAGTAATATTTTTTATATTCACATTAGAGTTGGATTTTTTTTTAAACAATTACTATAAGGATGTATTTTTAAAGCACAGCTACATAATTGATACAACTGATAAGTTTGAAATTAATAATCGATTGATAGGATATAAGGAATTTCAAACATTCCTTTTGGATAGCAATAATATAATAAAGTCAATTGGAAATCCAATTTATAATGAAAAAGTCTGGAAATTATATCGTGAGGTTATTGAAAACCAGTTGTAGTTTTATTTTACAATTTGGAGGTAGTTTCGTATTAATATTATTTATTGTTGTTGCTTTTAGGGTCTTTATAGGAGAAATTCTTACTATAGAATCAAAGTCTATGGAAAGAACATTTTTTAATAAGGATATCATATATGTAAATAAATCAAAAATAGGAGTAAATTATCCAACAACATTGGATGATATTCCTTGGCTGGGAACAATTGTTTACTATTTCGATAGTAGGTTTTTGAAAAATATGTTATCGTATAGTCTTTATAAATCTAGTATAAATTATCCCATACGTAAAGTAAATTGCAATGATGTTATAATCTTAAAGAATCCCAATTCAAAGGATTTAATTGTGAAAAGATGTGTGGCTAAAGGAGGTGATGTTTTAAATATTAGCAAAGATAATATTAAAATTAGAGGTGTTGAGATTAAAAAATCTTCGCAAAACTCGATATCTAGAATTAAGATTGATACGGTTTATAAAAAATTAAATAAAGAAACTATAGACTTCATAAAAATTAATATTGGGCAAAAAGAAAGTTCATTTGATGATAAATATTTTGGAGAATATGTAATACCATTTAAAGGTTATAAAATAAAATTATCTGCTCATAGTCTTTATTTATATAAAGATCTTATAGAGAGATTTGAAAATAGATGTATTCATATTAAAGATGGGGATTTTTATATTGATGATGCATTATGTGAGGAGTATACATTTTTAAGGGACTATTATTTTGTTATAGGAGACAATATTCCCTATTCTAGTGATTCTAGGTATTTTGGTTTGGTACCTGATTTTTTAATTGTTGGAAAAGCGGAAGTAATAATATATTCACCAGAAAGAAAAATATTATTTAATAACATTTAGATTATGAATTTAGCCTAATTTTTTAAAAATAAAGTGTAGATGAAATTATTGAATTCCGAATGCTTATTGCTTAATAGGCTGTGTTTTATAATTTACTCCTGCCAATCGCCGCAGGCATCCGAAAATGCCAGCGAAATGGGTAAACTGGCTTATGCCCGTAAAGGATAAAAAATGCAAAACATGTTGTATAACATGGGGGGGTAAAGTTTGTTTTATTAAAAGTAACTATCTTCGGGTTTGAATATTCAAAAATTGTGTTAGCTGGCACTTTAAGTATTAATCTAAAATTTAAAAAATTATGAAAAAAAGAATTTTATTTGGGTTATTTTTAACATTTAGTATTTCTATTGCATTAACGGCCTTTTCAATTAAGCAAAGTGTTATAAGTCCTGAACCCGGTGTAAATTGCGATTGTCAATGGTTTGGTGGAGGTTGTCGTGCAGATGGATGGGGAGCGACTTGTCATACTGGATCAGAAAATTGTTGGACAGCTGATAAGAACTGCGGAAGAAACTAATTCAATTTATTACCATAAGCCTTTTAGATAGGCTTATGGTATTTAATGATACATAAACTATGAAAAAATTAATAATTATTATGGTGTTAACAGGCTTGTTTATAAGCTGTAATAAAGTATCCAAAGAAAATGTTTTAATTGAAAAATCAAAGGCAAAAAAGATAAGGCTAAATAACATTGTTTTAGACACCATTATACTCGATAAAATTCAATCTTCATATTTTGGTTTCTTAACAATAAATAATGATACTCTTCAATTTGTTGATAGCCGATTTTGTTGGGTTTTTCTATTTGATAAAAATGGTAAGTTTATAAAAAGAGTTTTAGGGCAAGGGAAAGGGCCTAAAGAAATATCTACCGGGGTAATTGATTCATATGTAACATTAGAAGATGGGAGGCATTTATTTGTAGGTTCTAGTTGGGATTGTCATATATTCAGTAAACATTGGATTAGATTGCAAGAATATAGGATTAATTGGCAAATAAAACACACAAAAGAAGAAATGCTTTCAAATCCAAAACCAGATATGCCAGGTTTGTATACTTTAATGTACGATAAATTAGAAATACGTATAAAGGATAATTATGCCTATCTGCCAATTGAATCTCAACACCCTAAGTTTAATATGGCAAATTCCAGGAATTATTATGAAAACGCAAGGATATTAGCAAAAATGGATATAAATACAGGGGCAATTACCGAGCTTATTGGAAGAAGATCAGAAGAATATAGTAAATATAGTTTTATTCCTCAGTTCTCGTACTTTTCATTTGACATTGCAGGCCAAGATTTTTTCTATGTTTCATTTGAACCAGATTCCTTAATCTACAAATATGACAAAAATATGGAATTATTAAGTATTTTTGGTTTTAATGGTACAGAAATGGATAAGAATTATATCGAAACAAATTCTATACCAGCAGTTCAAAAGATTTATAAAAAAGAAAGGAATACTAAGGGCTATTATACCTGGATAGAATATTTTGACCAACACGATTTGCTTTTCAGGGCTTACCAGAAAGGAGCACATACACAAAACGATGGGCTTCAAATTTATCAACATGGGATTCTGATTGCAGATGTTAATGTCCCTAAAGGAATGAATATTGAAGGTTATATAGAACCGTATTATTATTCCAATGCGATTATTGACGAAATGAATGAAACTATGAAAGTTTACCGTTTTAAATTAGATCTATAGTTATGATGGGGAAAAAAATGTTGCTTACCTTAATAGGTGTATTTTTTGGATTTGGAGGGTTTTTATTCGGACAGGATGCTGAAAAGATATTGGTGGATGCGATAGAGAACTATACAAAGTGTTCGGAGTATAAACCTTATCAGATGAAAGCGGAATTTTGCGAATATGTTGTTGAGAAAAATAAAATATGCATGTACACTGATGCATACGGATATATGTGCTCAGCAGGATACCGTTCTCCAATACCTGTTGATAATTTTTCCTATTTTGCTGAACAAATGCGAAAATCAGATAGGGAAGAAAGATGGTTGGCTCAAATAAAAAACCTGTATAAGAAAACCCCTGTAACAATGCAAACTGACTTTCCCCCAGGGTGGGATTTCTTACTAAATAGTTTTAGGAGAATAGAATTGGAAGGGATACTAAACCTTCAGAATATGGAGGCATATAAAATAATTGCTACAGAAAAGAAAACAAATAATATTATTTCGGTAAAGTTCGAGAATAAAGAAAGTAAGGAATTAAATGGAGAAATGTTGATAAATACCCAGAATTTAGCAATTCACAAACTTACAGTATACAATCAGGATATTTTTAGCCCACAACTATGGGGTTGGTCACAAGGAGAAATATCGGCTACATTTTATCAACTAAAAGATAAAGTTTTAATTAAGGAATTAAATGTAAAGTTGTTAGATAATGATTTTTCATATTTTATAGCCATAAACACATACCCCAATGAGGTTTCTTATTACGATATTTCTGAAACAGATTATAATATGTTAAGCCAGAATGATTCAAATCCATACGTTGTTTATGATAAAAAAACGTTTAAAGGGGTAAATGGCTTTAAAGAAATTTTTAAAAAGGCAGCTACTGATCTTGGTGGGCTTAATGTTTTAGAAATGCAATTTGTCACAAATGCTAATAAGGCATTTTATATTTTCAAAACTTTTTCTGATAAACCTAATGAAGAAAAGATCGAATTGCAGATATATAATTATTTACATGATTTTTTACACTTAATCCAATAAACTAATGAAAGCTTATAAGTTGTGGTGTTTTTTTTTAATGAATTTATTATTTATTTGCTGCACGGAAAGAAAAAATGAAGCAACAAGTGGACAAAAAGAGGATAATCTTATTGCTCAATTTTCAGACCCAATCTCTGATTTGAAGTTTGATAATAAATACAAAAACTTTGGAAAAGTAAACCCTGATACATTGTTAACGGCGAGGTTTGAATTTATAAATATTGGTGATAATCCTTTAATTATTTACGGCGTAAATCCTGATTGTAGTTGTACTGATTATTATGTTAGTGAAGATACAATTTATAGTGGAGAGGAGGCTTTTATCGATCTTATTTTAAATACAAAAGGAAAATACGGAAAACAACATATTTATGCGGTAGTAAAAGCAAATACTGATGCCAAATTATATAAACTAACTTTAGAAGCAGAAATTTTATGAGAATCAAATAATTTCCCTATTTTTGAACAAAGCAATCTATTAACCCTGTTATGCATAAAATTTATCTCTCACTGTTTTTAACCGCTTGTATTTTTTATAGTTACTCCTGCCAATCGCCGCAGGCATCCGAAAATGCCAGTGAAATGGGTAAACTGGCTTATGCCCGTAAAGGATAAAAACACAAAACATGTTATAAAACACATGGGGGGGGGGTAAAGTTTGTTTTATCAAAAGTAACTATCTTCGGGTTTGAATATTCAAAAATCGGTGTTGCAACACTTTAATTATTAATCTAAAATTTGAAAAAATTATGAAAAAAAGAATTTCATCTTTAGTAAAAGCTTTCGCAATTGCTCTTGTTTTATTTCTAGTGTAGTAATTATTTAATAAGTTAACTAATTGTTAGCGGATCGCCCGTGTATGTCCACTTAAATGGTTTTGCTCTTGTTGTATTGTAGGTTTTGACATA
>Ga0116151_10003376_pt1 | contig 14333 bp, 6 predicted proteins | sample AD_UKC117_MetaG_FD_89893 | JGI IMG/M metagenome (GOLD analysis project Ga0116151, IMG submission 89893) | Active sludge microbial communities of municipal wastewater-treating anaerobic digesters from Hong Kong - AD_UKC117_MetaG | ecosystem: Engineered > Bioreactor > Anaerobic > Digestate...
GATTCCATCGCCGACCTGGGAAAGGCGCCCGAAGCCGCGCGTGCCCATGCCGCCCACGCCAAGCCACGCCAGCGCATGCAGCCCGGCCTCCATGACATCTGTAGGGCCTTGCCATGCTTTCCCGGGTAGAGGCTTCGCCGGATCCTTGCTCTGGCCCTGCGCTGCCCGCGCAAACGCCGCCTGCCTGTCCGCCGGCGTGCGGTAGTCGTCGACGGCGACGTCCATGGTCAGGAAGGTGCCGCGCGGCAGCGCCTCAAAGGTGAAGAGCGCGCCGGACGCAGCGGCGCCGGTCGTCGGGTCGATGCTGACCGAGGTGCGCACCTCCAGGTTGCTGTTGACGATCTGGGCGAACATGGAAGTGCTGACCACGACGATGCGGCCGGCGACGGCATCCCACTCCGCTTTGCTCCAGCCCTCCGGAGCGGTGATGGAGAGATTGGCCGTGGCGACGTCCACCATCAGCCAGCCCAGGTTCAGGGGCGACGTGCGCGACAGGGTCATGTGCGCGCTGCCGGCAGGCGGTTCGCCGACGTCACCGCCGATTGCGCACTTCGCCGCCTTGAGCAGCGGCACGGTCGTCACCCAGACCGGGCCGGCCATGGAGTGCACGGGAAAGAGCAGGACCTGCGCATCGAAGATGCTGACGACACCTGAGAAGCCGCCGGCCTCGGAGGGTGACTGGCCTGGAGCGGGCTTCTTGATGTAGCCGAAGGTGTAGCAGACCGGGCAGTTGTCCGGATCTGCGTTGCTGTGGTCCTGTCCGGCCGCGGCGGGATTCTCGTAGATGCGTGCGGCATAGGCGCGGATCGCGCCGTGCAGGCTGGAACCGGGAATCTTGGGCAGCCGCGTCCCCGGTTCGCGGACGATGCTGTTGTCCACCCGGCCCAGCCGATAGCCGCCGGTGCCGATGTGGACGGGGTCTGTGGCAATGAGCAGGTAGTGCAGTTGTACAAATGGCGCCATCGTGGATCCTCCTGGTTACTGCTGTTCCGAAACGGGCGCCTGGTTCGCAGCCGGCTCCCGCTCTTTGAGTATCTGCATATGGATTTCGACGACATCCGTCAGATCGCCGCGTATGCCCGCATCGACCAGGCGGCTGCGATCCGGCTTCGATAACTGATGCCACTTCTTGCCTTTGGGCCACGCAGCGCCGGCCAAGGTATCGGCGACAAACTGCCCAAAGACGCTGCTGGCCCCGCGCGCTGCGAAGTCCAGATTCCACTCGTCGCTCGTCGCCTCGATAGCCTGCACGACCTGGTAGCGCTGGGAACGGCTCAGGGTCTGGAAGTCATCCCACACCTTGTCGAGCGTTTCCAGGTGTTCGAGCGGATAGGGCCGCGTCGGTCGTGACAGGCGCCTGCCCGTGGCGGGATCGTAGGCGATGTCATAGGTGCGGCCGGTGGTGTCCAGGAATTCGTAGTCGAAGCGGCTGGGCCGCACAAAGACCTTGCTCCCAGCGGCGAGATCCGTCACATGGCAGAGATCCGTGAGTCCGATGGTCGCCGTCGGCGTGGCGGGCGCAGCGCTCAGGAAGTACGGATACCAGCGGTCGTCCGTCCCGTCCAGCGCTTTTGTCGGGACATCCCAGCACACGCCGTTGTCGAAGGTCACGCGCTGGACGCCGGACGGAGCCGCCGCGACGGAGTCGACCGTCCACGCCTGCCACAGCCACTCGCCCGCCATGCCGAGCATGCGCCGGCCGGCGTCGAGAACGGAGCGAATCGGCGTGCGGCGCGGGAAGAAGACCAGGCCCATGTGCATCGGCAGGCGGTCGCGCACGCGCCCCATCTGTTTCTCGTAGCGGCCCTTGACCCAGTTGGCCACCGCCATCGCCTTGTCGGCCGGCACCAGCGTCATGCAGAGCGACGGCTCGGTCATGAGATCGATGACCGGTGTAAAGGCTTCCAGCCGTTCGGTCTCCTGGACCCGGAAGGCGGCGCGGGGCGTGCTGATTTCGTCATAGCCGGCCGGCTCCATGACCTCGAAGCGGCTGCCGTTCAGGCTGTTTCTCAAGAGGGGGAACGGGTCGTCGCCTTCGCCATCGGCGGCCTCGGGCTTCCAGCGGCTGACGAAGTAGGCCAGGTTCTCCGTGGTGACGAAGCGTTCGCCGTCCCACATGACTGCCAGCAGGACGCCATCCACATTGATTTCGTAGGCGTGGTATCGGAGCAGCCCGGCATCGTCATTCAGCGCGGCGACATCGGCCGGCGACGGTTGGATGGCGATGCGGTAGAGCGGCTGGCCAATGACGCCATCGAGGCCGGCGACGGTCTCGCTCCAGAAGGAGCGGGCGGTTTCGGCAATGCGGTAGATCCGCGCCGGCGACGGGTTCTTGGCTTCCTTGGGCCGCCCGTTTTCTTCGGACACCACCAGCGTGGAAATGAGGGACGCATCCAGCCACCCATCGAGATCCAGGGCGCCGACAAAGAGCGCCAGGCGGCCGTTGTCGTCGGCAACCTCGTCGGTCCAGACAGTGCGGCGCCTGTCGCGGTACCAGTCGCGCGCCGGCCGCCCTCGCCGGTCCAGACAGACGCGGCACAGATGGCGGTCCCTGGCCGTGTCGCCGTCCGCCCGGCCGGCAAGCGTCACCCCTGCTTCGAGCGCCGCGTCGTCGTCGGGATAGGCAACCGGGCGCAGGCCGCAGGCCGCGCAGCGCTCGGCGTTCTTGGGCCGTGCGCCGTGCGCTGTCCACGTGGCGTGCAACTGCTCGGCCGTGCCCGAGTCGGTGAAGACAGGGGGGGCGATCTCCTGTGCCCGCTTTCTCGGGATGGCCACCAGGCGGAGCAGCCGTTCGACCAGGTCCGCATGTGGTGTGTTTTCTTGATCCAGGTCGCGTGCCCTTATCCGGTCGCCAGGCTGCCCGAAGTCGATGTGCGGCAGCAGGTCGAGCGGGAAGCAGGAACGTATGCGGGCAATGTCCTCTTCGGTGAACGCGATGTCCGGCAGCAGGTAGTATGCACCCGTCTCGTCATGGTAGAAGCGGTTGCCCAGGCCGAATTCCTCTTCGAGGAGCACCTGCAGCTTCCGGTAGCTTTCGTCCAGTGCGTCGCGCAGCCCCAGCAAATCCGTGATCTTGTCCGTGTTGCGATAGATCTCCAGCCGGTCTATCGTCACGGACATGGTGCGGAAATAGATGTCGCCGGGTCCTCCGTCCGGCCAGCCGTTCTGGGCGATCCAGGCAAGCGCGGCCTTTGCCAGGGAGGCAACGGTGTAGCCCCAGTCCCAGAGCGTGACCTCGTTTGTGGGGCGCCGCGTGTCGGCAATCCCCAGTTCCAGCTTCTGGCGCATGACGGCAAGCCATGCCGCACGCTCCCAGGTTGCACCGTCACGCAGCGCAGCCACGGGCAGCGACGCGTATGCATCGTTCAGGGTAGTGGCGCCCGCTGTCTCATTGATGAATTGTTCGTCGCCAAAGGCCGAGGCGCGGCACATAGCCGCATAATTCGTCTGCTTTGTGCCGCCCTCTTTCTCGTAGTGGGCGATGCCGTGCATCGCTCCGACCACGAGCGCCGGCCGCATCGTCTTGCCCAACGCGCTCCGCCAGTCAGCATTCTGAATTCTCGGGCGAGGCCGAGCGAACATGGGCAGTTCGGCCAGAGAGTAGCTTTCCTCTCCCCAGCGAAAGGTCGCTTCCGCAAGCGTCTCTGCAATGGCAGGAAACGACGAATACGGCGTGACGGCGCTGCGCCACCTTGACCATTGTTGCCAGGTTTTGCTTGCGTAGTCGTCGAGGGCGCCGACCTGCGAATGCACTGCCTGCGGATCAGTGACAAGCTGATAGCTGAATGTTCCGCCGCCGCATTTGTCAAGCAGAAAATAGTCCGTCAATTTGCCGACGTCGTGCAGCAGACCGAGTGCCTCAACCAGCAGAATTGCCCGCCGCTCCTCTTCGGTCAACCGTGGCCAGCCCGTCATGCGCCGCCCTCCTTCCGCAAACTGTCAGCCAGCGCCGCTGCTGCGCGTGTCAGATCCTCAAACGAGGCGAACGACAACTCGGTGACGGGAGGCAGCTCGGCGACCGGTTCCTCGGCCGCCGGTTCGGGCGCGGCCAGCTCCTGTTGGCGCCGCTCATACCACTTGCGCGCCTTCTCGTAGAGCCAGCGGTCTTCTTTCTTGTACTTCTTCCCCTGGCCTTGTACGACGCGCTGGTACTCCTCCTCGGACTTCAAGCTTCCGTCCGGCGCTCGAAAGTCCGCACTGAGAAGATCCGGTGCTTCGAGGTAGCGCGGGAGATCCGCCGCCGGCTCGGCTTCTTGCGGAGCGGCGTTTCCGCCACTGTTCACGACCGGCAGGGAGGCCTTGACGGAGAGCTTGCCGTCCTTGAGATAGCTGCGCGCCGTGCCGCTGCCGCTGCTGGTCTTGGCGCCGAAGCCGTAGAGGGTGAACATGGCCTCGATGGCGGCGCTCACCCGGGTCAGCGCGGCGCAGACATGCTCGATGGTGGACCCATGCTTTGGCACATAGAGCAGGTTGAACGATGCCTCGCTGCCGGGGGGGACGACCTCGAAGAGAATCGGTCCCTTTGCGCCGATGCCGGTGGCGCGGTCGTGCGGGTTGATGACCATGACGCCCATGCGGTCAAAGAAGGTTGAGAAAAAGTGCAGCGCCCCCGCTTCGCCGGTGTCGTCGTCAAGCGCTGTGCCAAAGAGGCGGATTACGTCCGCCGCGGCGTCGTCCACGGCGTGGGTCTGGCGGTACGCCGAGCGCAGCGCGCCCTTCCACGACGTCGACGCGACCATGGGGAGCTTGAAGACGATCTCCTTGCGCACGGGGTTGTCGATGGCGTAGAGGCCGGCATCGTCCCGTGAGACATACTCGCTCTGCATCGTAAAGGTGAACGACCACAGGACGCTGTGCTGCGGCAGCATCTTCAGGTCGACAGCGGGCGACACGAGGTTGAGGGTGGCTGCCAGGTCACCAACCTGCCGGGGAATGGAGTACCCGTCGGCGAGCAGGCTCGTGTAGACACCCTTGACGCGATCTTTGACCTTGACCGTGCCTGTGCCTTCAGCGGCCTGAGTGTCCGACGCCTCAAAGTGTCTGTACAGGAGGGCAAGCCGCTCGAAGAGGCGGTGGAAGGCGAGGGCATCGGCGTCGCGCTTGAGCTGGGAGCCGATCTGCGCCGCCCGAAAGTCGCGCCGGTCATGCAGGTTGGCGGCGACCAGGTCTGGAACGCCCGTCGCCGGCAGATCCACCGTTTCCAGCCAACTCCAGTAGTCTTTGGTCATGGCGTCAACTCCAGGAGATCCGCAATGAAGGCGAGCGGGGTCGTGTGGTTGCATTTGCTGTCGTGCGTGCAGTTCATCTGGCGCCAGGTGAGCTGCGGGTCGATGGTGTGCAGTTTGGCGTAGATGGCGTCAAAGGATGCGGTCGGGTTTTCCTGCGGCGCAGCCCATCCCCAGATGCGCATTTCGGGCGGGTCGCCGTATGGCCCAGAGACCTTGATCTTGCTTCCCTTGCGCTGGCCGCGCACGGTGCCAAAGAGCGCATGCCGAACCGGCTGGGATTTTTCAAATAGCCGGCGCAGGTCATAGCGCATGCGCGCCATCTCTTCCCGCTGCCCGCTCGGCGCGTGGATTCTGGCGAAGAACATGTTCTCCAAATGGGGCAGGTCCCGGTAGCGCTGCGTGCCCTGAACGAGGGCGAGCTGGTCGTACAGCGGTTGGGTCGAGACACGCTCCGCAAGGGCAGCCACGCCCATGCCCATCTGTGCGCGGGCGCCAATGGCCGCCCAGTCCGCCATGAACTGCAGGAGTGCAGCGGCAAGCGGCGTGGCATCCTGGCCAAAGGGCACAAGCGTAATGTCAAAGGCGCCCTCGCGCGCCCCGTCCTTGAAATACCACTTTGGTGTCTTGGGGGACGTATTGGGCGGCGCATTGGGGCGAACGTAGCTGCGACCGCCGGCGACGACCTCGCCCTGCCAGACCGATGACTTGCGCATCCCGTGATCGTCGACGATGAGGCGGAAGCGCCGCCGCCAGCCGGTGGCGCCGAACAACTGGCAGACATCGCACAGCCCTGTATTGTGGAGCAGGGTGCGCCGGGCAGCGGGGTCGGCGGGCAAAGGATTGGGGAGCTTTACATTTGGATCGAGGAGGCAGCTTCCATTCCCAACCGAGCTGCACACATGACCGCCGACGCCGCGCACGAGCGTTTCATACCACCAGCGCATGCTGCCCAGAATGCCGGTTTCGATGACGCTTCTGTCGGCTCGCCCCTGGGCATCGCCTGTCCAGATCGCCGTGAGCGTACGAAAGGACAACTTCATTGTCACCTCCTAAGCTGCTGGAGCGGTTTGAGGCGCGTTCTGCTTGCGCCGGCGACGGCCGAGCCGGCGCGCGGTGTGTTTCCACAACCCACCGAACGCCGGTGTGTTGCGTGAAGCAGGTCTCTACTGCGACCCGATATGGCAGTGGGCAAATCTACAGATTCGTTCACTGGAGTAGGGCAAAAATGCTCCTCGGGGCACACTTCGGTTGGATAGCCAGTGTACAAAGAGTATAGAACTACTGTCGTCCTTATGCAAGAACAAGTTTTGTGGCAAAATAGGCTGTAGGCTGGCCGTCCGGTGGGCCGCTTCTTCCGGCTCACGATGCAACCCCAAGAATCGAGGTCCCTAATGCGCACAATCTTGTTCTCTGCTTCCGTCGTCGCCGCATTTTCGGTGTTTTCAACAGCTTACGCGCAGACTGTACCGGCGACTGTTCAGTCGGGTCAGACGATACAGTTGGATCCCGCGCTAGGTGCTGCCCTCATCGGTCTGTTCGGCGCGATAGTCGGCGCCTTGATGGCGGCCGGCTTGACGCAGTACATCGAGCGGCGCAAGAATATCGAAGCGTTTCGCAGCGTCCTGCTCGAGAAGCGCGTGGATGTGGCGCTGCAGGTGCAGTCGGCCCTGAATGAGGCGGTGGTGACCTTCAACGAAGGGCTGGCAGAGTGCAAGAGCACGGATGAGGTGATACACCACTACCGCACACAGCGGCGTCAGATATTGGTTGCACTGAGCGACGCGGCGTTCACCAACGTGTTGATCTACGGGTACGTGCAGGGACTCATCCACTCCAATCTGCTGCACGATGCGGAAAAGAGTGATCTGCTGGGTCGGGGCACCCTGTCGGATGCCAAGATGAATCTGCGGCGCGTGTTGTCCTTCTTGACGACCGCCTACTCGTTTGCCCTGCTGCACAGCATGCAGGCGGTTTGGGAAGTAGATCCGGATGTCGAGCGGCTGAAGCCGATCGAGGAGATGGCAAAGAGCGACGTGCAGCGCTGGTATGATGAGCAGCGAGATATGCGCCGATTCAAGTTCACGTTCGAGACAACGAGCAACCAGCAGTTGCTGGCTATGGTGTCGCTCAGATAGAGCAATTCGGCGTTACTCTCCGGCAGACAGGGCCGGCAGGTAGGCCGTCTGCGGGCCCAAACCGTACGTGAAATGACGATTGACCGTCGCCCGTGAAGCGCGTATACTGTTAACGAAACATGGCTACAGGGAGGCGGAATTATGCCGGTTGTACACTTTTTGGTCCCAAAATCCGGGCAAATTTCGGGAGTCCCCGCAGACGAATGAACGTCGATCTGTGCGGAATTTCCAGAGTAATCAGCCCGGATTTGGCAGGCGTGAATGGGGCCCGGTTGTACAATCTAGGGGTCCGTGGGGCGTGAATCCTCGACAGAGGTCTGAGACCCAACGGCAACATCGACCCGGTCTCCAGCCGATCAGCTTGGTCCGTGGGGCGTGAATCCTCGACAGAGGTCTGAGACCTGATCAGATGCAAAGACCGCACATACCTGAATAAAGTCCGTGGGGCGTGAATCCTCGACAGAGGTCTGAGACCGTATGTGGTACCGGTGCTATTCACTTTGATCAAGTAAGGTCCGTGGGGCGTGAATCCTCGACAGAGGTCTGAGACGAATTACTTAGCTCGTCTAGTAGGCCTTGGGAAAATTGGGTCCGTGGGGCGTGAATCCTCGACAGAGGTCTGAGACTTGCGTCTGCACGGCTGATGGCCAATTGGGCTGCACTTGCGGTCCGTGGGGCGTGAATCCTCGACAGAGGTCTGAGACCTGTTGCGGAAGCGTTTGAAGCGGGGCATTGCTTGGGGGTCCGTGGGGCGTGAATCCTCGACAGAGGTCTGAGACGACAAACCCATTGTCGTGAACGCCATAGGCATTCCCAGGTCCGTGGGGCGTGAATCCTCGACAGAGGTCTGAGACCAACAGCAAATAAGATGAACCAAAATGGATACCCCGGAGGTCCGTGGGGCGTGAATCCTCGACAGAGGTCTGAGACTTGCTGCCTGCAACTGCCCGTAGGCCTGTCCTGTCAGGTCCGTGGGGCGTGAATCCTCGACAGAGGTCTGAGACTGAACCGAATGGTCCATCAATGCCGCCGGTGACGTCCAGGTCCGTGGGGCGTGAATCCTCGACAGAGGTCTGAGACGAGCGGGCGCAACCTCTTCAAGCTCTTCCTCTGCCTCGGTCCGTGGGGCGTGAATCCTCGACAGAGGTCTGAGACCTGTCCAACCGCCTACCTTGCTCTTCTCCGTAACCGTGGTCCGTGGGGCGTGAATCCTCGACAGAGGTCTGAGACATTAACGTCAATCTCTTTTAGCCTATTTCGGCTTTGGATGGTCCGTGGGGCGTGAATCCTCGACAGAGGTCTGAGACCTGGCCCGTGAGGGTCATCTCGACCGGCTGGCCGCTTGGTCCGTGGGGCGTGAATCCTCGACAGAGGTCTGAGACTCAAATCGGTATAGATCACCTAGGGGACAGTAGCCGAGGTCCGTGGGGCGTGAATCCTCGACAGAGGTCTGAGACGTCCAGTAGAGCACATCTTCATCCGCAATCAGCGTAAAGGTCCGTGGGGCGTGAATCCTCGACAGAGGTCTGAGACATGGAAGAAGAAGTCTTCCACGCCGGTTTCCAAAATGGTCCGTGGGGCGTGAATCCTCGACAGAGGTCTGAGACATCGATCGCACTGCAGACTCCGGCCTTCTCGACGACGGGTCCGTGGGGCGTGAATCCTCGACAGAGGTCTGAGACTCAGGTCACCACCGATAAAGCTCAACATCCCCGGGTCCGTGGGGCGTGAATCCTCGACAGAGGTCTGAGACTATATCCCCGGCGTGTAGACGTTCGTGGCGGAAATCGGTCCGTGGGGCGTGAATCCTCGACAGAGGTCTGAGACTTGGCGACCGTGTGATTGAGGCAGTCTGAGCAGTAGTTGGTCCGTGGGGCGTGAATCCTCGACAGAGGTCTGAGACCATTGCTCTTATCGGTGACATTCTTTGTGGCCAGCAGGTCCGTGGGGCGTGAATCCTCGACAGAGGTCTGAGACGATCCCAGCGGTCCTCATTGTTTACCCCTTTACCTAGCCCGTCCGTGGGGCGTGAATCCTCGACAGAGGTCTGAGACCACTACCGACACCTGCGAGGACTGCAACTTCGCCCGTGTCCGTGGGGCGTGAATCCTCGACAGAGGTCTGAGACCGTTTCATTGAATCCCTGACCCTGGTAGCTGACGCCGGTCCGTGGGGCGTGAATCCTCGACAGAGGTCTGAGACGCCCAGAAAGGGGTAAAGACCAATGGAAAACAGTAAATGTCCGTGGGGCGTGAATCCTCGACAGAGGTCTGAGACATTCCGGATTCCAACAAGTTTCTGTCGGTACTCCCGCGTCCGTGGGGCGTGAATCCTCGACAGAGGTCTGAGACAGTTTTGCTCTGCGATAAGCTGTCCATCAACCCATATTGTCCGTGGGGCGTGAATCCTCGACAGAGGTCTGAGACGCCCCTCATCGGGGTTCAAGCCCAACTCCCCATCCCGCTTGTCCGTGGGGCGTGAATCCTCGACAGAGGTCTGAGACAAGACGATTGCAGCATCACCGCTGCAAACAGCCTCCGTGTCCGTGGGGCGTGAATCCTCGACAGAGGTCTGAGACGAGGAGGAGTTGCTTCGCTGTCTTGCGCGCTCGCCACGCGTCCGTGGGGCGTGAATCCTCGACAGAGGTCTGAGACAATGAGCCATCCAACATGGTCGGGGTTCGGCGTTAGGTCCGTGGGGCGTGAATCCTCGACAGAGGTCTGAGACCCGGGGTGGCCGCGAGGCAGGATTCTACGACAATTGGTCCGTGGGGCGTGAATCCTCGACAGAGGTCTGAGACGTGGTGTTGGGGACGGGGGAACAACTGGCGTCGGCGTCCGTGGGGCGTGAATCCTCGACAGAGGTCTGAGACTAATCGGGGGATTCGTTACCCCAGATGATGCGGAATGTCCGTGGGGCGTGAATCCTCGACAGAGGTCTGAGACGCACACCTACATTATTGTGTGAACCATCTGGCCCACGCGTCCGTGGGGCGTGAATCCTCGACAGAGGTCTGAGACCATGAACCCGAATGGATGTAATGCTGAATAATACAAGTCCGTGGGGCGTGAATCCTCGACAGAGGTCTGAGACCGCGATCGCTTTCGGTAAGCGATTCGTCATTCATCTTGTCCGTGGGGCGTGAATCCTCGACAGAGGTCTGAGACTCATATCCCAGTTTCCACGACTGGATCGACGTGTCACTGTCCGTGGGGCGTGAATCCTCGACAGAGGTCTGAGACTTATGATTGGGATGTTCAAGAAAACGAGGGCTTTCTTGTCCGTGGGGCGTGAATCCTCGACAGAGGTCTGAGACCGCTCTGCAGTCTCCGGATCCGTTGCGCTGAGTACAGGTCCGTGGGGCGTGAATCCTCGACAGAGGTCTGAGGCGAAGTCTTCCACATCAACCCCTGTTGGAGGTGTGATAGTCCGTGGGGCGTGAATCCTCGACAGAGGTCTGAGACAAATGTATTTTCCCCAAGGCCTCAGCCACTAGACTCCCAGTCCGTGGGGCGTGAATCCTCGACAGAGGTCTGAGACTTAAAGACTGAGTTGACAACCATCTGGTCTCTGTTGGTCCGTGGGGCGTGAATCCTCGACAGAGGTCTGAGACGCATTGCCTTGTTCGATGGCCGCATCGACACGTGCCTGTCCGTGGGGCGTGAATCCTCGTCAGAGGTCTGAGACATAGTGAACACGCAACTTTGAGAACGCCACGTGCCTGTCCGTGGGGCGTGAATCCTCGTCAGAGGTCTGAGACCCATTGGGTGCCCGGAAGGAACTGAAGTCCATCCAGTCCGTGGGGCGTGAATCCTCGTCAGAGGTCTGAGACTCGCTGGCCTGTTGCCAACCGGTGATACCCGTCCAGGTCCGTGGGGCGTGAATCCTCGTCAGAGGTCTGAGACTAAAAGTGGAAGTGAAATACACAAGGAACGTGCGGCGTCCGTGGGGCGTGAATCCTCGTCAGAGGTCTGAGACAAACAGTAAACGTGACCTCGGTTCCCGGAATGATCGGTCCGTGGGGCGTGAATCCTCGACAGAGGTCTGAGACGCAGTGGGTCAGCATAATCAACAACTCGCCTCCATTGAGTCCGTGGGGCGTGAATCCTCGACAGAGGTCTGAGACGAGGCGGGTTCTGGTGGTTCCCGAAGCAGGCGAACGTGTCCGTGGGGCGTGAATCCTCGACAGAGGTCTGAGACTTTGGACTGATGGAGGTTGGTTTTACCACGGATGATATGTCCGTGGGGCGTGAATCCTCGACAGAGGTCTGAGACGTTTCCTGCGGGATCCATGGCTGCCAGCTTTCTCCGGTCCGTGGGGCGTGAATCCTCGACAGAGGTCTGAGACTTATTTGGCCAGTTTTGACCGAGGATGATAGCAGAGTCCGTGGGGCGTGAATCCTCGACAGAGGTCTGAGACTATGCGTCATCCCATCTACCTAAATTTTTGAGCATGAAGTCCGTGGGGCGTGAATCCTCGACAGAGGTCTGAGACATGAATCTGCCGCCCTCTGGTGTGTACCAAATGTTTGGTCCGTGGGGCGTGAATCCTCGACAGAGGTCTGAGACCCATAGCAGGGACTCGTAGGCGCGGTTTACGATGCTCGTCCGTGGGGCGTGAATCCTCGACAGAGGTCTGAGACGGAGTACGGGTTGAGACTTTCACATCTAGAATACCCGAGTCGGTGGGGCGTGAATCCTCGTCAGAGGTCTGAGACTATTTGGGCAATACCTTGTCCAAACGACTCTCCCAGTAGTCGGTGGGGCGTGAATCCTCGTCAGAGGTCTGAGACAAGTGGCTTCAGATGACGACGGTGCGGAACTTGAAGAAGGTCGGTGGGGCGTGAATCCTCGTCAGAGGTCTGAGACGAATGATTGCTCCTAGGAGCAACCAACTCACCGATTTGTCGGTGGGGCGTGAATCCTCGTCAGAGGTCTGACACCTCCTGCCACCTTGATGGTGGAGGTTGCTCAGGAAGTCGGTGGGGCGTGAATCCTCGTCAGAGGTCTGAGACGTGACGTCCACCGTCGCGGGCCCTGCACTAGACAGTGGTCGGTGGGGCGTGAATCCTCGTCAGAGGTCTGAGACACATCTGAATCTCCATGAACAAAAGGTTTGTACTGCAGTCGGTGGGGCGTGAATCCTCGTCAGAGGTCTGAGATGCATTTCCCCCACAGGGATGCCGGATGTATCCATCGCGTCCGTGGAGCGTGAATCCTCGACAGAGGTCTGAGACTAGAAGGCCATCATACGCCATGTTCCAGCAGAGATTTGTCCGTGGAGCGTGAATCCTCGACAGAGGTCTGAGACATGCCGATGCCCCCCCGGACTCTCTCCACCATCGTGGTCCGTGGGGCGTGAATCCTCGACAGAGGTCTGAGACTCGGATAGACCCCAGCGGCAATGCCAGTAACGAGACGTCCGTGGGGCGTGAATCCTCGTCAGAGGTCTGAGACCATTTGTTTTCATTCATCGGGAAATGCATGGCCGTTGGTCCGTGGGGCGTGAATCCTCGACAGAGGTCTGATTGATGTCGTCGTTGACAGCGTCGCCGTGGCTTCCGACGCGGCGACGACATCGGCAGCTCTCTACCAATCCTAGCAATGACTGGGCGCAGTGGAGATACAGCCCGATGTTGCCAGATGGATGCTGGTGACTTGGCGCCAAGATGACGGTCTGCGCCACCTTACGTGCCACAGACGCCAGAAATTCGAACATTTGTTGGATTGCGCCGGCAACGCCAATCTGCTATCCTTGTATTCAGCAAGCCGTTCGTGGTGGCCGGCCCCAAAACCGGCCTTCGGGGGACCACGAACGGCTTCTTTTTATTGGTCGGCCGGGTGTAGGCGCTGACCAAAATGGCAGACCGGCGCGACTGCCCCGCATCTGCGGCAAGCGAAACGTTCATCCCCTCACCTAACCCAAACGAGAAAGTGATCTGGCCGAGACGGTCGTCGGCGTTCGCCATCAAATCAGCGGTTCCCGTGCGCGGTTGGACTGCGGACTGGCGACAAAGCGCGGCCAGCACCGCTTTCACAATGTTCGCCTTGATTCGGGCGAGCGCCGGCAGATCGTTTGCGACAACTGACGCCGGCGCCGTCGGCGGTCGGATGACCGAGCCTGCGCTCTTCCGCAGCCCGCCGCCCCTGTGCTACGCTATCCCCAGCTCATTCAGCACCCAACCCAGGAGCCGCCGCCCATGCCCTACAGTGATGATTCACCCGACCGCCCAGATCCGACCCTGGCCGCCGCCCGCATTGGCGAGCTGACGCGCTTGGCGCTGTGGCTGGAGCAGCCGGATCTCACCCTGGACGACGTGCGCTACTACGTAGCTGACCGGCTAGAGCGGCTCTACCCACTGGACTACCACGTCTACCGACAGCGCTGGCAGGCGCTGGACGCCGACATCCGGCCGGGGCCGCTGCTGGACTTTCTCGACTGGTGGCCGCTGGCGCAGGAACTGGCGGAGCGGGCGACGGTGGCAGCGATGTTGGGTGAGGAGGATAAACGGATGGATGCGTTGAGACAGGTGCTGCTGGCCGAGGAGGAAGCGACGCATGACGACTGATGCGGCGGAGATCGAGCGACTAGCCGCCTACTGCGAAGCGCACCTGCCCCTCACGCAGACGACACCGCCCGGCTACTACCATTCGCTAGCGCTCTGCGTGCTCGACGCCGTCTTCTCTATCGGCGTGCGCTATGAAGCGGCGTTTGCCGTGGTCTGCCGCTATGCAATCCACCGACACATAACAGCGGAAGAACGGCCGGCGCCGCCGCCAGCAGAAGAACAGGTGACGACGCGTGCGTTTCTGGATGACTACGCCCACCACGGCGTCGACGGCATGGCCGACAGCATTCTGCGCAATCGCCAGCGCACCAGCCCGCGCAACGGCATCCTGAAGGCGGCGGCCGTCGAGCGCTGGGCGAAGGTATTGGCCGAGACCGGCATCGAGACAATTCAGAATGCGC
>Ga0116151_10003379_pt1 | contig 14327 bp, 8 predicted proteins | sample AD_UKC117_MetaG_FD_89893 | JGI IMG/M metagenome (GOLD analysis project Ga0116151, IMG submission 89893) | Active sludge microbial communities of municipal wastewater-treating anaerobic digesters from Hong Kong - AD_UKC117_MetaG | ecosystem: Engineered > Bioreactor > Anaerobic > Digestate...
CCGCCGCCGGCCGACCCCTTTTCGCGGTGTTCGCCGAGCGGAGTGTCGGTGTTTGCTTGCTTGAGGGTGACGTTGTTGGGCGGTTTCGGCGGGGATTGTGCCCAACAACGTCGCCCTCGTTTCTGGCGGGCCCCACCCGTGAAGGCCCGGACCGCCGCCCATGTACACTGACAAAGAACCAAAGACCGCCGGTCGCCAGAAATCCAGGCATAATCCCTGCGCAGGTGCTGCTCCCTCGAGCCCGGGCCTGTGCGCCTGGGCTCTCTGTCGTTTCGGCGCACTGCCGGAAGGAAACCCATGGCACGGCCTGACAAGCACGCCGCCGTCACCGAAATCTCCGAGTTGTTCCGCAACTCGTCCGCCACGGTGCTCACCGAGTACCGCGGGCTGACCGTCTCGCAGCTCAAGCAGTTGCGCGGAAGCCTTGGCCAGACCACGACGTACGCGGTGGTGAAGAACACCCTGACCCGCCTCGCCGCCAAAGACGCGGGTGTGGAGGGCATCGACGAGTGGCTCGTCGGTCCTAGCGCCATCGCCTTCGTCGAGGGCGACCCGGTCGAGGCAGCCAAGGGGCTGCGCACATTCGCGAAGGACCACCCCGCCCTGGTGATCAAGGGTGGCGTGATGGACGGCAAGCTCCTCAGTGCCGCCGACATCGGCAAGCTGGCGGACCTGGAGTCCCGCGAGGTGCTGCTGTCCAAGCTGGCCGGTGCGATGAACGCATCTCTGCAGAGTGCGGTCTCGCTGTTCGCCGCGCCACTGTCCCAGACAGCGCGGGTGGTCGAAGCCCTGCGCGCCAAGGTGGAGGCAGAGGCCCCCGCGGCCGAAGCCCCCGCGGCCGAAGCCGAAGCCCCCGCGGCCGAAGCCGAAGCCCCCGCGGCCGAAGCGGAAGCCCCCGCCGCAGAAGCCGAAGCCCCCGCAGCAGAACCCGAAGCAACCACCGAGTCCGAGTAACCACCCACCCAACCCGAAATCTTCCGGCGACACCGGAACAAAAGAAAGGACGCCGATCATGGCGAAGCTGTCCACCGAAGAGATGCTGGACGCATTCAAGGAAATGACCCTGCTCGAGCTCAGCGAGTTCGTGAAGGAGTTCGAGGAGACCTTCGGCGTGACCGCCGCCGCACCGGTTGCCGTGGCAGCCGCGCCGGCCGCCGGTGGTGCCGCGGGTGACGCCGGTGCCGAAGAGGAGAAGGACGAGTTCGATGTCATCCTCGAAGCCGCCGGTGACAAGAAGATCCAGGTCATCAAGGAGGTCCGTGCGCTGACCAGCCTCGGACTGAAGGAGGCCAAGGACCTCGTCGAGGGCGCACCCAAGCCCGTGCTCGAGAAGGTCAACAAGGAAGCCGCGGACAAGGCCAAGGAGGCCCTCGAGGGCGCCGGGGCCAGCGTTTCGGTCAAGTAGTCCACATCTGACGTCCAGCCGGCGTGGGGGCCACCGCCTCCACGCCGGCTAGACGCTTTTTCCGGCCTACTTGACGAATGGGCCGGAAGGGGTCACCATTGTGTGTTGGCCCCCCTAGTCGCACCCTCAACCCACCTCAGTTACTCTGGTGTTCTGCACATGCCATGGATCAACCGTTTGACGACGCCCGAAGGCTGCCCTGCGTTCGGCGTGCGGAGAACGGCTGATTGTGGTGTGCGCGTCCAGCACCCCGCGAGCCTCGGAAGGATCTCACTTGGCCGCCCGCGATAACTCCCCAGCCCCTCACCGCGTTTCTTTCGGCAAGATCCGCGAACCCCTTGAAGTACCAGACATGCTCGACCTGCAGACTCAGTCCTTCGACTGGCTGCTGGGCAACGAGAAGTGGCAACGTCGCGTCCAGGACGCGATCGACGCCGGCCGCACTGATATTCCGGCTACCTCCGGTCTCGAGGAAATCTTCGAAGAGATCAGCCCGATCGAGGACTTCAGCGGCCAGATGTCGCTGTCGTTCCGCGAGCACCGCTTCGAAGAGCCCAAGTACACCGAGGCGCAGTGCCGCGAGAAGGACCTGACCTACTCGCAGCCGCTGTTCGTCACCGCGGAGTTCTTCAACTCCGAGACCGGTGAGATCAAGTCGCAGACGGTGTTCATGGGCGACTTCCCGCTCATGACCAACAAGGGAACGTTCATCGTGAACGGCACCGAGCGGGTCGTGGTGTCCCAGCTCGTGCGTTCCCCGGGTGTCTACTTCGAGAAGACCATCGGCAAGGCGCTGGACAAGGACATCTTCTCCGCGAAGATCATCCCCAGCCGCGGCTCGTGGATCGAATTCGAGATCGACAAGAAGGACATCGTCAACGTCAAGATCGACCGTAAGCGCAAGCAGCCGGTGACGGTTCTGCTGAAGGCGCTGGGTCTGACCCCCGACGAGATCGCGCAGCGGTTCGGGCAGTACGAGTCGATGCAGCTGACCATGGAGAAGGACGCGATCGCCACGCAGGACGAGGCGTTCGTGGACATCTACCGCAAGCTGCGTCCGGGCGAGCCGGCATCGATCGAGGCCGGTCGCAACCTGATCGAGAACTTCTACTTCAACCCCAAGCGGTACGACCTGGCCAAGGTTGGGCGCTACAAGTTGAACAAGAAGCTCGGTGGGTCCGAGGAGCCATCGAAGACCACGCTCAGCGTCGAGGACATCGTGCGCACCGTGGAGTACCTGGTCCGCCTGCACAACGGCGAACAGACGATGCCCGACAGCCCCGCGCGGGTCGAGGTCGATGACATCGACCACTTCGGCAACCGCCGCCTGCGCACCGTCGGCGAGCTGATCCAGGGACAGATCCGCATGGGCCTGTCGCGGATGGAGCGGGTCGTGCGTGAGCGCATGACGACTCAGGACGTCGAGGCGATCACGCCGCAGACCCTGATCAACATCCGTCCGGTCGTGGCCGCGCTCAAGGAGTTCTTCGGAACCTCCCAGCTGTCACAGTTCATGGACCAGACCAACCCGTTGACAGGCCTGACCCACAAGCGGCGTCTGTCCGCGCTTGGACCCGGTGGTCTGTCGCGGGAACGTGCGGGCTTCGAGGTTCGCGACGTGCACGCCTCCCACTACGGCCGGATGTGCCCGATCGAGACCCCGGAAGGCCCGAACATCGGCCTGATCGGATCCCTGTCGACGTTCGCCCAGGTGAACGCGTTCGGCTTCGTCGAGACGCCGTACCGCAAGGTCATCAACGGCAAGGTCACCGACGAGATCGAGTACCTGACCGCCGATGAGGAGGACCTGTTCGTCATCGCGCAGGCCAACGCCAAGGTCGATGACAAGGGCAACCTCATCGAGGAGCGGGTGTTGGTCCGCAAGGAGCCCGGCGAGGTCGACTTCGTCGTGCCCGACGAGGTGGACTACATGGACGTCTCGCCGCGCCAGATGGTGTCGGTGGCAACGGCCATGATTCCCTTCCTGGAACACGACGACGCCAACCGCGCCCTGATGGGTGCGAACATGCAGCGCCAGGCAGTCCCGCTGATCCGCAGCGAGGCGCCGCTGGTCGGGACCGGAACCGAGTACCGGGCCGCCAAGGATGCAGGCGATGTGGTCGTCGCGCACAGCCCCGGTGTCGTCTCGGCGGTCAGCGCCGATGCCATCGAGGTCACGCAGGACGACGGTCAGACCTACACCTACCGGGTGCTGAAGTTCCGCCGCTCCAACCAGGGCACGTCCTACAACCAGAGCCCGATCGTCACGCTCGGCGACCGGATCGAGGCCGGTCAGGTCATCGCCGACGGCCCGTGCACCGACCAAGGTGAACTGGCGCTCGGACGCAACCTGCTGGTCGCGTTCATGCCGTGGGAGGGTCACAACTACGAAGACGCGATCATCTTGTCCCAGCGTCTGGTCCAGGACGACGTCCTCACCTCGATCCACATCGAGGAGCACGAGGTCGACGCCCGCGACACCAAGCTGGGCCCGGAGGAGATCACCCGCGACATCCCGAACATCCCCGAAGAGGTCCTCGCAGACCTCGACGAGCGCGGGATCGTGCGCATCGGTGCCGAGGTCGGCCCCGGTGACATCCTGGTCGGCAAGGTCACGCCCAAGGGTGAGACCGAGCTGACCCCGGAGGAGCGGCTCGTTCGCGCCATCTTCGGAGAGAAGGCCCGCGAGGTGCGCGACACCTCGATGAAGGTGCCCCACGGCGAGAGCGGTGTGGTCATCGACGTGCGGGTCTTCGACCGCGAAGAGGACGACGAACTGCCCGGTGGTGTCAACCAGCTGGTGCGGGTCTATGTGGCGCAGAAGCGCAAGATCACCCAGGGCGACAAGCTTGCCGGTCGCCACGGCAACAAGGGTGTCATCGCGAAGATCCTGCCCGTCGAGGACATGCCGTTCATGGAGGACGGCACACCGGTCGACATCGTGCTGAACCCGCTGGGTGTGCCAGGGCGTATGAACGTCGGGCAGATCATGGAGACGCACCTCGGGTGGGTCGCCCATCAGGGCTGGAACGTCATCGGTGATCCCGACTGGGCCAAGAACCTGCCGGCGGAAACCCGGCAGGGTCAGCCCAGAACGCGAGTCGCCTCGCCGGTCTTCGACGGTGTCGAGGAGTACGAGATCGGCGGTCTGCTGGAGTCCACCCTGGTCTCCGGGGATGCCGATCGACTGGTGAACAACGAGTCCAAGGCACGGCTGTTCGACGGCCGTTCCGGGGAGCCGTTCCCGGACCCGGTCGCGGTCGGATACGTCTACATCCTGAAACTGCTGCACCTGGTGGACGACAAGATCCACGCCCGCTCCACGGGGCCGTACTCGATGATCACCCAGCAGCCGCTGGGTGGTAAGGCGCAGTTCGGTGGACAGCGGTTCGGCGAGATGGAGGTGTGGGCCCTTGAGGCCTATGGTGCCGCCTACGCGCTGCAGGAACTGTTGACCATCAAGTCCGACGACGTGCTCGGCCGTGTGAAGGTCTACGAGGCCATCGTGAAGGGCGAGAACATTCCCGAGCCGGGTATTCCGGAGTCGTTCAAGGTTCTGGTCAAGGAGATGCAGTCGCTGTGCCTGAACGTCGAGGTGCTGGCCGGGGACGGTTCGGCCATCGACATGAAGGACACCGACGACGAGTACTTCCGGGCAGCCGAGGAGTTGGGTATCGACCTGTCGAGGCGTGAGCCGAGCAGCGTCGAAGAGGTCTAACGGACCAACGCGGGCAACCGCACACAAGCAATTGAGTCCAACAATCAGTCCACAAACGAGACAGCAAAGGACCACCACGTGCTGGACGTGAACTTCTTCGACGAACTGCGCATCGGCCTGGCCACCGGCGATGACATCCGGGCCTGGTCGCATGGCGAGGTGAAGAAACCCGAAACCATCAACTACCGCACGCTCAAGCCGGAGCGCGACGGTCTGTTCTGCGAGAAGATCTTCGGACCGACTCGCGACTGGGAATGTTACTGCGGCAAGTACAAGCGCGTGCGCTACAAGGGCATCATCTGTGAGCGCTGTGGCGTCGAGGTCACCCGTTCCAAGGTGCGCCGCGAGCGGATGGGCCACATCGAACTGGCCGCACCGGTGGCACACATCTGGTACTTCAAGGGCGTGCCCAGCCGGCTGAGCCTGCTGCTGGACATCGCTCCGAAGGACCTGGACAAGGTCGTCTACTTCGCGGCCTACATGGTCACCAAGGTCGACGAAGAGGCGCGCCACCGCGACCTCTCGTCGCTGGAGACCAAGATCGGCATGTCCAAGAAGCAGTTGGAGAACCGCCGCGACGACGAGATCAACAAGCGCCAGGAGAAGCTCGAGGAGGACCTGGCCAAGCTTGAAGAGGCCGGCTCCAAGAACGACGTCAAGAAGAAGACGCGTGACTCCGCCGAGCGCGAGATGAACCAGATCCGCAAGCGCTTCGACAAGGAGATCGACCGTCTCGACGCCGTCTTCGACCGCTTCCGCACTCTGAAGGTCCAAGACCTCGAGGGTGACGAGCAGTTGTACCGCGAGATGCGCGACCGGTTCGGCAAGTACTTCGAGGGCTACATGGGCGCCCAGGCGATCCAGGAGCGGCTCAAGACGTTCGACCTGCAGGCCGAGGCCGAGACCCTGCGCGAGATCGTGCGCACGGGCCGCAGCGCCAAGAAGGTGCGTGCCGTCAAGCGCCTCAAGGTCGTGGCAGCTTTCCTGAACACGACCAACTCGCCGCTGGGTATGGTGCTCGACGCGGTGCCGGTGATTCCGCCGGACCTGCGCCCGATGGTGCAGCTGGACGGTGGCCGGTTCGCGACCTCCGACCTCAACGACCTGTACCGGCGTGTGATCAACCGCAACAACCGGTTGAAGCGACTGCTGGACCTCGGTGCCCCCGAGATCATCGTGAACAACGAGAAGCGGATGCTGCAGGAGGCCGTCGACGCACTGTTCGACAACGGCCGCCGTGGCCGGCCGGTGACCGGACCGGGCAACCGGGCGCTGAAGTCGCTGTCCGACATGCTCAAGGGCAAGCAGGGGCGGTTCCGCCAGAACCTGCTGGGCAAGCGCGTGGACTACTCGGGCCGCTCGGTCATCGTGGTCGGTCCGCAGCTGCAACTGCACCAGTGTGGTCTGCCCAAGCAGATGGCGCTGGAATTGTTCAAGCCGTTCGTGATGAAGCGACTCGTGGACCTCAACCACGCGCAGAACATCAAGAGCGCCAAGCGGATGGTGGAGCGCCAGCAGCGACACGAGGTGTGGGACGTCCTCGAAGAGGTCATCACCGAACACCCCGTGCTGCTCAACCGGGCACCCACGCTGCACCGACTGGGCATCCAGGCCTTCGAGCCACAACTGATCGAGGGCAAGGCCATCCAGATCCACCCGTTGGTGTGTACCGCGTTCAACGCGGACTTCGACGGTGACCAGATGGCCGTGCACCTGCCGCTGAGCGCTGAGGCGCAGGCGGAGGCCCGGATCCTGATGCTGTCGAGCAACAACATCCTGTCCCCGGCGAACGGCAAGCCGATCACCACACCCACGCAGGACATGGTGCTGGGGATCTACTTCCTCACCTCGCAGCTCGATGGAGCCACCGGTGAGGGACAGGCCTACGGTTCGATCGCCGAAGCCCTGATGGCACGCGATGCCCGCGACCTGCACCTGCAAGCCTCGATCAAGATCCGGCTGGCGGTTGGCGACGACGATCCCACGATCGTGCAGACCACGTTGGGACGGGCGTTGTTCAACGAGGCCCTGCCGGCGGACTACCCCTTCGTGAACGAGCAGGTGGACAAGGGACGTCTCGGCGCCCTGGTCAACGACCTGTCCGAGCGCTATGGGAAGTCCATCGTTGCCCAGACGCTGGATGCACTCAAAGAGATCGGTTTCTACTGGGCCACTCGCTCCGGGGTCACCGTGGCGATCTCGGACTTCCACATGCCGGACTCCAAGGCGCAGCTGCTGGCCGCGGCCGAGGAGAAGGCGGAGAAGGTCGAGACCCAGTTCCACCGCGGTCAACTCGACGACATCGAGCGTCGTCGTGACCTCGAGCAGATCTGGCGGGAGACCCGCGACGAGGTGTCGACCGCGATGGCCGACAACTTCCCGGAGCGCAACCCGGTGTGGATGATGGTCAAGTCCGGTGCTCGCGGAAACATGAACCAGATCAGCCAGATCGCTGGTATGCGCGGGCAGGTGGCCGACACCAAGGGTGAGACCATCAGCCGGCCGATCAAGAGCAACTTCCGCGAGGGTCTGAGCGTGCTGGAGTACTTCATCTCCACGCACGGCGCCCGGAAGGGTCTGGCGGACACCGCGCTGCGGACCGCCGACTCGGGCTACCTGACTCGCCGTCTGGTCGACGTCTCACAGGACGTCATCATTCGCGAGACGGACTGCGGCACCGAGCGCAGCATCGAGGTCGAGATCGCCCGTGACGGCGTTCTGGTCGACAACACCGACACGTCGGTGGCGACCCGGACGTTGGCCCGCGACGTCAGCGCCGGTGACACCGTCATCGCGGCGGCCGGTGACGACCTGACCACCGAGGCGATCACGAACCTCGTGGCCAACGGGATCGAGAAGGTCCGCGTCCGCAGCGTCATGACCTGCGAGAGCAAAGTCGGGGTCTGCGCGTTCTGCTACGGCCGTTCGCTGGCCACCGGCAAACTCGTGGACGTCGGCGAGGCGGTGGGTATCGTCGCGGCGCAGTCGATCGGTGAGCCCGGCACGCAGTTGACGATGCGCACCTTCCACACCGGTGGTGTGGCAGGTGAGGACATCACGCACGGTCTGCCCCGTGTGACCGAGTTGTTCGAGGCGCGCACCCCCAAGGGGCTGGCCCCGATCAGCGAGGCCACCGGAACGGTGACCATCGAGGACACCGAGAAGGCTCGCAAGATCATCGTGACTCCGGACAACGGAGCCGAACCGATCGAGCACGCGGTGTCCAAGAAGGTCAAGCTCGAGGTGGAAGAAGGCGAGCACGTCAAGGCCGGCACGAAGCTGACCGCCGGTGTCGAGGACCCGAAGCAGATCCTGCGGGTCATGACTCCGCGCGACGTGCAGCAGCACCTCGTCGACCAGGTCCAGGCGGTGTACCGACCGCAGGGTGTGTCGATCCACGACAAGCACATCGAGGTCATCGTCCGTCAGATGCTCAAGCGCGTGACGATCATCGAGCCGGGAAGCTCTCCGTTCGTGACCGGTGACGTGATCGAGATGGCGACGTTCCGCGAGATCAACCGGCAGGTCGTCATGGACGGCGGAACTCCGGCGTCCGGACGTGCGGAGCTGATGGGTATCACCAAGGCGTCACTGGCCACCGAATCGTGGTTGTCCGCGGCGTCGTTCCAGGAGACCACCCGGGTGCTCACCGAGGCTGCGATTCAGGCCAAGAGCGACCCGTTGCTGGGCCTCAAGGAGAACGTCATCCTCGGCAAGCTGATCCCTGCAGGCACCGGGCTCTCGCAGTACCGCAACCTGCAGGTCCAGCCGACGCAGGAGGCACGCGATGCCGTCTACGCGCAGTACCGCGCCTACGACGACTTCAGTTACGGTCAGTTCGACGAGGTGACCGGCGCCAGTGTTCCGCTGGACGACAGTTACCTCGGCGAAGGTGACTACCGCCGCTAGTCGCAAAAAGGAAGGCCCCCGGACCGTGCGTCCGGGGGCCTTCCTTTTTGCCGGGGTTGGTTCTCGTCGCTCGGGTGCAGCTGTTTGCACCCTTGTCCAGGCCTGCTACCGATCGGTCGAGGCGAACGCCATCGTTGATTGATCACATCCGCGCCGTGACCACCCGACCGAAATCCGGCCCGCAGCCATTTCATGAACGACCCGACGGGACCCGGCGCACTTCCCAGTGCCACCCATACCCGCCCGTGCGCTACTTCGCGCCCACCAGCTCCGGGTCGTCGTCGACGATCTCGTCCTCGCTGCCTTCGGCCTCCATGTGCACTTCGGGCAGGAATCCCAGCCACTTCGGCAGCCACCAGGTAGGCGGCCCGATCCAGCTGATCAGGCTGGGCACGAGGATCAGTCTGATGATGAATGCGTCCACCAGCACGGCGGTGGCAAGTCCCACGCCGAACAGTTTGATGGTGTCCTCCGGAGTCGGGATGAACGCCAGGAACACGCTGGACATGATGGCCGCCGCGATTGCCACGACCCGCCCGGAGCCGGCCAGTCCTCGCCGCACGGACAGCGCGTTGTCCTTCGTGTGTGACCATTCCTCATGCATCCGGCTGACCAGGAAGACCTGGTAGTCCATGGACAGACCGAAGAGGATGGCGAACACCATGATGGGCAGGAACGGCAGGATCGGACCGGTGGCGGTGACCCCGATCAGACTCGCCCCCCAGCCCCACTGGAATATGGCCACCGTGACCCCCAGTGCGGCACCCAGACTCAGCAAGGATGTCACCGCGCCGATCAGGGGCACGATCAACGACCGGAACAGGATCGTCAAGGCGACGAATCCGAGTCCCACGACCACTGCCAGGAAGACCGGCAGACTGTCCGAGAGCACTGTCGTGAAGTCCGCGGTGACCGCTGTCGTCCCGCCCACGTAGGCGCGCATCGTGGTGTTCTGCTCGGCCGCCGGAATGGTCTCGTCCCGCAGTCGTTTGAGCAACTCGTCCGTAGCAGGATCCTGCGGGCTGGTCGTGGGGACGACTTGGATCGCCGTGATCGTCTGGTTGGGGGTCACGGAGATCGGAACCATGTCCACAGTGGGAACCGTCCGGGCGACCCCCTCGGTGGCGTTGAGGTCCTCGATCAGGTTCGTCAGTGAGTCCTCATCCAGCGCGTACGGCAGTTGCACCGCCAGGAAGAACGGGCCGTTGGCGCCCGGGCCGAAGCCTTCGGCGGTGAGGTCGTAGGCGATACGCGCTGGGCTTCCCTGCGGTTGTCCGCTGTCGTCGGGGAAGCCCAGGCGGATGCTGAAGTACGGGATGGCCAGCACTACGACGAGGGCTGCCGCAGCCAGGGTGTACAACCAGGGCCGCCTCTGCAGCACCCGACCGTAGTGCGCCCACTTGCCCCCCTCGGGGTGCCATTCCTTGCGCGAGCGAGCCCACGGCATCCGCAGGCCGAGAGCCTTCTCACCCAGCAAGGACAGAAGTGCCGGAAGCAGCCACACTGCCGACAGCATGACCATCGCCACCGTCAGGGACGCGGCCACAGCCAATCCGTTGAAGAAACCGATGCCCAGAACGAACAGACCCAGCAGGGCGATGATCACCGTCGTGCCCGCGAACTGAACGGCGCGGCCCGCGGTGTTCACCGACTCGAGTGCGGCGTCCTTGGGTGCGTGGCCTGCCATCACCGCCTGCCGGAAGCGGTTGAGGATGAACAAGGCGTAGTCGATGCCGACACCCAGACCGATCATCGCCGCCAGGGTGGGGGCGAAGGTGGCCACGGTGAAGAAGCTGGCGGTGAACGTGACCAAGGACAAGCCCGCACCCAGGCCGAACACGGCGGTCACGATCGGCAGGCCGGCCGCGACCGCGGACCCGAACGCGATCAGCAGGATGATGATCGCGACCAGGATGCCGATGGCTTCGCCGCTCGGCGGCTCCTGACCGGCGAAGGCGAGGACCTGCCCGTTGGCTCCAATGGCCACGTCGTTGGTGCCGTTGGCCGCCTCGACGTCGTCGATGATGGTCGACGCGGTCTCGGAAGGGACATCAAGGCCGTCGAACACGATCGTGGAGTAGGCGACCTTCCCGTCCTTGCTGATCGGTGAGGTCGCCACCGCCGCCGCGGCCTTCGCCTTGTCGATCTTGGCCTGGATCTCCGGAGGAGGCTGTGGTGCGTTGGGATCCGGCTTGGGCTGCTCGGGGCAGGAGGGTCCGTACGACTGCCCGTACGGAGACGTCACGCAGGAGACCCCGGGTAGGTCGCCGAACTTCTCCATCAACGGCACCACGGTCTGCTTCACCGAGGCGTCTTCGACCGAGCCGCTCTCAACCCCCCAGACGACACTGGCGGTGGCACCGGAGGTGGCATCGGCGCCGGCGGTCTCAGCCAGCAGGTTCTGGGCCACCTGGGACTCGGTTCCGGGCAGTTCGAACGAGTCCTTCAAGTCGCCGCCGAACCGGCCGCCGAGTACTCCAATCACGATCAGCAGGGCGAACCAGGCAATGATTGCGATGACGGGTTTGCGCACAGCCCACCGTGAGAGGTATCCCATGTGTCTCCTCAGATCAAGTAGTTGAACGGTAGCAATCCGCATGACCTGTTTCTTGGGCGGTCATGGGGATGCGAAAGTGTGAATCCCTGGAATCAGGATGACGCAATCACGTCGATGCGCCACTCGAACGTGGCTTCTTCGGTGGGTTGCAGGACCTGCCAGCCACCGCGGGAACCCAGGTGGACCGCGTCGGTGGTGCACGTGTACGGCTCGATGGCCACAGCGTCGCGCGACCCAGGTGTGAAGAGCACGTACTCACCGAAGCCGGGGTCACTGGAGACTTCGATCGAGGTTTCGGGCCCGATCAGGGCGGCCCGGCGGCTGATTGCGGTCGCTTCCGGTAGGCCGGTGAGCACGTCGTCGAGGTGCGCGCCGCCGATGGCACGAGGATGCCTGAAGTCGAGTTCCGGCGGTAGCGGCAGAATCTCCCCGGTGGGGATCATGTCGCGCAGAGGCCAGTGGCCGGTGGCGTCGCACTGCAGCAGCCACTGGTCGAAAGAACCCGGCACGCGCAGGTACGGGTGGAAACCCAGGCCGAACGGCAGTGGTTCACCGGCAGGGGAAAAGACGCTCGCGCGGGCAGTCAGCGATCGTTCGGACAGCAGGTACGTCAGACGGATCCCGGCGTCGGCCGGCCAGTCGGTCACATGTTCGGGGGCGTCGCGCGACAAGATGAATTCGCCGGTGGCCCGGTCACTGTCGGCGTTCAGCACCTGCCATTTCGCGTGGCACGCGAATCCGTGCAGACCGGCGCCGGTGGCAGGTTCGGTGACGGGCACGTCGTAGGAGGATCCATCCCAGGCGAAGTGCGCTCCGGCGATGCGGTTGGGCCATGGGAAGAGCACGGGGATGCCACTGTGGGTGACCTTTCCGTGTTCGGGGAAGCCCGGCTCCGTGTGCAGGTAGTCGAAGCCGTCGACCACCATCGAGTAGAGAGTGAAGCCGCGCTCAGGATCCAGAAGCGCGCGGGTGGTGCCGCAGTGGATCTCGATGGTCATAGTGTGTCGGCTCCGGCGTCCATTCCGATCCCAGCTCCCTCTTGGTGTGCGAACCCCATCAAACTACGACTCGCCGTTGGGTCGGGCGACTCAGGCAGCTGTCAGGATCGCCAGAACGGCGAGGTCCGGGTCCTGCCACGGATCGACATCCAAGGCGCTGATCAGGCGGGTGACCGTGCCATCGGCCCCTGCCTCCACCCATGCCGCCCGATGTTCCAGCCCCAGCTCGGGGACGCCTGGAAGCCATACGACCCCCGAGGCGGCGGCGTCGATCTCCGGCAGGGATGCCGTGGTCTCCGAAGGGGGATGCAGGACGAACAGTGCCGGTGGACACGGCTGAGACAAGGAACCGGGCGCAGGGGCGTCATCGCCCAGGACGGGACCGGCACTGGCCATCACGCCCACAGCATGGGAATCTCCGACCGCAGGCTTGTCGTCCACGGCGCGGAACACGGTCGTCGTGGCGAGGATGCCGGGGACGGCGGCGATGCGCACTGCGAGTGCGAGGACCTGCGACCATTCCAGCGTGGAGTCCGGCCAGCGGCCGTGCAGCAAGAAGCCAGCCAGGCTCAGATCGCGGCGGTGGAACGCGGACAGCTCCACTGGCAGCTTGTGCATTGTCACCTCCGTACCCGGGTGGCTCATGAGGCTACGCCCAACCCCTGCGGCGATGCAACGTCGTGAGTCGGTCAGCCGCCCAACATCGTCGGTCCGGTGATGTCGAAGCCGCCATCGCAGGTGAAGGTTGTGCCGGTGATGTAGTCGCCGGCGGGGGAGAAGAGGAACGTAGCCATCGCAGCGACCTCGTCGGCGGTCTGCAGGCGTCCGGCGGGCAGTCCGCCACCCACCTGCTCGGGCGACAGTCCGTAGCGCTGCCACGCCTCGGTGTGCACGATGCCCGGTGCCAAAGCCACTGCCCGGATCCCGAAGCGGCCCCATTCGGCTGCCCAGTTCCTCGTCAGTGATTCCACACCGGCGCGGGCCGCCGAGGAGTGCGCCATCAGCGGCATCCCTCGGTGGGGGGTCATGGTGATCGAAACCACCTTGCCGTACTGCGCGGGGATGAAGAACCGGTTGGCCACCTGGGTGGTGAGATACCACGGCGCGTCCAGGTTGAGCCGGGTGACAGCCCGAAAACCGTTGTAGCTGATGTCCTGGGCCTGAGCCACGAACTGGCCGCCAGCATTGTTGAGCAGGAAATCGCACGCCTGCACACCTTCGAGCATCGCGTCGACCTGATCGGGTTCGCGCAGGTCAGCGGTGGCCGTGCTGATCAGATCCGGGTGTCGCTCGGCGGTCTGCGCAAGCGGTTCGGACCGGCGCCCCACGACCGTGACGCTGGCACCGAGATCGGCCAGCAGCCAGGCGGTGGCCTGCCCGATCCCGGAGCCGCCACCGGTGATCAGAGCGTGCCGGCCGGCCAGGCAGCCCGGCGCGAAGACGGACAGGGCCGCAGGAGATGTCGGGACGGTCATACAACGGAATCTACCCAAACGGTCGGGGCCGGGAATCTGGTGCTTCGGATTGAAGCTGGCTGATCGGTGGCCGAACCGGATCCTGGGTTGGTGAGAGTTGGTACGTACGTTGGAGATCGGCGGGCGGTGCGACTCCAACGCCTGCGCTGGGTGGGGTGGGCGCCGCGCTGGCCCACAGGCGTGAGAGTTGGGTACGTACGTTGGAGATCGGTACCGGCGTTGGAGATCCGCGGGCCGTGCAACTCCAACGGCTGTGCGTTTGTCC
>Ga0116151_10003383_pt1 | contig 14315 bp, 8 predicted proteins | sample AD_UKC117_MetaG_FD_89893 | JGI IMG/M metagenome (GOLD analysis project Ga0116151, IMG submission 89893) | Active sludge microbial communities of municipal wastewater-treating anaerobic digesters from Hong Kong - AD_UKC117_MetaG | ecosystem: Engineered > Bioreactor > Anaerobic > Digestate...
ACGAGACTTTAATCTTTTAACCAATACTTGTAATGCCTGCCATCGTGAAGTGAATTTTGGATTTAATGTCGTGACCATCCCGCAATTCAATCCATTCGCCAACCAGGATTTTAATCCAAGTCATTAATTATTTTGTCTTCGTAAAATATCATAAAATAAAATAAAGCAGGGTAAGGAATAAAATGACCTTAATATCAAAGTTTGATACAAAATCTGCTTCAGCAAAATTTCAGCTTCAGGAGCAAGCACTTCACGGAAAAGCCAATACATACGATGACTCTGCAAGGAAGCACTTACTCCTATCAGCCGATAGCCTACCTGGACTCATTAATGAGCCTTGCATCGAATTTTATTGAATGATTTAGGTCGAGCGGATGTTATTAATCACTTTTAACATCCACAAGTAGCATTTTCACCGGTTTTTCGCTGTTGTTAATCACCATATGCGTTTCGGCTTCACTCCAAAGCGTCGTACCTGCTTTAACGGAAATGTTCTGAGTCTGCCCGCCTTCAACGGTCAAAGAAACCGATGCGTCCGTAAGTACGATGACCAGATGTGGGTCATGGTGATGAAAACCAGCGCCACAGACTTCTTTTCCGGGCGTACTTATGTACTCAGTAACCTTTAATTGTGCGTTATCAACTAACATCTGTACGGTATCCTGAACATTGACCGTTTCCTGGCCACGGACACTAAAACTGTAAATAAAAAAACAAACGATAAAAACAATAAGCTGTTTCATTGAACAAAATTTAGGTTAAACGGAATTTGATTGCATTGTTCAAATTTATCCGTGTTGTCTGAAACAACCTTTGCTCAATCGTCCAATAGCTTTGCTGAGGCAACCATTGAATGGACCGATTCAAATTTATTTATTCGATTCCCTAAAAAGAATTTTTCTTATAGCTCGCGGGAGTAATTCCATAAGCCGCTTTAAACACACGACTAAAATGGGAAGCATTTTCAAATCCACAATCAAATGCAATTTCTCTGATTGTTTTATGACTGAAATTTAATTTGTCTTTTGCCAACTCCAATCTCCTGGCAGTAAGCCACTTGGATGGCGAAGTATGGTAAAAAGCACTAAATTCTCTTTTAAAGACCGACAAGCTGCGATCGGCAAGTTTTGCAAACTCCGGGATAGTTAAATTATACATGTAATTGGATTCCATAATTTGCCAGATGGGTACATGATACTGATCAGAAATACCATAGGCGTACGCAAGGAATTCTTTATTAACCGGATCAGCCAATAAATTATAAAGTAATTCCCGGAATTTCATTTCCAAAAGTTTCTCAGGCAATTTGTGATAATCCTCAAAGTACTGGATCATGGTTCTAAAAAATGCAATCGAGGTTTCGTTTGCATTTAACAGGCTTAGCATCCTATTACCTGTAGCGTAGTCCAATACACTTAAGGATAAATATTCGCGGTAATCATTCAACACACTTCTTAGAAAATCGTCTTTGAAGCTGAATGATATGGTTTCCCACCCGGCAAACTCATACATTTCTTCGGTATATGCCATTGGCTGTGCAAAAATGCAGCTGCCCTCTGTGGTGGTGAAGGACTTACCACCATGGTGATACGTTTTCTTCCCGCTGAGGGTGTATGCGATGGTGTTGTAGTGAGACCACAATTTAACTTGCTTATCCTTCTGGGGACAGATATAATGGGCAAAGAGCATATCCTTTACCATCCAGGTTTTGAAAACTTTAGGATGTTCAACCTTATAATCGTATGCGTTAATCACGTTAATTGGGGCTACGTTACAGCCGAATTTATTAAATCCTTCAAGATTGCGCAAAGTTTTCCGGCTGCAATTCGCCCATTCGTAATGGATGCCGAATCATAAAAAAAGCCGGTAATCCTTGCGGATTACCGGCTTTTAGCCGATCAGCTATGATTAAAAGTTATACTTAATCCGGATCGATCAATAGCCCGGATTCTGATTCATATTAGCATTAGCATCCAATTCCGCCTGAGGAATCGGTGCCACAAACCGGTTGTTTGGATAAGCAACATCGCAAACCAGATTGGTGCAATCGGTACGGACCAGGCTTTGCTTGTGACGCATCAATTCCCATAGACGCTGACCTTCAAACATCAATTCAATCCGCTTTTCTTTCTCGATTTCATCCAACAGGGTCTGGCCGGTAGCTGTGACCGCCTCAGCTGAAGGGAGGCCTCGCTGGCGTATCGTGGTAACATCAGCTTGTGCCCCAGTTTCATCGCCCAGCATAGCACGTGCTTCCGCGCGAATCAGGTACATCTCCGAAAGTCGCAATACCGGTGTATTATTCTGATACTGCGTATTCGGATATTTGTTAACCCGCAGATTTCCATAAACACCACCTATTGTCTCATCGGTTTTAAACAATTGTCCGCGGACATCGCCTTCCGGTATGGCACTAAGCAAGTCAGCAGAGGGCAAATAGTCGCCGTAGCCTTCCGGAATGTACATCCGGCCCAATGCATCCGAACCATTATCGTCATCCTGACGGAAAATCACTTCAAAAATGGACTCGCTGGATAATCCCTGGCTCCAACTATCAACGTATTGATCGGTAGATACCAAGGAATAATTACCGCTGCTAATGACTGCTGAAGCCATTTGTTCTGCCATTTGGAAATTACCCATGTACAGAGCTACTCTTGCCAGCAGGGCCTGTGCAGCCTCCTTGGAAATCCGGCCTGCGCTTGGCGGTTCAATCTTGAGCAATGGAATTGCAGTCTGAAGGTCAGAAATTATCTGTTGATATACTTCTGCGACCGTATTGCGGACTGGCTTGGAGTTTTGATCAAATACGGTTACCACAGCCACACCCGGATGCGAATTGTCCGATGTAAATCCATAATGCTGTGCAAACATACGTACCAGGTCAAAATGCGCCAATGCTCTTAGCGCGTAGGCCTCTCCGACATACTCATCCTTTTGATCCTGGACGGCCGGAGTCACTTCAACCTCTGCATTGATCACTACATTGGCACGATTGATAACATCGTACATAATTCCCCACATGCCTAAGGCGATTCCATCCAGAGCCGTGGCCTGATAATCCGAGAAATCCCTGGCACGGTTTGCCTGTGCGTTCTGTTTGACGTCATCAGACATTACATCAGGTACCAGTACAAAATATCGACCATAGTAATTGGAAGATTGAAGTCCGGAATAAATCCCGTAAACAGCAGCTTTGTAGTCATCAATTTCCTTGATAGCATCTCCTAATGCTACCGACTGATATGGATTGAGATCCAGAAAATCTTTCCCACAGGAAGTCGCAAAGAAGATCAGCAACAGGGAAAAGATTCTTGCATATTTATTTATATTCTTTTTCATTCTTTCTTTGATTTTAAGTGAAACAACTTTACAAACCCGATGGAATTAAAATCCCAGATCAAGTCCGAAAGAAATTGTTTTCATATTTGGTACCGGTGATGAAACAATACCGTTAATGGATGCTTCTGGATCCATATACAGATCTTTTTCACGGGTGTAAGTCCACAAGTTGGTTCCGCGTAGATAAACGCTAGCTGAACGGACTTTCACGCGATTGAGAATATCACTAGGAATCCGATAGCCCAGTGTAAAGTTGCGCAGACGCAGGTACGATCCATCGTGCAACCAACGAGTCATGTTTGCTACATTGGAGTTGTTGTTACCTCCCCAACGGAAATAGGGCACCTCCGTTACATCACCGGGTTTTTCCCAACGGGTAAGGTTAAGATTTGTTTGTGAACGTGGCGTCAATGAACCATCTCCCTGCAAAAAGCGAGCTTCAGTGTCATACAGGTAATTACCCCAACTGTAGGAAAACTGGGCATTCATGAATAGCCCTTTCCAGCTGATATCAGCGTTCAAACCGCCGAAGAAATCCGGGGTTGCACTGCGTCCCGAGGTAAAGCGTTCTGCTGCGTTTATGTCTCCTGTAATTTCTGTTTTGGTGCTGTCAACATACCATTGCGGTGTACCATCTGCGCTATTTACGCCAGCCCACTCATACAAATAGAAAGTTTGGAAATCATAACCTTCTTTCCGCAATTTGGTATCGTCGACGATATCTTCGTCCAACTTGGTGATGCGGTTTTTAAGGAAGGTGATGTTTGCACCCAAACTGATGGTCAGATCATTTTTCCTCAAGACATCTGCATTCAGGGTTATTTCGATCCCGTTATTACGCATTGCCCCAAAGTTCTGCGTCAATGAGGAAAATCCTGTGGTCCTGGAAATAGGCCTGTTCAACAACAAGTTACTGGATTCGCGATCAAAATATTCAATCGTACCATTCAGGAAGCGCATTAATTCGAAATCAAGACCGACGTTAAAGCTTGACGTGGATTCCCAGGTCAAATCGATGTTACCGATATTGGATGGCGCTCCACCAGGAGTTCCATCGTAATCCTGGCCAAATCCAAACAATGGAATGTGCTGGTAATTGCCAATTCCGGCATTTCCATTGGTACCATAGGAAGCACGCAATTTTAAAGCATCGACGAAAGATAGATTATCGATAAATGCTTCCTGGTCTAAGCGCCACGACGCTCCGATCGACCAGAATGTACCATACCGGTTATTGATTCCGAATCTTGAAGACCCGTCCCGGCGAATCGTTCCTGATAAATAATATTTCAGATTATAGTTGTAGTCAACGCGTCCAAAGATGGACTCAAAAGAGTATTCGGCAATATCGCTGGATGCCTGGGTTGGCGTAGCTGCGTTAGCCAGGGTGCGAAGCGTGGGATTAGGATAACCTTCTCCGGAAAGCTCAAGGCCTTTACGTTTGTTCTTTTGAGCCTCATAACCAGCCAATACGGTAAAGTTGTGCGTATTATTCAGTGATTTGGTATAATTCAATGTTTGCGTACCGATCCAGTTATCTTCTCCAATGTTGGTTTCCGTGGCATAACCGCCTACGTTCCTGCCATCTCCGTAACGGGGATTCCGATAAAAGAACTCCTGGACGTCAATCAAATCGATGGCCCATGAGGTCCGGAATTTCAAATCCTTGAGAATTTCGTACTCGCCGGATAAATTATCGATAATCCTTAACTGGTTGAACATCCGTGCATCATCACCAGACAAGCTACCGACCGGGTTGTTACCACCCATAAAGAACGACTTATGGTCACCGTAAAAACGACCCTGATCGTCGTACAAAGGAATAACCGGTGCCAGAAAATATCCGGTATACAACGGGTTTGCCCAGAAGCTTCCATCACTCATACCAAACTGTTCCATGTTGGAAGCAAAAAGGTTATTGGTAAATTTCAACTTGGATGTAGGCGTTACCGTAATATTGACCCTTGATGATAAGCGGTCAAGTCCGGAATAGATAACCGGCGCTCCCTGGCTAAAGTAGGAGCCTGAAATGTAATAATTCACAAAATCATTACCACCGCTGGCGCTTAAGTCATAACTCTGGGTCTGACCGGTCCGCGTGATTTCGTCAATCCAATTGGTTTCGACATTGATCTTTTGAATTTCACCGTTCGCGCCAAAATCAACAGCTCCCGGATAATAACCCTCAAACCGGCTGACAGCCTTTTCGATGGTCTCGCCGCGGTTCATCCAGCCCTCCAAAAACATCTGGGTATATTGCTCTGAAGTAAGTCCTTTCAGTCTTTTCTTTTCAGAAACTGCCCAATTGTTAAAACCGAATTGGGTCCGCAGGTCAATTTTGGGCTTTCCTGTCCGGCCGCTTTTGGTCGTGATCAAAATCACACCATTAGCTCCTCTGGAACCATAAATGGATGTTGCTGCAGCATCCTTCAAAACGGTGACCGACTCGATGTCGTTGGGATTGAGTGCGGCCATAGTATTTGCGGTCGTATTGGTGCGGGTAATATCACCTGCTGTCACAGGGATCCCGTCAATCACGTAAAGCGGTTCACTGGATGCACTGATGGAACCAATACCACGTATACGCACCTGTACATTTGCACCGGGCTGTCCATTCCCCATTACTGCTTGCAATCCGGCTACGTTCCCTTGCAATGTCTGCTCGACGGAAGCCAAGGGAACTTGCTCCAGCTTAGCGGATTGTAATTTTGAAACTGCACCGGTTAGCTCTTCCTTTCTGGACGTGCCATACCCTACTACAACTACCTCATTCAACTGAGTAGTAGCATCCTCAAGGGTAATTGTCAACATACCCGAAGCAGAATTTACCGACAATCTCTGTGTTTCATATCCAATGAATGAGATTTCGAGAACTACTTCATTCTCAGGTACTGCCAGAGAGAATGATCCATCTATCTCCGTAGTAACCCCAATTGTAGTACCTTGTACAACTACACTGGCTCCAATCAACGGATCGCCAGCATTATCTATGACCACACCTTTAGCCGTAAACTGCCCATATACGGAAGCAGTCACAAGACATAGCATGGACAAGACTAATTTGAGATTAGTAAACATCTTCATAAACTCGATTTAGTATTGGTTAAGAAAATAGGCCTAGCCTTTAAGTTTGGTTCTTATAATTTGAAACGTCTTTCCTACTGAAATTGCTGTTTTTCCCTGAAATACAAAGAGCGAAAGAGTTAAAACAATTACTCTTCCGCTCTTCATAAGTGAACAGTAAATATAGTAAACGAATTAATTTATTTATACCAATTAATGGCTATTAAGTGTGCTTGATCACATTGAATTCCAACAACTTGAATAAAAGCCATGTATAAATATCATTAATAATTAATATAATATATTATTCAAGAAAAAAAGCCAGAATTACTCATTCTGGCTTTTTTTCACAGGGGAGATTAACTCACATTAATATCCAGGATTTTGAGTCATTTGTCCACCGCTGAGGTCGATTTCAGATTGCGGTATCGGAAACAATTCATTTTTGCCGGCTGTGAATTTGGGCTTTAGCTTAGCCATGACCTGATCAGCCCTACCCTGCCGTAACAAATCAAACCAGCGATGCTGCTCCATCCCCAATTCAACCCTGCGTTCGTGCCAGATCGCATTGCGCAAGGTTGACTTGTCTGTTAGCGTTACATCCGGCAGTACGGCTTTGCCGCCACGGGCACGGGCGCGTACCATATTCAGGTAGGTCAATGCCTGAGCCGTATTACCGTTTTCGTTTAATGCCTCAGCTGCTATTAATAAGACCTCGGCATAGCGGAATAAACGGATATTACCCGGGCCATTTCCATTGCCACCGGTATGTTCTGGCACCCATGCTTTCTGGTTATAGCGTTCACCGACAATCTCGGGGTTGTCCTGCACATAGGCAGATCCATCCGGCAGCACTTCGCCTACATACAAAATGGTGGCATCCCGTCTGGGATCACCCCTTTCGAACTCGGCAATCAGGTCATCCGATGGGCGGTTGAACCCCCAACCCAGGTTGGGCACTCCGCGCACACCCTGCACCTCATTGTATTGAGATCCGGCACCTCCGATATCCAATGCTGTCGATTGCACTTCGAAAACCGATTCGATGGAGTTTTCGCCTTCCGGTAAAAATAGCTTGGCATAATCCGGGAATAAGCCATAGACCCCGGAATTAATCACCTTCATGGCGAATTCCTCTGCTTTTCCAAAATCTCCAATGGTCAAGTACACTTTTGCCAGATAGGCATTCGCCGCGCCGCGGGTAGCCCGCCCTGTTTCGGTAGCCGGGTAAGCATCCGGGAGCACATCTGCAGCGTCCTGAAGATCCTGAATGATCGCAGCATAAACATCGGCCGCAGGAACCCGTGGCTGCTTGTATTCATCCGGAGTAAGCGGTTTAAGGATTAACGGCAAATCACCGAACCAGCGAACCAATGTGAAATAAAAGTATGCTCTTAAAAATTTGTTTTCTGCAATATACCTGGCCTTTAAATTCTCATTCATGTCGATATTCGGGATGTTATCAATCGCCAGATTGGCCCGGTATATTCCGCGAAAATATCCGGACCAGACCGTACTCATAGCCAGGTTTCCGGCATCGTAGGTAAAGTCATCGATCTCCAGTAAAAAGTTAGCGTCATTGGGCGTACTGCCTTTATCTGCATCGTCGGATACAATGTCCGTCATGCCGATGTAGGAAAATACGTGCACTTCCCAGTTGCGCAAGAGGTTGTAAACCGCATTGGTCGCCCACAGGGCATGCGTTTCGTTTTGAAAAAAGTTGTCCGAGGTGAGCTGGCCCAGTGGCTTTTTCTCCAGTAAATCCTGGCATCCCTGTAAAGGAATCATTAGAAGTAACCCGGCCAATATGATGCTCTGATGTATTGATTTCATTGCTTGCTTCATTTTGAGATTAAAAATTAGCGTCCAGACCAAAGGTTATCACCTTAGCGATCGGATAGACGCCCTGGTCAATACCCACTGCGATGATTGAACTGGCATTGGTTATCTCAGGAGTATACCCGGAATATTTGGTCCAGGTTACCAGATTGGTCCCGCTGGCATAGAACCGGATGGAACTGAATTTTATACGGGAGGTTACCTGATCGGGCAACGTATAACCAAATTGAATCGTCCTTAATCGCATGAAAGAGCCGTCTTCAACAAAGCGTTCTGAAAATTCGTAGTTATGCCCTCCATTGGTAACCCGGGGCTCGGAATCGGATGTCCCTTCCCCGGTCCACCGGTTGAGGTAAGAGGCTTCAAAGTTGTAGGTACCAAAACGGGCCATTTTCTTGGCATTAATGATCTTGTTGCCATATTGTCCGTTAAAATCCACAGCCAGGTCAAAGCCAGCATAGCCGGCGCTCAGATTAAATCCATAGATGAGCGAAGGAATAGGGCTGCCTATGTAGGTCCGGTCGGCTGTAGTTATTACCCCATCGTTATTGGTGTCGACAAACCGAAGGTCACCGGGTACTTCCGATCCCTGCACCGGATAGGACTCCAGATCAGACTGATTTTGGTACAGACCGTCCACCTTATAGCCATAAAATGCCCCGATAGGCAGACCTACGACGGTCCTGGTCCCTAATAATCCGCCAACTCCCAGGCCTCCGCCAAAAATCTCCTCCTGGCCTTCTCCAAGCGCAAGCACCTCATTGTTTACCGTCGACCCCAGAATCCCTATTTCATAATCAAATTTGCCTTTCGATTCACGCCAGGAGACATTGAAGTCAAGGCCCTGATTCCGGACTTTGGCGGCATTGATGACCGGGCTGGCATCGGCTCCGATGTATTCAGGGATCGGGACATTGACCAGAATGTCATTGGTGGTCCGCACGTAATAATCCAGGTTACCTTGCAGGCGATTGTCCAAGAGACCAAATTCAAACCCGGCATTGGACTGTGTTGTCTCTTCCCACCGGATATCCGGGTTGGCAAGACTCACGATAGAGGCACCGTTCTGAATGGCTTCGTTTCGTCCGAATACAGCAATCAGGTTCGATGTTACCGTAGGTCTTCCAGCGTAGGCGCCAATTTTATCATTACCGATCTGGCCCCAGCTGGCACGAAGTTTCAGACGGCTAAATAACGGGATGGAAGACATAAATGGCTCATTGGTGATGTTCCAGCCCACGGCAAAAGACGGGAAATAACCATAACGATTGTTTTTCCCAAAACGGGAGGAACCGTCAGCCCGGAAACTAGCTGTCAGCAAGTAGCGATCTTTAAAGGTGTAGTTGATCCGTCCCAGATAAGACAGCATAGCCCACTCATAACTGGTATTGTAATTGGTCTGGCCATCGGTCTCACCGGCATTCAGGTAATAAAATTCCGGCGTGTCACCCGGAAAATTGATCCGTGAGCCACCCAGGCTTTCAAAAACATATTCCTGTGCCGTAACACCACCCAGAACATTGAGCCGATGATTGGTCCATTCCCGGTAAAAACTCATCGTGTTTTCCCACAACCAAGAATTGGAACGATCTGAATTGACAGACAAGCTACTTTGTTCATTGCGCTGCAGACTGGTTGGAGTTACCTCAAATACCGGTGTGTAACGCTTACTCCGCCCTTGCTGGATATCCAGCCCAAAATTGGATTTGAATGTGAAATATTTCAGCAATTTGGCTTCCAGATAGGTATTTCCCACTGTACGCAATCCATTGCCCTTGTTGTAATTATAGAAAATAGATACTTCCGGGTTTCCGACTGGAATCCGGACGGTCGCATCGGCAAAATTACCCAGGGAGTCAAAAACCGGAATAATAGGTTCCGCTTGATAAGCCATTCCAATCACATTCGCTTCGTAATCGTTCTTACTGGCAATCAAGGAGATGTTGTGTCCCACTTTAATGTTTTTCCGTAAGGAATATTCATTGTTGATCCGGACAGTAGTCCTTTGATACCTGGATCCCCGCACGATCCCTTCCTGGTCAAAATGGTTGACACTTATATTGTAAAGCACATTATCGTTACCGCCATTGGCGCTGATCTGATAATTCTGAATAGGTGCGGTCTGAAATATGACATCCTGCCAATTGGTCCCAACTCCATATTTTTCCGGATCGGCGAAAAGAGGTTTACGTCCTTCATTGGTTGCCACTTCGTTAGCAAGAGTAGCGAACTCCGTCCCATTGACCATATCAATCTGCCGCACCACCTGCTGGGAGGCATAATAGGAAGAGAAATTGAATCTGGCCTGGTGATTGGCACCCTGGTTGGTACTCACGATGACCACGCCATTTGCTCCTCGCGAACCGTAGATGGCCGTTGCAGATGCATCCTTCAACACTTCTATGGACGCAATGTCATTGGGATTCAGAAAAGAAATATCATCCAGCAGCATGCCATCTACCACGTAGAGCGGTGAGGCATCATTCAGGGTGCCCACCCCGCGGATACGAACCACCGCACCCTCTCCTGGTCGACCGGAAACCGGTGTCACCTGCACCCCAGCCACTTTACCTTGCAGGATCTGCTCGACGTTAGCACTAGGGACCCGTTTGACTTCATCCGACTTTATGGTGGATATGGCCCCCGTCAAATCACTTTTCTTCTGGGTACCATACCCGATCACCACGACTTCGTCAATCAATTCGACGTCCTCATCCAAAACAACGTCCAGCGTAGTCAACGCCCCTGGCACCAGTTCTTTTCCCTTAAAACCAGTATAAGTGAAAACGAGCACTGCTTTTTCATCTGGAACAGCAATGGAATAGGTGCCATCGATATCAGTTGCGGTTCCATTTCCTGTCCCCTTGATCAGGATGTTAACCCCGATCAGGGGCTCGCCTGTGGCACTGGTAACCGTCCCGGTAACTGTATGTTGCCCCCACAGAGCCCCCAAGCTGAATAAAAAGCTTAGAATGGTACATAATGATTTCATTGATATAGGATTAATAGGCGATTAAAAGGTAAATGCATTCACTTCAAGGTAAACTGTACGTAATCGGAAACTGCTGAGTTTTCGCCAAGAAAGACTCTGAAGTCACCCGGTTCAGCCCGGTAATTCATTTCTTGATCGTAAAAGCGAAGGTCGTCCGGCGTCAGTGTAAACTGAACATTGCTTGATTCACCCGGTTTAAGGGTGATTTGCTGGAATCCTTTCAGTTCTTTTATTGGTCGTGTAACACTTCCGACCAGGTCCCGTACATAGCATTGTACGGTCTCGGTCCCTTCCATCTTTCCGGTATTGGTCACCTCGATGGAAACCTGAACGGAACCTCCGGAGTGCAATTCAGGACTGGATAACTGAGGCTTTCCGTAGGCGAAAGAAGTATAGCTAAGGCCAAAGCCAAACGGAAACTGCGGAGTATTCGGGATATCGAGATATTTACTCGTGTATTTGTTATTCGGGTCCATAGGACGGCCGGTGTTCTTCATATTATAGAATATAGGCACCTGCCCAACGCTACGCGGGAAGGTGACGGTCAATCGCCCACTGGGATTATAGTCACCGAACAATACATCACTGATAGCAGGTCCTGCTTCGGTTCCGAGAAACCAAGCCTCCAAGATTGCATCGGCGTTATCTGCTAACCAGGGAATGGCCAAGGGCCTTCCATTCATCAATACGACAATGAGGGGCTTGCCCGTAGCTTTTAATTCGCGTGCAAGGTCTAACTGTGGCCCTGGGACTGTGATGTCTGAGCGCGAGGCGGCTTCACCACTCATATAGGCTTTTTCTCCAATGACCAGGACAACGGCATCAGACTTTTTAGCCAGATCAATCGCCGCTCCAAACCCGGAGCGATCATCCTGATCAACTGGGCAGCCCATAGAATAATCCACCCGGTCACCGATTACATTTTTTATTCCTGTCAATAAGGTCGTCACATGCCTGGCTTCTCCGGCACCGGACCAAGCCCCGATCATATCCAGCTGGCTATCTGCAAGCGGGCCGATAACAGCCAGTTTCCGGATGCCCTTGGAGAGTGGAAGCATCTGCTTTTCATTCTTCAAAAGCACGACGGACTTACGCGCAACTTCCCGGGCAGCTTGCCTGTTTTTGTCGGATAAAATTTCAGACTTTTCCCTTTGTTCATCGCTGTAGCGGTAGGGATCATCGAAGAGTCCAAGCATAAATTTGATGCGTAATATTCGGCGAACCGCTTCATCGATGGTTGCCTCCGAGACTTTACCTTCTTGGACAAGGTCAATAAGATGATTGTAATAAGCGGCACTCTGCATATCCATGTCCACGCCGGCATTAACCGCTTGTTCTGCAGCCTGTGTCTGATCTGCGGAATATCCATGATTAATCATCTCGTCGATGGAGGTATAGTCGGTGACTACAAAACCTGGAAAATTCCACTCTTTGCGCAGAACCTCGTCAAGCAGAAACCGGTTAGCGGTAGCAGGTACCCCATCCAATTCATTAAATGAAGTCATCACGGTACCACAGCCGGCATCTAAAGCCGCCTTAAAGGGAGGCAAATAGATTTCGCGCAACACACGCTCTGACAGATCAACGGTGGAATAATCCCTGCCTGCCTGGGCAGCACCATAAGCGGCATAGTGCTTGACACAGGCGACCAGGGTATTTGTTGCCGCAAGGTCATTTCCCTGAAAACCCTTCACTCGTGCGGCAGCGATCTTGCTCCCCAGATAGGTGTCCTCCCCTGCTCCCTCCATAATTCGTCCCCAGCGGGGATCCCGAGCAATATCAACCATTGGTGCAAAAGTCCAATGAAGGCCGGCAGCGGCAGCTTCAGAAGCAGCGATCCTTGCCGAACGCTCCATGGCTGCAAGGTCCCAGCTGGAAGATTCGCCGAGGGGGATTGGGAAAATGGTCTTGTAGCCGTGGATGACGTCGTAGCCAAATAGTAACGGGATGCCTAAACGGGTTTCCTCAACAGCAATCCGCTGGAGTTCCCGGTTATAAGCAGCAGTATGTGCGTTGAATATGGCTCCGACCTTTCCCTCCTTGATGTCGGCTTTGTAGGTTGCTCGCATGGTTGGACCGGTAACATCCCAGTCACTGGTAAATAAAGTCATCTGACCAACTTTCTCTTCCAATGTCATCAGGTGTAACACGGAATCAACCCGGTCTTTTATTTTGTCTTCTACTTCATCGGGCTTTGCGGAGAAAAACTGTTTGTTCAATCCGGAAAAATTAATGCTCCAGACGATCGCCAAAAGCCCAAGTCCGTAGAGGTACTTACTAAATCTTTGTCTGGTAATCATTCGCTTTGACATTCGCTTTAATTTTGGTTTGGACAACTGGAAAATTGTTCGATTAATGATCAAGCGTTTGTGTTCATTGATTCAATGGATGGTCCAGCCATCCGCCGGTAAATCCGGCCTTTCGTAATCCTTCCAGGATGTATGGATTTTTTTTCATGACGTTCCATATCAACCCGGTCTCGTAATTCTGTATTTGTAGGGCTATAGGGCCCTGATCAATCCCCAGATAGTCTGGATCAAACCACCCGTCTGGATGATCTTCCTGATAAGTGGGATTGAAAGCGTCTTTAAATCCAAATGTATCGATCAGTTCGTGGTAATAATCATTCCACAGATGTTCAACCGTGGGTATGCAGACCTCCGGTGCAAACGGGATTGATCCACCGGCTGCGGTGGGAGCAATCGTCCCGTCATCATGAATTTGCCAGGCGCAAGCGCCGCGAGCCCAATAATCATGAAACCGAATCGACTGACCTGCCCGGTCAACGGTATTGTTAGCAGGTCCGTCACACGCCGTTAGTCCCCAATGCATACTGTCATAGCCTAAAAAAGCTCCTGGATTCTGAATGCAATAGGCCCGGTTAGCCAATGTAGCCCGGCGGGAATTTTCAAAGTAGTCAATCCCCTTGCTACGCATGAATTCGTCCTGGATACCTCTGAAGTCAATGAACATCTGGCTGTATTGATGCCCAAATAATGGAGCAAAATTGATGTGCTCAAAGCCCTGAAAATCCATCCAACGATAAGTCTCACACCAGGTATCCCAAACCTCTGGAGGA
>Ga0116151_10003385_pt1 | contig 14311 bp, 9 predicted proteins | sample AD_UKC117_MetaG_FD_89893 | JGI IMG/M metagenome (GOLD analysis project Ga0116151, IMG submission 89893) | Active sludge microbial communities of municipal wastewater-treating anaerobic digesters from Hong Kong - AD_UKC117_MetaG | ecosystem: Engineered > Bioreactor > Anaerobic > Digestate...
CTCCTGGCTCAGCAGTCGGCAGCGAAAAGTAAGGCTCCTGAACTGCTACTGGCCCTGGGTACCGGCCAATCTTCCGGTCACATCGCCACCCTCTATATTAAAAACGAAGCACCGGAGTCCGTCAGACTGCAACCTGCAACCTATTACATTCCTGCCCTACGGGGCTTCCAGAGTTATGTAGGATTTCTGGACGATGTCACCACCATCGGCCCGGACACGGTCCAATCCATTCCGCTCTTTGGCTATTGTACAGATGTTCATCGTGCCCCAGCGCCCGGAGGCATAGCTATGTCCATCGCAGATTGGATCCTGGTTTCAGCCGCCTCGGATAGCGCACTTACCACTTTACAACCAGGTCCCCGGGTAAAACCATTCAGTGGAGTGGATCGGGAAGCACTGTCCTTTTCGGGCACCCCAAAAAACAATACCGAAGCTCCCGCCATCTGCTGGCCGGATAACCATCAGCAGATAGGCGTCATGATCAACCCTGACGCCGATGCGAAGTCATCTGCTGCATTGATTGTAATGATGGTCCAACAGATTGAAGCCCAGGTACCAATCATGCAGTCCAATTCCAGTCTGGTTACTCCGTACCATGGCATGCCGGAGGCGGAACGACTGGGTGTCACCCAACATGCAATCTGGCTATCCATAGGAGCTCTCACCGGGAAAGCTTATACCCTGGAAGATTTTACCAAAAGCATGAACAAACTGTGGCGCGAGCAAGCCGGAGACCTACCGGCCGATGAGAAAATGGCAGGAGATCAAGCCCTGGAAAAGACCCTGCCTGTCATCTGGCAACAATTTGTAACGGTTGCACAAGCAGCGGGAGTAATAATGCCGGATCCTGCGGCTGTCAACCCCTCCCTGGATGTCAAAACCACGGTTGTTAGCCCATGGAATCACCTGGATCTAACCAGTTCCTCCATGAAGCCGCATAAGCTGGAACCCTGGATCATCTGGGGTCCCGCAGGGGCTGCCGTATTGGGCGGTGCTACTGCAGCGATCCTGCTGAGCAGGGACTCCTCAACGACCCCAAAGCCAACCCCAAAGCTGGTCGTTCGCAATGATGCGGTAACCATGGCATGTGACGGTGAGGCTAATGTCAGTCCATTGGTAAACGACGAGGGAGAAGGCCTTTTCATAAAATCAGTAACACCGGTAAATTTTGCCACCATACAGCTCGACGCAACGGGGAGTTCGCTTCAGATCAGCAATCTCGGACAAGCTGCCGATTTCACAATTTCAATTCTGATTGAAGACAAATATGGCCAACAAGCCACCGGAACCATTGCCGTTACCGTTCAGAAACCGGACATCCAGGCGGTCAATGACACCTACAGCACTCCTTTCGGCACCCCTGTCAATGGTCAGGTATTGGACAACGACCAAGGAGAAAATTTAAGTGTGCTTTCCTATGAGCAGCCGGCCGGCGGAGTACTGACCATCCAGCCTAACGGGAGCATGAATTTTGTCCCCTCTCCGGGATTTTCAGGCACTACCTCAGCAAATTATACCATCCTTGGCGCCTGTGGCATCCAGGACGAAGGTAAAGTCAGTTTTGAAGTCGATGAACCCACCTGCGACACTAAAGCTGAATTTGAACTGTCAGGCGCCTCCTGCGGCGGATTTGATGGATCAGCAAAAGTCAACATCACTCCGGAAGGTGATTACACGTATCAATGGTCCAATGGAAGTACCGGATCCAGCGTAGACGAGGTTAAGGCAGGAAGCTATACAGTAACCGTAACCGACGATAACGGTTGTGCGCAGGCTTTCTCGGTGTCTATCCCTGAAAACGAAGCAGCATATATCCGGGAATACGATGTCAATCCGGCGAACTGCCTGGGAAATGGTGGAGACATTTTCTTATACATCGATGGTCCGGACAGTTCTCCACTTGCCATCGTCGCTACCGGTCCTGATGGTGAACACGGCATTGTACGCCAGCCAGGCCCCATTCATTTGGGTGATCAGTTCAATATACTTCCAGGCAACTGGCATATCCGGGTTAATGGATTGGAGCATGCTGCGCACTGTGTTGTTGAACTTGAATTGGAGGTTGAAGATACCTCCTCCCGCATAGCTACCGTCCGGGATGTGATAACCGTCTTTACCGGCAGTACCTACCAGGGCAATGTACTTCGAAATGACCAGGGCCTTGCCCTGAAGGTCGTAGACTTTTCCCAGCCGGAGGCAGGTGTATTGTTGCTGCAGACAGATGGCAGTTTTAGTTACAGCGCTCCGGCGGACCGCACCGGTGAGTTTCTGTTCACCTACCAGGTCATCGATGCCTGTGGGCAAGCGTCTCAACAGGAAAGTGTGATCCAAGTCATCTCGGACCCCTGTGATTTTGAAGTTGAATTTGATGTTCAGGCCACCATTTGTGGCATGGCCCTGGGAGCCATCCAAACATCCGTCTATCCGGAAGGTGACTATTCCTTTTACTGGTCCAATGGGTCAACCGCCACCGCACTCTCCGAATTGCCACGCGGCAAATATGAACTGGTCGTCAACCCTCTCGGCAAGGATTGCCCCCGATCCTTCATGGTGGTTGTCCCCGATTCAAGCTTCACTTTTATCACCGATACCATTACCTTTCCAGGTACCTGTCAGGATGGTGGAAATATCCGGTTTACCCTGGAGTCACCTTCAGACGCCCCGGTATTGTTGCAAATCTCCGGCCCCATGGGTGCTTCCCTCATCTCTTTAAATCCCGGCACTTACAATCTGGATGCAATCTTTCCGGTACCATCCGGAATTTACACCTTTACGGCATATCAGTCGGCATCCCCAACGGATTGCGCCCAAACACTTGAAATACGCGTACCCGATGCTACGCCGGTCATGCAATTGACTCCGGATACGCTTGCTACTCCATTCAGGACTCCCGTCTCAGGCAATGTTTTGGATAACGATACCGGATCCGGGTTAAAGGTCATTTCCGCTTTTAACATTGAGGGTGGCACGCTACGCATCGAGATGAGTGGAGGATTTACCTACAATCCCCATGGTAACTTTTCCGGTCAGGGCCAATTTATGTACATCGTGCAGGATGCCTGCGGCAGAAAAGATACCGGTCTGGTAACCATACAAGTCTACTCCGGGACTTGCAGCCTGACTCCCGAATTTGAGATCCTACCCGCCACCTGCGGAAGTGCAAATGGTTCCATTCATATTGTTATTGCCAACGAAGGGAGTTATACATTCGCCTGGAGCAATGGGGACACCTCGAATACCGCCAGTAATCTGACGGCAGGAAATTATCAGGTAGCCATAACCAGTAATGTGTTGGGTTGTATGCAAAGTTTCGAGCGATCGGTTCCCAGCGCCCCGGCTCATTTCATTGACGATATGGATGTTGTACAACCGGATTGTCCGGAAACAGGAGATATTCTCCTGGCGCTCACGTCCACCGATACCCAGTTATTAAGACTGGATGTCAAGCTAGGCAATACCATTAATTCATTTTTAGTACCGGTTGATACGGTCCGTTTATCCGATTACATGACTGTATTGCCTGGAAAATACACGCTGCGGGTCCGGTATGCTGAAGGCGATTCGTCGTGTGTTGATACTACCACGGCTGAATTAATCCCCAGTGTAGGCCTGGCCATAGCTACCACTGCGATTATCCCTGCCAGCGGACCTATGTCTTCCGACGGCAGCATGACCATCGCCGTGACCAGCAAGGGAGTACTTCCTTACCAAATCTTCATCAACGATAGCTACTACGGTTCCATTCCATTCGAAATGTTTTCCATTTTTAATCTGGGTGCCGGTAAATACCGGGTTCGTATCCGGGATGCAACCGGGTGTATTTCGAATTTGCTGGAGGTAGAAATTCCGGTTGCCCCTTTTGCGCTGGAAGGAACTTTTGGGCTGTCCGTATCGGAGGTGTCCGCGGCTGGCAAGGAGCAAAATAACGTGCCTCTTCCTGTATTCACCGCCATTTCTGGCATTTGGAACCAAAACTTCGCCGGTACGTCGGCGCAATTGATAGCTCAAATCCAGCCATTCGCATCCCACCGAGCAAACTTCTGGACCAGTGTAGGCGGTGTTCTGTCATTGAGTCAATCCTTACGGCTTGCTCACAGCCATTGGGGGCCTGTCAGTAGTCAGCTATCGATCGGGGCAGGATCAAGCATGGTCTTGGATAATGAGACGAACCCGTGGGCATCCATACAGCCTTACCTGCACCTTCAGGCACAAAGTCAATATCAGCTAAAAGGCAGACTGATCTTCCGACTGCAAGCCCAGGTACTGGCCTGGCCGGGCTATTGGCATCCGGTGATCCAGGGCGGGGTCGTAATACCCATTCGCCTGAAGTCCATCTATAACCGATTTAAATAGCCTTCACAACGATTCCTTTCAACCGAATTCTTCTAGGAAAGCAGTAAGGAAGAGGGACCCGGAATCTTCCTGCACTGGCAGCCTAAGGCAGCTTGTTTAAAATATGCCTTTTCTCCTCGTATAACTTTTGCTTCTGATGCGATTTAATCGCTATGCTTTTACTTTAATGGCTATTCACCATACGCTGGGAAACAAAAAAGGAGATGCAAGCTAACTCACATCTCCTTTTATTGCTTGGAATAGATTTCCGCTTAACGATTTTGCGTAGAACCTTCTATCATCGGAGCCCCAGCTGCCATCAATTGTTTTTCCAGCGTGGCTTCCTGACTGATTACATCCTTCAGTTTAGCCTGGAATGCTGTCAATTCCTCCCGCGCGATGCGCATGCTTTGCAGATGGGTTTCGGTAGGACCATAAGTGGTCATTCCACCGCGGAATGCGACGAACATACGTTCACGGATGGTCGGATCCATTTTCTCGCCGATCTCTTCCTGAGGACCGTTGGCATTGAACTTGGTGTCCATGTCCAGGATTTGTTGCTTCAGATCAAAAATGGATTTGTAGATACCCGGGACCTCTTTTTCTGTCCTTCCGGCGGCAGTTTCCATGGCCATTATCCGGTTTTTAGCTTGGTCAAGATCGTTGCCCGTGTTCGTAACATCAGCCATTAACTGTGCAATATCTTCCGCAAATTTCTTAATCTCGGCGTCTGATTTACGTGGCAACGCGCCATCCCAGAGTGCCTTAACTTCGAAGGATTCCGGGCCGGCCAGGGTCTTTATTTCACCATCCTTCTCTATGGACATGGTGACGGAGTAAGTTCCTGGAGTGGCCATCATGCCCCCGCCTCTCCGGAAGAAACCTCCCCCACCGGCTGCGCCGCGGCGTTGTGCCAGGGGTATCGGGTTTTTCGATAACATACTCAGGTCCCAATTAACCCGGCTGATGCCTTTTTTTGGGCGTTCGGAAAAGCGTTGGACGATGTTGCCCTGAGCATCTTTAATGGTAAACCACAACTGGGCGCCTTCTTCCCTTTTCTCTGCGGTAATCTTATCCCATCCCGGAAACTCAACGTCCTTTCCTGCCTTGGCTAAATCTTTCTCTGCTTTCTGGCGATCGCCTTTCATGGTTGAAGGAACATCTTTCAGGTAATAGGTGAATACCGCTCCAAAATCAGGATTCGGTGCTTCATACCGGGTAGCTCCCTGATCATTCACAACCGACCGCTGACGATACCACAGGGCAGGCCTGCCTGTATACAATGCAGCATCCTGATCCATGGTAGCAGGAGTCAGATCGCGCAGAAAGCTATAGTCATCCAAGATGAAAAATCCACGGCCGAATGAGGCTGCCACCAGGTCATTTTCTTCAGGCTGGATCACCAGGTCCCGGAAAGATATGGTGGGCAAACCACCCTTCAGACTGACCCATTCCATACCCCCGTTCAGAGAACAATAAATCCCGAATTCGGTAGCCAGGAACAGCAATTCTTTCTTAACCGGATCCTGGACCAATCTCCAGATGAGTGTGCGTTCGGGCAGATTATTTACCAGGGAAGTCCAGGTTTTGCCCATATCCGTACTTTTGGCGACGTAGGGATGATAATCACCGTATTTATGATTATCGAGGCAAACATAGACGGTGTTGGCATCGAATAAGTCCGCTTTAATGTCATTGACAAAGGCCGTTGCCGGTACGCCGGGTAGTGATCCAACTTCGATGCGTGTCCAGGTTTTGCCCCCGTCCTGGGTGGCCTGGATGATACCATCATCGGTCCCTGCATACAGAATGTTACCATCTACGGCAGATTCGGCAATGGATGCGATGGTGTTGTAATTTGACATGGCTAACACATCCCAGGGGGCATCCCAGCTCTGTTTTTTACCCATGATCTCCAGCTCCATACGGTTTTCATTTTTCGTCAGGTCTCCGGATATCGGTGTCCAGCTGTCGCCGCGGTCGTTCGAACGCCACATGCGCTGTGAAGCGAAATACAAACGGGCGGGATCGTGACTGCTGACCACAATGGGGGCATCCCAGTTAAAACGTTCGTAAGGTTCACCAGCAGCCGGCTGGGGTTGTATGTAAACTTGCTCTCCGGTGATCCGGTCAATGCGGTGCATCCCACCCTCCTGCGTTTCGGCATAACCGATGTTTGGATTTCCCGGTTCTGTGGCTGACTGATAGCCATCGGCACCAAGTGTGATGTACCAGTCCGCATTACGGATTCCCTGTCTGGTATCTGTGCGGGAAGGGCCGCCATGGCTACCGTTATCTTGGGTACCTCCGAATACGTGATAGAAAGGCTTTTTGTTATCAACCGCTACTTTATAATATTGGGTAATGGGCAAATTCCCAAAGAATCTCCAGTTACTCGCAAGATCAAAGCTCTCCCACAAACCTCCGTCGCATCCAACCAGCAAATAGTTCGGATCATCGGCGCGGAATGCCATGGCATGATTGTCGGAGTGTTTGTCACTCTCGTTCAACGTACGGAAAGTCTTCCCGCCGTCGTCGGAAACCTGGATGCGAACATCCATCAGGTAAACCCGGTCAAAAGCATGTGGGCTGGCATAGAGTTCCTGGTAATAATGCGGTCCGGTACCTCCCGAAACGGCATCAGACATTTTCTTCCAGGAAGCGCCACGGTCATCGGACCTCCAGAAACCACCCGTCCGACGATCGAGCTCGATGTCGGTATAGATGACATCCGGATTTTGAGGTGAAATCGCCAGACAAATCTTACCCATGTTCCCTTTCGGCAATCCGTTGGTTAACTTGGTCCAGGTCTTCCCACCATCCGTACTTAAGTGGATAGCAGACTCAGGTCCCCCGCTCATAAAGGAGGCGATGGTACGCTGGTGCTGCCAGGTGGCCGCATACAACCGGTCCGGATCACGTGGATCCATGACCAGATCCGTTACACCGGTAAAGGCATCGTCGCCCAGCGTCTTGGTCCAGGTTGCACCGCCGTCTTCAGACATATATAGTCCCCGTTCGCCACCAGAGCTCCATAACGGCCCCTGGGAAGCGACCCAGATCTTATTGGAATTATTTGGATGAACGATGATCTTGGCGATGTGTTCGGACGCTTTAAGTCCCATGTTTTTCCAGGTATTCCCACCGTCCGTACTGCGGTAAACGCCATCGCCGAAACCAATATGACGCCCACCATCATTCTCGCCGGTTCCGACCCATATTACGTCCGGGTTATTTGGGTCGATGGTGATGCAACCGATCGAGTAGGATGCTTCATGGTCAAAGATAGGTGTAAACGTGACGCCGGCATTCTCGGTTTTCCACACGCCGCCGGAAGCAACCGCCACATACCAGACATTATCGTTATTCGGATGGATAGCCAGGTCGACAATACGACCGGAAGTAAAAGCAGGGCCAATGTTGCGCCATTTTAGACCTGACAAGGTCTGGTCGTTGATCGCTGATTGTGCCTTTTTTTCCGGCATCGGAGCCGAGGCAGCATCACGCGAACGAGGCCGTTGTGCCCAGGTACTGGCAAATACCAGCGCTACCAGGGGCAGCAAAATCCATAGTTTTTTCATTGTGAAGCGTTTTAAATAATCGAATTGGCTAATGACATTAAAAGTACAACAAATAGAATCTTTAGATCACTTCACCGCTGATCTACAGTCTTATAGAAATGTTAATACTTTTCCAGTCCCGGATGGAGGTGTTGTTCAAATAAAGCCTTGTTGCAACTCGTTGATTATTGCCCCGGAGGCGGGGTTCTCCTGCGCATCACCAGACTGTCGGGCGGATATTGCGCCTTCAGCTGGTCCATCTGTGCATGTGCCCAATCTATCAGCGTTTGTCGTTGCGCATCCGACAATTTAGCATCTGGATGCAAGCCCAGATAAGTGTACGAAGCCAGAGGCATTTCCTTTTTCTCCAGCATTTCAGCCGTTTCTTCGAGTTTATGATTTTGATAGGCAACGGGACGATTGGTAAAGCTGGAAAAATTCAGGTGCCGCTTTCCGTTGTTAACATGGTTGGCCAGCCACCAGGCTACCGGCTGAACATTGGCATACCAGGGATACTTCGTGTAATTGCTGTGACAATCATTACATGCCCCTTTAAGCAGGCTTTTTACTTCGGCAGGTACCGTGTATTTTGTTTCCAGCCCGTAGGTTTCATCACCGGACAGGTTGCGCTCCGGACGGAAAAATTGGATAATAACCAATATCGCAAGTAGTCCGATCAATACTTTTTTTGCCATAAGTCTCTAATTAGCAAGTTATCCGGCAAGTAATTTACGGATTATTCCTTTGGCGATGCATTTCTATTCGCTTTCACCCAGTGGAATTAGTTCCGGCGGCCATCCATATCGGTAACAATGTGCTGTGCTGGCATCCGGATTCGTCAACCAGGCTTCCTCTATTTTTTGCCCTCCCATCCGCTCATAAAATCGAATTGCCTTTTCATTAGCAGCAAGTACCCACAGGTAATACGGCACTCCGGGGGTGTTTTTTGCCAGCCACGTACGTCCGAGTTCCATCAACTGCCTCCCCACCCCGGAATGTTGATACTCGGGAGCTACATGGAGATTATCGATCAGGCTGCCATATAGCGGATGATCGCCGGCATACAAGCACAATAAACCGATGACCTGATCAGCTACCTCAGCAACCAGACAATATTGATTACCTGGAGGGTCGATCATTCTTTTAGTCCAAACTCGCTGCCGGTCTTTCAGCACAGGTCCATCCAGGTATGCGTCACTAAAACTTCCCCGGTAATGAAGCTGCCAGCTTCTCGCATGCAAGTCCGCTATTGCCAAAGCATCCTTTTCAACTGCTTGTCGGAATACCATCCGTTTTATATTGCTTTTGGTAAAAAGACCGGAAGTTTGATCAAATCCGGGGCTGGATGAGATCCCACTTATTCCCATAAATATCACTAAAAACAACCACCAAGCCATAGACTTCTTCACGGGGAGTTTCTTCAAATTTAACGCCCCGTGATTGCCAACGGCGATAAACTTGCATCAGGTCGCTGGTATGCAGGAATAAGAAAACTCTGCCTCCCGTTTGATTACCGATTGCATGCTCTTCCCGCGCGTTTTTAGCCCTGGCCAACAACAACCTGGTAGCGCTTCCCTGGGGGGCAACCACCACCCACCGCTTTCCATCGCCCAGATCAGTATCTTCAACCAATTCGAAATCTAACTTTTGCGTATAATAGGATATGGCTTCATCGTAATCCGGCACCACCAGTGAGACCATCGTCAATTGTTGCATAGCAAAGGTTTAAAATTGTAGTTTACCCAAGAAAGACAACGCATTGGTACTTTCATGGTAACCGGCGAAGTCAAAGTGTCCCTGGTCGCCTTTCCATCGCATGCTGAGGTGCTCACCAGCCAGGGTCTCCCGCAGATAATTGATCGAAATGTGTCGTGGATAGTGCTCCAGCCAATAGTCCAGGGGCAATGCATTGCACATAAAATCCAGGTATCGCGTCGCAGTAACGTGCTTATTCAGGTCATAGTCTGAATAGCCGGTGGAGAGTTCTTTGACCAGCAGCGGCTCCTGGGGGGCGCCGAGTTTTTCCGGTGGTTGGATTAGGGCCGATTTATTACGCAGTCTGGTAAAATAATCCTCTGAGCGTCCGGAAACCGTCGTGGGTCTTTTCCGTTCCAAATCAATAGCCAGCCAGGCTGAGGTCGCCAGGGCAAATGGCTGACCCCGTTCATCCCTTGCCACAAAATCCCTCAGATAGAGCAATCCCTGCACGTCTTTGGGCCAGGTCTCAATGGTAAGGACGGCAGGCCACCGGGGATAAGCCATGATTTCAATCGTAATCCGGCTGAGGACCCAAAACAGCTTTTGCTCCCGTAGTCCGGTGAATCCAAATCCTAACCGATCGGCAGAGCGGATTGCGGACTGAATGAAAAGGTTTTCCAGGGCTCCCGGCCTTAGCCGGCCTATTAGATCCGCATCCGCCGAGGTGACCTCTGCATCCATCACGAGGACCAATTGCTCTTCCGGCAAGTTCTCATTTTTATCCTTCATCGGGTCCGAAGGTAGTGAAAGCTAATGTTAGCAACCATTACCTAACCCTTTATCATCGGCTGGCGAATGATGGTTTTTAATTTATCCGGTGCACTCCTTCGCGGATCGCCGAGATAAATCTCCCGGTGTCTGCCATGCAACTGGTACCCTTGTTCAAAAATGAACGCGTGCAAGGCCTGTATGGTGGGTCCTTCATCCGCGTAAGGACCAATGTATAAGGTCTGGGCCGCCATACCATCTTCGATGTGCCCCAGGTGCAACTTGGACAATGCTGGAAGATTTTTCTTCTGCCCGGCCGCCAACTTGGCTTCCTCTGCCATCTCCGGAGTAATAAAATCAGGCTGCAGGATCATCATTGCCCACTTCCAGTGATCTTTATTTGCGACGGAAAATTCATTCATGTCATCCATCCACCACTGGCCTTCCAGGGGCATGACCCCATAATCTGTGGCCATCGGACCCTTCTTTATTGAAAATTTCAAGGTATATGCAACTGAATATAGGGCTTCAATGGCCTGGATGTATTCCAGCGACGTATTGGGATTACCCTGGCCATAAACGATCAGGTAGGGTAACAATGGGACGTCAATGATTTCAAACTTTCCTTTTTTGGCTGAATAGATCGAGGCAAATTTTTTTTTCAGATCTACTTTTTCCATGGGTTTCCATTTAAGTTGCGGCAATTATTTTGTGAAGTTAACCACCACCTTCGGGACTTTTCAAGCATGGAGGTCATGCAATCATGTGACTCAAAATCGAATTAAATTAATATTCATTTACGGACAGAACGAATTTTCCAAAACCTTTTGGATAGGGAGAAGATATTGGCTCCACCATCTGGCGGTTTCTAAAAAGCAGGGAGCAAGCCTCCCGCCTAATCGGGCGGTTAAGATTAGCACCTTGATCGCTCAATAGTCTGAACAGTTAATCAAGACGACTTGACCTCATTTTATCGATTGTTAGCAACAACTAATCGAACATCCGGGCAGGAACCAAGCGGACAGCCAATAAGAATCGTATTTTAGTGGAAAATCAAAACCACAGATCATGGGAATACTAATTGTCCTCATTCTTGTAGCCGTAGTCATCGTTTTTTACGCCGTAGGCTTGTACAATAAATTCGTGCGCAAACGCAGCATGATGGAAGAAGGCTGGAGTGGTATCGATGTTCAATTGAAAAAAAGACACGATCTGATCCCGAACCTGGTAGAAACGGTAAAAGGATATGCCAAACACGAACAAGGTACCCTGGAAAAGGTGATCCAGGCACGTAACAGCGCCCTGAAAGCGGATGGCGTCAAAGCGCAAACCCAGGCGGAAAATCAACTGAATTCTGCATTGGCCAATGTATTTGCGCTGAGTGAATCGTATCCGGATCTGAAAGCGAATACCACCTTTATCCAGCTGCAGCAGGAGCTATCTAATGTCGAGAACGACCTGGAAAAAGCGCGACGATATTACAATGCGACTGTACGGGAAAACAACATCATGGTTGAATCCTTTCCCAGCAACCTGATCGCCAACACCTTTAATTTCCGGCAGGGCGAGTTTTTTGAAATTGAAGAGCCCACCGAAAGAGCGACACCACAAGTGAAGTTTTGAGGTGCCATTTCTTTCGATTGATTGCATTTAGCTATTGAGGCTTCATATCCTCATTTGAAAACAACAGCAATGGAAGGCTTTCCAATGAATCGTATGCTATATCCCGTCCGGTGGCTCCGAATGATCGCCCCATTCTTATTGATCATTTCAGGCGCAACAGCCGGTTTTAGTCAAACGGAAAAGATTTTCAGCTACGATGTTCAGATTGACATACATCCCGATCGGTCGATCCTCGTGACGGAATACATCGACGTTTACGTCAACGGAGATCTCATAAAACGGGGTATAACCCGAAGTTTACCGCCAAGACGTAATCTCAACGGGCATTCCATGCGGATGCACTACAAAATCCTGAAAGTCGAAAGGGACCATAAGCCGGAACCTTACCATACGGAATCGGGTGAAAACGGATTGACGCTTTACCTCGGACAGCAAGATGTATTTCTTGATCCGGGCCGCTACCTCTATATGATCCAATATGAAGTCAATGACCAGATCGGCTTCTTTGAGGATTACGACGAACTGTACTGGAATGCCATTGGAAACGATGTTCAGTTTCCGGTGGAACAAGCATCCTGCCGGATCTATTTACCGCGGGGCGCGCAGCTTATCCAGCAATCCGCCTATACCGGTGGATATGGCCTGCAACAACAGGACTACACCTTCAGCGATGACGGGACTGCCCTGGATTTTCGTTTGACCCGTGCCCTAAACCCAACCGAATCGTTTACCGTTGCCGTCGGGTTTAGCAAAGGAGTCGTCGACCAGCCTGGCCTTTTGAACCGGATTGGCACCTTGCTTTTAATCATCCTGGGTTCGATATTCCTTTTGCCTTATTATGTATACACCTGGTGGAAATACGGACAAGATCCGCCCAAGCCGGCTTCTTATCCGCAGTGGGAATCCCCCGATAAATTGTCTGCTGCATCCGTCGGATACATCAGTAAGGAACGACATGACAGTAAGAGTTTTACGGCTTCCATCATCCATCTGGCGGTAAAAGGTTATTTGCGGATTGAAGAAGTGGAGGAATCCGGATTTTTCTCCAAATCAAAACATTTTGACCTGGTTCGAATTCATAATGATGATGGTAAAATGCCCGGCGAAGAAGCGACCATCCTGCGCAATTTATTTGCAGGAGGCGATCGCATAAGCATCCGGCGCAAATACAATCCGATTGTCGAAGATACTTTCTTAAGTCACAAGGGGTCGATTGATGCCCAGCACCGGGCGTTTATCCGGGAAGGCAACAACCTGAAATTTCTGGCCATCCCGATCCTGTCTACGATTCTTATTTTCGGATTGGGGTTAGTCCTGCTGATCAGCAGCGCCTATGCGACCATAGCCAATATTATTGCATTGGTCGCTTTTACGGTAATTTCATTCATTGTACTCTTTATCTACGGGTATCTGATAAAAAAGCCGACTCCGCAGAAGCTGGAGCTTCAGTCTCGCATCGATGGATTTAAAATGTATCTGGAATTAGCTGAAAAAGACCGCTTACGTTTGCTAAATCCTCCCGACATGACACCCGACCATTTTGAGGCATGCCTGCCTTATGCTTTTGCACTTGGCGTGGAGCACTCCTGGTCAGAGAAGTTTAAAACCATCCTCGAACAGGCCAATTATCATCCGCAATGGAATAACAGCCCAAACACCATCTATTTTGCCAATCACTTCGGACAGGATTTTTCGCAAAGCGTAGCCAGTGCGGCAACCAAGCCTTCCGATTCAGGCAGCGGTAGTGGGGGCGGTGGTTTTTCCGGCGGTGGCGGCGGCGGTGGCGGCGTCGGTGGATGGTAAGCCTTTCTGAATTCGAATTCGCAATACCTGGTAAAATGAAGTACGTTAAACAAACTCTGATCTTTCTGGTATTTGGCAGCATGATGTATTCCTGTTCCGGAGGAAAATCCATGGTCTACCAACTGACTAAAAATTACCTTCCGGATGATCCGGCGCTTTATGACACCATCGTCAAACTAGATCAGGAATTCTTCGGTGCGTACAACACTTGTGCACAAAACCTGGACAAATATGCGTCCTTCTATGCTGAGGATCTGGAGTTCTATCATGATCAGGGCGGCCTCTCCACTTCTAAGACAGAGGTGGTGGAGGGAACCAAGAGAAATATCTGCGGAAAGGTAACCCGGGAGTTGGTTCCCGGGAGTATCGAAGTTTATCCCATACCGGGTTATGGAGCCATCGAATATGGACTCCACAAATTCCATAATAACCAGAACCCACCCGGAACAAAATCTCATGCAGGTCGTTTTACGGTCATTTGGAAACATAATTCTGATGGATGGAAAATCACCCGGGTGATCAGCCTA
>Ga0116151_10003386_pt1 | contig 14306 bp, 15 predicted proteins | sample AD_UKC117_MetaG_FD_89893 | JGI IMG/M metagenome (GOLD analysis project Ga0116151, IMG submission 89893) | Active sludge microbial communities of municipal wastewater-treating anaerobic digesters from Hong Kong - AD_UKC117_MetaG | ecosystem: Engineered > Bioreactor > Anaerobic > Digestate...
CAACCGGGCGCGTCCGGCTCTGCCGATGGTCTTGATGTCCGAAATTCACGGCATTGGCTTTGCCCTGGCCTGCGACTTTCTCAAGGAATTGGGCTACCTCAACTTCGGCAAACCCGACGTCCATATCCGCGACATTTTTGTGGGCTTAGACCTCTGTCCACCGAAGCCGACCGATTATCAACTGCTCAAGGTGATTGTGCGCATCGCCGAACACGTGCAGCGCACGCCCTTTGCAGTGGACAAGTTATTCTGGCTGATTGGCAGCGGCCGGCTCTACGATGATCCCCAACTCGGTGACCAGGGCAAAATTGGCCGGCACAAAAAGGCGTTTATCGCCTATGCCCAAGAAAGGCTTTTGTCGGCGTAAGCCAGTCGCGTTCACCCCGTTTCCCGGTATCATCTCTGTTTGATAAACGGCCTGCGATAAGTAAACGGCCGTAATCCCCTGATCAAAAAAGGGACCGGCCGCCCGGCCGATCCCTTTGTATTAGGCTGTTCTCAAAAACCGTGAAAATCCGTTCTCAAAAATTGTAACCGCCATTCTCAAAAACTATGACGCTATTCTCAAAAACTGTAGGATGTCACAGTTTTTGAGAATGCGTTTCTCCAGTCTTTGCGTCCATTTTCACAGTTCTTGAGTGCCAAACTTCAAGCTTTCTGAGATTAGCCTATTTTCTGTTCACAATATTTGATAACAGGGTACCAAGAACGAAGCCCCACATCACAGTTTTTGAGAGCAACTTACTTAGACTGCCTAACCAATGAATCATTTTGGTTCAGAGTTGAATCATTCTGGTTCAGAGTTTTTGAGAATTGACTATTACTGAATTGTTTACCGAGGAGGTTTCAGATGCTCTTTTCCTTTGTTCTCGAAATACCACCATTACAATTGATCATAGTGAATACCTCGACTCGTTTAACCAAGAATCATTGGATTCCTTATGGGGTTTTGTCTTTAGGCTTCCTGCTCCAAGCAACAACACCCATACCCATCGTTGTTTTTGAACCAACCCCGCAGTAAGAAGCTAAACGACCCAGAGATTGCCATAGCCGAAGATAGGTTTCGTTAGTGTCAGTCGAAACAAAACGCACTTTGCCGACAAACCCTGTAAACATTCCTCTGGCATTGATGGGTAGCCTTGCTGTGTGGATGTGATGTTCCATGGCATAAACATTAGCCTCGCACCAGTCCAACCAATCTGCCGGGAGTTGAAGAGCCTGCGGCGCGTATATATGCCACATGGCTGCGGGTCTGTCAAAAATATTTAATGGTATCGGTAAGTGGAGTCGGCGAGGGCCTCGTTTGAATGCCGTAGGGGTCAAAAAATGCAGCGTCAAACTCTGTCTCGGGCGGAGTTTTAACAAATTCACAAATGGTACGGGGTTGTCCTGGTGTAATTTGGTTAATTCGATTAAGTAATTTCCAAGTCGGATAGGCTCGCTAGCTTCTTGTGCTCTTTCTGCACCAGCTAAGAATAGAGCGGCTGCCTGCTCATTAAAGCTCACCACACGAAGCCCGGTCAGGCTGCCCGATTTTTCTGTGACTGGAGCCAAGGAAAACGGTTTAGGGGAAGGGTGTTCATGTAGCCAGGTCGTTTCGGCGCTGCTAACGGCGGGTAGCAGCGTGCGAAACAGCAGGCCGTGCAGCTGGCTGGCGGTAACGGCCGTAGCCATTAACGGCTTATCCGTTTCCGCAGACCGGAAAGAGAGGTGCAGTTGGGTGATCATACGGCCGTTTCGCCCACCAAAGACGCCATATCGCCGACGATCTGCCAGTCGGCACGCTCTTTCCAATTGCCCGGCAGGGTGGCTTGCCAGATCACAACACCTTTTTCTAAAGCCAACGTGCGCGCATCATCATCCACTTCAGGAGAATTGCTAACCAGCCAACCTACCACCTCACGGCGACCGGTTTCCCGCTTGACAGCTTCTACTTTGTTGGCTAACCGCCGTATCTCTTTAATTGCCACCGGCTTAGCCGCCGGGTCATCGCCTGTACGCAGCTTGCATTCACACAGCAGCACCTGGCGCAGCTGCACCGCATCGCGCCAGGGATATCTAGGGCGACTGGCTTCACACGCGGTCAGGAGATCAGTTAAACGGCCGTGTCGCTCCGCATACAACAACAAGTCACGCGCCATGCCTTCCAGGCCGCGACTCTCGAAATATTCCGGGTTAATGTTCAGATCATAACATAGGGTTTGCAGCTCATCCCGGTTGAATCCTTGGGTGAGCATATTGCGAAACGTGGGCCGATCCACTTTTTCCACTTCCTCAATAGCCCCGGATCGCGGCTTTTCCGCGTACACGTCTACTTCGCCCAAATCTTTCTGGTTGAGATAAGCTGGGTTGAAGCTGTAGCGTACCTGCTGGTAACCGTATCGGGCCATCAAATGCGCTCCCACAGCGTATTCAAATAGTCGGGCCCGCAAATTATTGGGTTCTTCTTTTAACGAAAGGACGGGGATCTGCACCAGGCTGATTTGGCTATCAACCGGATCGAGATAGAGGGTCCGCTCTTCAGGTCTCATGGCCTTCAGCCGGGAGATGTGGCCTTGCGGTTCCAGGTCTGGGTCCAAAACTTCCAGATGGTACAGATGCAATCGATTAACTAATTTCGGATCGTGAAAGGTGGCCTGCTGCACAGCCAACATGGCTGCTGCGGCCATGCTGGTACGACCGCCGGTGAGCACCAGGTCTATTTCATAATCACGGCCGTATTCCTCTAACCGCTTGCGAATAAAGTCCATGAACTGGTGTGTTACCTGCGAATTACTCAAATCACTGGCCTTCACCGCCCGCAGCGGTTTATACTCAGGTTTGAATTCGCTCGCTTCCAGGGTTTCCCCTACGATTTCTTCCACCTGCCGCGTTGCCGGTCCAACTGTCGAGACGGTAACCACCTTTTCGATCGGCAACCCCTCCCGCCGCAGCTTAAAAAACGCCCCCGTCACCACCCCCGGCGACAAGCCTAATGTCGCTAACAATAGTCTGTCCACTGTTCTTTAACCCTTTTGATAGTATGTCATCAATCTAAATGCCCAACTGGCCACTAGCACCGCCCGCTCACGTGGCAGCCCTTGCAAATGGTGCTCCCACGCATCTCCAATTCGCTCCAGATATCCCCGCGTCTGGTTGCTGCGGATAAACGACGAGCGCGGCAGCCGGGCCAACAAGGTGCGCACTTTCATGGGATCACGCTCCCGGCGCATGTAGGTGACAATTTTGCCAAATTCATTGCGGTCGACGTCACGCGCCAACTCTCGCGCCAGGGCATCGGCGCGCCGCCACTCTTCTGGTGTCAAGTCTTTACGGCTCATCAATACACCCCTGTTGGCGCCGGCCGATCATTAGCCGGATTCAAAATCTGGCGCAGCTTGTCACGCTGCGCTGGCTGAATCAAGCTCTTGCCAGCGGCGGCGATGTAGCGCGTGATGGCACTGCTTAACGTGTCACCGCTTAATACGCCATCGCCGGCCTCCAATTTGGTGAAAGATGCGGCCTGACGAAGGCGCATTTCTTGCGGCACGATTTTGATTCGCCCCATCGCCATTGGCTTGCCCCCACCGACCGCCAGTTGGAAGCTGTTATCCAGCCCCAGAGCAAACAGCAAAACGCCCAATTCTGCCTCTTCTAGGCCGGTGAAAGCTACCTGCCCCGGCAGATGGGTGCCCGGCGTCAGCACTTCGATGTAGGTGCCTTCGCGATGTTTGGCCGGGACGCCATGAAAATAGAACTTGCGCCCCTTAAACGTGCGTGAACTATCTTTATAAACCCGTCCTTGGCGCGGCCGAGGCCGGTATAGAGCGGGCATCCGGGCGATGCCGGCGTTGGCCCGGTCTAAATCTATCACCGCGTCGCCGAAACTGACGCGTCCCAGGCGGCTCATGGCGCCAAAAATGCCACACGCCGGGCAGAGGTTGGGCGGCCGGCAGCCACGGCTGACGCCTTGAGGCAGTTCCCGCTCGCGGGTGACGCCGACGCATGAATTGGTAACAGCTTCGACGATGGCACGCACAGCCCCTTTCAGGGTTGAACCGGGGATGGCGGGCAGCTTTCGGCCGTTAACCGTCACCTTGTACAGATCACGCACCACGTTTTTGGCTTGCAAACCCAAATCTTCGGTGAGGGCATAGTTGCCGGAGCTAATGTGCAGAGGGGTTTCCACCACAACCTCAAAGAGCAGTTCACCGGACAGACCCTGCCGCAGATGAAAACTCTCGTGGCCGGGACGGCCGTGTTTATCTGTCTTGCCGGTGAAGGGCACAAAATCAAACGGTTTGGGGAATTCTGGCTCGTAACGTCTTCTACCCATTTTTAGCCTCCCTGGCTTTTTCGCTTTGCAACCGAACAAAGCGGGTGAATCGTATCACCCCGGCCTGCCGGTAATGGCGCGCCTCAACGCGCACCAACGGCTTATTTTCACCACCGCCATTAACCGGATAACTTAATTCAGCTTCAATCTGGGCCTGCACCCACCTGTCCGGCGCGTCGGCGTCCGCGCCGATCAGGCTGCGCCAATGGTCGCCCCACAAATAAATTGAGTGGGGCTCATCTACCGTGAAGGATGATTGCTGCCAGCCGGGAGTTGCGAAATTGGGGTTGGGACGTTCGCCAATGACCAGCACGTCGTAACGGCCGTTTCCATCCTCCTCCCAGCGCACTTCCCACTCCGGCCCAAACGCCCGGCCGTTGGCTGTCAACGCAGCCGGACGCCACGCTTCAAACTGGATGTGCGTGGCGTTGTGGTGGATAATGGCCGTTAAATCCGGCAGCCCCTCCAACACCGCATCCCGTTCGGCCCGGCTCAATCCGCCGCGAAAATAGACGTAACCGGGTTGCTCATCCATCTGGCGTGCCCCTCCACGTTTCCACAAAATTGGCCCACGAAGGTACACACGTCCGCCACAGGTTGTTGATGGCCTCGCTTTCACCCGTGAGCGCGACACGGCCGTAGCGCCCATCATCCTCCTCATGCATTATCCAACCATCCGGCATTGCTTCCGGGTCTTCAGGAAAATAATCATAAGCCCGTCTGTCTTCTGGGGATAAAAAGGCGGCCACACCCATGAGCGACTCCTGCAAGTTACGGCCTTTGGTCTCTGGACGGAATCGGCCAGGGTAAGCTATTTCGGCCTGGGCATACTCGACCGCGACACGCCCCAACCCGCGCGACTTGCCAAAACCGATGGGCACACGCCCCTGCCCCAGGTCTCGCAGCACGATAGCCAGCAGTCCCAACTGCCACAACTGGAAATTGGTGAGGGTTAAGGTGCCTTGAAAAGCGCCCTGGGTCACCACTTCCAGATTAAACGGCCCCACGGCCACTGCCCCGGACACCCGGTCAATAGCCACCCCATCGCGCTCTTCGGTGTCATTGGCCGCCTCAAACCAGGTCATCACATCTGGCTGGAGTGGGTCCAGCGGATAGGCGTCGCTCAGGCGCAGGTGCGAGGCCAGCGAAGTATGCCCAAACGTGCGACAAATGGGGCAGGCCAGGCGGTGTTTGTCGGCCTGGCCGCCTTTCTTGTCCAGATATTTGCCGCAGTAATACTCATCGCGGCCGCGAGCGGCGCTGGAACCCAGCGGGTTACAGCTAAAGGGTGGGAAATGGTCACCCCGCTCCTCGCCCAGTGTGCGGGCAACTTTCTCGGCATAACTGCGCAACGTGCCTTTCAGGCTGGAACCGGGCAGGTAGACGGTACTGTCACCTAAACGGCCGTGATGCGTGCGCACAAAATTCATGTCCAGCAGCGTGGGATCCGCGCCGCTCTCCTGGCCAGACTTGATCAGCAGCGGCCCTTGCGGCCGGATGGTGAAAGACAGGGTGAATTCATTAAAACGTCGTTTATGCATCTTGTACCCCCCAATCGTTACGCAGTTCATCGCGCAGCGCGGTGATTTTTGCCAGGCGGGCGGTCTCATCTACCGGCTGGCTGGCCCCGCTGACCAGGAAGTCTATCAAGCCTGCCCCACCATGGGGGATTTCCTGGCAGTCGGTAATGGTGAGCTGCACCTGGCCGAAGCCGCGGCTGGAACCGCCGCCTAAGGCGACCAGCTTCTTTTCAAACGCCCGCAGCCCCAACAAGACCAGCCCCTGATCGGCGTCGGTGCCGTTTTCGATGATGATTTCGCAGTGGAAGCGCGTGCCGGCGGGCACGGCCTCGGTGGTGTACAAACGGCCGTCGGCGGCCGTTTCCGTATCCCGATCAATCGAAACGCCATGCCGCACCTGATACGTGCCGTACCATTGACCGCCCGAGCCCAGTTCGTCCGGTTCCAGCTTGAGGTCGGGAATGACCACCTTGGCGGCCAGCCCGGTGGAGCCAAAAACACGGCAGACCCGGCAAGTTTCTTCCAGATGGATTTTATCCAGGTAACTGCCGTCTTCCGTAGATGGGTTAGGGTCTTGCCCCCGCAAATATGCAACGCGCGCCTTCAGCGCTTCGCTGCGCAGCGTGGTTGGACAGTGGGGCTGGCTGCCGGGGGGAACATCGTCATAATCGGCAAAGCTGACGCACAGACAAGCCAATTCTTCATCCATTGTACGCAGCAAGCTTTCCACCTGCGCGCGAAATACACCCTTAAAGGAGGAGCCAGGGATGTAGGGATACCCCAGCGCATCCTTGACGACGGTGATATCGGCCGTGCCCATGTCGTCGTTGCCGCCGGCCCCAATGCGCAGCGGCGTGACCAGTTCCAGGGTACCGTGAATGGTTAAACGGCCGTGAAAACGGGCAAAATCATTGGTTCTCATCATCGTCTCCTTGTGTTTTGCTTCGCTTTCTATAGTAAAAATACCGATACAGATTACCCATATATAGTCGAGTCATCTTCATCCAAATTCGATCTACATCCACGTCTGTGTAATCACTTTCACCAGCTACTAATGAAGCAACATCATCGCGTAGACCATCTATTTGGTTAATGACGCTACTTCCGAAAGTTGAATTATTATCAATTTTCGTCCGCCACGAAGTCCCATGTTTATCTCGGCCAATCTGATAACGAATAAAGTTTTTGACAACCTCAACACTCCCTGTTTCGTGAGCAATCCCTACCAGGTTTTGGATTTGACTTACTTCCAGCTCGCTTTCCACTATTGCTGAATCATCAATCAATTTTATTATCCGTTCCAGAATATCGTTTAGTCGGGCGTCAATCGCCTGATTGATTTCCAGTTCTCGCTGCATGGTTGTGCTCATTTGGGGTCTACCTCCTGATGAAATGGGGCGCAGACTAGCACGCGACCGGCCCCCCGTTCTCGTTCATAACCAATACCGTCTTGTTCCAACGCTTCCAGGCGGGACCACAGCGTTGCCATAGTTTCCGGGTCACGGCCGTTTACTCTAAATAGATACACGCCGCCCGCCTGGATGCCCAGATAACGCGGCTGCGGCAGCCCCCAGGCCCCATTCCAGCCGCCCCGATTGACCGGTTCGGCGGCCATGAAGACGAGTTCCACGCCGGGCAAAGCCAGCATATCGGCCGTCAATTCCAGCGTCGGCAGCCCGCCGGCTCGCACAAAGGCATCGGTCAGCAAATCAACAGTGAAATACCAATCGCCGGTCAAGACTTCCAGGCCGAGAGCACGGTAAAAGGCGCTTTCGGCAACGACAGCCTGGTTAAAGGCGGCCAATCTGTGGCCTAAATCGTGCTCCATATCTGGGTCGCCGGTGAACTGTCTGTTGGCGACCTGCTGCCGGAATTCCGCCAGGGCTAAGGTATCACCGGGTTCGTCGGGATTGGGCCGGTCGATTTTTACTTCGGCCAGTTGGCCTAGCCCCCGGCTTTTGCTGCTGCCCAGCCAGCGCACCTGGCTCAGTGCTTCCTTCAGCAAATCCAGATCGGCTGCGCCGGGGTCGACCGCGCCTATGAGTCGGGTGACTTCTGGCTCCCCACCTGCTTCCGGCAGGTCGGTGCGCATCTGCTCGCCCATGACAGTCAGGGTGAACAGTTGGCTTTGCTGCGCGGTGTGGCGCTTGCGGTTGATGGCCGTGCGCGAGAAGCGGCGGTTGAGCGGGCGGGCGGAATAGAAGTATGCTTCGTAACGGCCATATGACCCTTCCTCCGGCGTTTTGAGCGGTTCGCCGCATGTGGGACAGGTAAGGGTATAAACGTAAGGTAACGGCCGGCCGCTCTGGGCGGCCTCGCGGGCCGCCGCCTGACGCACCAGCGTATCCAACACGCCGTGATGCGGTTCAGCGCTTTTCTCCCGTATAAAACCGCCGTGACGCTTGCAGGTGCGGGCCGTCTGCGGAAAGGGGTAGACAGTCCGACTGCCTAATGTGGCTGGATGGCAATCGTAGAAACGGGGCGGGGCAAGGAAACGGCCGTCATCACCTTGCGGGTAAAATACACGGCACAAAGGGCAGGTAGCCGGGTCCGGGCATTCGTCGGGGTGAGGCTGGCTGCGCTGTTCGTGCGACCAGCCGGCTATCAGCACGTCGGCGACTGCGCCGCGCAGCACGGAACCGGGCACAAAGCTGTACGAGGCATAGGTGTTGCCCTGATGCGGTTCGCCGACTAGCAGCGGCGAAGCCAGAGTAAAGGAAAAAGTTACGAGCGCCATAAAGCTATCCCCCCGTTTTGCAGGCGCAGCAGCCCTGCACGCTGCCACGACTCGTCTACCAGCCGCCGGTCAACACGCGCCTGCGCCTGGATGGCGCAGTGCCCCAGGCCGCTGCCTCGGCCCCCGCCCAGCGTAGTGAGGGTGTGCAAGCCGCCCAGCAGGAGAGCGATGAGCGCCTGGCCTTCGGCTTCGTTGAGGTAGCCGGTGATGTGACCCCGGTACACCATATCCAGCGGGTCGACCGCTTCCAGGTCGTAGAGGCGCTGTGGCTCGGCAGCGCGGCGGCGGCGGTTGATGCTGACGCCGGTGCGGATGAGCGTGGGCGCCGTGGCCGGTTCCAACCGGTGTAAATCGGTGAAGCGCAAAGTGGACGGCCGTCGCGGCGAGCCAAACAAGCGGCAGACCGGGCAGTATTGGTCCAGCCAGGCCGGGTCCAGCGGGCAGGTAGTGGCCGGGTCCGGCGCGTGGCAGGCGGCTCGGTCGTCGTCGAGCAGGCTGCGGGCCAGGCGTTCGCAGGTGTGTCGCAGGCGACCCTTGAGGGCCGAGCCGGGGATGAACGGCTGCTGGCGGGCATCCTTGATCGTTGGCTTGTTGGTCTGGGTTTCGCCCATGGCGCCGGTGCCTACCGCGAAGGGAGTTATGAAAGTAATGCGTAAGTCGATGTCTACGAGCACGAGATTTCTCCTTAAGCGACAAAATCGCCCAGGTCTAGCATGTCCAGCCAGGGAGTGACGAATTCCTGGTAACCGTCGGCGGCCGGCTCCGGCAGAGCGATCCAGGGCGGCGCGCCGCCCTGGTCATGGCTCTCGACCATGCCCCAATCGGCTTCGATCTGGCGCAGCGTACGCGCCTGTTCGGGCGACAGGCGGGTGCGCTGGTAGAGATAAAAGAAGATGGCCGGGAAACGGCCGTTCTGGAATTCGCGCCGCATCTGGTGCAGTTGGCCGGGCGCAAAGCTGACTTTTTTGAGGGCGACCGCGTGGCGCAGCAGCCTGTCCAGGTCGGCCAGAGCATAGGGGCGGGCGGTGAGCAGGCAGCGTTCGTGGGTGAATTCGTGTTCGACGCGCAGGTAGGGCGACCGGCGCACGTCGCCCAGGTTGGTGGCCAACGTGCTGTGTGATTTGAGCACCATGAAGTCCAGGTGCGCGCCAGGCTGCCGGGCGCTCTTTTTGGCATTTTTCAGCAACTGCCGGGCCAGATCGTGGATAAAGTAGATGGGGTTGCTATCCTGGGCGATGACGACGCCGGCCGACATGCTGGGCGCCGGCTGGTCGGCTAGAGCCAGATTGGCCATTTGCGCGCCAAAGTCGGCGCAGATGTCTTGGGCGATGGCCAGGGCGGCATGGGCGGGCACGATGAGCAGCACGTCGTCGCCGCCGATGGTAATGATTTCAAAGGGCAGGACGTCGTTGGTCCTGGTCTGGATTAGATTCTGGTAGAGGGCGGCGTAAACGGCCGTTTCGGCTGCCTGCCCTAATTTCTGGGAAAGCTGGCTGTATTCTTGCAGGGAATTAGCCTGTTCCAGTCGCTTGCCAATGCTGTTGCCATCGGCGTAGATGTAGCCGATGTAACCCTTTGCGACCTCGCCGATTTCGTGCAAATCGTTGGCCTGGGGGGCGGTGAGCCGAACCTGGTGGTTTTCCTCGGCCCACGCGACAAACTGCTCATTCCACCAGCTCTTTTTATCCCGACCGGCTTTGCCATTCGCGCTGCACACCTGGCAAAGATAGCGGGGTGGTTCACCGGGGATGCCGGCCTGGATGTCGGCGGCGGGGCGGCGCCCGCAGGATTGGCACTGGCGGGCGTGGGGATCCGTTTCTACATGGGGCACGCTGGCTTTGGCCTGCTTGCGGTAGCGCAAGGCCAGGGCTTGTTGGGCCATCATCTGCTGCACTGCCGTCTGGCGGGCGCCGGCGGCCAGTCGTTGTTGGGCGGCCGAAGTGAGGCCGGTGGGCGGCGGGGCGAGTTCCAGCACTCCGCGAGCCTGGGCGATGGTGATGGGCAAGGCCACGGCCGTAATGGTGGCCATGTCGGTTCGCCGGGGATACAGGGCCTCGATTTCCTCGATAAGGGTCGGGGCCAAGTCGCGGGGGACCAGAGCTAGCAGGCTGCCGCCGCCGCAGTAGATAACACAGCCCGGGTCTTGGGCATGCATGATGGGATTGGGTGGGAGACCGTGAGCAGCGAGAATGTTGGGCAAATCGTCGCGATTGAGGGCGTCCAGGCGCATGCTGGCGCCGCGTATTTCCGGCAGGCGGGCGGACTGGAATACAAACTGCTGGGTGCGGTCGGTGTCGGCGCTGAGCAAGGCCAGACCTCCGGCAGGCAGGTGGGCCTCGTCGGGGGGCGGTTGGCCGTCAGGCCGGATAGCAGGCAGCAGCGCCTGGGTCTTCCAGGCCTGTACACTATCTGCGTCCATGAATTCCTCCTTGATGCATGAATGAGCCTTCGTTCGTATAAATTTTAGTTAAGGTGTTTATTTGCGACGTGCTTGGCAGATTATTCTGGCAAAAACACAACCTCATTATAGACCAAACCACTGGCCTTTGCACCCCTTTTTCGGCCGTTCTGACCTCCCATTGCGGATTTCGGATTTCGGATTTCGGAATGGGCCAGGTCTTCAATCCGCAATCCGCAATCGAAAATCCGCAATCGAAAGTCCCCGATGAGGATTCACGGCCGTTCTGACGAGCAGAATGAGGCTTTCTTCAATGCTTTGGTCTCAAGGTTTCCGTCCCCGATGAGGATTCACGGCCGTTCTGACTCAGACCAGACAAAACAGGGGATATGGGCGACAGTGTTTCCGTCCCCGATGAGGATTCACGGCCGTTCTGACAAGGGATTTCCCGACCGACGGTCTCCAGCAAGTTGTGTTTCCGTCCCCGATGAAGTTGTTAACGAGCGGGTTGCTCTTCCAATCGTAAATCTAAAATCGCCAATCGGCAATTGCCTGTCCCCGATGAGGATTCACGGCCGTTCTGACTGCCCGGTCCGATTGTGGACTTGTGCGTCTATGAGTTTCCGTCCCCGATGAGGATTCACGGCCGTTCTGACTCAGGGCGTGATGACTGCTTTGAGTTCACTGGGTGCGTTTCCGTCCCCGATGAGGATTCACGGCCGTTCTGACATGTATGGTTGCTTTTCGCCATTGGCAACCATGTTTTCCGTTTTCGTCCCCGATGAGGTTGTTAACGTGCTGGTTGTTCTTCGGCCTTGTACTCTTAGCCAGTCAGAGCCCGTTGCAGCAAATCGCTGACTCCGATTTCTGCAGCCCATTTGTGCAGGTACTCCAGGTCAAGTTGACCGGCGCGAGTTTTCAGAACGCCGAGGATGTCGCGCCACTGCCGTTCTGAGGTTTCGCCGCCTAAACGATACCATTCCAGTTTGGCGAGAATGGTGTCTTCGGGGGTGGCGAATTTGGCGCTCATTTCGGTGGCAAACGTGAAGGTTTGCCCCTGGGCGCGCAGCAGTTGGGACTGGACAAAAGGGCGCGGCCGAGGGATGAATACGTCTACTTTGAAGATAGTCTCGCGGTGAATGATGTTGAAGCTGCCATTATGCTGAATCGCCGACGCGATCATCTGGGCGTCTATGTAGAATTCTTCTTCCAGGGCGGCGACGAAGGCGTGGATGTGCTCGGGGCGCATCTGGGCGACGATGTCGGCGTCCTGGGTGGTGCGCACCAGGCCATATAGGATGCTGGCCAACGAGCCGCCGATGAGATAAGGAATGCCCAATTGTTCTAACACGGCCGTGACTTTGATGGTCACTTCAACCGGTTCATTTTGCATCGGCGACATCTCCATAAACCTGGCGGGCCAGTTCATCGCCAAGCAGTAAAACCGCCAGTTTGAAGCGCAGGTCGGCCTCATCAGCATGGGGATATTGGTCGCGTAAACCGGTGAGGGCCAGGGTGCGGGCAGCGGCGTTTAGCTGGGCCAGCATCGTCATTTTGCGTGTGGGGCTGGCTTGCCGCCAAAGCTGGATTTGCAGCGCTTCCATTTGGGGGTGGGTGTCGGTAAATAGAGACTCCATAGCTACAAATTATAGTTGATCGTGGCGGGAACGGGCCAACCCATTCCGCGCTCCGCACTCGTCACTCCGCGTTCGCCTGTCCCCGATGAGGATTCACGGCCGTTCTACCCAGTGCGGAGTGTGGAATGCGGAGTGCGGAATGAAGAGTTTTAAATTCCGCGTTCCGCACTCGTCACTCCGCACTCACCTGTCCCCGATGAGGATTCACGGCCGTTCTGACGACCCATATACCTACCATTACGAGACGGGCGAGCAGTTTCCGTCCCCGATGAGTATTCACGGCCATTCTGACTTATTTCTTCAACTGGACCGGCCGTGGTTTGTACATGTTTCCGTCCCCGATGAGGATTCACGGCCGTTCTGACGCGGTAGAGCAGCGTTTGACTCTGATGAAGAGTATTGTTTCCGTCCCCGATGAGGATTCACGGCCGTTCTGACAAATACAAGCGAACGCCAAACGGCTGGAGGCGGAGTGTTTCCGTCCCCGATGAGGATTCACGGCCGTTCTGACCAAATCATACGGAGGTATAGAAAATGACCAAATCACGTGTTTCCGTCCCCGATGAGGATTCACGGCCGTTCTGACTCTCTCCTGGATCTGGGCAAAAATAGTAGGAGCTTTGTTTCCGTCCCCGATGAGGATTCACGGCCGTTCTGACTGTGTGGTTTCCGTTGTTCTTCTTTGTCGGATTTGCTGTTTCCGTCCCCGATGAGGATTCACGGCCGTTCTGACCCTCCAAGAGGACTAAGCGCTTAACCGCGCACCAAAGTTTCCGTCCCCGATGAGGATTCACGGCCGTTCTGACGCACGAAACACGCGACTGGAAGGCCTCCATCCAGATGTTTCCGTCCCCGATGAGGATTCACGGCCGTTCTGACTGGCCGCGTGCTCTAGCCCGGACTTGGTTCAGGTCCGTTTCCGTCCCCGATGAGGATTCACGGCCGTTCTGACGCCCCGGCGACATCATCCGGGAAACAATGGTGGGCACGTTTCCGTCCCCGATGAGGTTGTTAACGAGCTGGTTGTTCTTCCAATCGTAAATCTAAAATCGCCAATCGGCAATTGCCTGTCCCCCATGAGGATTCACGGCCGTTCTGACTGTTATTGGCCGCGTGTAACGCATCTGAACCGAGCATGTTTCCGTCCCCGATGAGGATTCACGGCCGTTCTGACAACTTGGCGTTGGTAACGTCCCAGATGATGGCGGTAGGTTTCCGTCCCCGATGAGGATTCACGGCCGTTCTGACAATTCTCTAGAGGTGACGTGGCAGGAAAATGGTCATGGTTTCCGTCCCCGATGAGGATTCACGGCCGTTCTGACAGTCGCGGTCGTAGTATTGGTTTCTCTGGCCCTTCTGTTTCCGTCCCCGATGAGGATTCACGGCCGTTCTGACATCAGGCTCAGGGTTTGGTCGTCTATGACACCGTTCCGTTTCCGTCCCCGATGAGGATTCACGGCCGTTCTGACAACGACAAAGCGGCAACCATTTTGGCCTGGGTGTACGGGTTTCCGTCCCCGATGAGGATTCACGGCCGTTCTGACCTGATTGTAGCAATTGGGGTCAGCTGAACCCAAGCACGTTTCCGTCCCCGATGAGGATTCACGGCCGTTCTGACGAGTGCATGGAAGGCCGATGCGATCATGGTACCCGGTTTCCGTCCCCGATGAGGTTGTTAACGAGCTGATTGTTCTTCCAA